>Ga0335077_10010827_pt1 | contig 11393 bp, 10 predicted proteins | sample Lox_Sample_31_FD_207151 | JGI IMG/M metagenome (GOLD analysis project Ga0335077, IMG submission 207151) | Soil microbial communities from Loxahatchee National Wildlife Refuge, Florida, United States - Lox_Sample_3.1 | ecosystem: Environmental > Terrestrial > Soil > Wetlands | place: USA...
TCGTCGCCGTCGCCGCCTGCGGGCTGCCCTACAAGCTCGGGCTCTTGCTGGCCGCGGTCGCCGGCATCGCCTCCGGCCTCGCGGTCGAGGAGGTGCGCGCGTGAGGTGGCTCCCGGCCCTGGCGGTCGCGGGTGCCCTCACCTTCGCCATTCGCCTCTCCTTCATCGCGCTCCTCTCGCACCTCGAGCCCTCCCCGCTCGTGTGGCGAGCGCTCCGCTTCGTGCCTGCGGCCGTCCTCTCCGCCATCATCTTCCCGGAGCTCCTAGTGAAGGACGGCGCGGTGAGCCTCTCCCCGGGGAACTTCCGGCTCGTCGCCGGTACCCTGGCCGCGGCCATCGCCTGGCGGACCCGAAACGTGCCGCTCACCATCGCCGCGGGGATGGCGTCGCTCTGGACCTTGCAGTTCTTTGCCGGCTAGCCAGGGGGCGAAGTGACCGACTCTGCACGGTTCGCGCTCTTTCTCGCCGCGAGCAGCGCGCTCATCGTCACTCCCGGCCCCGGGGTGCTCTACATCGTGACCCGGAGCCTCTCCCAGGGCCGGCGGGCGGGGCTCGTGTCCGTCCTCGGAATGGGTCTCGGCAACTCCGCCCACGCCCTGGCGGCGTCCCTTGGCCTCGCGGCCCTGCTCGCCTCCTCTCCGCTCGCCTTCACGGCGGCGAAGTACCTGGGGGCAGGCTACCTCGTCTTCCTGGGGGTGCGGAAGCTCCTCTCTCCCAGCGCAACCGAGGGCGGAGAGGGGGCGGTCCTGGAGGGCCACGGAACCGTGTTCCGCGACGCCCTGGTGGTGAGCCTCACGAACCCAAAGACCGCCCTCTTCTTCCTCGCCTTCCTCCCCCAGTTCGCGAACCCAAGGGACCCACTCGTCCCGCAGATGCTCCGCTTCGGCGCCATCTTCGTGGCGCTCGCTGTAGCGAGCGACTCCGCCTACGCGGCGCTCGCGAGCAGCCTCGGCGGCTGGCTTCGGCGCCGACCCGGTGCCGCCGCCGGCGGTCGGTGGCTGAGCGCGTTCGTCTACGTGGGGCTGGGCTTCCTCGCCGCGTTCGCCGGCCATCTCCACCCCTGACCGCCCCCGGCCGGCACCACCGGGAGAGGGCACCTCGGCCGTCTGGCCCCGGAGGCGGAAGACCGAGGCGGCGGCCCTCTCCGCAAGCGGAGGTGGATTCTCTCGTCCCGCTCCGGTTTCTGATATGTCCTCCCGTCCATGGTGGAGGTGGAGACGGAGGCCGCGGACGGCCCGGCGACCCGGGGACGGGAGTTGCGGCCGGAGGCGGTCGCGGCTCGGCCTTCCCGCGCCCGGGCCTCCGCGGTGGGCGGGCTCTACGTCGCGGTGTCGGCTGTCGCCTTCGGGAGCATGCCCATCTTCGCCCGGGCCGCCTACGCGGCGGGAGTCGACCCGGAGACGCTCCTCCTCCTCCGCTTCGCGATCGCCGCCCTGGTGATGTGGGGGATCTGCGCGCTTCGGCGAGCCCGCGTCCCGCGCGGACGCAGCCTCCTCTTGCTCCTCGGCATGGGAGCGGTGGGCTACGCGGGCCAGGCCTTCTCCTACTTCAAGGCCTTGACCCTCGCCTCAGCAGGCCTGACGGCCCTCCTGCTCTACCTCTACCCTGCGCTCGTCGCCGTCCTATCGCGCGTCGTCCTCCGCCATCGCCTGTCGCGGCTGCAGGTGGCGGCCGTCGGCATGTCGCTCCTGGGGAGCGTCCTCACCGTGGGGCGGCCGGGCGAGGGCCGGCCGCTCGGCGTCGCTTTGGGGATGCTCGCCGCGCTCATCTACGCGGTCTACATCCTCGTGGGGAGCCGCCTTCCGGCGGACGTCACCCCAACGGCCTCGACGGCGGTGGTGACCTCGGCTGCCGCGGCCGTCTACGGGGCCGTGGCGCTGGTCCACGGCGTCCGCCTGCCGCGCACGCCCGCGGGCTGGGGAGCGGTAGGGGCGCTCGCCATCGTCTGCACGGTGGTCGCCATCACCTTCTTCCTCGCCGGGCTCGACCGGCTCGGACCGGTCCGGGCGAGCACCTACTCCACTCTCGAGCCGGTAAGCACGCTCGCCTTCGCCGCCCTCCTCCTCGGCGAGGAGATCACGGTCCCTCGGCTCCTCGGCGGCGGGCTCATCCTCGCCGCTGTGCTGCTGTTGGCACGCGCCGAGGCGCCGCCGGCGCCGTCGCCGGACCCCGGGGCGGTCCCGAGGGCGGCCGCTTGACGGTGGCCCGCAGCCGAGCGGCGGCGGGGGTCGCCTACGCAGCGGCCGCCTACGGCACCTGGGGCCTCTTCCCCCTCTACTTCCGCGCCCTCTACGGTGTGCCGGCCCCGGAGGTCCTCTCCCACCGCATCCTCTGGTCCGTCGTCTTCGTGGCCGCCTTCGTCACCGTGCGCGGGCGCTGGGGCCAGGTAGTCTCCGAGCTCCGCGCGCCCGGGACCCTCCCGCGGCTCGGCGCCAGTGCCTTCTTCATCGCCGCGAACTGGCTCGTCTACATCTGGGCCGTGAACTCCGGGCGCGTCCTCGAGGCGAGTCTGGGGTACTTCGTGAACCCCCTCGTGACCGTGGCACTCGGGGTCCTCTTCCTCCATGAGAGCCTCACCCCCCGCCAGAGGATCGCCGTGGTCCTCGCCGCCGTCGGCGTGGGCGCCATGGTGGTCCGCGCCCACGCCATCCCCTGGGTGTCGCTGACGCTGGCGGTCACCTTCGGGGCCTACGGCCTCATCCGGAAGCGGGTGCGCGTGGAGTCGACCGCCGGCCTCCTCGGAGAGGTGCTCCTGCTCTCCCCCCTGGCCCTCGCATACGTCACCTGGCTCGAGCACGCGGGCCTGGGCCACTTCCAGGCGAACACCCGCTTCGGCGCGCTGCTCGCCCTGAGTGGCGTCGTCACCGCCATCCCGCTCATCTGGTTCGTGCTCGGGGTTCAGCGCCTGCGGCTCACCACGGTGGGCCTCCTCCAGTACCTGAACCCGACCATCCAGTTCCTCATCGCCGTTTTCGTGTTCGGCGAGCGCTTCACGGCGGGCCATGCAGTGTCCTTCGGGTGCATCTGGGTGTCCCTCGCGCTCTACTCCTTCGACACCCTGCGCCTCGCGGCCGCGAGGGAGCCGTCCGCGGCCGCGGACCTCCGCTAGGCACGGGACCTGTCCTGGCTCTCCCCCGGCGAGCGCCTGCCGCGCCGAATCGAGTCCCCTTGCAGGGCCGGGCCGCCTGCCGGACGATGGCGCCGTTCGCCCCATCCGGAGCGTGGAATCGAGAGCGTCATGAGGACCGACAAGGTGATCCACGTCGTGAGCTGCCACGCGGCCGGGGAGGTCGGCGACGTGATCGTGGGTGGGGTGCTCCCTCCGCCGGGAGAGACGATCTGGGAGCAGTCCCGCTTCATCGCGCGCGACGAGGCGCTGCGGAACTTCGTCCTGAACGAGCCCAGGGGAGGCGTCTTCCGCCACGTGAGCCTCCTCGTGCCGCCGAAGAGCCCGCGGGCTCAGATGGGGTTCATCGTCATGGAGCCCGCCGACACGCCGCCCATGTCCGGCTCGAACACCATGTGCGTCGCCACCGTCCTCCTCGACACCGGGATCCTCCCCATGCGGGAGCCGGAGACGACGCTCGTCCTCGAGGCTCCGGGCGGGCTCATCGAGGTCGCCGCGACCTGCCGCGACGGGAAGGCCGAGGTCGTCTCCGTCCAGAACCTGCCGTCCTTCGCCGACCGGCTCGACGCCCCCCTCGAGGTGAAGGGCCTCGGCACGCTGGTCGTCGACACGGCCTATGGGGGCGACAGCTTCGTCATCGTCGACGCTGGCCCCCTGGGCTTCACCCTCGCCCCCGACGAGGCCCGCGACATCGCCGCGTGTGGAGTGAAGGTCACGCAGGCGGCAAACGAGCAGCTCGGATTTCGCCACCCGGAGAACGCGGACTGGCGCCACATCTCGTTCTGCCAGGTCGCCGCTCCAGCGACCTCTCAGGACGGCGTCCTCGGCGCAAAGAATGCCGTCGTCATCCGCCCGGGCAAGATCGACCGCTCCCCGTGCGGTACCGGCTGCTCGGCGCGAATGGCGGTCCTCCACGCCAAGGGGCAGATGAAGGTCGGCGACCGGTACCTGGGCCGCTCCATCATCGACTCCCGGTTCGACTGCCGGATCGACGCCGAGGTCTCCCTCGCGGGCAAGCGGGCCATCGTCCCCACCATCGCCGGAAGCGCCTGGGTGACCGGCATCCACCAGCACACCCTCGACCCGTCGGATCCCTATCCGTCCGGGTACCGGCTCTCGGACACCTGGCCGACCGCCGGCCGCCCGTAGCGAATTCGCCGCCCGGACGAGGCCGGTGCCCTACCGGAGCAAGAACCCCTTGTGCAGGGGATCCCGCTCGTCCACGAAGATGGTGTTGTGCCCCGTCACCCTCGCCCAACCCTCCACGCTCGGCACGATGCCGTCATAGGGGCCCACCCGGACGCGCTCCGTCGCCAGGCCGGTGAAGCAGGTGCCGATGATGCTCTCGTGCACGAAGGGCTCCCCGATGCGGATTCGGCCCTTCGCGACGAGCTGCGCGAGCCGCGCCGAGGTCCCGGTGCCACAGGGCGAGCGGTCGATGGCCTTGTCGCCGTAGAACACGGCGTTCCGCGCGTGGGCCTCCTTGGCCCGAGGATGGCCGGTCCACATCACGTGGGAGAGCCCGTGGATCTCCGGTCGCTCCGGGTGCGCGAACCGGTACTTCTCGTTCGCCTTCCGACGCAACAGCGGGCTCAGGCGCTGGATGTCTGCAGGGCTGAGGGCCTCGAGGTCCCGAAAGGCGGGCTGGCCCTCCACAATGGCGTAAAAGTTCCCACCGTACGCCACGTCGAAGCGGACCTCTCCGAGGCCGTCCACCTCCACGGACAGGTCCTCGGAGTGCAGGAACGAGGGCACGTTCGTGAGCGTCACCGAGTCGACGAGCCCCCCGGTCGTGCGGTAGGAGGCGGTCACCACACCCGCCGGCGCGTCGAGCGTGAGAACGCCCGGCTTCCGCGGCACCACGAGCCCGTGCTCGATGGCCGCAGTGACCGCGCCGATGGTGCCGTGGCCGCACATCGCCAGGCACCCGCTCACCTCGATGAAGAGGATGGCGACGTCGCAGTCCGGGCGCGTCGGGGGGTACAGAATCGCGCCTGACATCACCTCGTGGCCACGCGGCTCGAACATGAGTGCCGTCCGCACCCAGTCGTGGTCGCGCTCGAAATGGGCACGGCGCTCGATCATGTCCGCCCCGGCGAGCGCCGGGGCTCCGCCCACCACCAGGCGGACCGGGTTCCCGCAGGTGTGGCCGTCGATGCAGAAGAAGGTGTGCCTCATGGGGAGTTTCCCGTTCGCGTCCGGCTCCCCCCGCGCCGCCGAAGAGAGTCGCGTCCTGCCGACCCTTAGTAGCCGAGCGCCTTCACGTCGGCCAGGGTCTTGTGCACGATCGCCAGGATGCGCTCCCGCTCCTCGCCCACGAGCGCGAGCCGCGGGGGCCTCACGGTCTCCGCATATCCCGCGGTCACGCTTTCCGCGAGCTTGATGTACTGGACGAGCTTCACGTGGGTGTCGAGGTGGAAGAGGGGGATGAGAGCCCGGTAGAGCCTGCGCGCCTCCTCGAACCGTCCGGCCACCGCGAGGCGGAAGAGTTCCACGGACTCCCGCGGCAGGGCGTTCGCCATGCCAGACACCCAGCCGGTGGCGCCGAGGGCCACGCTCTCCAGGACGAGGTCGTCGACCCCGCAGACGACGCAGAGGCGGTCCCCGAAGCGCGCCACGAGGTCGGTGACCCGGGTGGTGTCGTAGGTTTCCTCCTTGATGGCGGCGACGGTCTTCTCCTCGAGGAGGGCGCCGAGGAGGTCGGGGGTGACGTCCACCCCGTAGGCCCGGGGGTTGTTGTAGACGAGGATGGGTAGCTGGCTCGCCCGAGCCACCGACCGGTAGAACTCGACCGTCTCCCGCCCGTCCGATCGGTAGGTGAGGCCCGGGAAGACCATGAGCCCGTCCACGCCGGCCCGCTCCGCCTCCCTCGCGAAGGCGACGGCCCGGTCGGTGTTGGTCTCGGCCACCCCGGAGACGACCGGAAGGCGGCCCCCGAGCGTGTCCCGGGCCACCCGCAGGACCGTGAGCTTCTCTTCGGGCGAGAGCGAGGCGTTCTCGCCCACCATGCCCATCATCACCACGCCGGAGACCCCGCTCTGGTGAAGGCGCTCCAGGCCGGCCCGGATGGCCGCCTCGTCGAGCGAGCCGTCGGCCTTCATCTTGGTGGTGACTGCCGGGAAGACTCCCTTCCACTCGACTCGCTTCACTCTCCGCTCCTTCCCCGAGTGCTGGAACACGCCACCAGACCCCGCGACGCGACTCCGGCGTGAACGCCCTGCGAGGCCCAGTTCCTAACAGGATCGACGCGCGCCTGCCCATTCTATATATGTGGCGCACCCGAACTGAGGAGCGAGAAATGGCCGACGAACCTGCCCTGTCCCTCGTCGATCAAGCCGTGGGCGCCGCCGACGCGGTGGCCTCCGAGTGGGCAGCGAGCACGGCCCAGACGCGCGCGAGCCTCTTGCGCGGCCTCGCCACCGGCCTCGAGGAAGCGCGCGACGAACTCGTCGCGCTGGCCGACGAGGAGACCCATCTCGGCGCCGGACGCCTGAACGGCGAGCTCGCGCGCACCGCCTTCCAGCTGCGGGGGTTCGCGGACCACGTGCTTGCGGGCGCGCCGTTCGCGTTCGTCGACGACCCGGCGGTGCCGGGCCCCCCGCCGGCGGGGCGCCCCCATCTCACCCGGGTGCGGGTGCCCGTCGGCCCGGTGGCGGTGTTCTCGGCGAGCAACTTCCCGTTCGCCTTCTCCGTCCTCGGAGGGGACACCGCCTCCGCGCTCGCCGCCGGCTGTCCGGTGGTGGTGAAGGCCCACCCAGGGCATCCCCGGCTGTCGCGCCGGGTCCACGCGGTGGCGCGCGAGGTGCTGAAGCGACAGGGACTTCCGGCGGGTCTCGTCGGGCTCGTCGAGGGAGACTCCCACGCGGTCGGCGTGCGGCTCGTCCGCGACTCCCGGATCGCGGCGGCGGCCTTCACCGGATCGGTTCGGGGTGGCCTCGCGCTGCAGGCGGAGGCGAACGGCCGCCCGCGGCCCATCCCCTTCTACGGGGAGCTCGGGTCCGTGAACCCCGTGGTGGTGCTCCCGGGGGCGCTCGACCAGCGCGGCGACGAGCTCGCCCGGCTCCTCGCCCAGTCCATCACCCTGGGGAGCGGCCAGTTCTGTACGAGCCCGGGCGTCATCGTGGTGTTTGACGGCCCTGCCGGCGAGCGCTTCGTCGCCTCGCTCGCATCCGCGCTCCGGGGCCAGGAGATGCATCCCATGCTCACGCCCACCATCCGCGCGGGCTTCGAGAGCGGGGTGGAGCGGGTGTCGAAGTCGAAGGGGATCGAGGTGCTTCTTCCCGCGGCTTCGTCCCAGGGGCCCGTCCCGGCCCCGTTCCTCGCCCGCACGGACGCCTCCACGTTCGTCGCCCAGGAGGGGCTGCGCGAGGAGGTCTTTGGCCCCTCTGCCGTCGTGGTGCGGGTCGGCTCGGTCGAGGACGTCGGCTCGGTGCTCCGCGCCGTCGGCGGAAGCCTGACGGTGACGATCTGGGGCGCCGAGGGACCGGGGCCGGACAGCGAGCGGGTGGTGCGGGCGGCGGCACAGGTCGCCGGGCGCGTGCTCTTCGGAGGGGTCCCCACAGGCGTCGCGGTGACGGGCGCCCAGCAGCACGGCGGCCCCTTCCCCTCCTCAACCCAGCCGTTCACGACCTCGGTCGGTTACGCCTCGCTCGACCGCTTCCTCCGGCCGGTCGCCCTCCAGGACGCGCCCCCCTGGATCCTCGAGCGAGGGGGACGGCCCGTTTAAGGAGCTCGGGGTCCGTTGCCACCCGGGTCGCGACGACGTCTTGCAGAAGGGGGACGGCCCTCATCGAGCGCGCCGACGCTCGGCACCTTATGCTCGCGAGACGCCCTCGCAGCGCGTGTTCGGCGGCCCGTCGGGCGACCCGGTCGGGAGAGGAAAGCATGAAGTCGACGAAGAACATGAGCATCCTGAACGACGTCCTCGGGCCGATCATGCGGGGGCCTTCGAGCTCCCACACGGCGGGCTCCTACCACCTCGGCACGCTCGCCCGGTCGCTCCTCGGGGATGTCCCGAAGAGGGCGGAGTTCGCCTTCGACGCCGGCGGCTCCTACAGCAAGGTGTACCGGGAGCAGCGCTCGGACCTCGCCTTCGCCGCCGGTCTGTTGGGGTGGGCCATCACCGATGGACGCTTCCGCCGCTCGCTCGAGGTGGCGCGGGCCGAGGGCGTCGACGTCGCCTTCCGGGTGGACACCCTCCCCGGTGCCGTCCACCCAAACGAGGTGCGGATCTCGCTCACTGGCGCCTCCGGCAGGTCCCTCACCCTCCTCGGGAGGTCCGTCGGCGGCGGCGTCATCGAGATGCACAGGCTCGAGGGCTGGCCCATCCTCTTCAACGGGTCGGCGCACGAGGTGGCTTTTGAGGTCGACGCCGGCGCCGCCGCGGCCACGGCGGAGGCCCTGGCTTCGGACGGTGCGGCGCTCGCCGAACCGGAGATCCGCACCCGGGACGGCCTCGCCCTGGTGACGGCGCGCCGCGCCTCCGCGCTCTCGCAGGCGCTCTCGGATCGGCTCGCCCGCCTCCCGGGCGCGCGGCGCTCCTGGCAGGCGCCCCCCATCATGCTCGTGAAGCGCGGCAGCGCGCCGTTCACGAGTTCGGCGGAGATGCTCGAGCTCGCGAAGTCGCGCGGGCTTTCGGCCGGCGCGCTCGGGGTCGTCTACGAGGAGGGAGTCCTCGGCGCGCCGGAAGAGCTCGTGCTCGAGGCCATGGGCGTCCGGCTCGCCGCCATGCTCGACTCGGTGGCGCTCGGCCTCGGGCAAGACGCGCCGCAGATGCAGCTCCTCCAGCCCACTGCCGGACGCGTCCTCGCCGCCGAGTCGGAGCGGAAGGCCGCCTTTGGCGGCATGCACACCCGGGCCGCGGCGAGGAGCATGGCGGCCATGAACGTGAACTGCGGGATGGGCGTCGTCTGCGCGGCCCCGACCGCGGGGTCGGCCGGCGTCATCCCGGGAGTGGTGGCCACGCTCCTCGGCGAGCTCGGCGTGGACCGGAAGACCGGGATCCGAAGCCTCTTCGCCGCCGGCCTCGTGGGGGCGCTCATCGGCGAGCGCGCCACCTTCGCAGCCGAGGTGGCGGGCTGCCAGGTGGAGATCGGCGCGGCCGGCGCCATGGCAGCCGCCGGGGTGGTGGATGCGGCCGGTGGGAGCGCCGCCCAGGCCGCCGACGCTGCGGCCGTCTGCTTCCAGAACACGATGGGGCTCGTGTGCGACCTCGTGCAGGGCGTCGTCGAGATCCCCTGCCACACGCGGAACGCCGTTGCGGCCTCCTCGGCCTTCGTGGTGGCCGACCTCGTCATGGGGGGCTACAAGAACCCCATTCCTCTCGACGAGACCATCGACGCCGTCTACGCGGTCGGGCGGTCGCTCCCCTCGTCGCTCCGGGTCACGTCGCTCGGAGGCATTGCCATCACCCCGTCGGCCCTGGGCATGAAGAAGCGGGGGTAGCGAGAGGCACCCGCGTCCCTCCGGCGCTCAGCGTACGCGCCCGGGACGAGCGGGAATCCCGTACTTCCGGAGCCGGACGGCGACGGCGTTGTGGCTCGCGCCCAGGTGAGCGGCGAGCTTCCGGGTGGACGGGTGTTCCGGCCAGAGGCGCTCGAGAAGGGCGCGCTCGAAGCCCTCCACGGCCTGCCGCAGCGTGGCTCCCCCGCCCGCCTGGGCGCCCTCGCCGACCGCACGGGCGGAACGGCCCCCGGCGAGGTCGAGGTCGTCGACGTCGAGGAGCGTTCGGTCCGAGTTCGTCACCGCCCGGAAGATCACGTTGTGGAGCTGCCGGACGTTGCCCGGCCAGGGGTGGGCGAGGAGCGCGGCGCCGGCCGCGGGGGTGAGGCGGCAAGGCGGGCGCTGCACCTGCGCGGAGGCGCTCTCCAGGAAGTGGTGGGAGAGGAGGAGGATGTCGTCTCCCCGCTCCCGGAGCGGCGGCACTTCCAGGTTCACGACGTTGAGACGGTAGAAGAGGTCCTCGCGGAAGGTCTTGGCAGCCACCATGGCCTCGAGGTCGCGGTGAGTAGCGGCGACGGCCCGCACGTCGACCCGGATCTCCCGGTCCCCGCCGACGCGGCGGAACCGGCCGTCGCTCAGGAAGCGGAGGAGCTTCGCCTGCAGGTACGGGGTCATCTCCCCGACCTCGTCGAGGAAGATGGTCCCGCGCTGGGCCATCTCGAGCAGGCCGGGCTTCCCGCTCCGGTGGGCTCCGGTGAAAGCACCGGGGGCATAGCCGAAGAGCTCGCTCTCGGCGAGGCTCTCGGGCAGGGCCGCGCAGTTGAGCGCCAGAAAGGGCGCCTCCCGGCGGGCGCTCGCGAGGTGGCAGGCGTGCGCCACGAGCTCCTTGCCTGTGCCCGTCTCGCCCCGGACGAGAAGCGGCGCCTCGACGCTCGCGGCCCGGACCGCCCGCGCCTTGAGCGCCCGGATGGGCGCCGAGGTCCCGATGATGTCGTCGAAGCCGCCGCCGAGGGGAAAGCTCTGCAGCGCCTGCAGGCGGTCGCCGAGCCGGCGCGGGGCGTGCAAGGTGAGCACTCCCCCGGCGGAGTGCCCCTCCGCGCCGCCCGGCAGCTCCCGGATGGGAGCGGCCTCGAGGAGAAAGGGTTCGCCGCCGAACTCCACCTCGCGGGAGGGGATGCGGAATCCGGCGCGCACGAGTTCGTCGTGGAGCGCCAGGTCGCCGAGCACCTCGCGCAGAGGCCGCCCCACGAGCGACCCGTCGTCGACCCCCGGGCCTGCGACCGCCTGAGCGAGCCCGCTCGCGGCCGTGACGACGCCCTGCCCATCCACCGCCAGGACCGGGTCCCCGATGGCGGCGAGCACCGCCTCGAGGTGAAGGCGCTGGCGCTGGCCCGGGAGGAGGTCCACCTCCTCGACGCTCGTCACGTCCGAGACTTGCCTCAGGGCCGCGACCACCGTGGACAGGTCCTCCCGGGCGACGGCCGGCGCATCCAGGTAGACGTGGAGAGGGTCCACCTCCACTGCCATGAGGTAGATCCCGCGGCCTGAGAGCGCGCCGAGGATGTCCTGCGCGATGCCGATGCGGTCGTTGAATCGGACGACGAGGCGCAAAGGTCGAACCTCCGATACGCGCTTCGCGTGTCACTTATTTGGTACGCTGTAATCCACCTGACTTATTGGATGGCGGCAGATCCTGCGCCGCGGTGCCGCTTCTCTTCGTATTCATTAAGGCACGCCGTATCTATTACAGTACGTATTATAATTACTCAATTATTACCGTGTAATAAACAGCAATGCTAGTTGCCGATCAAGAACAGTGTGCGCAT
>Ga0335077_10010828_pt1 | contig 11391 bp, 6 predicted proteins | sample Lox_Sample_31_FD_207151 | JGI IMG/M metagenome (GOLD analysis project Ga0335077, IMG submission 207151) | Soil microbial communities from Loxahatchee National Wildlife Refuge, Florida, United States - Lox_Sample_3.1 | ecosystem: Environmental > Terrestrial > Soil > Wetlands | place: USA: Florida...
CCTTCCAGCATTGGAACGCGAGCCTGTGAGGCCCGCACGGTTCGCTCAGCCTGCTCCGCATGAGATCGCAACACAAGAGGCGGCTAGGCTACTTTCGGAAGCGCTCCGGCTTTCCTTGCGCCGGGGAGCCGGACCGTTTCGTTCCGCCGCCAAACTCGGATTCGAGCCACGCGCCTATCAGCTCGTGCCGTTGCTCATGGCGCTGCGATTGCCGACTGTCCGCCTGATGATTGCCGATGACGTGGGTATCGGCAAAACGATCGAGGCGGGGCTCGTGCTTCGCGAACTTATTGACCGCGGCGAAATCGACCGTTTCGCTATCCTTTGCCCGCCGCATCTGGTCGAGCAATGGACCACCGAGCTACGCCTCAAATTCGACATCGAGGCTGTCGCGGTTACCGCTTCATCGGCGGCGCGGTTGGAACGAAGTCTCCCGGCCACGCACACCATATTCGAGGCGCATGCCTTCACCGTGGTGAGCCTCGATTACATCAAGGCTGACCGTCGGCGCGAGAGCTTCGCCCGCGCCTGCCCCAAGACTGTCGTGGTCGATGAAGCACACGCCTGCGTCGGTACCCACCAAGGACGCCATCAACGCTTCGAACTGTTGCGACGCCTTGCAGAAGACCCTGAACGTCACCTCATCCTCCTTACGGCCACGCCGCATAGCGGCGATGAGCAAGCCTTCGACCGTCTACTGGGGCTACTGGATTCGGCGTTTCAAGGTGCAGCGCTTGACGATGAGCCGCTGCGCATCCGTTTGGCACGTCATCTCGTGCAGCGCAGACGTGCCGACATCACCGGGCGCGACTGGGGCGAAGACCGGGCTTTTCCGAAACACGTAACCACAGAACGGCCTTATTCGCTTGACGCGAATCACCGGGCATTTCACGAAGCCGTGCTCGACTACTGCCTGGGCGCAGTCTCCGGTGAGGGTGGGGACGAGACGCGTCGCAGATTAGCATTCTGGGGCACGCTCTCACTTATGCGCTGCGTGGGCTCGTCGCCAGCCGCCGCCGCGAGCGCGTTGCGCAACCGCCTCGCGAGCGACTCTGAGCGCTTGGTGGACCAGCTCTTCGACGACGAGGGGGAAGCCATTGATATCGAGCCAACGCCCGGCCTTGATGCTACCGGAACGCTTAAGAGCCTTATCGAGCAAGCCGATCGCCTGAGGAAATCACGTGACCCGAAGGTGACGGCACTCGTCGAGATCCTGGAGCCGCTGATAGCCCAAGGAGCGAATCCCGTCGTCTTTTGCCGTTTCATTGCGACTGCCGATCATGTGGCCACCGCGCTACGCAAGGCATTCCCGAAATTACGCATCGAGGCTGTTACGGGCGCGTTAGTGGCGGAAGAAAGGCGAGCACGCGTGGGAGACATGGCTGGCGCCGAGCAGCGTCTGCTGGTCGCCACCGACTGTTTGTCTGAAGGCATCAATCTCCAAACCTTGTTCGACACGGTCGTCCATTACGACCTCTCGTGGAATCCAACGCGTCATCAGCAGCGCGAAGGCCGAGTGGACCGTTTCGGCCAGCCCGCGACGCAAGTGCGTTCGGTGCTCATGTTCTCACCCGACAGCGCGATCGATGGCGCGGTGCTCGACGTCATCTTGCGCAAAGCCGAAGCCATCCGCCAAGCGACCGGAGTAACTGTTCCGCTTCCCGACGAGCGATCCGCTGTCACCGGCGCGCTGATGAACGCCGTGCTCCTCCGTAACGGACGGACGCGGCAGATGAGCCTGGACTTCGGTCTTGCGGCCGATGCCGAGTCTTTTGATGTCCGATGGCGGGATGCCTCGGAGGGCGAGCGCCGATCGAGGGCCCGTTTTGCGCAGCACGCTATCAAGCCCGAGGAAGTTGCGCCCGAATGGCGGCGCTGGCGGGAGATACTCGGCGCTCCGGCAGACGTGCACCGATTCGTTTCACGCGCGATGGGCCGCTTGGATGCGCCGCTTGAAGAAACCACCGCGCACATTAAAGCCCATCTTGCGGCCTTGCCGCCTGTTCTGCGCGAGAGGCTTGCTGCCCGTGGACTCGAAGGTACAGTGCGCCTGGCGTTCGAGGAACCTGCGCCAGCGGGCACCGAAATCGTTTTCCGAAGCCACCCGCTGCCCTCCAGTCTTGCAGAGATGTTGCTCGAAAGTACGCTCAGTCCGGGAGCGGACATGCTACCGGCATTGGGACGCGCCGGCGCCTGGATGACCTCGACCGTTGCAGCGACCACGACAACTCTCCTTGTTCGGCTGCGCTTCAAGCTCACGCTCCACGGGCGGCGTGAACGGATGTTGCTGGTCGAGGAGGCGGAGGCCATCGCCTTTGAGGCCACATCAGATACGCCCATCGCCCAAGGCGAAGCAGCCCGCGCTTTGCTTTACTCTCAGGCGAGTGCCAATCTTGCCCAGGTGGCGCGCGACCGCGTGATTGCACAAGCTATGAACCGTGCTGCTCAAAAACTCGGTGGCCCCCTTGGAGACTACGCGCGAACACGCGCACGCACCCTAAATCAGGATCACGCCCGGGTGCGTAGCGCCGGAATCAACGTGCCCCGCGTCAGCGTCGAGCCTGTGCTCCCGGTAGATGTGATTGGGATCTTTGTTCAGATTCCCGGAGGCGCCTGATACTTGCCTGCCGCGCGCAAACCCGCTGCATCCCTCTTCGACGCAATCACGCTGGAGGGCGGTCTCATTTCCTCGGCGATGCTTGCACGCATCGCTGCGCGGGAAGCCGGGACGCAGTCGGAAGCGGATTATGGCATCCCCAAAGGCCTAGCACTTCGTGATGAAATTGCCCGCTACTTCCGTATTGCGGATGCTCTGTACCGGGACTTATCTGCGAAGAAAGATGCTTCCCGCCACACGACGATTATATTCGCGCACTCCCTGATACGGGACGTGTTCGGATTTGCGGACGTGCACCGCTCGAAGGACGAGCACGGCGTCGCGCTCGAAGCGCACGGGGGACACATTCCTATCGTGGTCGTGCCCCCATCGGACGACTTAGACCACGCAAGTCCGCACCTGACTTCGGAGGGACGGCGTCGCTCCGCCGCGACTTCAGTGCAGGATTGGCTCAGCGCCCATGAAGGAGCTTTGTGGGGATTCTGCACGAACGGGGAATGCTTGCGCTTGGTGCGTGACAACGCCAGTCTGACACGGCCTGCTTACGTCGAGTTGAACCTGCGGGAAATCGTCGAGGGAGAAGACTTCGCGGACTTCACGGCCTTCTGGTTACTTGCGCATGCTTCTCGTTTCGGAGCAGACGGCGGTCCTGGAGCAGAAAGTATCATCGAACACTGGCGCGAGGCTGCAGCGGCGGAAGGCCTTGTCGCCAGGGACCGGCTGCGCGACGGGGTGGAAGCGGCGCTGCTGGCGCTGGGCACCGGGTTCCTTTCCCATCCAGAAAACGGCGGGCTGCGCGATCGTATTGGCCGGGGAGAACTACCCCTGCCGGACTTCTTTCGGCAATTGCTTCGCCTCGTCTACCGCCTCATTTTTCTGCTCGCAGCAGAAGACCGCGGATTACTGCAGCCCGCCGATGTGTCCGCCGCATCCCAGCGGCTATATCTCGAAGGCTATTCGGCAAGCGCGTTGCGTGATCGCGCCGTGCGGCGCTCGGCGTGGGATCAGCATATTGATCGCTGGGAGGGTTTGCTCATTACCTTTCGCGGACTGGCTCACGGCGAGCCACTCCTTGGGCTGCCGGCCCTCGGCGGCCTTTTTGAGAGTAATGCTGCCGCCGACTTGGAGAATGCAAAACTCTCAAACCGGTCCTTGATGGAATCTGTTTACCGCCTTGCTTGGCTCAAGGATGGTACTGGCATTGTGCCGGTCAATTGGCGCGACATGGAAACCGAAGAACTTGGTTCCGTCTACGAAAGCCTCCTGGAACTCACGCCATTTTTGACCGCCCATGGCCGGGCATTGGCGTTTGTTGAAGGACCTGAAAGCAAAGGCAACGAGCGGAAGACAACGGGGAGTTACTACACGCCAGACGGCTTGGTGCAGAAACTGCTGGACAGTGCACTCGACCCCGTCCTAGGGCGTGTAGAGGCCGAATCGAACGATCCCGCTCAAAGCCTGCTCACAGTGAAGGTCCTCGATCCGGCGTGCGGCTCGGGCCACTTCCTGCTCGCTGCCGCACGCAGAATTGCTACGCGACTGGCGCGCGCTCGAACCGGCGGAGTTGCCTCCGCACACGACTACCGCCACGCTCTGCGTGACGCCGTGCGCTCGTGCATCCACGGCGTCGACCGCAATCCTATGGCCGTCGAATTAACTAAAGTGGCGCTGTGGATCGAGACGGTCGAACCCGGGAAGCCGCTTGGCTTTCTCGACGCGAACATTTTGTGCGGAGACTCTCTACTGGGTATCGCCAGCCTCGATGCGCTGCGCAACGGTATACCCGATGCGGCGTATAGGGCGTTCTCGGGAGATGACAAGAACGCAGCGAAATTCCTGGATCGACGAAACCGCGCAGAACGCGATGGCCAAGGCACGCTCGACTTCGCAAACGGGAGAGGCGGCCTCCCGGCTCCGCCGCCGCTCGGTCGTACCGTGCAGACCATCCGCGCGTTGCCGGAGGATGACACCGCTGAGGTTTCCGAGAAACGCCGTAGGTTCGAAAAGGTCAAAACCGATCCCAAATGGTGGACATGGCGGGTGGCCTGTGACTTGTATGTGGCGGCCTTCCTCTTGCGCAAGGCTCCGATTCCCGACGATCCGAACACGATTACTGTCCCCAGCACGGATCATGTTTGGCGAGTGTTGTCGGGTGGACAGGTGTACGGTCCTCTTATTGGCACCGCCCAGGAAGCGTCAGTGAAATCTGGCGCATTCCATTGGCCGTTGGAATTCCCAGACATCATGACTGCGGGAGGCTTTGATGTTGTTCTCGGAAACCCGCCTTGGGAACGAATAAAGCTGCAAGAACAAGAGTTTTTTGCGTCGCGCGAGCCCGAAATCGCCCAGGCTCCAAACGCGGCTTCCCGCGACGAAATGATCAAACACTTGAAAAACGCGATGCTGGGCACGCGCGAGAGAGGGCTATTCGCAGAATTTGAGGCCGCAAAGCGACTGGCCGAGGCGGCCTCCATCTTTGCGCGGGAAAGTGGCCGCTTCCCGCTTACAGGTCGTGGAGATGTCAACACTTACGCACTGTTTGCCGAACTCGCCTCCGACCTTGTCGGTAGTGGCGGACGAGTTGGGATCATCGTTCCCACCGGCATCGCCACCGATGCTACTACCGCTCCATTCTTCGCGCGTCTCATTGCTGACGGGAGACTCGATCGGCTCACCTCCTTTGAAAATGAGGAGTTCATTTTCCCGAGCGTCCATCATTCGTTCCGGTTCGCCTTACTGACATTCCGGCCGCGAAGCGAACGCCCAACCGAGTTTTCGTTCTTTCTGCGTCGGGTCGATCAAACAGCCGATTTGGAAAGGCGATTTACACTCTCGCCCGCTCAAATCGGCCTGATAAACCCCAACACGCGAACCGCTCCCATCTGCCGTTCGCGCGCGGATGCGAGCCTCATCACTAAGATTTATGAGACTGTACCGATACTGATCGACGACAACAAACCGTCCGGAAATGTTTGGGAGCTTACCGTCTCGACGCGGCTTTGGCACATGGCTGAAGACTCAGGCTCGTTTAAGACGGAAGCCGAACCTGGGTACTCACCCGTGTACGAAGCGAAGATGGTGCATCAGTTTGATCATCGTCACGCGAGCTATTCCGGTGAGGTAAGCCCTGAACTCAAGCAAAACCCCTGCTTCGAGTCTGTTCCGCGCTATTGGGTCGCTTCCGATGAAGTCAATACGCGACTGATAGATGCGCAAGAATGGACCCGGAACTGGCTTATCGGGTGGCGTGATATAACGAGCGCACATGTCCTCAGAACCGTTATCGCCGCCGTCGTTCCTCGAACGGCGGTTGGTCATACCTTTCCGCTCCTGTTTTCAAAGCGCAAACCTGCTTTAGTGGCAGCTCTTTTGGCGAATTTGAATTCTTTGGTCCTCGACTTTGTCGCTCGACAAAAGGTTGGCTGGACTCATCTGACGTTCGGAACGCTGAAGCAATTTCCGATGCTCACTCCGGAGGCTTATAGCCATTCCGATTTGAGCTTCATCATCCCTCGCGTCCTTGAGTTGACGTATACCAGCCATTCAGTTGCCGGATTTGCCCGCGACCTGGACTTTGACGGGCCTCCCTTTACGTGGGATCAAAACCGCCGGGCCGCTATCCTTTCCGAATTGGATGCTTGGTTCGCAAACGCCTATGGTCTCAGTCGCGATGAATTGCGCTATGTCCTGGACCCAGCTGAAGCGCGGGGTGCGGATTACCCATCTGAAACATTCCGCGTTTTGAAACTCAACGAAATCAAATTGTACGGCGAGTACCGCACCGGCCGTCTTGTCCTCGAAGCGTGGGACCGTATTCAATCAAGCGGCGCGTTATATGGGGCCGCCGCTCCGGGCGGTCCGCCAACCGTCGTCGACCCCGCGACGCTGCCCGTTGGGGCGTGGGCAGCGAGTAGCAGCACAAGTGATGCGGCACTCGCGCAACTAGCCGCGTTAATTAAAGCGCTTCCCAGGCCCGCGCCGATTCCCCGTGTAAGGTTGGCTGCACTGTATGCGCTGGAGCCCCGTTACCTAACTCGCCGGTTATCCGGCCCCGATCGAGCCACGTGGCTGAGGCTTGTGGGTTCCGCGGCCCAGGTTCCGCAAGGCGCTAATCTCGCCGCATTCGCGCCGAGAATCGACGCTAACTGGCAAAGTGCATTAACGCAACTGCGAGGCATGAGCGCGATTACGGAAGACATTTCTAATCAAACCTGGGCAGCCGGACGTCGAATTCATGACTTCCACACGGCCGGCTGGCCTGACGGCCGCGCGGCCTTCGTGCTGCGTGCCCTTGGCTCCATAACCTTCGAAGAAGCAACCACAGGCTTGCCCCCTGAAGATGTTGCGTGGGTGCGCGCGTATGCCGCCTAGGCTCTTTGAAGAACCACCTTGGAGCGTAAAGCCAGAAACGGGCCGAACGGAACCAAGACTGTGGGTCCGACGAGTAGCCATTCTGCGCGAACCCGGTCAATTTGTCCGCGACGTTCAGCTTAAGCGTGGTTTGAACGTCGTCTGGTCGCCGGACGGAGGCACTGCCGACGAGCCCATGGGGCATGGCGGCGGGAAGACGACCTTCTGCCGATTGCTTCGTTACTGTCTGGGGGAGGACAGCTTTGCACCTGAAGAGCAACGGCGCGCGATCCAATCGCAGTTTCCGGCGGGCTCGGTAGGTGCGGAGATCCTCTTGAACGGAACCCCTTGGGCTATCGTACGTTCACTGGGTGACCGGCGAGGAGATATCGCACTGGAGAACGCGACGCTAGAGGATGCGCTTCAGGCAGGAGTCGGTCCAACCGGAATGCGGTCCTTCCGGGAAGCAGTCGCCCACACGATCATCGCCGACGCCGCGGCTTTGATGCCGTCGAGCGTCGGTGACGACGATGCGTGGGAAGCGACGCTAGCGTGGGCAACCCGCGACCAGGAATGCCGCTTCGGCGATCACCTCGAATGGCGTGATCCGCACAGCGATTCGCATTCGCCCGTACGCGGCATTTCAAGCGGCGATGTTCTCATGATTGTGCGAGCTTTGATCGGCGCGCTGTCCGCCGACGAGATCGTCGCGCAACAGCGTGCCGCCGAGCAATCGAAGCTTCTAGCGGCGCACCGCTCCAAATCCGAGCGTCTCGTCTGGCAAATTGAGCGGTCCCACGAAGAGTTGGCTACCGCCTTCAACCTCACTGATTTTACTCCGGGAACGCCGCTCGCTTGCGACGGTTTCAAAGCGGCAGCGGTGGCGGCGCTCTCGAAGATTCTCGACCTGCCGACAGACACGACAACTACCGATCTGCAAACCGCCCGCAACCAGCACCAAAGCGCCCAGCAGGAATTCCAGCAAATTAAGGCTAAATACGAAGGCGTTGCCATTCGGATCGAAGAGCGTGAGAAGACCGCATCCTACATGCAGTCCGAGCTTCCTGAAGCCCATGCACGCCTGACGAAAGAGAACAACCCGATCTGTCCCATCTGCGAGGTCCCCATCGATAGGGCTCTGGCGCAAGGTTGCGGAATCTCCACGGCAACGTGCGATCTCGAAGCCCTTCACACGCGCGTTGCCAAGCTTCGTGAACAGATCCAAGGCCGACAACAGGAAATCGCGCAGCTCAAGAAAGAGAGAGCCGAGCTCAAAGCCAGTTTGGAAAGCGCATGCGAGCGTGTGGAGCCTGCCGCGCGTACATTGGCCGCATTGGAGCGCAACATCTATCAGCGATCCACGGCTATCCGGGAAGCTCAGCGATTGGTCGATGACGCAGAACGATACGAGCGGCTGACCCGGGAGCGCTCGGCAGCGGCAGGCACAGCCGACCGAGTCGCTGGGCAACTGGAGTCGACGCGGGAAACACTCGCTGCTCACCGTATCGCGGTGGCTGAATCGATCACCTATCTCTCTGGCTGGTTTGATACCACAATGCGCGAGCTTGTGCCTGGCGAAATTAGGGCGACCGCGAAGCTCGATGGAAATGGGCTCACGCTGAGAGTTGAGCTTGGAGGTGAGCGATCGACGGCAGCCATTGATTCCTTAAAGGTTGTCGCGTTCGATCTTGCGGTCCTTATCATGTCGATTGAAGGCCGAGCGCGCTTTCCGGGATTCCTGATTCACGACAGCCCCCGTGAAGCGGATCTGGGCTTGTCGATTTACAGCCGCCTGTTTGCGTTCGCGCGGAAGCTGGAGAGCTTTGGACCTTCACCCTTGTTCCAGTACATCGTGACCACAACCACCGAACCCCCGCCGGACTTTCGGGACGACAATTGGCTCCGATTAACTGTGCATGGCGCTCCGGCATCTGAGCGCTTGTTGAGAGTCGATTTATGATCCTGCCGGAGGACCCTCCGGGCTTTGTCGTGCGCACGGAACTCCAGAAGGCCGCCTTTGAAAACGGCTTTCGGCTGGAGCACGGCATCCAATCAGGATGGGTCAGATACGGTTCGACGACCGTCGCCGGCGACATTTGGCTTGCCGGCGCTTCCATGGTCGGCCCGTGGCTGCTGTCCATTGGACAGCATGAGATTGCCGCCGAAATGAAGCTGGAGTCGAGAGGAGACATTTGTATTCGAGGACCTTCAGGGACTTTATGAAGGTCTTGATCGCGCATACCGACTCAGTGCGAGTTTACCCGATGCACCGTTGCGCCAGTTTCGCGCCGAGACCCGAACCCTTCCGCGAGGAACGGAGGCGGAGAGGCTAGTAGTGCAGCGGATCGGCCAGAACGTATTTCGAGACGCGCTGACCAAGTACTGGAACGGACGGTGTCCTTTGAGCGGTATTACAGATGTTCAACTCCTCCGCGCGTCCCATATCATCCCGTGGGCAGAATGCGAGACAGATTTCCTGCGCCTCGACGTGCATAACGGGCTGTTGCTGTCAGCACTATGGGACGCCGCCTTCGATTCGGGCAGAGTCAGCATCGGCGATGATGGCTCCATTCTGAGATCGCCCACGCTCAGCCCTGAGGCAATTGCGGCCCTCGGATCGACTCCTTCGTGTCTCATCGGTTTGACCGATGCTCACCGGAAGAATCTCATTTACCATCGCAGAAAACATGGGTTTACTGTGTAAACAAGAGCGCCAAATGCCTGGAAACAGCCGAAAAGCAGGCGAGAATAAGATCGTGGAACCTAGTTCCAGCCGCGTCACCAGCAGGGATGGCGTGAACACCGCGCGGCTGTTTTTCGAGCACCACTCTTGCAGGTTTCAGGAGATCGATCAGCAACAGGATATCGGCAAAGACGTGTACGTTGACCTCGCCGACCGGGCCGGCATCACCCCGCTCTGTGTTGCGCTTCAAATTAAGTCCGGCGTCTCGTATCGCACGGGAACTGGCGACTATCTTGTCCCAGTGGAACACCATGCGAACCTTTGGCGGCGGTCAACGGTACCGGTCTTCGGCATCGTGTATGACCCCGAGGATTCGCAGCTTCGGTGGGTGGATCTGACCGGCTACCTCCGAGCGCACCCTGACCAAGAGGGCGGGAACGTCCCCGTGTCAGGACGCCAGACGCTCGACGAGCTTACCTTACGCGGAGCATTCACCAATGCGGTGCGGGCGTATGGTGCGCGCGGTACTGCCGATCTCGTGCTGAACCTGCTGTCCCCTGATCCTTTTCAGACTGGCGCAATGTACGATGCATGGGCGCTCAGCCGCTCGGACGCGAAGTACCTGTTGCTCTTGAGGCGGTTTATTTTGGACCTGCACCCAGAGGCAACACGGCGTTCGATTTGGCTCTTATCCCACGTCGGCTCACACCCGAACATTTTGTTTACTAAAGACAATTGGATCAACCCTGAAGCCGAACAACTCCTACTACCCTCCTTCCGTTGGTCACCGGAAGAGCTCGCGCACATGCTCCGGGCGGTCGATCACTCGGATTATGGATACGGCACGCTTGGAGAATGCCTCGACGTGCTGCTGTACGAAGATCCGAACGTCGTTCGAAAGCTGCAAATCGCGATTACGTTGCTCCTCAAAGATCCGGACCACACGCAAGCCGTCAGGGCAGCGACGCTTGCGCTCACCCACTCGCGAGACCAGAAGAAACAGCTCGCACTCCTCATCAGCGACTTCCCGGCGCTGATGGAACACGAATGGTTCCAAGAAATCGCGGCAGCCCTCGAAGAATCCACGGAACGCTTCGCTCTTTATTGAATCGTCAGGTAGTTGTTAGGGCGGCCCCTCACCTCGATTTCTTATGAGACAGACGCCACTCCCGCGACTGGGCCCCCGTGGCTCCCACTCTGTGCGATGCTAAGCAAGAAACCCGGCTGACTCGAGCATGCGCCCGAGAACGCACCCGCTGGTAGAGCCAGCTGGCACAAGGCAAAGCAAAAGGTGGCACGAAGGTCGGGAAGGGAACTGAAACCGTCGTGCGGGTCCGCGGTTCAATACGGCGATTATTCGGTGCCCTTTTTACTGCCGTCGCGAGTCTCGGCTCAGTTTCTTGGCCGGCCGCTGCTGGCTGACAATCCACACTTCCATTCGCTTCGCCATCTCGCTGAGTGGGCTCCCCAGGATATCGGCAATTCGCCAAAGACGGCTGACCGTCGGGTTGATGATCCCGCGCTCGACTCGGCTGATGTATGTGCGGTCGAAGCCGCAATCGGCGCTGAGGCGCTCCTGCGAGAGGCCGGCCTGATCGCGGAGTTCGCGCACGACGATGCCGATGGCCTTTGCCTTCAGATCGGTCGGCTGGATTTGCCTCTGGCGCCGTTGCATGGGCAAATCCGATGGTGGTAGTGTTGAAGCGTATTAGCCAACGGCATATACGCCTCATTTTGGAGG
>Ga0335077_10010829_pt1 | contig 11390 bp, 9 predicted proteins | sample Lox_Sample_31_FD_207151 | JGI IMG/M metagenome (GOLD analysis project Ga0335077, IMG submission 207151) | Soil microbial communities from Loxahatchee National Wildlife Refuge, Florida, United States - Lox_Sample_3.1 | ecosystem: Environmental > Terrestrial > Soil > Wetlands | place: USA: Florida...
GAAGAAAGGAAAGATGTCCCGTCCTTCATCATTGGCTGAAGCAATCCCTTGCTCTGGAGTTCCGTGATGGTAGCTTCCGCGATTCCCAACAATTGGGCTATCTGCTGAGAGGTGTAGTAATCGGGCATGATTATCGATCTCCTCGCCCAGACTTAACAAAAAGAACTCAGCGGCCTGGAGACGTTCTTATACCTGCGAATACTTGCAGATGGTCGACAAATTTCCCCCCTAGGGAACCGTTTCCATCTGCTGAAGCATGTCTCTCACACCCACCAAGTGGTTGTTGAAGATATCTTTGGCTACGTCAAGAAGCCGGAACAGCGTTGCATCGGAAACGGAGTAATAGACATTGCTGCCCGCTTTCCGTCCGATCACGATGTTGCGCATTCGTAGAATTGCAAGTTGCTGAGAAACGTTTGCGGGCTCAATTTGCAGGATTTCGCTGAGTTCATTCACACCTTTCTCGCCGTCTCGAAGACAATCCAATATCCGGATGCGGATGGGGTGCGCGAGGGCCTTGAAGAACTCAGACTTGAAGTTGGCAAGCTGCTGTGGCATGCTGATCCTCAGTTACATGCATACTCTAATCTGCGAAATTCACTATGTCAAGTGCTAACCTCTGTCATCTGAGTTCGTTAGACGTTAAGAGCTGGAACACCACCTAGTGGGTGGCGGGAGGCGCTCATGTCTGGCGAACCCAAGTTCTCTCCTTTTCGACCTTGGGGAGAGCTTTCACCTTTGAAGAGAACAAATGGCGACAGGTTCGGTTTGGTTCCCGTCACCGCTGGTGAAGCAGGCGACGAACGAAAGGACAACATCAAGCGCGCGTGGTTTTTCATCACGGTCGCAGTCCTATTTGTTCTCGCCGATCAGCTAGGTCGTGTGAAAGACGCGTCTCATTCAGACTCTGGCTTGTCTTCTGCAGAACCTGTTAGTTTGACCGTGTCTCCCCGGGACGAACCAGGAGATCGACCTGGATTGTCCGTTCGGTTCCGATTGAACAACCGGGGGAACCATTCCGTCTTCTATCCTATGCGCGTAGGGACAAATGTTCCGCTCGGACAGATTGTCGCGCGGAGTCTCCCATCATCGGAGTGGATCAGTCTAACCGCTACCTCGGAAGAGCCGGTTTCGGCTGTCCCGGGATTCATGGAGACGAATCTCACTTGGATTGAGATGCCGCCGGGCGGTTGGGTTGACGGTGAATTTCATGATCCAGGCGAACCTCCCGGAGAGCATGCCTATGTAATCTACGTGAAGCCAGCACGTGACGCGAGTCGAATCAGGATTCTCTCAAGTTCTTATCATTCTCTTGCTAACTAGTAAGAGACTCGTAGTACCGTTCAGAGGAACCAAACAGCAATATAGATCGTGAAACTCTGGAGCTTTTGCGCCGGAGGGTTCAAAGGACAGCAAGAAGTCACCGAGGGGAAATGACGCAGCGTAGAGGGGCTGCCCATCGTAACGAAAAGTCCCACGGAAAACTGTGCGGCGATGGTATCCGAAAGTTCTATCATTCGCGACGTGAACAGGTCTCATGAACACGCTTCCAGTTGGCCCGGCCTTCACACTTAGTCTCGCGGCATACTTGACTGGCGCTCTTGCTAGTCTTGCGACGTGGCGAAAGCCAGCGCTCTGCCGCTATATCTGTTGCGGCAGCGCCTTGGCAGGCGCGATCTTCGGTGGGTTCGCCGCAGTATACGGGATTCTTCAAGGCACGCCGGTTCGCTGGTCGGTATCCTCAGGAATCCCACTGTTTAGATACAGCTTCGACTACGACGCTCTGGCCAGCTTCTTCAACTTAACGCTGGCAATACTCGCAGGCGCGGTTTCCATCTATTCCTTCAGCTATTTGAAAGAGTTCGAGGGTAAGAGAAACATCGGCGTCTTCGGGTTCTTATTTCATTTGTTGTTTCTCAGCTTGACGATCGTTTTTACCGCCGCCAGTGCGTTCTTGTTCTTGATCGGGTGGGAAGTGATGGCGCTGGTGTCCTACGGGCTGGTCACGTTTTACCACGAAGATCGGGAAACCCGGCGAGCCGGGTTGCTCTACATCGTCATGGCCCATATCGATGCGGGGTGTTTGCTCCTCGGTTTCGCTCTGTTGATGCAGGCCAGCGGCAGCGGAGATTTCGCGAGCTTCCACGCCGCCGCGGCGCACTTGTCCAAGGGTCAGCAAGCGGCCGCTTTCGTGCTTTTCTTTCTTGGCTTCGGCATCAAGGCGGGTGTCATTCCGTTCCACATCTGGCTTCCTGCCGCGCACCCGGTCGCGCCTAGCAACATCTCGGCTCTGCTTTCCGGAATAGTGCTCAAGGCCGGCATCTATGGAATGGCCCGGATTTTCCTGGACAGCCTGGGCGTGCTCCCTTCTTGGGCCGGTTTGCTGGTGCTCATCGTGGGCGTGGCCTCCGCCGTTCTCGGTGTCTTGTACGCTTTGATGGAGCATGACCTCAAACGCTTATTGGCCTACCACAGTATCGAGAATATCGGGATCATCCTCATCGGTCTCGGCGCCGCGTTAGTGTTCCGCGTTTCTGGACATCTGCAACTCGCGGCGGTGGCACTGATCGCCGCGCTGTTTCACACTCTGAATCACGCCATCTTCAAGTGTCTTTTGTTCCTGGGCGCAGGGTCGGTGCTGCATTCGACGAGATCACGAAATATGGAGGAATTGGGCGGCCTGATCCGTCCCATGCCGGTCACAGCCTTCTGTTTCCTGATCGGAGCCGTCGCCATTTCCGGCCTTCCGCCACTCAACGGATTTGTCAGCGAGTGGCTCACGTACCAGAGCCTCCTGGCTGGTTTTGGAGCGACCGGAGGCTTAACACGAATCCTGTTTCCGCTTGCTGGCTCTATGCTCGCGTTGACGGGAGCCTTGGCTGCGGCTTGTTTTGTGAAGGCCTTCGCGATTACGTTCCTGGCTCTGCCGCGTAGCGCGGAGTCCCGCAGCGCTCACGAGGCCCCTCGCTCCATGGTCGTTGGCATGGGTTGCCTAACGGTGGCTTGTCTGTCCCTAGGCTTAGGGGCTACCTGGTTCCTCCATGTATTTGACACGCTGACGGAACAACTACTCGGACCGAGAGTCGGCACGAATCTGATTACTGCGCATGGATGGGTCCTCTCCGCAGGAACACCTCATGGCGGTTTGGTATCCACCTCGGTCATTGCGATTGCACTTCTGTTCCTTATGATTCCTGCTGGTCTCCTCGTCTCGATTGCAGGCAGGCGGTTCGCTCGGAGACAGGGGCCAGCGTGGGACTGCGGCTTGCCCAGCCTCTCGGAAGAGAATGAGTACACCGCCACCGCCTTCTCAAAAGCATTGCGGATGATCTTCTCCGTGCTGTACCAGCCGCGCCGCGAGATTCAAACTGTTTTCGATGTGTCCCCTTATTTTCCGAAAGCGATCCGTTTCGAGAGTGAGATCGAGCCGACGTTCGAGAAACGACTCTATGTACCACTGAAGGATCTCCTGCTGCGCTTCGCTACCAGAATGCGAGCCATTCAGGCCGGCAGTATTCATGCCTACTTGGCGTACATCTTCGTAACCCTCGTCTTGCTTTTGCTCTTCGGAGTTCGCCCGTGATGGGCCTGTTAGCCAAAGCAGGCCTGCAATTGATATTGGTCTTGCTTGTCGCTCCGCTCCTCAGCGGCATCATCAAGACCCTGAAGGCCAGACTGCAGACACGTCGCGGGCCGGGTGTCCTCCAATCCTACCGGGACATGTTCAAGTTGTTTCACAAAGGAATGGTTATTCCGGAGAGCGCGTCGTGGATTTTCTCCGCGACTCCCTACATCGTCTTTGTGACCGCCGCTCTTGTCGGGCTCATGATTCCGATGACCACGACGGATGCCCCGTTCAGCCTTTTCGGTGGTGTTCTCGCGGTCGTCTATCTTTTGGCGCTCGGGCGTTTTTTTCTGGCCCTTGGCGGGCTCGATGCCGGCAGTTCGTTTGGCGGCCTGGGTAGCAGCCGGGAAATGACGATTTCAGCGATCGCCGAGCCTGCCATGATGCTCGCAATTTTCACCGTGGCCTTGGCGGCAAGTTCCACAAACTTGAGTGAAATGGCCAAGGTCGCCGTAAGCCAGAGCTGGAAGTTTCTGGCTCCGTCGCAGATGCTGGCATTTGCGGCGCTGTTTATCGTGCTGATTGCGGAAACGGGTCGCATCCCGGTTGACAACCCAGCGACGCATCTCGAATTAACCATGATTCACGAGGCCATGATCCTTGAATACTCCGGGCCCTATCTCGCTTTGATTGAATATGGCGCCGCGATCAAGCAGCTCGTACTCATGACCCTGGTGGTTAACACATTCTTCCCGTTCGGTTTGAGTTCTGACTGGACGCTGCGCGGGCTCGGTGTGGGCCTGCTGTTTTACTTTACCAAGATCCTTCTGCTGGCCTGTCTCATTGTTCTGGTGGAAACGACCAACGCCAAATTGCGGCTCTTTCGAGTGCCAGAACTGCTCATGGTTTCTTTCATCTTTGGAGCGCTTGCGCTCATTTCCACGTTCCTATTTTGAGGTTTTGCATGCCCTTGCTCCAAGATCCTGCGTTCGGCAACCGAATCATCACCCTAATGGCGGCGCTGGTCCTTGTGCTCCAGATCGCGGCGGTCGGCCAGCGCTGGTTGGTCTCCAGTATTCGCATCTTCGCCGTGCAGTCGTTCCTGTTGGCGGCGATCGCGGGCATCATCGCGTACTTCAACCACGCCAGCCATATCTATATCGCCGCCTTGCTGACGCTCATCCTGAAAGCGGGAGTGCTTCCTTGGCTGCTGGAGGGTCTGGTGGCAAGAATCGGAATCCGGCGGGAGATTGAACCGCTGATTAACGCCCCGCTGTCGATTCTCATCGCAGGCTGTCTGACTCTGGTGGGCTACGTTGTTGCTCAGTCCTTCTACCATCCGGAAGAGACTTCGGTCCGGGCGGCCCTGGGGCACAACACGCTCGCCGTAGCCATCGCGCTATTTCTGATCGGTTTCTTTACGATGCTGAATCGTCGCAAGGCCTTGACGCAGGTGCTCGGGCTGCTTTCCCTGGAGAATGGTCTCTTCCTGGCTGCGATCTCGTTGACATACGGAATGCCATTGGTCGTTGAACTCGGAATCTTTTTTGATGTCCTCGTCGGAGTTCTGGTTCTCGGCATACTCGTCTTCCGCATCCGCGAGGCGTTCGATTCGATGGACGTCAGCAAGCTTCGGAAGTTACGGGAGTAGGCGAACGTATGATTTTGCTATGGCTCCTTATCGTTCCTCTTGCCGCCAGCACTCTGGTCTTCGTTTTCCGAAGACGGTCTGTCATGGAGCTGGTCAATCTTGCTGCCTTCGCCGTTCTGCTGTGCCTTGCCGCCACATTGGGGATTCAGGTACTTCGGACTGGCCCCGTTGCGCTTTGGAATGGATTCTTTTACGCGGACGCCCTCAGCGCGTTGGTTGTTCTCCTGACGAGTTTCGTCGCTCTCGTATGTTCCATCTATGCCGTCGGGTATTTCCGTCACGATGAGAGAAACGGGGTTTTCCAGGAGAAGGAAGAACTGCCCGCCCTGCTTGCCGTTCCTAAGTTGCGAGAGTACTACACCCTTACGCCCCTGTTTGTTTTCTCCATGGTTCTGGTAGCTCTCGCCAACAACCTCGGAATACTTTGGGTGGCGATCGAGGGAACCACATTGGCGTCGGTGTTTTTGGTCATGTTTTACGGGCGCGAAACGTCTCTGGAAGCTGCATGGAAGTACGCCATCATCGGGGGCGTTGGCCTCTCCATGGCCTTGTTCGGTACGCTTCTGACCTACTATTCCGCTCATCAGGCCCTTGGAACGGACACGCTTGCAGGTCTGAACTGGTCTGTCCTCGTCGGAAACGCCGGGCAGTTTGATAAGCCGACGATGCGGCTGGCCTTTATTCTGATTCTGCTTGGGTACGGGACGAAGGCAGGCATCGCTCCCATGCATACTTGGAAGCCAGATGCCTACAGTGAAGCCCCAATCCCCGGGGCAGCGATGCTCGCAGCGGGTGTCCTCAACTGTGCTATCTACGGCCTCGTGAGATTTTACATTTTGAGTGCGAAATGTTTAGGCCCCGCGTTTGCCTCGCACCTTTTGATTCTTTTCGGACTGCTTTCGATGGGAGTAGCCGTTCCTTTCATTCTCGTCCAGAAGAACTTCCGGCGGATGCTGGCCTATTCCAGTATCGAACACAGCGGGATCATGGTCCTGGCCCTCGGCTTCGGAGGTCCCTTGGGCATCCTGGGCATGCTCCTTCACATGACATTTCATTCGATTACCAAGCCCCTACTTTTCTTCTGTGCTGGAAATGTCCAGCAACAGTTGAAGACGGACCTGTTCCCTGAAGCAAGGGGAGGGCTGATCAATTCGATGCCTTTAACCGGTGCAGCCTTTCTCATGGTGACTCTTGCGGTCACGGGAGCGCCTCCTTTCAGTCTGTTCCTAAGCGAGTTCACCATTCTTCGCGCGGGATTCAGCAGTGGCTATCTCGTTCTAGCCGCTCTGTTCATCACTTTTCTCGTGGCGATTTTCTCTGGATTCCTCATCCACATCGCTAACCTTGTGCTTGGTCCGGACCCAGGCCTTCCCCCGGCCGAGAATTGCCGGTGGAAGAAGTCCTCTGTCGTGGGCTTGGCTGTGGTGATTATTGTCATGGGTTTCTGGATTCCAGCCCCCTTGTTTAGGCTCATTCAGGGTGCAGTGGAAATTGTGACGAGCGGACGATGAGACAAGCCATTTCTGCGTTCTTTGAGGTTCTGCAACAGAAGTTTGGCGCTCTGATTCAACCGATGTCTGCGGAACGCGAAGAGGAGGTCTATCTACATGTCGGTGATCCTGACGTCCGGGCTCTGGTCGAATACCTCCGAACTGGGTTCGAAGCCAGACTGGTTACGGTGTTCGCCGAGGACCGGCGTTCCGCGGAAAGTGTCTTCTTCAACTACTACGTATTTGAACGGAAGGGTGACACTGGGTATCTGATTGTGCGAGCCCCGGTGAGCGCTGATGGTCCCGAGTTTCCGTCGCTCTCAGCCCAACTCCCGGCCGTGAACTGGCAGGAGCGAGAGATCCAGGACTGGTTTGGCTTGAAAGCCGTCGGACACCCCAATCCTCGCAGGGTCGCCCTGCATGACAACTGGCCGGATGTTCATCCGTTGCGCAAGGACTTTCCGCTTGAGACAGTACTGCCCCCGTTCGAGGGGGAACGCCACATATACCGACCCGCCCTGGGTGAAGGAGTTTTTCAAGTGCCAGTAGGGCCGGTTCATGCCGGAACCATTGAACCCGGTCATTTCAATTTCGCGGTGGCTGGTGAGCCGATCCTCTACCTGCAGCTTCGCATGTTCTATACCCATAAGGGCACCGAAAAACTTTTCGAGAGACTGCCAATACGCAAGGCCGTATTTCTCGCGGAGAGCATCTCCGGGGATTCGAGTTTCTCTCATGGCACGGCTTTCTGTCAGGCCATTGAACGTGCGGCTCAGATCGAAGTTCCGCTGCGGGCTTTGATCATGCGAACGATCCTTCTGGAGCTCGAACGAATTTGCAATCATGTTGCGGACATCGGAGCGATTGCGGCGGATGTGGGCTTCGTCGTAGCCAATTCCCACGCCAGCCGGTTGAAGGAGATGCTGGTCACCCTAAACGAAAACTTGACGGGCAATCGCCTCTTGCGCGGCATGGTCTGCGTCGGCGGTGTGCGAAGGTGCTGGGATGCCGCGCAACTGGTGTCCCTCCGTACCGGAATCGATGCGTTCGCAGGCGAATTTCAAGATCTCGCCGTGCTGATCGACTCCTCTGAATCCACTCGTGACCGTTTGGAACAAACTGGAGTCCTTCGGCCGGAAAAGGCAAAGGATTTGGGAATCGTGGGTGTGGCCGGACGCGCCTCAGGGATGGATCTCGACGTTCGGCGCGATCACCCTTATGCAGCCTACCGTCGCTACTCCTTCCGCGTGCCTGTTTATCAGGTCGGCGACGTCAGCCACCGAATGCAGGTCCGCGTGGACGAGGTGCACGAATCTGTGAGCATCATCCGGAGCGCTATGAACGAGAGCCTGGACGGAGAGTTCCGCGCGCAAGTCCCACCCATTCCTGCGGACCGCTGTGCGTTGAGTGCAATCGAGGGATGGCGCGGGGAAATCATCCATTGGATTCGTACAGCGCCTAACAACCATCTGGAACGCTGCAAGATTAAGGACCCCTCCCTCAACAACTGGCCGGCTCTGGTCGAGGCAGTCCAGGGAAACATAATTGCGGACTTCCCGGTCATCAATAAGAGTTTCAATCTTTCTTATTCGGGAACGGACCGATAGGCGATGTTTAAGATCATTCAGAAGACGATCCGCACCGGCCTTGTAACGAAGGCCTACCCGGCCGAGCTGGCATGCGTTTCTGAACACTCTCGGGGCCGGCCATACTTCGATTTCGAGACATGGACCGACGCCCGGCCGGCGGCGGAGGCGTGCCCAACTGGAGCGATCTCTCTTCACGACAGCAATGACTCTCGCAAAGTGATCGTCGACTATGGGCTGTGTATTTTCTGTGGCTTATGCGCCGAAGCCTCGCCCGACAGAGCCGTCCGGATCACGCAGGAATTTGAGCTGGCGGCGAGGAGCCGTCACGACCTCGTCTACACAGCGGAATACACGCTGAATGCCGACCGCACGCATCAGCAAATGAGAGCGGCGCACCGAGGCTTCGAGAAAATCGATGCGGACATCGAAGCCGGTGGACAGAAAGCGCGGGAAACGATCCACAGAGTCCTGGGACGTTCTCTCGCCGTCCGAGAAGTGGATGCCGGGTCATGCAATGGATGCGAAGTCGAAATTGTCGCGCTCAACAATCCGATCCATGACATCGAAAGGTTTGGAATTCAGTTCGTAGCGTCTCCCCGTCACGCCGATATGCTCCTGGTCACCGGACCGGTCACCCGCAACATGGAGTTGGCTCTGTTAAAGACGTACCAGGCCATGCCGGAGCCGAAGGTTGTCGTCGCGGTGGGTGCTTGCGGCATCAGTGGCGGCATCTTCGGCGAGAACTACGCGTCTCTCGGAGGGGTTGACAAGGTTGTGCGTGTGGACGTTTACATTCCCGGGTGCCCACCTCGGCCACAAGCTCTCCTCCACGGAATTCTACTCGCTGTCGGACGTCTCGGAGAGAAGATAGGACCCTGAGCGCGCTTGTTAATCCAGAATTTCGGATGTCCGCTGCTGCCTGCTCTACTCCCAGCAGTAGCTCTCCTGGCCAACGCTGATCATGCGCAAACCGGCGACCCTACCCGCCGCATCGAGAACATTCGGCTCAGAACCGAAGCGTGCTTCCAACAGTTTGGTCAGCGCGAGAACAACGGTTTCCAAGACCGTCGCATTATTTACTATTAGGATAGCTATACTGTAGAGAAGACCGCGTTTAGGGACAATGGCCGTAAGTCTTGATGTTGAGAGTACTTAAGGCATGGCGGAGAGGGGGGGATTTTACCCCTCGCAGTTTGCCGTTGTTTGCCGTCGACTGCCGTCGGGAAATTGCTTATTTTCAATTGGTTGCGGGATTATCGAAAATCGCCAAGTAGAATGCGGGCGCGAAATAGGTCCTAATCAGGGTGTGGGACGTAGCATTAGTAGCACAAATCCTCGTGGCCGTCGCGCTTCCGAGCCTAGATCTGGAAGTCGAAAACTCCCATTCGAACAGATCGGTCCCCGGATAGTATTGTCGCCGCTTCTTCGCCAGTCAACGGGACAAGGGGATAGCGGATACAGCCGCGAAAAAGGGACCACCCCCCCTAGGCGTGCGGCGATCTTCCCCACCCGAAGCGGCTTTAGCGTTGCATGTCGTAGGCACGTCAGTGTATGGGTTTCGGGAGCGAAGTATAACGCCGGGTGCAACAAGGATTTGTTTTTTTTCCTACTGTTCCTTGACTTGCCCCAACGTTAGCCGACAGCCGCGACAGCCAGCGTTCGCCCACCGGACGCTATCGCCGTTGTCACCGTCACCAACTCAGATGGCTTTGAGAAGTATTCCAAGACCGGTATTTATAAGGTCAGTCCAGCTGATCTTTTTCTTCGTTGGGTCTTGCGCTGCTTGAGCAACATTGTCGACAGCAGTCTTGGTTTTCGGATCGCTAGTAGTGGCGGTGCTCTTGCCAGCAACGACGAAGGCCACGCTGAAAGATTGCGACTTGGTATCACTTCCGTCGGACATAGTGATTTTGATCACCGGCGTCATTTTTTTCTCCTGCGTCTTTTGCAAAACCGCACCAAGTCCGGCGACATCAGTCGATACAGACACATTCTTTGACCCAGTGGTCGCTTTTGGAGTAATTTCCACTTTCGCGTTGTCCGTGAATTGAATATCCATCGTAGCAGTCTTGATATCGTGATTCGCGGTCCAGTTGACCGCGAGGCCGGTATTGGTGTTCATGGTAACTTGAATTGGACCATCGAAATCTAGCGGTGCAACAGTGTCAAGCATCGTCACGGTGGCCGGTTGAGACTGGTATTTATGACCATACTGGTCGATCGCGATTATCGCCACGGAGTAGCTAGTTTTGGGGGATAGCCCCGTGATCGTGAACTCGTGCGAACCGCTATACGGAGTTCCAGCCGGGACGCCAGCACTACTCAGGCTGCCGTCTCCTATGGTTTGGGGCTGACCGTAGAGTCCCGATGCTGCGTCAACGATCTGCTTATACTGGACAGAGAGATATGCTTTGAAGCCAGCTGGAAGGTTTCCGGCTGGGTCTAGATCTACACTTACTGACACCGTAGAGGGGCTCTTCGCAACCGCTTTGAATTGGGGAGTAAAAGCCACGGGCTGAGCTGTGGTGACGAGGATTGGGGGCTGCACTGCAGTGGGCTTGTTTGCTATGTCCAGAGCCGCAGCATCGAAATGGTATAACACTCCTGGAGCCAAATTCGTAAAGGCAATGTGATGATCTAATCCGTAATCGATTATCTTCGTAAGCGTCAAAGCACGACCGTCTGGACGAAGTGTGGGTAGGCACGAATGATGACCCTTGTGGACACAGAGATCGTGTCCACCAAGGGGAATCATGGACACTTCCACTCAAGCTATACAAGTGAGGGGTAGAGAGCCGCGGAGGCGATTTCGCACCGTGGAGGAGAAGCGTCGAATGGTTGAGGAGGCGCTTCAGCCAGGTGTATCGGTAGCGCGGGTGGCGCGAGCGCATGGAGTGAATGCCAACCAACTGTTTGGCTGGCGACGGCTGTATCTGCAGGGGCAGCTCCAACCTGCCAATCGGGAAACGCCTGGTTTACTGGCGGTGCGCGTGATGCGGGGGGCCAAGGAAGCTGCGCGGAGGAGAAGCGCACCGGCAACGTGCGGCACGATTCAGATTGAACTACCCCAGGGGACGGTTCGCATTGTCGGGATG
>Ga0335077_10010830_pt1 | contig 11390 bp, 12 predicted proteins | sample Lox_Sample_31_FD_207151 | JGI IMG/M metagenome (GOLD analysis project Ga0335077, IMG submission 207151) | Soil microbial communities from Loxahatchee National Wildlife Refuge, Florida, United States - Lox_Sample_3.1 | ecosystem: Environmental > Terrestrial > Soil > Wetlands | place: USA...
GAGGATCTACTCTCCTTCAGTCCTCAAAATCTTCAGTTCCACGTGCTCGTGGCCCCCTTCCCGCACATTGACTTTTACGCCTTCACCTTCCAATAAATCGGCAAGCTCGAGATCCGGTACTGGGACCATAGTGGCCCCCGAAGCGTTCACCTTATATTCGCCGGGAGCTACACCCGTGATGCGGAAACGACCTTTCTGGTCGGTGAAAGCTCTCTTGTAAAGATACGGTTGATTTGGCCTGCTCGGCTCCGGAGCCAGGATCACTTCGCTCTGCGCAGCCGGCTTACCGTCGGCCTGCACTAAGCCCTCCACTACGGCGGCTTTTACGCTAAGGGCAATTTCAACAGGGCTAGCCGCAGCGCGATTGAGGTCCAGCGCCTTTTCCAGCACCTCCTGGCCTCCCATGCGTATCGATTTCACGTAGGCGTCTTCCGGGAGCCACAAAAAGTCTAATCGGTAGAGGTCGCGAGGCACGCCCCCGATCCGAAAGCTGCCATCTTCCTCAATCATTGCGGACAGGGGCACCTGGGGCGGGCCGCCCCACGGAAATAGCAGCACCAGAGTCCGCGTTAGAACGGCTCTTCGATCGTCGTCGATCTGAACCAAGCCAGTAAATTCCACACTCTCGCCCACCGGGAACGTCAAGCCATCGACATTGCCGGTGACCTCGACAGGCAGCCGGCCCAACAGCTGCTGCCTTCCCTCCATCCGCATAGCCGTGAGGTCGTAGGAGCCGGGTTGGACGCCGCGCATAGCAAACGAGCTGTCGGGCCTCATTGTTGTGTGAAGCGGAGCAAAGCTGGTCATTGGCTTCGCCGGGTCTCGCGGCAGCAGGGTGAGCTGAATGTTCTGGCTAGACCCAGCGCGCACTACTCTGCCGCTAAGCCGATAGACTTTTGCTTTCCGGAGCTGAAAGTCTCGGCCGGAGGTCTCCTGGCCGGCAACCAACTGAACAGGCACCGCGCTAAGCAGCTCCGTAACCCCGGGGTAAAAGGTGGGTACGTACTCCTCCTCCGCCTGCCCTGACTGATCCCGCCCGAAGTCCGCATCCGGGCGGTCCGCGGCGAGGATGTAGGTCCCAGGGCCGAGTCCAGGAATGCGAAACTCGCCCCGGTCGTTCGTTTCGGTATCGTCGATCTTTTGAAGCCTACGGGAGCTGCCGCGACCGACCGGGAGGAGTACTTGGATCGTCACGTTTTCGACCGGATCGCCTTCCTCATCCAGCACTTTTCCGCTGATGACGCTCTGAGGGGTCAACTTCAAATCGATATCTTTGATGTCCTGTCTTGCTGCCACCACAATCGGTGCACCAGCCGAGAAAGGGCGCCTCGCGCCATACTCCTGCCGCAAAAAGCCAGTTCGCTCGGCCGACAGAGTATAGATGCCTGGTTCAAGGCCCTCGAAGTGAAATCCTCCCCGAGCGTCCGACATAGTGGCAGTCGTTTTGCCGTCCACGCCAGATGGCTGCAAGGTCACACTGGCCCGGCGGACGGGTTCTCCAGAAAGGAGGTTCGCCACATGGCCCTCAATGTAAGCGCAGTCTTGAGACCGCTGCTCACAGGAGGTGGCGGTAGCAGTTGCGGGATCCGGCAGACTCGCTTGAGCGCCGAACACAGCCGGCGCCAGCAAATAAAGAACCAGCTGGCTGCGAATCCTAAAAGGGAACGCCCTTGTCTTCGGCGAATCACTGAGTTCCATATCCGGCTGCATGCTCACGATCTCGTCCGTTCGCTGCGCTGGTTATTTACGCATTCGTGTATTCATTTGGCCAGCGAAATCGTTTCCACTTTCACTACCTTCTGGGTCATTGCACCAGTCAGGTTGACTCCATAAGTAGAGTTCTTACCCGCATTCAGAAGGAGTTGGTGTACCTTTTCATTCCCATCAGAGTCCAAATTGAAGGTCATCCGGTCTTGCTGCACTACTGAAAAGGACTTCGTCTTTGCGTTTGGCGAGCAAGACCGGATATCCCCATTTTTGTCGGTACTCGCCGGATGTGCTTCGTGCGGGTTCACATTCCCCTGTCGGCTGGCGTAACATGCGGCGTCGACGAGCGCTCCCGACCAGCTTCCCGCAAAACCCAGCATGGACACCACACAGGAGATAGCCGTGAGTCGCAAAATTAGCTTCATGACATACACCACTTGAGTCGATGATTTCCCTACATCAATCGCTTCACTTTATTGTGGGCGAACTTCGACTTGTCCTCGCTCGAGTCGGCTCCTATGAGCGATTTGATTTTCTGGGATGACGACAAAGGCATCAGAACGCTTCGTCACGAATTGCACCGGGCCGAAGCGGGCGGTCCTACTCCGCGCGGCCGATGGCTTCACGGCATGCCAGCGCGACAAAAAGCGAATTGTCGCCAGGCTGGTCCTGTAAACGACCGTTTTCTGAACGCTGACTGGTTCGCAGGCAATCCGTTCATGTATTACCAGATGCCAATTCGGCGGAATGCGCGGCTCTCGTTTAACGACCAGATAGGCCGATGCTCGCCGGACGGCACGCTGCGAGTCAAGATGGCGTCGTTTTGAATGAAACCGGCCAGCTAGTTTATCTTGAAGCCACTATCACAGTCAAGTAAATGGTCGGCGCCTATGGCGCAAGGGTCAGTGATGGGCAATCAAATCACCCAACGTAAGGTAGACATCAATTACTAGTGAAACGGTCGACATAAATCACCCATAAATGACGGGGCATAGTGTCTAGGCGGCCACGGATAGCCGCAAGCACCCCGCTGATCAGAACCAAGAAGAAAGAATAAAACCGAAGCGGGCTGACCGGCATCCAGTATCAGCGAAAAGGTGTTACTTGCGTCCCACCCAGTGGCGGAACCGTCGGCCGGCACAATGGCGATGAAACGGCCACTGACGAAACGTCCGCAGTGTGGTTCATGTTCGGCTGCAGATCGAAGCCCGCGGTGTGGAACGCGCCGGATGAGCGCGGAGCGTGGCATCCAACTGGACGATCGTCGGCCAAGCATTGAAGGTAGCAAGCTTTTAACCAGGATTTGGGTCCGTGCCTCTGGAGCAAGACCGGCGGTCATCCGAATCGCTTGATTTCGTGCTCGGCGCTTGAAGGTGAAACACGCTGCATGTTCGCGACTTTTGCATCGCATCTGGCAACACCACGGATTGCGGGCTTATTCGTTAAGCGGTCAAAGCTATCCCGTGCTGAGGGGGATGTCCAAGCGTTGCTCGCCCGAATGCACCACCGGCTGTATCCAGAAACTACTCCGGCGCTCGCTTCTTATTGGCTGAAGACGGTTTATTCGGGTGGCTATAGCGTCCGCCGGTGGAAGGAACTGGATCGTCTGCTGGAGTTGGCGCTGGCTGAACCGCTCCCGGACCCCTCGCGAGACGCCCTCATTGATATTCGGAACTGGATCCAAGAGACCATTGTTGTAGCCGATCAAAAGCCTGCATCCGTGACTCCACGATTGCAGCCGGTTCGGGCAAGTTTTAGCTCCGAGCAGCTTACGGCCTATATCGTTCGTCTTTTGAACGAGTGGCTACCGGTGGAAGTGGCTCGTCTCTTGGTCCAGGAAAGCGAATCAACCGTCGAGCAAGACGGCATTCCGGTTCTGGCGATTGGAAAGGCGCTCGAACGCCTGCTTGTTCGGGAACACCTCTCGCAGGCGACGTTGGAGATGCTGCTCGAGCCCGAACTGCTTTCCCCGGGATACGTTTACCCTGCGGATATGGAGATCCTGCGAGATGTAGTGCTGTCATTGCTCGGTCGGACATGGGCACCCATATCATCCGTCATGCCCGCCACATTGTTGTGTGTAGCCCCGGACTCGCATCTCCCAGCGGATTACCGGGAAGCGCTTCGTGATGCGTTTCTTGTACGGCGGCCGTGGGGTGAAGAGGTTCATGTTCCGATCGCGCCAGTGCGGGCGATCGAAATCCTGAAACACGAACGTGTACTGATTGGTTCCATCATTGTGACGATGGATGGACGGTCGTGGGAGTCCGAAAACCTCCAGAGCGACGAACAATACTCCGTCGTCTACCAGCCGATCGGACGCCTTCGAATCGATTATTCAGGGGACCATGCCGGGCTTCGGGTGCCGTGGCCAGTGAACCGGTTGCGCTGGTCTGGCGGCGGCTATTCTAGGGATATCTTCAATCTCTTTGGACGCGAATGGCGCGTCTCCAAATGGGAGTTGGATGCCGACCGCACCTGGCTCAATTTGGTATTTTCTCGCGTGTTGCCAATATCCGAGATTTTCCCGGCGGATATGAAGTCCTGGCGGTTGCGACCCTCGTCCGTTGACATGGCCTGGACCGCCCTGGAGAGTGCTTTAACGAGTTCGCTGGTCCAGGGGAGTGGCGAGCCGATTGAACAGCTGCGTCACGCCGATTTGATTCCGCTCGGGCGCGCTATTGCCGGGCTCACAGAATTGGTCACGGGTTGGCGATCGCCAACCTATGAGGCGATTGAAACCCAGCTGAGAGCGCTCCGCTATCTGGAGTGTCCAGTTGTCTCATCGTACGGCCGAGTTCCATGGAGAATCCTTCCGGGACCGCTTACCGCGACCTTCTTCATGGTCCGACGTCATCCGGTTCTGCTGGCGCTTCTGAACGACGTGTTTGAGGGACTCCCAGAAACACTCAACCAAGTGACACACCAGCGTGCAGCCTCAGGCTCGACTTCGCCACCTCATGCCGCCTGATCACTACACTTGCCCGTGGGCAGAGCGGCGGGAGCAGGACGCGATGGATTCAAAAGTGCTGGCGGTTCAGTAGTCACCCACCGGAAACCCGGGATAGCTCCCGCCGCGAATTGAAACTCAAGACGGGCAAACGACGCCAGCCGCGTTTGCGCCATTGGACTACGAGGACAACACATTCCGGGAGGTCTGCAGGAGCTCTCCGAACTGGTTTGCGAATACAACCGCGGATAAGTGGTGAACTCACGGTTGCCATCACAACCTCTCCATAAGCACTGAAACGTAGTGCCCTTGCCTCACTTTCGCGGTGAAGCGGAGTCCCGATATCTCTAGGCGAAGCCAGCGATACTCCCCGTCTGCCCGTCTGAGCCTGTACTCCATCTGAAAGTTGCGCCGGGGGGCAAGGTCTTCGCACCCGCCTATTGTCGGAGCCATTTGGTGAATCCACGATGATTTCGGTGCAGTCAAACAGCGGCTTGTGTGCGTGAAGTCCCCGTCACGTCGACAGGCCCGGAAAGCCTACCCGTGGATATGGCTTGCCCGCCGACAACGGGCTCACTTCCTCCCAGACATCCGCAACTGGATCAGCTCGCGTGTTCTGACTTCTAATTGTTGTTGGCTGGGGGCGCTAGTTCTTCGCCAATCGCCCCATGGTGCTCTGCGAGTTGCTGCGGCCCCTCCGGCTCCAGAATTGCACAGGGCAAATGAATCGAAAAACAGGTGCCGTTACCAGGAAAGCTCTCTACGCCAATGTGTCCTCCTAGTTGCGTGATAATTCTGTGAACCGTAGCCAGCCCTAAGCCGGTTCCTTTATCCGGATCCTTTGTGGTGAAGAGAGGCTCAAAGATGTGTGCCCGAGTAGTCTCGTCCATACCGTGGCCCGTGTCAGCAACTTGCAAGGTAACGTACTGTCTCGCCGACGATGACGCATCTGCCATCCCAAATGCTGCCACCTTGGTCTGCGACGTATGGATCGTGAGGCGACCGCCGGACTGCATGGCATCTCTCGCGTTGGCGGCAAGATTCATTAGCACTTGCTGCAGTTGGCCAGGGTCGGCCCGTACTCGTCCAGCCTCCGCCGCCAACTCGGTTTTCAGCTCGATCCGCGGGCCAATCAGGCGCTGCAACAGGCCGGCGGTTTCATTTACCAATCTGTTCATCTCTATCACTTGATCGCTCTGCGATTTCCGGCAAGCAAAGGCCAGTAGCTGACGTGTCAGATCGGCTCCCGTTTTCGCGGTTTGCAGAATCTCCTCCGCGTATTCACGACCCTCTCCTCGCAGTTCGTCAAGGTCAAGCAGACGCTCGCAGCAGCCAAAGATGGCAGCCAAGAGGTTATTGAAATCATGCGCTACACTACCAGCAAACATCCCGATTGCTTCCATTCTCTGTCCCCGCTGAAGCCGGACCTCCGTCTCCCGCAGCGATTCTTCAGCTTTCCGGCGCTTTGTGATGTCCTCGACGATCACCATGCAGGTCTGGGCACTGTTGGCGCTCCCTCGAATCCACGTGCCGCGGAGGTTGACCCAAGCCATGGTTGTCTCCCCCACAAGGCAGACCTCCTCGGCAGCATCAACGGTTTCCTGCCGTATAAGATGCTCCAAGAAGGTGCCGACGCGCTCACGCGAATTGGAATGTACGAGATCTATGAGGGCGCGGCCTTCCAAGCGTAGCTTGTCTGCGCACAGGAGCTGCCGGAAAGCAGGATTGGCTTTCAGAATTCGCAGTCCTTCGATAATCACTATGCCAAGTGGGGAGTCTTCAAAGATGCGTCCCAGATGCTCCTCTGTCTCGACCAGCCTTTGGCGGAAGGTTGCCGTGAGCAGACAAAGTCCGGTGGCCTCGAGCACGAATAACAACAACCCAGGCTTCCCTAGAGATATCTCACCCGCATAACCAGAAAACAAAAAGTAAACGCAGACAGCCGATAGCCCGGCGGCTAGAAAGCCCGGCGCGGCACCCGCGACCCACGAAGTGGCCACGACGGCGGAGTAGAAGAAGGTGAATGGTAAGTGTCGTTCCAACGCTGGAAAGAACATGAGTTTCAAAATTGCAGCGCCACCCACCAGCACCACCGTCGAAGCATAGCGGCCCAAGGTTGAAGCAAGTTCCGGTGTGCGATTGTCCCGAATGACCTGGCCAACCGACGTGATGATCGCGCCTTCGAGGATGAACATTGTCAGGCGCTGAGCCGCTTCCGCTGCTTCTATTCGGAAACTGTGGAAGGGAGCAATGAAAAAGTAGGCGCTGGTCAGCGCGGACACGGCGGTGGCTAGTAACCCCGGACCCAGGCCACCGAAGAGCGAGCTGGCCAAGATTGCCGCTGAAAAAAAGAAATAATGGCTCTCGCCGTAGACCGGGGGCAACAAGTAATTGCAGCAGACCGCAAATGCCACCAGTGTCGGTGAGACCCCATAACGGACCCATGTCGGCCATCGTTGTGAGCTCCCAAACAAAGGCACAATGACACCTGCCCGTTTAATAAGATGCAAGGGGTTTCTCTTGGCATCAATGAATTTCGGGGAGTACCGACTTCGTTGCAACGACCGCTGTTGGATAAACGCGGAATCAGCGGGTCACGGCGACGCCGGCCCCAAATCATTTTCTTGAAGGCCGCGTCACGACAAATAAGGGAGTGATCTGTTCGGCTCCAACTGCCAAAGCGTTTTGCCATTCCTTTGACTGGGCATATTGTCCTGTCCATAGCTAGACGCGCGAACAAGCGCGCGATTCCACCGGCAGGCACTTCTTGCAGGTGTATATCAGACGCCTGTACTTCTACGCCTAAGATATGCGCCTACTTCATCCGATTCGTACCGGCATTTGGCTTCGGGGATCTACAGGCCGTCGGTCAGATCGTCGGACAGCACCCGCACCTGGCTGGTGCGCGTATACAACGGCCGCGATCCCGATCCAAATAACGGAATTACCTGAACCAAACCATTCACGGCGGACTGGTGAGAGGAGCTACCCCAAGGGAATATTGACCGCGCCCGGCACGCTCTCACCGCCAGTTCCGCCGGTTCGGTCACGTCCAGGAGAAAAGCTCTATCAATGGTATCCAAGTGACTGAGCGGCATGTCGCCGCGGAGGACATCCGCGGCGATCATACCTGCACAGTGACCGGGTCCTTCGCACTGCCGAATTGCGCCCGTAACAGCTGAGACTCTACGCGACCATTGCCCCTCTGCGAGATGTCTCCGACGGCTTGGCATTCTGCTGAAACCTTACGCCAGAGTCAGCGCTCGAGTGCGGTTGAGAGAGCAAGCCTATAACGAGGCCGAACCCCAAGCCTAGCAGAAAACCTGCTATTTCTTCTTGAGTAAACTGCCACTTGGCCGGGCGGGGCGCGCAGTCCTTCCCCCTGAATCCATAATCGGCTGGCTGGGCACGCTGCGCGGCTTCCTGATACATTGGCTCTCCCGCCCCGAAAACACACGCTCGCTTTTGACCGGTAGATGCACGCCCTCCGCTGTTGATCTAAAATCTTCACTCCGGGAAGGCGGCAGAGGACGGTCCGCCGGGCGAGAGATCGGTACGCCAAGGGCCCGCAGCAGCGCGGCCGAGCGGCACCCTAGCGTTGCTCAATGCTTCCGGCGATCGATTCAGCGCCCACTCTGAAGTCCCGCAATCCCCTTGTTTTGCAGAACCCTCACTACTACGCGCCGATTTTGCGCTTGTCCTCGCTCCGTCTTGTCATTTCCTACCTGCCGGCTCTCTCCCATCGCACCTGGAGCCAATAAATTGGTAAGCGGAATGTCGCCCTCCTGTAACAGGAACTGAGTGACGTTGCCGGCGCGTTCCTCACTAAGCTTCTGATTCACTGCTGTACGTCCAGCAGACGACGCGTAGCCTACTACCTGAATCATGTAAGCCTCTATTGTCTTAGCCTTTTGTGCTAACTGCAGAAGCTGGGGTTTGTACTGAGACTTGACAGTGGCTTCGCCATTTCCAAAGTACACAGTTAACTCATCGAGAATGTAGTAGTCGTCCAGTTGGCCAAAGCGCGCTATCGCTGCATCGATGGCCGTCTTGTTGGCGGCGATCTTCTCCTGCTGGGCAGTTAATAGCTCCTGTTGCTGTTTCAGAGCTTGGGTTTGGGCCTTCAGGTTGGCATTCTGCTTCTCCAACTCCTGTCTGTTTCGCTCGGACTGTTCCTGGGTTTGATGAAGACCAGCCTGTATGGATTGTGCCCGCTCCAGGTCGTTGCCCTTGAACCTCACGGAGTTCGCAACTAGTTGGTTTTGGTCGTTGTAGCTTGCTTCGGCCTGGATTTCAAGACCGGGGATCAGGGCTGCCATTGACATTTCCTTCCTGCGGGCTTTGAACACTCCCTGGACCTGGCCCACCTGCGTCTTGTCCGTCAACAACACGACGACAGTCGCTGAATCCGTAGTCTGGACAATCATGGTGGCGCCACTTCGCGCCTTGATGAACCCTTGAATCTTAGTGCTTTGAGCTAGGCCAATCGCGCTCAGAGAAGCAAGTACAATCAACGGCAGGATTCTGGCAGAAGCAATTCTAACTGGTTCGTATTCCGTCATAACTGTTCACTCCCTTAGGTTCGATCAGGCCTGACAATCAGTGACCCTTCGCATCGGCTTCCTGTCGAGTTCCCCGGCCGGCTGCTGAGGGCACGAACATAGGTTTCCCCCTGCAAATCGAGTCTGAACAAGAGCATCTTACCCGGTTTTGGCCGCCATCCTCGGTATAGGGCGGGGCCCATCCCCCGCGGCTGATTTGGAAATGCTTCCCTCTCTCATTCGCTAGATGACAGCTCCAACTGGCAAGGCAGATTTTTTTGACTTACTCGATCAAGAAGGTAAGTGCCTCAAAAAAATGAGGCATTTCAATTTCGTCAGAATCATGCCTACCGACGACCGGTTTTCCCATGCCTCGGGCTGGCCCTGCCATGGGCAGAAGTCTCAGCGCAGCCATCTCACGGCGAAGGTCAGCCTCGTCAAGTCTGGTAGGCATTATGAAGAATCGGAAGGAATCTAGCGCCAAACCCAAGTTGGGCGGTAAGAAATACGAAAAGGAGCTGCGCAAGCTTCAAGTCCAGCTCTGCAAGCTTCAGGAATGGGTGAAGTATAAGGGTTTGCGCGTGATTGTTATCTTTGAAGGCCGCGACGGAGCCGGGAAGGGTGGCACCATCAAGGCCATCACGGAACGGGTCAGCCCGCGTGTATTCCGCGTGGTGGCGCTTCCCGCCCCTTCAGACCGTGAAAAAAGCCAGATGTATATGCAGCGCTTCATGCCACACTTTCCCGCTGCGGGAGAGGTTGTCATATTTGATCGCAGTTGGTACAACCGTGCAGGAGTGGAGTATGTGATGGAGTTTTGCAGTAAAGAACAACATCGGCGCTTTCTTGAGCTGTGCCCGTTGATGGAGAGCTACATCGTGGCGGGCGGGATCATGCTGATCAAGTTCTGGCTCGAAGTGAGCAACGAGGAACAGGAGCGGCGCTTCAGGGCCCGCATTGATGACCCGCTGCGACAGTGGAAGCTCAGCAAGATGGATTTGCCATCTCGTGTGCGCTGGTACGAGTACTCCCGAGCCCGCGACATGATGCTGGAGGCGACCGATAGCAAAACCGCGCCGTGGTACATCGTGCGATCCGACGATAAGCAGCGGGCACGACTCAACTGCATTTCGCACTTGTTGAGCCTGATTCCCTATCGGCAGGCGCCCAGGGAGAAGGTCAAGTTACCGAAGCGCTCCACGAAAGGAGCCTACGACGATCACGCTACGCTGAAAAGCAGACGGTTCGTGCCCGAGAAATACTGAAAGGTTGACGGGTAGCCTGACTTGGAAGAATTCCTCGATCCAAGCATTGAGATGGTCCAGCAACTCCCATCGGCGCCGGCTAGCCCAAGGTCCGACTTCAGGCCTTCAGCTCCCGCCGATGCCACTGGTGTCTACAGCTCCTTTCTCCGCACCCACACCGGAACCACAAACTTTCTGGCACGGCGGCCCGACCATTTGCTCTATGCGACGCTAGCTCCATCGGAGGCTCATTTCCAATATGCGAGCACGCGTACATATCTGAACACTGATTCGAATCGTTGACCCGTCTTTCGCGGCAACTCATCGAACTGCTCGAACTCATCCCGCCAATACGGACCCGAATCCGTCGCTCGCGCGATCGAGAAAGCCTCCGCAGCTCGCGCGTTTGGCGCTGACTACATCGCGAACATCCTGCGGCGCCCGCAGTCACCGCTCGTTCTGCGCCTCGCGCGCGGTGCTTCTCATGCTCGACGCCGACACCCGGCGTGTGTATCGCCTGCTGGACTTCACCAAACGTTTCAGCCTCACTTCAGGTCGAGCCTGTTGCGTGGCGGGCAAGATCAACAGCATGAACACTCTTTACCTGGTCATCGAGTCGGTCAAGCTGGACACTAAGCATCGGTGGTCTTCCATTGCTCCTATTCCTGCTGACGGCGCAGGGGGTTCGGCTATGGGCTGATTTCTCGCGTTTCCCGAAAGCCGCTGGGCGTGGTCCTCGACACCACCGGCAGGCAGAGATTCGTGTGTGCCAACGCTGAGCCGGCGCGCTCATGGGTCACAATACCGGCGAAATCGAGGCTACTTTGAACCGGCGCTAACACACCCAGCCAAGATCGCACCATCAGGCCGAATCGATTGTCAAGATGGATGAGAAGTTCGACCTCTACGGATGCAGTAAGCTCCCGTTAAATACGTGGATCGATTGGT
>Ga0335077_10010833_pt1 | contig 11390 bp, 9 predicted proteins | sample Lox_Sample_31_FD_207151 | JGI IMG/M metagenome (GOLD analysis project Ga0335077, IMG submission 207151) | Soil microbial communities from Loxahatchee National Wildlife Refuge, Florida, United States - Lox_Sample_3.1 | ecosystem: Environmental > Terrestrial > Soil > Wetlands | place: USA: Florida...
TACTGCGGCGGCCGCCGCGGCCGCGTCTGAGGCTCGACCAGGGCAGCCACATCGTCGTGCGCAGACTCTACGATCACGACCGTGCCTATATTTTGCAAGCCGCCGACCGCAGGATCGTCTTCGCTATTCCCTTCGAGCACGACTTCACGCTCATCGGCACCACCGACCGCAGCTTTTCCGGCAGTCCGGCAGCCGTTACGCCAACGGCTGAGGAAATCGATTATCTCTGCGGCGTCGCAAATGAGTATTTTCGCGCCTCCATCGGCGCCGCGGACGCGGTGTGGGTTTATGCGGGCGTGCGTTCGCTCTACGACGACGGCGCCGGCAAACCGCAGGACATCGGTCGCGAGTACGCCCTCATTCTCGACGAGCACTCCGGCGAGGCACCGCTGCTCACCGTCTATGGCGGCAAGATCACCACTTACCGGCGGCTGGCCGAGGAGACCATTGACCGACTTGCCCATTTCTTTCCGCCCTCGCGGCGCTGGACCGCAACGAGCCCACTGCCCGGCGGCGACTTCGCCTATGACGGTATCGAGTCGCTGATCCAACGCACCCTGGCGCGTTGGCCGTTTCTCACCGATAAGCATGCGCGCCGGCTCGTACGCACTTACGGGACGCGCGTCGATGATGTGCTTAAGGACGCGGCCCGGCTCGACGATCTTGGCCAGCGCTTCGGCGCCGATCTCACCGCCGCCGAAGTGCGTTACCTAATACAGAAGGAGTGGGCGCAGACCGCCGATGACGTGCTATGGCGCCGCTCCAAATTGGGTTTGCGATTCTCGCCCGCGCAACGCGGCGCACTTGAAACGTTCATGGCGCGACCGGCCGGATGATCGGCCGACTCAGAAAAGATGCTTCAAATTTTATCGGTCGGTTTCACCGCAATTTTATGCATCCGTGGTGTCATCATTTGAGCGAATTTGTTCGTTTTCGCCGACACGGCGGCATCGTCATGGATAAGGTCGCAAGTCAGATACAAACGCAGCTTGCAGCGCTGCAAGTACTCATCGTTGATGATGAGCACACGATGCGCAAGGTGACCAAATCGTTGCTGCAGGCCATCGGCGTCAAAGCCATTTACGAGGCTAGTGACGGTGAGCGGGGGCTGGATGCGATCTGCAGGCTGGCCCCGGACATCGTCATTCTCGATTGGGAAATGCCGAATCTGAATGGAGGCGAATTCGTACGCCAGGTGCGCTCACCTGGTTACTTCCCCCTTCCCAATGTGCCCATCATCATGCTCACCGCCCACGCCGAACGCTCGCGCGTCGTCGAGGCGGTCAGTCTCGGCGTCAATGAATTTTTGCTCAAGCCGGTTTCCTCGAAGGCGATGCTGGCGCGTATCGTCTCGATACTGTCAAAGCCGCGGCGGATGGTGAGGAAGGGCGATCATTACGTGCCCGAACCGCGCAAGATCTCCAGTTACAAGCCGGAGTCCGATCCCGGCCTGAGCCAGATCGTGATGCTCAATTAGCATTGGACCTTACCCGTCCCGCCAATGACGTCCGACCAACTGCATTAACGGAACGCTCACCACGCGATAGACCCGCTGCCTTGCGGGAGCCTCGTTTGCACACTTCGCAAGGTTCTCCTTTACCAAGGGGCAAGAGGCCCATGGTTTGATGCACGCACAGTCCGATACGCCGCACCATGACCGTGAAACCGTCGAAAAAGGAAATTGAGGATCTCATCCAGTCGCTCTGGGTGCTGGTCGTCGACGACAACCAGTACATGCGCAAGATGATCCGAAACCTTTTGGTCAATTGCGGCGTCAAGGACATCTATGAGGCCGCTGACGGTATCGCGGCGCTTGACGCCATTCGCACGGTGGCGCCAGACGTGGTGATCCTGGACTGGGAAATGCCGCTGTTGAGCGGTCCCGAACTCGTTCGCATCGTGCGTTCGCCAGGCGTGTTCCCGATGCCGGATATTCCGATCATCATGCTCACGGGTCATTGCGAACGGTGGCGTGTGGTCGAGGCCGTGCGACTCGGCGTCAACGAGTACCTAACCAAGCCGGTTTCCGCGAAAACGATTTACGACCGTCTGGTTTCGATCATGATGCAGCCGCGACCGGTCGTGCAGCTCGGCGATTATTACGGTCCCGAACCGCGCAAGCTGTTGACCGAATCGGAGGACGGCGTCATGGGCGTTTCCCTCGAGGAACCCGTCGAGCCCTAACGCCCCCGGTTTTGTTATCATTGCCGCATTGCGGTCACTCCGATTCCCAACTGATACTGTCATGCGCTAGGAATCGCGCCATGCGGGCGGCCGCGAAGCGCCGCACTGGGGGCGGTGGGAGTATTGATGCCGAGCGTCGAAGCGGGGGATAGGCCGACAAAATCCAGTCCAACGCTGGCCACCGGCGATTCACGTCGGCTGCTGCGCATTGAAGGCTTGAGCAAGCGCTTCGGCAACTTCACGGCGGTCGACCGGCTGTCCCTCGACATCTACACCGGCGAATTCTTCGCCCTGTTGGGTCCATCCGGCTGCGGCAAGACCACACTGTTGCGGCTGATTGCCGGCTTCGAACGTCCGAACGCCGGCCGTATCGTGCTCGACGGAGTCGACCTCGCTCCAGTGCCGCCGCATCGGCGGCCAGTCAACATGATGTTCCAAAGCTACGCGCTGTTCCCGCACCTGACCGTCGAGGCCAACGTCGCGTTCGGATTGAAACAGGAGGGCCTGCCGAGAGGGGAAATTGCCGGTCGGGTCGCCGACATGCTGGCCTTGGTGAAGCTCGAGAGCCTCGGGACCCGCAAGCCGAGCGAGCTTTCCGGCGGCCAGCGGCAACGCGTCGCGCTGGCGCGCTGCCTGGTCAAGCGTCCACGCGTGCTGTTGCTGGACGAGCCACTGGCGGCGCTCGATAAGAAGCTGCGCGACTCGACCCGCTTCGAGTTGATGGAGTTGCAGCGCCACCTCGGATTGACCTTCGTCATCGTGACCCACGACCAGAGCGAGGCGATGATCGTCGCCGATCGGATCGGCGTGATGGATCGCGGCCGACTGATGCAGGTTGCCGCACCGGACGAAATCTATGAGCGGCCGAACTCGCGCTGGGTCGCGGATTTCATCGGCGACATCAATCTGTTCGAAGGCCGCGTCGGCGACGATCGGCTAAGTGTCGAAGGCACAGCCGCCGGTCGGCTGCGCGTTGCAGCTCCTATCGAGGCCGAGCCGCGCACGCCGGTCTGGATCGCAGTGCGGCCGGAACGCATTCGCCTTTCGCGTGACAAGCCGCCCGAACCGGAAAACTGTGTCTCCGGAACAATCGTCGAAATCGGCTATTTGGGCGATTTGTCGATCTATCATGTGCGCATCGCCGACGGTTCACGGGTCAAGGCGGCAGTCGCCAATACGGGCGGCAACGGCGGCTACTCTCCTCGCGCGGCGGAGAGTGTGTGGCTCAGCTTCGCGCCCGAGGCCCCTATTGTACTGACGCGCTAGGCATTCCGGCGCGAGCAAATGACGCGGGTGCGAAGATCATGAAGAACCAACCAGGGTCGCTCTGGCAGCGGTTTACGCTCGCGTTTCCCTATGCATGGCTTGTTGCCTTCTTTCTTGTGCCGTTTCTTATCGTGCTCAAGATCAGTTTCTCGCAGGGTGCCATTGCCCTGCCGCCCTATAGGCCAGTACTCGATTTGACCGCGGGCTGGCGCGGCATAGAGATGTTTTTGGCCGGCTTATCGCTCGACAACTATCGCCTGCTCGGTTCCGATTCTCTTTATCTGTTGTCCTACCTAAAGAGCCTGCAAATTGCAGCGTTCTCGACCCTGATACTGCTCATCATCGGTTATCCGATCGCCTACGGCATGGCCCGCACGCCGCGGAGACTGCAGGCGGTTCTGGTCGTGCTCGTGATGCTGCCGTTCTGGACGTCGTTTCTCATCCGCATTTACGCCTGGATGAACATCCTGCAGCGCGACGGCCCGCTCAATGAATTGCTCATGGCGCTGCACGTCGTGAGCACGCCGCCGGTTTGGCTCGCAACCGACACGGCGATCTATATCGGCATCGTCTATTCCTACCTGCCGTTCATGGTACTGCCGCTCTATGCGGTGCTGGAGAAGCTGGACGAGTCGCTGCTCGAAGCGGCCGCCGATCTTGGCTGTCCGCGCTGGAAAACATTTTGGCTCGTTACCATTCCACTGTCGTCGCCGGGCGTTCTGGCCGGTGTGCTGCTGTGTCTCATTCCGATCGTCGGCGAGTTTGTCATTCCGGATCTGCTCGGCGGCTCCCGTGCACCGATGATCGGGCAGACAATCTGGATGGAATTTTTTGGCAACAAGGACTGGCCTGCGGCGTCCGCTGTCGCTGTCGTGCTTGTCTGCCTGCTGGTCACGCCGATCGTTCTCTTCCAGCACCTGGCGATGCGCAGCGAAGAACGGAGCTGACGATGCGCAAGGTGAGTGCGTTCAATATCCTGGCGATCGTACTCGGCATCGCCTTTCTTTATCTGCCGATCGTGATCCTGGTGATCTATTCGTTCAACGCCTCGCGCCTGGTCGCGGTATGGGGCGGCTGGTCGACGCAATGGTATGCCGAACTCGCCGGCGATGCCGAAATCCTGCAAGCGGCGTTTATCAGCCTGCGCGTCGCGCTCGTCTCGGCGAGCGCAGCGACGGTGTTGGGCACGCTCGCGGCGGTGGCGCTTGTCCGGCTCGGTCGCTTTCGCGGCCGGCTCCTGTTCGCCTCGATGATCTATGCGCCGCTGGTCATGCCGGAGGTGATCACCGGGCTTTCAATGCTGCTGTTGTTCGTAGCCTTTGCTGTCGATCGCGGCTTTTGGACCGTCATTATCGCTCACACCACCATGGCGATGTGTTTCGTCACTGTGATCGTGCAGTCGCGGCTTGTCGATTTCGACATGAGTCTCGAAGAGGCGGCTATGGATCTCGGCGCTTCGCCGCTGCGCACTTTTCTGAGCGTAACCCTGCCGCTGATCGTGCCGGCCATTGCCGCCGCATGGATGCTCGCTTTCGCGCTGTCGCTCGACGATCTTGTCATCGCGAGCTTCACCACCGGACCCGGCGCGACGACGTTGCCGATCCGGATCTATTCGGCGGTGCGCCTCGGGGTGAAGCCGGAGATCAATGCCGTCTGCAGCATCTTTGTCGGCGTCGTCGGCGTGGCGGTGCTGGCCGCGTCATTGCTGGCCAAGATCAGCGGAGCACGAGGGACGCCGGCGCGCCTTTAATGGGAGCCCGGCGTCGCTGTTGAAGCCGCCGGAGATGGCGCAATGGGAACCGGCGAAACTGGCGGAGCGGCAAATAACTGGTCGATGACCGCACGCACGGCATCGCCCGCCGAATGTCGCTTGACCGCTTCCAGCAACGGCGCTGCCGCTTGCGAACGGCGGATCAGGCTCGAAGCGTCCGGCAATATGATCGGATTTTCCCATGGGCCTTGAACGACGAACGGTAAATCGAACTCACTTTCGCTGGCATTCGCGGCTAAAGTCGCCGTCCCCTTGAGATCGAGGTCGCGCGCCGGTACCGAGGCCCGTCCGGCGAGCGTCAGCCGTACGGCTGGACCGTCGATGTGCAGATTCTCGACCGATGCCATGCCATTGTCGATCTTGACGTTCAGCGCGAGCCTGTCGAATGGCGTGCGTCCGCTGCGGAAGTCGCCGTTGCCCGAGAGCGGTCGCTTGTCCAGCCGCCGCAGCAATTGCTCGACATTAATGCCGACGAGCGCGCCATCGTGCGCATTGAGGCTTGCGGTCCCGCTGAGCGTGCGAGTCAACGCCCACACCGAATCGCCCGACCCGTCGACGTCGAGAGCGAGGGTGCCGCGTCCCTCGAGCTTGTGCACGCCGAAGAACTGGCCAAGGCAAGTGGTGAGATCGACGTCGTCGAAATGTACGTGCGACCCCGCGTCGACGCCATCATTCCCGGTACCCAAAGCAAACGAGCCTGTGATGACTCCGCCGAAAGCCTGCGACTCTCCAATAGTCACGTCGAGCTTGCCATCGCGCATAGTCGCTGCCACCGCCGTGCGTCCCAATCGGGTGTCGGCGATCTTAATGCGCCCCGCCGACAGACGCAGGTCAAGGTTGAAGTCCTTAAGTCCGTCGAGCGCAATCGGCAGCCGATCCCAGCTACGCTCATTCGCCGCCATAAGGCGAATCCCAGCAACATACGGAGTAAGATCGAGCGAGTCCGCCGCGAGCGTCCCCTGCACGGCGCGATGACCGTCGGTCGCGAGCGTGAGCACGCCCTCGGCCTTGTTGCCGTCGAGTTCGACGTTGACTTCGCTTAGCGAGATCGCATCTTTACCGACGCTGCTTTTCGCACGTAACGCAAAGTGGTCAAAGCCGCCAAACGGCATTCGGCTCCAGCCGGTCCAATACAGTGCGTCGCGCAACGAAGGCGAATCGACGTCCAGCGTTCCGTCCATCTTGAGCGCCGGCCGATTGATCGCCGTACCGTCAAAGGCAAGATTGAGTGGCTTGGACGTGACCCGGAATTTGATCCCTGTCGGCTGGCCGGTGAGCGCGGCGAGGAAGTCGCTCAGCGTCAGGCTGGCAGCAACCGTTTGCTCACGCCAGGCAAATTGACCGTTGGCAGCGAAGCTCCGCGAGATCGACGGCCACGCGAGCTGGAAATCCACATTATCGAGGCGCTCGGCGAGCCGTTCCCGCGCATCGTGCACCATGACGATTCCATCATGGATAGCGATTTCCGAGAATGACGCAGTGCGGCTGGGATTCGGTTCGACTGCATGAGCAAGCGAGGCGGCAAGCCCAGACCAGTTCGACTGGCCGTCCGCCGAAAAGCTCACGTTGATGGTCGGCCGCACCAGGGTCACGTCGGCGATTTCGATACGTCCCGCGAGCAGCGGAAAATAGCGGAGCCGCGCCGTCAACTCATCGGCGGAGACGGCCGGCTGTGCGCCGCCATCCTGACCGAGCAACACATCGCGGAAACTGACGGAAGCATGCGGGAAGAGCGAAACCGAGACGCTGCCGGACAACGTCGGGTCAAGGCCGGTGACGTTTTGAATTTCGTTCCTGACCGCGTCCCGCACGCTCGAAGCTGGAATAAGAAACGACAGCCCGATCAGCGTGACAAACGCCGCAGCGGCCAGGGCCGCAACAGCAATCGCAAGGCGCTTCAAGCCTTTAGCTGCGGTCACGAGACGCGCTTCCGGTGTTGTGGTGCCAATCGATTATAACGGATGGCAGGCGAGCCTCAAACATGCTCGGCTTCTGTGTCGGATTCGTGGCCGGCCCCGAAGCCCGCTAGCGCGCGGTCACCTGCCCCGTAGGGAAAGCGATCTCGACGAGAGTGCCCGCATTGGGAGCGCTCTTGATGCTGAAATTGCCGCGGTTCGCCTCGGCAAGCGCCTTGGTCAGTGGCAGCCCGAGACCGATGCCGCCGGGACCCCAGGTGGCCGACGCCGAAGTCTGCTGAAACGGTTCGAGCGCCGCTTGAACATCCGTCTCCCGCATCCCTACTCCGGTATCTCGCACGCGCAAGACGGCTTCACCACTGTCGGCAGTCGCCGTCGACACGATCACCTGCCCGCCCGGGCCGGTGAACTTGATCGCGTTGGCGAGCAGATTGATCACGATCTGCCGCAGCGATCGCTCGTCGGCGATCACGTTGCGCAAACCCGGCGCGAGCGCCGTTCGGATGATGATGCGGGCGCGGTTTGCCTGTGGCTGCATGACGCCGACGCATTGCTGGGTGAGATCATTGAGGTCGAGATTGGCGAAAGTCAGGTCGAGCTGTCCAGTCTCGATCTTGGAAAGGTCGAGCAGATCGTTGAGCATTGAGACAATGTGGGTTCCCGCCGCGTGAATGTCCTTCAGATATTCACGATAGCGATCGTTGCCGATCGGCCCGAAACGCTCGGCCATGATAACTTCGGCAAAGCCGATCATTGAATTCAGTGGCGTTCTAATCTCGTGACTCACCTTGCTGAGGAATTCGGCTTTCGCGGCCGCGGCTCTTTGCGTCTCGCGGCGCGCAGCGTGATCGAAGTTTGCCTTGAGATCACGAAGTTCATTATGCGCTGTATCGAGCGCCTCTTGTGTCACCCGCTCCGGTTCGTGCCGCTGGGCATCGGTCAGAATGAGCGCCAGGGCGGAAGCTCCATTCCACGGGACGGTGAACAGGCGGCCCTCGACCGGAAGCTTGTCGCCATGGTGCGTCACGATGGAAAGCTTCTGCGCACCACCACTGTCAGGCTGCGCGCTGGTCCCCGATTCGGCGAACAGCGCACTCACGCCGCCCGCCGCGGCGAGCGCTCCGATGTCGTCATAACCGCTGAGTTCCAGAAACCGGCGGTTAGCGTAGAGAAGCAAATCGTTGCGGGAGATCAGAACGCCGGCAGGAACACGATCGAGCAGCACATGGTCTTCGACCGGCGGCTTTGCTGCGGCGGCCGGGTTCTGCGTCTCAGCCGCGATTGGGGGCGCGATCGGCGGAACGTCCGCGGCGACATGGGCGGCAGCTGCCGCAATTGCGGTGGATGCAGCCGGCTCGGATGACGCTTCCTGTTCGTCGTGCAGCCGATTCGGTTCTTCTTCAGTTCCACGCAGCCGGGCATTCAGCTCGTGAGCCAGTTCGCGAAACGCGTTGCGCTCCACCGCGCTCAGGCTCGGCGCCCTGGCCTCCGGCGAAGCGCCTGCGCGAAACGGCACGACATTATCGGTAGTCGGGACATCGCTGGCCGCCGCGGTGAGGCTGTGGCGCGCCGGTGCGACCTCGCCCGGTTCGCTCACCTCGGCCGGCTGCGGCAACGCGGCTGGCAGCGGCGCGGCGGCGATATCTCGCGGCTCGGTTGGTCCCTCGCCGCTGTCCACGCTTGGCTGCGCCGGTCCGGGCATGAAGCCGATAGGGCGAGCCCGGCGCGCACGCGCCAACTGATTGAGGCGATCGATGTCGCGGCATACGCCGAAGCCGCGATAGCCACGGAACACACGGTCGCGGTCAAACACCGGCAGTGCCGACAATTCGACCGGCAACCGCTCACCCGTGTCGTCCACCGGCCATGAAATCGGGATGCCGCTCCATGTGTCGCGCGTGGCAACCGCGCGCGCGACCTGATTGCCTGGATCAAGCTTTAGTTCAGCCGCGATCTCACTCCATAGCCGGCCGCAGGCCGCAATGGTACGCAGACCGACCAATTCGACGAATTCATCCGACCCAACCAAAAAGCGTCCGTCGGCGTCCATCTGCCAGACAAAGCGCAAAGGATGCCGGCGCTCGTCCGTGGGCTCGGTATCCTCGGAGCCGTCAGCGCGAGAGGGTGCCGCTACGGCTGCGGTCGGCGGCGTGATCGGGATTTCCGTGCCCGTTCGAGATTTCCCTTTCGCAGCGGCTTCGATTGCCGGCGCTTCATTCGATTCCCGCCTGGACAGTGTCAGCACGAGGACCTGCGTCTCGTCTTGGCCCAACCGCAACAGCGTCACGTCGAAATCGGATTCACCGCGGCGTAGCGCGCCGCTGGCGTGCCCGGCTTCAAGCGCCTTTGCAGCCAACGCTTCAATTCCGAGCGCGGGAAAACTGGCTGCATCGCCGAGCTGCGACTGCGACGCCGAATTGGCGTGGAGAAGCGTGCCGTCGGAGGTGAACGCTGCTACCGCTTCCGCACCGTCCGGAAACAGGCGGCGGACGCGCTCGGCAAGCGGCAGCGATGGCCCGGCCGGCTCGTTTGCGACGACGAGGAGTCCGGTTGTGCACCCAGGCATGACGATCCGCGAGCAGGAGCATGTGAGCGCGCGACCGAAGTCCGCGCCAAAACCACGCAATCGCTCCAGTCGCTCCTGCCCGGCCGATGGCAGCGTGGCTGCCAGGCGCGCAATCTGAGTGGCTGCAGGATTACCGACATCGAACCGGCGTTTGCCAACGTCCGCCGTGCTTGCGGCGCCAAAAATCGCTGCGCCGACCGCGTTCGCCCACAGGATCCGCGAGGCGTCGCAACTCCAAAGCCAGGCCGGCGCAGCGCTCGTCGCCAAAGCCGCAATTCGCGGAAGCCGCAATGGGACGAGCTCGGACTCAACACTCGGCATGCGACGGAACCCGTTGCTTAAGCGATTCTTAATAATGCTGGCGCCGTACGGCGTCCATGGCGCGTCGCTTCCGCGGGTTAGGCAAGCCGAGATAACCTTAACTGCCGGCGGCGCTAATTCGCGCTTCGGCTATTCCGGCTACGGCTCGCGAGCCTTTGACTTGCCCCTGGACGGCAGTTTCGCGCTAGGATCGTGCGCGGCCGGCCCCGGAGGACAGATCATGGCCAAGAATCCGTTCGAGCAATTTGCCATTCCCAGCGAGCTGCTTTCATTCGCCGAACAAAACGTGGCGCAAGCCCGCAAGGCTTTTGAGGGCTTTATTCAGGCGGCCAATCAGGCTGTCGGGCAGATGCAAGGCCAAGCGCATGCAGCACACAGCAGCGCCAGCGAAATCGCCCATAAATCGATGGAATATGCCGAGCAGAACGTGGCGGCGACCTTCGATTTCGCGCAAAAACTTATGCGCGCTAAAGACGCCGCCGAGGTCATGGGTTTGCAGTCGGAATACCTTGGCCGGCAGATGCAGGCGCTTTCGGCGCAGGTTCGCGAGCTCGGCGAAAGCGCTGCCAAAATCGTGGTCGATGCTGCCAAACCGAAGGCCTAATTTCGCCGTCCATTACGGCCGCTCGCTCAAAAATGCTTGCATTTTCATTTGGTTAATATTTTGTGCAATGCAATAAATTCTATTGCAATGCACCAAAAGCAGTGCTATATAGCTGGCAGGAAACTCGAGGCCCCGATCGGCCTTCGGGCTTTTGTAATTGGCCGTAGGCCTTGCGCAACGGGCGGCGAGGCCAAGAAAATCTCAACACGAGACAGCCCAAGAGCAAGGACAAACCTTAAGGACACGCGTTATGGCGGAAACCACATCAACAGCAACACCCCCGAAAGCCAAAACCAGCAAGCCGACGACGAATCCGTTCGAGATGCCGAAATTCGAAATGCCCAAGTTTGAAATTCCGAATGTCGAGATGCCGGCCGCCTTCCGTGAGTTTGCGGAGCGGGGCGTCGCCCAGGCCAAGGACACCTACGAAAAGATGAAGGCCGCGGCCGAAGAGGCGACCGACGTGCTGGAAACCACGTATTCGACCGCTACAAAGGGCGCGTCTGACTACGGACTCAAGATGATCGAAGCGGCACGCCTGAACACCAATGCGGCCTTCGATTTCGCCGGCGAGTTGATCACGGCGAAAACGTTGTCGGAAGTCATCGAACTGTCCAGCGCGCATGCGCGCAAGCAGTTCGAGTCGCTGACCAAGCAGAGCAAGGAACTCAACGCCCTGGCCCAGAAGGTCGCGACCGAGACCGTCGAGCCGATCAAGAGCGGCATGAACAAGGCGTTCAGCAAGGTCGCCTGACTTCCGCC
>Ga0335077_10010836_pt1 | contig 11387 bp, 7 predicted proteins | sample Lox_Sample_31_FD_207151 | JGI IMG/M metagenome (GOLD analysis project Ga0335077, IMG submission 207151) | Soil microbial communities from Loxahatchee National Wildlife Refuge, Florida, United States - Lox_Sample_3.1 | ecosystem: Environmental > Terrestrial > Soil > Wetlands | place: USA: Florida...
CAGCATCACGTCCATGAGGTGGCCTCCGACCTGCTGCGTGGGGGCGCTCACGATGAGCCGGTTGCCCGAGATGCGAAAAAACCGGACCTGGTCGGTGCCGACCCAGTTCGGAAAGAGCGATTGCGAGACGTGATGCACGATGACGCCGTGCGCCTCGTCCGCCACGTACGTTCCCGAGTAGGAGAGGTAACCGAAGAACGCGGCCGCGACCTCGGTCGGCGTGCCGAGCTGCTGGTCATTGACGGCGAAGCGGGGGCGGTCCCCGCGCATGATCTGGAGCGCCATGTTGCCGGTCGAGTCGTAAAGGCACAGGCCGGAGAAGTTCGTCCCGAACGGAAACACGACCTGTCCTTCGGAGCGGAACTCGAAGACGAGCAGCTTCCAGGCTCCGGCCAGAGAAGTCGGTTGCATGTCGGAGGCGATCCTACTCCGGCTGACCTCGGGCCAGGGCGTCCGCAAAAGGTGTCCCCCCGACGGTATGCTCCGTGCAGGGGGCAATCGGGGTCTCCTCCACGAGGAGTGCCGGAGGAAACAGCTTGACTCCTTTGCTGCGGCGGTCCGCCCCGGCCTCGCTGGTTTTGGCCGCGCTTTTTCTCTTCGGTGTCGCGAGGCTCCACGCCGACCTCGACTCCCCGCACGTGAAAAAGATGGGCCGGACCGTTTCGAGGTACAGGGACGACGTGCTCCTGGTCGTGATCGGGTACAAGCACGCCCAATATCACCTCGACAGCCGCTGGATTCTGCTCGAGACCTGCATCTCCGCCACGGGCAGCGAGATCGTGGAGATCGATCGCGAAGACATCGCGCTCTTCGGGCCGGATGGAACTCGAATGCCCCTGCCGAGCCAGAAGAGGATGGCCCGGGGGATACCCGATCTGAGCCGCATGCTGATGCAGGCGCGCGTCGGGCGCGATCCTCTGGGCGGCTACTTTCCGGGACGCATTCGGGAGGAGCGGCTCGGGTTCTTCTGCGTGCCGGGCGAGGGGATCGTGTTCGATCAGGTCACCGTCGACCGCGACACGCTGGCGTGGGGCCACCTCTTTTTCGAGTCTCCGAAGGGCCGCTTCGAGCCGGGAATCTACACGCTCGCCATCGAGAACAAGGTCGCCCACGTGCGGTTGCCGCTCGCGCTCGGAATCGAGGGGACGCTCGAGCGCACGAAGTAGGCGTCGACGATCTCGCGCGACGGGCGGCGCACGGCGTTCGAGCATCCGGCCTCTCGCATAATCGCGACATGAGCAGCGCCGCACCGCCGTCCGCGCCGCGTGCCGCGCGCCTCGCCGCGCTCTCCGTCCTCGCCATCCTGATCGTGACCGCCGACACGCGCTCCTACGGCCTCATCCCCGACGGCCAGGAGATGCTGTCGGCCGCCGGAGCCGTCGCGCGCTTCTTCGAGATCGGCGTCTCGCGTGACTTCGTCAACGCTCCGCGGCAGCCGGCAGGCGACGCCGTTTCGCGCTACGGCATGGGGCTGTCGCTCGCCGAGGCGGTGCCCGGAACCGTGATGCGCGTCCTTCGGGCGGCGGTCCCTTCGGCCCCATCGGCGCCCGTCTTCGTTCTGCTGCCGATCGCATGCCTCGTCGCCGCCGCCTGGGCGACGGCGCGTACCTCGATTCTGCTCGGCGCGACAGCCGGCTGGGCCGCCGCCTCGGGGGGCGGACTCGTCCTCGCGACGCCGCTCTGGGGCTACGCGGCGAGCGACTACGGGGAGCCGTTGCACGCGCTCTGCGTCGCGCTCGCCGTCCTCGGCGTCGTCGAGCTGCGCCGGGCCCCGCGCTCGCGGCGCTGGCAGATCACCCTCGGAGTCGCCGCGGGCTTCGCGGTTCTCGCCAAGACGCTGCTTCTCGTCGCCGTGGCGCCGCTTCTCGCGTGCGCACTCTTCGGAAGAGGAGAAGAAAGGAATTTCTTGGAAGGTAAGAAGGGCAGGCGGCGCACCGCCACGACGGATTCTCGCCACCCGGCGACGCCCTGGCCGCTGCTCTTTTCATTCTCAGGAATTCTTCTCCTCTGGGCGTTTTTCGAACTCGTCCGCTTCGGCAGGCTTTTCGGCGGGTATGCGGGCGAGACGTTCACGTATCCCTTCTTCACGGGACTCCTCAGGCTGACCGTTTTTCCGAACAAGGGGCTGTTCTGGTACGCGCCGATCGTCCTCCTCGCGCCGTTCGGCTTCGTCGCGCTCCGCCGTCGTGACGCGCCTCTGGCGTTCGCCTGTTTCGCTTCGGCCCTTTTCCTTCTGCTCACCGCGTCCGCATGGTGGGCGTGGGACGGGCAAGCGGGATGGGGGCCTCGCCTGCTGCTGCCCGCGTTGCCGCCGCTTCTCGTTTTCGCGGGCCTCGCCGCATCCGGTTTCGCCCGGCCGGCGCGCGTGGCCGGAGCGCTCGCGCTCGTCCTCGGCGCCGGCGTGAACCTCCTCGGCGCCCTCGTCCCGTTTCCCGCGGTCTATGCGCTTTCGTCGGTCGTGCCGCCCCAGCCGATCTCCGAGGCTCGCGCCGCAGGCACTCAATACGAGATCGAGCGCGGAGCGGACGGCGTCCTCCGCGCGACGGCCCCCCATCACCTCTCGCTCACGCCCTCCTGGTCGCCGATCCGCGTTCACGCTCTGCTCCTCGCGGCGAAGCTGCGAGGGGGCGTCGCGGAAAGACTCGCGAAAGAGGGGATCCCGGAGCTCGATCCGCCATTCCGGCCCATCCTGCCGAAGGAGCCCGCTCCCGCGATGCGCGTCGCGCTGCGGCCGGTTCGCGTCGGGTGGGGACGCGAGTATCTCTCCGGGAAGCAGGAGAGAACGGAATCCTCGGATCCCTGGAACGACGCCCTGCGGGACCAGACAATTCGCGCGATCGACGTGAAGAATTACGCGCGGGCGAAGTCGCTCGGGGAAGAGCTGCTCCGGAAGAACAACCAGGATTCGGATTCTTCGAATGACCCTCGCGTCGTCGCGCTCATCGCCGAATCGATACGCCTCGGCAGGGGCAGCCTGAGCGGCGATGGCGAGAGGAGCGAGTCGGGGGCCGCAGCCGCCCTCTCTTACCTTTCTAAGAAATCGTTCCTTTCTTCTCTTTCTTCTTCCTCTTCTTATTCTCCCGCCTGCGACCCCTGGATCCTCTTCGTCCGCTCGATGGCCGCGCCCCCCGGCGACCTCTCGTGCCTGCCCGAAGCGCAGCGGTCGGGCTTCGCGCGCGGGCTCGACCTCGCGCGCGGACAGGGCTGGACGCTCACGGCGTGGGAGCGGGCGGCGCGGACGGGGAGGCCGTAGCAGGCGTCGGCGGGCGGAGGCGCATGAGGAGCTGGGTGTCGCCGAACGGCTCTATCGAGATGGCGCGCGCCTCCAGGCCTCTGCGGAGCGGCGGCAGCCAGCCGCGGATCCAGATGAACTTCGGGGAGCTCTCGGTGCTCTTCTCGGCCGCGGCGGCCATGTCCCAGAGGAAGCGCGAGAAGAAAACCGTGTCGACCGGCGCGTCCGGAGCGACCACTTGTCCGAGGATGCCCACCGCGCGCGCGCCGGACTCGTCCACGGTGAGCGCCACGACTCCCACGCGCCCGAGATCACCGCGGCGCACGCGCTCGAAGAGCTTGCCCTGCTCCTGTCCCCAGTCGACGTTCGAGTCGGACAGGATCGGGGCGACTCCGGCGGGGCCGCCGCAGAGGAGGTTTCCGAAGGAGATCTCGTGGCCCCAGCGCGCGGCTGCCTCCGCGCCGGCCGCGAGGACGACGGCAGCGAGAGCGATCGCGAGCGAGCGGCGCCGCCGAAGCAGCGTCCGCAGGACCCCGGCCGATGCGGCGACGGCGAAGGGCACGACGGGCAGCGCGTGGCGGACCCCGATGTTCAGGTTCGAGGCGCAGGCCGCGAGGAGATAGGCGCCGCCGAGCGAGGCCGGCCACAGCGCACGCGCCGCGAGAAGCCTGCGCCAGCGTGCGCCACGGGCGAAAAGGACGCCCGCCGCGGCGAGGGCCGCGAGGACGAGGAGAACCGTCGCGGTCGTGAGCTTGATCCCGAGAGCGACCGGGAAGTAGAGCCGGTGACCCGTGCCCGAGATCTCGCCAAAAAAGTAGTTGAAGCGCTGCTGGGGGCCGGCGCCGCCCTGCACGAAGAGCATTCCCGCGCCGTAGGCGGCGATCGATTTCGGGAGCGCGCGCGCCAGCGCGAGAACCTCGCGCTCCTGAGGCAGACCCTTGAAGTCCTCCGCGATCGCGGCCTGGAATGGCGCGTTGCCCGTGCCGGCGAACGCGAGAGACTGGACGAGGAAAACGGTGACGAGGGCGGGGACCACGACGAATGCCAGCACGGAAGGAAACGCACGAAGAGAATTTCTTGGAAGGCGAAGAAGGATCGGGCGCGCTTCGGCCTGCGTCGAGGAGATCTCCAGCGTCTTGCGATGTCGCTTTTTCCTGGAAGGGGACGAGCGACCTGAGCGCGAGGCCACAGCCCGCGCGACTCCGGCGCGCTCCGCGGCACCAGCTCCCCTCACCTTCGAAGAAAGACGTCCTGACCCGAGCCGAATCGCGGCAATCGCGGCGAACACCGCGAGGAAAGGAAAAGCCGAGTACTTCGTCGCCATGGCGAAGCCGTAGAGAACGCCGCTTCCGAGGAGCGTCTTCTTGCTCCCCGAGCGCGCCGCGTGCTCCAGGGCGAGCGCCGCCGCGACGAGAAAGAACGTGACGGGGACGTCACTCTGGATGAGCGCGCCGTGCCCCCGGAGGGTCGGCTCGACGGCGATGAGCGCCGCGGCCGCGAGGCCCGCGACCTCTCCCGCGAGGGCACGCGTCAGGAGCCCCGTCACGAGCGCGAGCCCAGCGAAGAGAAAAGCCATCGGCGCGCGACCCGCGCGCGTCTCCTCGATCTCCATCGCGGGCTTCTCGCGCGGGAGGCTCAGGCCCGCCAGCACCTTCATGAGGACGGGATGCTCGAAATTCGAGACCATGCCGGGTCCGTAGCGCCACTCGCGCGCGGCGGTGAAGTGAGCGGGCTCGTCCGCCGTGGTCCAGAGCGAGAAGCGCGCGATCTCGGCGCCGAGAAGGGCGAGGAGGGTGACGGCGGCGAGAGCCGCCGCGAAGCGCGCGCGCGACATCCGGCCGATTATGCGGGCACGCCGGAAGGTGCGATCACACCCTCTGGGCGCCGGCGGGACCGTGCGCGACGGGGATCACTCGATCATCGCGATGCGGCGGGCGTGCCGGCCGCCGCCGGCGCCCGGTTCGAACGGCGTGTCGAGGAAGATCCTGACGATCGTCAGCGCCATCTCCAGCGTGATCATCCGCTCGCCGAGCGAGAGGACGTTCGCGTCGTTGTGCTCGCGGCAGGCCTTCGCCGTGGCCTCGTTCCAGCACAGCGCGCAGCGCACGCCCCTGACCTTGTTCGCGACCATGGCTTCGCCGTTTCCCGAGCCGCCGAGGACGATGCCGCGCGCGCACGCGCCGCGCGCGACGGCCTCCGCGGCGGGCCGGACGTAGACGGGGTAATCCACCATGTCCGCCGAGAACGTGCCGCAGTCCTTCACCTCGTGGCCCATGCCGATGAGCCGCACCTTGATCGCCTCCTTGTATGCGAAGCCCGCGTGATCGCAGCCGAGCGAGATCTTCATGGAGGGGAAGTCTAGGGCAGGAGCGTTGCCGGAAAGTAGCTGCCGTCGTTCGTGCGGTCGTCGACGAGCGTCGTGTAGGCCGTCGCGGAGCCGCCGTCGAGAACGTCGACGAGGAGTGACGCCTGCTCGAGCGGTGACGTCGACATCGCGGCGAAGACGTCGTTCCACTGGACCGCCTCGCCGGGACCGAGGACGAGCGTGCGGATCGCGGCCGCCACCCCGGACGCGTTGAGCAGCGAGACGCGCAGGCGCGTCACGGCGCCACCCGTCTCGACGAATCCCACGTTCGTGCGCTGGAGCGCGGAGCCCGAGAGGAACGTGAGGGCCAGCGTCTGCCCGGGAACGGCCGTTCCCGGAATGGAAACCGGATCGATCGCGACCCCGTAGCTTCGGGCGGCACCGAGCGTGTACGTGCGGCTCGAGGCGAGGATGGCGGTGCCGTCGAGCGCGGTGAGGCGCAGCGCGCCCGCGGCGTCGGAGGCCGGCGCGAAGAGCTGGGAGAGGGCGTCGTCCAGAAAGCGCGTCTCGCCGCCCGCGAGCGTGACGAGCACGGGCGAGAAAGCTCCGCCCGACGTGGGGGAGAAGGACACGTTCACGCGCGACGGGGAGCCTCGCGTGTTCGCGATCTTCAGGTCGGTCACCCAGCGCGCGCCGAAGCTGCCGTCGGCCCGCGCGACCGCGGGAAGAAGGAGATCGGTGCCCGCGACCGCGGCCCCAGAGAACGCCCCGTCGTTCGAGGAATCGTCGATCGGTGTCGCGAAGGGAAGGACGCGTCCGGCTCCCGACACCACGCGAATCTCGAATCGGTCCGAGGAGTCCGGCGGGAGGTTCACGGTCGCGTAGATGTCGTTCACCTGCAGGAGTCCTCCCGCCGGCACGGTCACCGGAAGAACGGCGCGAACGGCGCCGTGCCCGTCCTTCAGGACGATCTGGGCCACGGCCTCGTGGCCCGTGACCTCGGTGAGCCCGACGTTGACGCGGAAGCCGGTTTGGCGGAACAAGGGCAGGAGCGTCAGGGTCGTGCCCGCGCCGGCCGCCGCGCCCGGAGGCGAAGGCGGAATCGACAGGCCGAAAGATCCTCCGCCCGCGGCGGTCGTGGCGGTGCGGGACGCGGCGACGACCGACGCCGGCGCGGAGAGGAACAGCGGCCCGTACCCCGCCGTGCGAAACGCGTTGCCGAGGACGTCGTCGAGCGCGCGGGTCGAGAGCGGCGGCAGCGTCAACGACAGCGTCCGGGCGGGTCCGGCGTCGGCCGGCTGGAATCTCATGGACACCGTCTGGGGATTCGCCGGATCGCTGTTGAAGAGCCGGAGGTCCGTCGCGAACGAGGCGCCCAGCCTGCCGATCGCGTGCGCGGACGTCGGAATCACGGCGGTCGCTCCCGGGAAGGGCGGATCGCCGGCCGGCGCCTCCGGCTCGACGAGGAGAGCCCACGATACGAGACGTCCGGCGCCGGCGCCGGGCACCGTGTCGACGACGCGAAGCCGCCACGTGCCCGCGGCCGGCCTGCCCGCGAAGGTCGAGAGAGGCTCGAGAGGCTCGCGCGTGCGCCCGAAGACCTCGCGCAGCGCGTCTCCGGGGCGGCCGCCGCCGCTCATGAGCAGAATGCTCGAGCCGTCCGGGCCGCTCAGCGACACGACGAGCTGCGTGAGGTCGGGATGGTCGATCGACAGCGCGACGGCCACCGAGGACACGCTCCCCGTGAGCGCGGACACGGCCGCCTCGCAGACGAGCGCCTCGCCCGTGCCGTCGGGAATCGCCGCGCCCGCGCAGGAGCCGATCGGAGTCGTGGCGTCCAGGGCCGCGGAAAGATCGAGACGCGGCGTGATCCGGCCCGTGCGGCTGTCGAGCACGGGGACGCCGGTGGAGCGCAGGAGGTCGAACGCGAGCGCGGGGTCGGCGAGCGGCCGCGCCTGTCGCGTGAGCAGGACGGCGCCGGCCGCGGCCGGCGCCGAGGCCGAGGTGCCGGAGAAGATCGCCGTCCGGCCGCCGTCCGCGGTCGTCGTCGTCCACCCGACGCCGGGCGCGAGCATCGAAAGGCCGGGGCCCGACGAGCTCGCGCACGGCACGATGTCGGGTCCCGACGAGGCGTCCTCGCACGAGGGCGGACCGTTCCACTCCACGGCGCCCGAGGAGGCGGAGTACACCATTCCGACCGCGGCGACGTCCGAGAAGCAGGCGGGCCATGGCAGGCCGGACGAATTGCCGCCGTTTCCGGCGGCCGCGACGGCGGCGAGTCCGGCCGCACGCACGGCGGCGAACGTGGCCGCGCCGGCGGGATCGTCCGTATCGCAGAAGGCGCTATAGGAGGAGTCATCGGCGAGGCTGAGGTTGACGGCCTCGATGCTCCATGCGTCGCGGTTCGACACGGCCCAGTCCACGGCGGCTAGGACGTCGGACGCCCGCGCGCTGGTGCATCCGTTGCTCGCGCTGAAGACCTTCAGGACGACGAGGCCGGCCTCCGGAGCGACGCCCTGGGGTCCCGCGACGACTCCGCTCACCTCCGTTCCGTGGCCGTTGCAGTCGGCGAGATCCCCGTTGTTGTCGGCGAAGTTCCAGCCAGGCCAGCCGGCGCCCGACGGCGCCTTCAGGTCGGGATGGGTGAGGTCGATTCCGCTGTCCACGATCGCGACGCTCCGGCCCAGTCCCGTCACACCGAGACCGAGCAGCCTGTCCGCGCCGATCTGCGCCGTTCCGATCTGTCCCGCGGGCCGTACGACGCGGTCCAATCCGACGTGAACGACGTCGGACCGCGCCGCGAGAGCGGCGATGTCGGCCGCCGTCGCCCAGCCCGCGGCGACGGGTGCGTTCACGAGCCGGCGCGTGGCGTTGAAGCCGGCGCGCTCGGTGCCGGTCCGGAGAGACACGACGACCGGGATCCGCGCCTGCCCGGCCCGCACGCGTGCCTGGACCTCCCGCGACACGACCGCTGCCCCCGCCGCGAAAGGCGCGAGGGTCAATGCGGCGACCGCCGCAGACAGGAAGAGCATCCGAGCGTTCATCCGAAGGACAGGGATCACGAACGTCCGCGCAGCAACTGGCGTGCCCGAAGTGATCGCAGCCGGTAAGATCTCACCGTGGCGCGTTTTCCTCAACCCCTCGACGTCACGGGCGCCGTGGCCGTCTTCGCCGACGCTCATCTGGGCCAGGTGGAACGGGATGCGGAGGATTTCCTCCAGGCGCTCGAGGAGGTGCGGAGACGCGGTTTTGCGACGGCGGTCCTCCTCGGTGACATTTTTCAGTACTTCATCGGCGACCCGAGATTCGAGACGCCTCTCCTGAGACACACCCTGCGAGGCTTGCGGGAAGCCGTTTCGCGCGGACTTTCCCTCCGGTATGTGGAGGGCAACCGCGACTTTTTCGTCGCCGGCTCCCCCTACGCCTCGCCGTTCGCGTCCTGGGCGCTCGCGGACGGACTCCGCGTCGGAAATTCGCGTTACGCCTTCGTCCACGGGGATCGCGTGAACACGGCCGACCTCCCGTACCGGTTCTGGCGTCTCGTCTCGAAGAATCCCGTCGCACACGCCGCGCTGGGGATGATTCCCGGGCCGCTCGCCCGTGCGATCGTCGCGCGAACCGAGGCACGGCTCTACCGCTCGAACTTCAAGCACAAGGCGAGGCTTCCGGAGGCCGCGCTCCTCGCGGAAGGCCGCGCGGCGCGCCGGGCGGGGTACGACGCGCTCCTCGTCGGCCACTTCCACGTCGGGAGGACGCTCGTCGGCGAAGGGGCCGTCACGCACGTCCTGCCCGCGTGGCTCGAAGAGAGGAAGCACGCCGAGATCACGCCGGACGGAGTGCTCGCCATCGTCGAGGAGAAGACTGCCTCTCGCGCGGTGCGACGCGGCTTCGGGGCGCTCGAGACGGGCGGCGCTGCCTCGGCGACAGCCGTGGGCTCTTGAGCGCTCCGCGCCCGCTGCCGCGCGGCCGCCTCGCCGGAACCCTCCGGATCCCCGGCAGCAAGAGCCTGACGAATCGCGCGCTCGTCGCGGCGGCGCTCGCGGAGGGGGAGAGCGAGCTGCTCGAACCGCTGGATTCCAGGGACACTCGTGCTCTTGCGGCGGCGCTTCGGCTCCTCGGAGCGGGGGTTTTCTTAGAAGGTGCGAGGTGGCGGGTGCGCGGACCGTTGCGTCCGCGCGGCGATGCGGCGCCGGAGCTGACCATCGACGTCGGAGATGCCGGAACTCCCGCGCGCTTTCTCGCCGGCCTCCTCGCCGCGGTGCCGGGACGTTACGTTCTCGACGGCAGCGCCCGGATGCGGGAACGGCCGATGTCCCCTCTATTCGAAGCAATGAAGGGCCTAAGGGGAGAGATAACCTGTCTCGGGCGAGAAGGTTTCCTTCCCGCCGCGATCCGCGGCGGCTCGCTGCGCGGCGGGCGCGTGGGAATCCGCGGCGACGTGTCCTCTCAGTTCCTCTCGGCGCTCCTGCTCGTTTCGCCGATCGTCCCGGGCGGCATCGAGCTCGACGTCGAGGGGCCGATCGCGTCGGCGCCCTATCTCGCTCTCACGCGGCGCGTCCTCGACGCCTTCGGAGGTTCGCCGGGCGGCGGCTACCGGCCCGCGCGCTTTCGCGTGAGCGGCGACGACTCGGCCGCCTGCTTCCCGATTGCCGGTGCCCTCGTGTCCGGGGGATCCGTGTCGCTGCGTGGCCTCGTCCGGGATTCGGAGCAGCCGGACGCGGCGTTTCGCGTGTGGGCGGCGGCCGCGGGCGGAACTTTCGAGTGGGAGAATGCGGCGGATGGCGAGGAGGCACTCACGGTCACGGGACCCGGCGGCGGCGCGCGCTCGCTTCGCCCCGTCGACGCGGACGTCGACACCGCGCCGGACGCCGCGCTCCCGCTCGCGGCGCTCGTCGCATTCGCGGGCGGCACCTCGCGTCTCTCGGGCGTCGCGCGCCTGCGCGAGAAGGAATCCGACCGGCTCGCGGCCGCGCTCGACCTCCTGACGCGTGCGGGAGCGGTCGCGCGGGAGGAGAGGTTGGGGCACGGTCCTGTCCTCGCCGTGGACGGCAAGTCGGGAAAGCCGCGGGCCGCGGAGTTCGCCGCGCACGGAGATCACCGCGTCGCCATGTCGGCGGCGGTTCTCGCGCTCGCGCTGCCTGGAGGCTCTACGCTCGACGATCCGGGCGTCGTCGCGAAGTCCTGGCCGGGGTTCTGGGAGGCGTGGGAGGCTCTCTCCGGGTGAACGCGCGATATCGTGATCCGATGGCCGGCTCGGGCCGAAGCGTCCCTGCGTCACCGTTCCTCACCGCCGAGTGGCGTGATCTGGCGATGTTGAACTTCGAGATCGATCCGAAGGTGCTGTCGCCGCTCGTGCCCGCCGGAACCGAGCTGGATGACTGGCAGGGCCGAACGTTCGTCAGCGTCGTCGGATTCCTCTTTCTCGATACGCGCGTCTTCGGCGCGGCGATTCCGTTTCACCGCGATTTCGAAGAAGTGAATCTGCGTTTCTACGTGAGGCGGATGGCAAGCGACGGCTGGCGCCGGGGCGTCGTCTTCGTGAAGGAGATGGTGCCGCGCATGGCGATTGCATTGACCGCGAGGACGTTCTTCGGAGAAAACTACGTTGCCGTCCCGATGCGGCACCGCATCGAAGGGAAGACCGGCCGCGGGACAGGGCCGCGGAAAGTGTCGTACTCGTGGTGGTTTCGCGGGCGAGAGAACCTAATTGAGCTTTTTGCCGATGGCATCGCCGGCGAGGTTGCCGAGGGAAGCGACGAGGAGTTCATCGCGGAGCACTACTGGGGTTACGCTCGACGAACTGGGGGCCGCACGACGGAGTACCGCGTGGAGCATCCGCGCTGGCGGGTT
>Ga0335077_10010838_pt1 | contig 11386 bp, 8 predicted proteins | sample Lox_Sample_31_FD_207151 | JGI IMG/M metagenome (GOLD analysis project Ga0335077, IMG submission 207151) | Soil microbial communities from Loxahatchee National Wildlife Refuge, Florida, United States - Lox_Sample_3.1 | ecosystem: Environmental > Terrestrial > Soil > Wetlands | place: USA: Florida...
GTCGAGCACGCCGCCGAAGATGAGATGGCTCACCGCCACGGTGCTGTCGAGCGGGTTGCCGATGAGGTTGATGAAATAGTGATCGGCGAGCCGCCTGCCCTCGGTGAAGCCGTTGGGATGCATGAAGATGAGGATGCCGAGCTCCTCGGCCTTGGCGAAGAACGGCCGGAAGCGCGGCTCGGAAAGCTCGGCGCCGGCGACGTTGGTGCAGATCTCGACGCCGCGCAACCCCAGCTCCTTCACCAGCCGCTCGAGCTCCGCCACCGCCAGCTCAGGCGCTTGCAGCGGCACCGTTCCCATGCCGACGAAGCGGTCGGGATGCTGCGCCACGATTTCGGCGATGCGGTCATTGACGAGGCGCGAGGTCTCGCGGCCGAGCTCGGGCGGCGCCCAATAGTAGTATTGCGGCGGCGCCGGCGAGATCGCCTGCACGTCGATGCCGAGCTTGTCCATGTCGGCGAGTCGCGTTGCGACCGAGGTAAGTTTGTCGCGGATCGTCTCCTGCTGCTTGCGGTTGACCTCGCGCGTCGCTTCGTTCGCGTGGCGCAGCATCGGCTCGTAGTCCGGGCGGAAGGCGGGCTGCGCCACGCGCTCGGCCTCGGGGGTGAAGACGTGGCAATGGATATCGACGGTGAAATGCCGGCGCGGCGCCGCTTTGCCGCGCGCACGTTTCGCCGCGACACGCATCGCATGGGCGGCGGCGGGATGGCAGGTATAGAGCATGGGTCAATTTCCCCCTCGTTCGAAGGTGCGGCAGGCGCGCCAGATTTTTTCCGGCGTCGCCGGCATGTCGATGAGCGTACCCGGCAACGCGTCGGTGATCGCGTTCATCACCGCGGCGAGCGCGCCGGTAGTGCCGGCCTCGCCGGTGCCTTTGACGCCGAGCGGATTGGTGCGGCACGCCACCGGGTGGAGCTCGCTGGCGATCTCGGGCAGGGTGTCGGCGCGCGGCATGGTGTAATCCATGAACGAGCCGGCAAGAAGCTGCCCGCTCGCCCTGTCGTAGACCGCGTCCTCATACAGCGCCTGGCCGATGCCCTGGGCGATGCCGCCATGAACCTGTCCCTCGACCAGAACGGGATCGAGCGCAACGCCGCAATCATCGACCGCAACATAGGCGGCGACGCTGACAATGCCGGTCTCGGGATCGATCTCGACCTCCGCGATGTGGCAGCCATTGGGAAAGGATTGCGGCACCTCGACGCGCGCCTTGCTATCGAGCGGCTCGCCTGTCGCGGCGGCCTTCGCGGCAACCTCGAACAGCGAGACCGTCCGATCCGTGCCGGCGATGCGGAAAGCGCCTTGGGCATAGTCGATATCGGCCTCGGCGGCTTCGAGCAGCGACGAGGCGACGCGGCGGCCCTTCTCGATCACCAGCTCGACGGCGCGCAGCGAAGCCGAGCCGGTGGTCATGGTGTTGCGCGACGCGACGGTGCCGGTGCCGTCGACGGCAAGGTCGCTGTCGCCGTTGCGCACCGCCACCAGGGACTCGGCGATGCCGAGCCGCTCGGCAACGAGACGGCCGAAAATGGTTCGATGGCCTTGCCCGGTCGGTCCGGTGGCGAGGTCGAGCGTCGCCTTGCCGTCGCCGAGAAACACCATCCCCGCCCCTTCACTGGGCGCGCCGCCGGCATGCTCGAGGAAGCAGGAAATACCGAGCCCGCGCCGCTTTCCTGCCGCCGCCGAGCGCTGACGCCGCGCGGCGAAGCCCGCGACATCGGCGAGCACGAGCGCCTCCTCGAACAGCGCCGGGAAGTCGCCGCTGTCATAGGTGACGCCGACCGGCGCCTTGTACGGGATCTCGTTCGGCGCGATCAGGTTGCGCCGGCGCAGCTCGACGCGGTCGATGCCGGAGAGCCGCGCCGCCTCGTCGATGACGCGCTCGATGGCGTAGTTCGCCTCCGGCCGGCCGGCACCGCGATAGGGACCGGTGGGGACGGTGTTGGTGAGCACGCATTTCACCTCGGCGGCGATGCGCGGGATGCGGTACATGCTGCTGAGGCAGCGCGCGAAATTGCTGGTGGCGATGAACGCGCCGTGCGAGGTGACATAAGCGCCCATGGCCGCCAGCACGGTCACGCGCAGGGCGAGGAAGCGGCCTTCGCCGTCGAGCGCCAGCGCCGCATCGGTGATGGTGTCGCGCGCCTGCTGGTCCGACAGAAAGGCCTCGCTGCGCGTCGACATCCAATGCACCGGCCGGCCGACCCGCTTGGCCGCCGCCAGCAGCGCGACATATTCGGGATAGGCCGGCGCCTTCATGCCGAAGCCGCCGCCGACATCCTCGGTCACGACGCGCAGCTTGCTGCGCTCGATCCCGAGAATGGCGAGGAGCTGCTCGCGCACCAGATTGACGCCCTGCGCGCCGACGCTCAGCCAATAGGCATCGCTTGCCGCGTCGTAGCGCGCGGTCGCGCCGCGCGGCTCCATCGAGGCGACGACGACGCGCTGATTGACGAGCGAGACGCGCGCCACCCGCGCCGCCTGCTGCATCAGCCGCTCGATCTCGGCGAGATTGTCGGGCTCGCCGCCCAAGGCCCAGTCGAGCGCGATATTGCCTGGCGCCCCGGCGAAGAGCAGCGGCGCGTCCGGCGCCACCGCCGCGCGGAGATCGGTTACCGCTTGCAGCGGCTCGTACTCGACCTCGACCAGCTCCGCCGCGTCTTGCGCGGCTCCTCGCGTCTCCGCCACCACCAGCGCCACCGGCTCGCCGGCATGGAGCGCGCGCTCTCCGGCCAGGGCGGGCCGAAAGGGCGATTTGAGCGGTGCGCCGCCGCGGCCGGTTTGCGGCACCGGCCGGGCGACGCTGCCCGCGGCCACGTCCGCTGCCGTCAGCACCGCGACCACCCCCGGCGCCGCCGCCGCGCTCGCGGTATCGACCGAGCGAATGCGAGCAAAGGCGTGCGGCGAGCGCACGAACCAGCCGATCGCCGCGCCCTGGGCCACGGCATCCGCGGCATAGCGCCCGCGGCCGCGCAGCAGCGCCTCGTCCTCGACCCGCCCACGCCAGGAGACCGTTTCCGCCATATCACCCTCGCGCCTAGAACACGCCCAGATGCTGATGAAGATCGACGCCGCTCGCCTGCAGGCGGGTGGCGGTGTCGCTGACCACGACGCGGCCGCTGTTGAGGATGACAATATCGTCGGCGAGATCGAATACCAGCTTGGCATTCTGCTCGACCAACAGGATCGAGAGGCCCTGCTCCTTGAGCCGGCGGATGGTCGACATCACCTCGGCGACGATCTGCGGCGCGAGACCTTCGGAAGGCTCGTCCATCAAGAGCACGCGCGGATTGGACATGAGCGCGCGGCCGATCGCCAGCATCTGCTGCTCGCCGCCGGAGAGATAGCCCGCGGTCTGGCGCTGGCGCTCGGCAAGCCGCGGGAAGGCGGCAAAGACCCTGTCGAGTGTCCAGGGATGGCGCGCGCCGGCGACCGGCTTGCGCGCCGCCACGGTGAGATTCTCGCGCACACTGAGGCTGCGGAAGATGCGGCGCCCCTGCGGCACCAGAGCGAGGCCGCGCATCGCGATAGCCTCGGGCGCGCGGCCGCTCACCGTCTCGCCGAACAGCGTCACCGTTCCGATACGCGGTGGCAGCAGCCCGACGGCGACATTCATGCAGGTGGTCTTGCCGGCGCCGTTGCGGCCGAGAAGCCCCAGCACATGACCCGCGGCGAGGCGCAGCGACACGCCTTGCAGCACATGGCTGTCGCCGTAATAGGCGTGGACGCCGCCGAGAGCGAGAGCGTCATCCGCCAAGATAGATCTCCCGGGTGCGCGGATGCGCCACGACTTCGCCGCGCGTGCCCTCGACGATGACCTCGCCGAAATGCATGAGCGTGATGCGCTCGGCCAGCTCGAGCGCCACGTCCATGTCGTGCTCGATCATGACGACGGTGACATCGCGCGGGATCGACAGCAGCAGCCGATGCACCTCCTTGCGCTCATCGATGGAAAGACCGGCGAAGGGCTCGTCGAGCAGCAACAGCCGCGGCTCCTGCGCCAGCGCCATGGCGATCTCGACGCGGCGGCGCTCGCCATAGGAGGTCTGCGCCAGCGGCCGCTCCGCCAGCCCGTCGAGACCGACGCGGCCGAGCGCGGCGCGCGCCCGCGCGATCAGCGCCTGCTGGCGTGCGAGCCGGCGAAACGGGTTCCAGCGCAGCGCCGACAGTCCCAGCAGCGAGAGCGTGACATTGTGCAGCAGCGTCTCGCCGGGAAAGAGCGTGATGATCTGATAGGTGCGGGCGAGGCCGAGATGCGGCCGGCGCCGGCAGGGCATCCGGGTGATGTCGCGCCCGAACAGCGCGATGGCGCCGGCATCGGGCCGCAGCTCGCCGGTGATGAGGTTGAAGAGCGTCGTCTTGCCGGCGCCATTGGGGCCGATGATGAGCCGGCGCTCGCCTTCCTCGACGGTAAGGTCGAGGGCGGCGGTGACGCGGAGGCCGCCGAAGGATTTCTCGAGCTGCTTCAGCACCAGCGCGCTCATTGCGCGTCCCCGCGAACCGGAACGCGCCGCGCCCCCGTCCAGAGCCAGCGCCAGAGGCGGATCGAACCGGGGACGAGTCCTTCGGGCATGAAGATGACGATCGCGACGAAGATGGCGCCCAGGACGAAGTTCCAGCGCTCGATATAGGCGCTCGCCACGTTTTTCATGATGACGACCAGCGCCGCGCCGGCGATCGGGCCGAGCAAGGTGCCGCTGCCGCCCGAGATCACCATCAGCAGCACCTCGGCCGAGCTGCCGAGCGCCAGCACGTTGGGGCTGACGAACTCGTTGAAGTAGCAGAAGAGCAGCCCGGCGACGCCGCTCCAGAAGCCCGAGAACAGGAAGGCCAGAAAGCGGATCAGCCAGACATTGTAGCCGAGCGCCGTCATCCGGCGCGGCTGGTCGCGCGTCCCTTTGAGGCTCGCGCCGAAGGGCGAGGCGACGAACACCGCCATCGAGGCCACGGCCAGCACGAAGACGATCAGAGTGAAATAATAGAACGGCACGGCCGAAGCGAGCGAGAGGCCGAAGGGCGCGGGCCGCGACGGCACGTTGATGCCGTTATCGCCGCCGGTGAGGCCGATCCAGCGGTAAGCGAGCCCCCAGAGGATCTGGCCGAGGGCGAGCGTGATCATGACAAAGCCGATGCCGCTGGTGCGCAGCGACAGCACGGCGAAAACCGCGGACGTGGCGAGGATGATGAGCAGGGCGACGAGCGCCGCGGTCAGATGACCGGAGCCGCCGGCGAGAAGCCAGGCCGCGGCATAGCAGCCGACGCCGAAAAGCCCGGCATGGCCGAGCGAGACGAGGCCGGCATACCCCACCAGCACGTTGAGGCCGAGCGCGAACACGGCGTAGATCAGGATCTGGCTGGCGATGTTGACGTAATAGCTGTTACCGACCCAGAGCGGCACGCTGATGAGCGCGAGGCACGCCGCGGCGATGAGCACGCGCCGAATCACGGCACGCGGCTGCCGAAAAGGCCCTGCGGGCGGAACAGCAGGATCAGGAGCATCGGCAGGAACAGGATGATGTAGGCGAGCTCTGGAAACAACACCTGACCGTAATTGTAGAGGATGCCGATGACGAAGCTGCCGACCAGGGCACCCAGCAGGCTGCCGGTGCCGCCGAGAATGACGACGATCAGCGCCAGCGGCAGCATGTCGCTGTCGAGGCCGGGATAGACCGAGAGGATCGGCCCGCCGATGACGCCGGCGAAGCCGGCGATCGCCGCACCCAGGCAGAAGACGATGGTGAAGAGGCGCGAGACGCGGATGCCCGTGACGCGCGCCATCGCCGGATCGTCGACGCCGGCGCGGATCATGGCGCCGAGCCGGGTGCGATCGAGCATCAGCCACAACAGAACGGCGATGACCACCGCGATGGCGACGATCACCAGCCGGTAGGTCGGGAAGACGATGCTGGCGATCGGCATGGCGCCGCCGAGCCCCGGCGGCGTGTCGAGCGGGATCGGGTCGCCGCCCCACAGCATGAGGCAAAGATCGGCAATCATGAAGGAAAGGCCGAGGGTGACCAGCACCTGCGCCAGCTCCTGCCCCTGGAGGCGGCGCAGCAATAGGCGCTCAATGCCGCCGCCGACCACCGCCATCGCCGCCGCGGCCAGCAGCGCCGCCAGCCAGAAATCGAAGCCGAGCCCGAGGAAGGTCACGCCGAGATAGGCGCCCAGCATGAAGAACGAGCCATGTGTCAGGTTCGGGATGCGCATCAGGCCGAAGATGAGCGAGAAGCCGGCGGAGAGCAGGAACAACAAACCGCCCAGGGTGATGCTGTTCACCCCGAGGAGCAGCCATTGGCTCATGATCGCTTCCGCCTATGCGCGCCGCGGATACGCCGCCTCGTCTCAGCTCTTCAGCGGCGGATAGTCGCGCGAATAGACCGGCTTGGCCAGATAGTCCTTCTCGTTATAGGTCCAGAACTGGCTGACATCGGGATAGGTCTTGATGATGGTGTTGGTGAGCTTCCCGTCCTTGCGTTCGAGCCGGCGGATGAAGACGTTGCCGACGACATTGCCGAAATGGTCGAAGTGGAAGGCGCCGCGCGGCGTGTCGGTGAGCGAGACGGCGCGCAGCGCGGCGATGAGCGCCGGCTTGTCCTCGGTCTTGCCGTCGGTCTTCTGCAGCGCCGCCTCGATGCACATGCCGTTGATATAGAGGCCGGCGGCGTAACCGCCGGGGATGTTGCCGTAGTCCTTCACCATGTCGGCGACCATGCGCTTGTTGCTCGGCGTGTCGAGATCGCTCGAATACCAGGAGGCCGAGATCGCGCCCACCGCATCGTCGCCAAAGCTCTTGAGCAGCGCGTCGTCATAGGCCGTCCAACCGCCGAGGATCGGATATTTCGCCTTGGCGCCGAGCTCGGCGTATTGCTGGTTGAACTTGATCGGGTTGGAGCCGGCGAAGCCGTTGACGACCCCGTCGATACCGCTGAATTGCGAGATGTAGGGGGTGAAATCGGCGGTGACGAGCGGCGGCCACAGCTTCTTGACGACGCGGCCGCCCGCATCCTCGAACACCTCCTGGAATCCGCCGATCTGCTCATAGCCGAAGGCGAAATCCTCGCTGATCGTCGCCACACGCTTCAGCTTCATATCCTTGGCGGCATAGTCGCCGAGGGGATGCATGCATTGCGAGGAGGTGGCCGAGGCGCGCACGAAATACGCGTTGGGCTTGCGCTGCGTCATGTCGTCGGCGGCGGCGAGGCTCAGCATCGGCACCTTGTGCTGCTCGACATAAGCGGTGATGGCGAGCAGTTCGAAGGCGGCGAGGGGGCCGACGATGACATCGACCTGGTCGCGCTCGATGAGCTCCTGCGCCTTGGTCTTGGCGCCGGCCGGGTTGCCGCCGGTATCGGCGACGATGAGATCGACCTTGCGGCCGGCCAGCGTCGAATTGCGGTGCTTCAGAAAGAGCTCGAAGCCCTGTTGCATCTGGATGCCGCCCTGCGCGAGCGGCCCGGTCTTCACCGTCAGCAGCCCGATGCGCACCGGCGGCGCGGCGGCGATCGCCGGCGCCCAGGGCAGGGAAGCTGCCGCCGCCGTTCCCGCCAGGAACTTACGCCGATCAAGAGTGAACGCCATCAACTCCTCCCTTGCCCATCCGCCGCGCGGCGGCTCGTTGTCGTTTCGGCGCTCCGACAGAGGCGGAGCTTGATCAAATGATAATGAGGTTCCGCGCGCGCCGCCACCCCGTTCGGCGAAAAAAGGGCGGCTGCCCCTCCGCCTCACTCCAACCTCAAAAAGATTCACCACGGAGGCACGGAGATCACGGAGAAGCAAAGAATGGGGCGCTTCGCGCCCTAACATTAGTCTCCGCGTCCTCCGTGCCTCCGTGGCGAATCCCTATGCGACAGCCCTGAGGTAACCTTATCAAACGATAAATAGTAGCGCCACCGTCCCGCTGCACAACCATCGCCCGCCGCCGCGCCAGCCCTTGCAATACACCCCGTCCTTATCAGATGATAAGGACGGAGGCCCTGATGCAGCTCGGCTACTTCACCATGCCGCTCCACCCGCCGGAGCGGAATTATACCGACACGCTCAAGGAGGATCGCGAGGCGATCATCCTTGCGGACCGGCTCGGCTATGCCGAGGCCTTCGTCGGCGAGCATGTCACCGACCGGGCCGAGACGATCACCTCCTCCTTGATGTTCATCGCCAGCCTCATCGGCGAGACCAGGCGCATCAAGCTCGGCAGCGGCACGGTCAACCTGCCCAACAACCACCCGGCCGCGGTGGCGGCGCAGGTGGCGATGATCGATCACCTGCTGCAGGGCCGCTTCCTCTTCGGCATCAGCCCGGGCGGCCTGCGCTCGGACGCCGAGGTCTTCGGCAATCTCGACCAGGACCGCACGGCGATGTTCGTCGAGGCGATCGACATGGTGCTGAAGATCTGGTCGTCGGACCCGCCCTATGACCTCGTGGGCAAGTACTGGAAGGTGAGCACCGCGCGCACGCTCGACCGGGCGATCGGCCAGGGCGTCATCGTGAAGCCCTTTCAGAGGCCGCATCCGCCGATCGTCGTCACCGCCGTCACCCCCTTCTCCAAGGGCCTCGTCGCGGCGGCCGAGCGCGGCTGGACGCCGATCTCGGCCAACTTTCTGCAGCCGCCCTGGGTCGCCTCGCATTGGCCGATGTATGAGCAGGGCTGCCGCAACGCCGGCCGCGTGGCGCGCCCGGCCGATTGGCGCGTCGCGAAAAGCATCTTCATCGCCGATGACGATGGGGTGGCGCGGCGCTACGCCAAGGAGGAAGGGAGTCCTTATCGCTTTTACTACCGGAACTTGATGAAGAAGCTCATCGGCAATGGCCGGCCGGAGCTCTTCAAGCGCGACCGGGCCATGCCCGATGAGGCCATCACCCTCGATTACGTCGTTGATTCCCTCGTCATCTGCGGTACCGTCAACAGTGTCGTCGACCAGCTCCTGGCGTTTCGGGAGGAGGTTGGCGATTTCGGCACGTTGCTCTATGCCGGGCATGATTGGGTCGATCCGGCGCTCAGCCGGCGCTCGATGGAGCTGATGGCGCAAGAGGTCATGCCGCGGGTCAACGCGGCGCTGGTGCAGGCGGCGGCCGACTAGTTCTAGTACCCCCGCATGGGGAGGCGGGCGATGGATCGGGGAAAGAGCGAGCTGCGCGACGGCATGCGCGTCGATTGGGACGTGCCGATCGCGATGGATGACGGCATCGTGCTGCGCGCCGACGTCTTCCGGCCACCCGCCGAGGGGCGCTACCCCGTGATCTTGAGCTACGGCCCCTATGCCAAGGGGCTCGCCTTCCAGGAAGGCTATTCCTCGGCCTGGAACATCATGGCGGCAAAGCACCCCGACGTGACCGCCGGCTCTTCCAACAAATACCAGAACTGGGAGGTCGTCGATCCCGAGAAATGGGTCCCGGACGGCTATGCCTGCGTTCGCGTCGACAGCCGCGGCGCCGGCCGCTCGCCCGGCGTGATCGATCATTTCTCGCCGCGCGAGACGCGCGATTTCTACCACTCTATAGAATGGGCGGGGGTTCAGCCCTGGAGCAGCGGCAAGGTCGGGCTCAACGGCATCTCCTATTATGCGATCAACCAGTGGCATGTCGCCGCGCTCCAGCCGCCGCATCTCGCCGCCATCTGCATCTGGGAAGGCGCCGCCGACTGGTATCGCGACATGACCTATCACGGCGGCATTCTGTGCACCTTCTTCGCCAATTGGTACGATATGCAGGTGCGCACGGTGCAGCACGGGCTCGGCGAGCGCGGCCCCAAGAGCCGCGTCACCGGCGAGCTGGTCTGCGGCCCGGAAACGTTGAGCGAAGACGCGCTGGCGCGCAACCGCAGCGCGCTCGCCGACGACGTCCGGGCTCATCCGCTCGACGACGCCTATCACCAGGCGCGTTCGCCGGATTGGTCGAAGATCACTGTGCCGCTGTTCAGCGCCGCGAATTGGGGCGGCCAGGGTCTGCATCCCCGCGGCAATTTCGAGGGCTTCGTCCGCGCCGCCTCGGCGCAAAAATGGCTCGAGGCGCATGGCCTCGAGCATTGGACGCATTTCTACACCGATTACGGCGTCGGCCTGCAGAAGCGCTTCTTCGGCCATTTCCTCAAGGGCGAGGATACGGGCTGGGAGCGAGAGCCGCGCGTCCGGCTGCAGATCCGCCATCCCGGGGAGCGCTTCGTCGAGCGCCAGGAGAAGGAATGGCCGCTGGCACGAACGCAATGGACGCGCCTCTATCTCGACCCGGCCGGACCGAGCCTCGGCGCGAAGCCGCCCGCCGCGGCTGCCGCGCTGGGCATCGACGCCATGGGCGACGGCATCACCTTCTCGACGCCACCGCTTGCCGATCCGGTCGAGATCACCGGGCCTTCGGCGGTGAAGCTCGTCGTCTCCTCCTCGACCAGCGATGCCGATCTCTTCGCCGTGCTGCGCGTCTTCGCCCCGGACGGCACGGAGGTCGTCTTCCAGGGCGCGCTCGACCCGCACACGCCGATCGGCCAGGGCTGGCTGCGTGCCTCGCATCGCCGGCTCGATCCGGAGCTCAGCACACCCTATCGGCCCTATCACCGCCATGATGCGGTCGAGCCGCTCACGCCCGGCGAGCCGGTCGAGCTGGAGATCGAAATCTGGCCGACCTCGATCGTCGCGCCCGCCGGCCATCGCATCGCGCTGACGCTGCGCGGCCGCGACTACGAGCATCCCGGCCCGGGCGCGCGGCTCTCCAACATGAAAAACGAGTTCCGCGGCTGCGGCCCCTTCCTGCATGACGATCCCCGCAACCGGCCGAGCGGCATCTTCGCCGGCCGGACGACGCTGCATCTGACGCCGGATCGGCCCGCCTATCTGCTGCTGCCGATCATTCCGCCGAAAGGTGACGCGCCATAGCCGACGAGCTCAACCATTCCTCGCGTCCCTCGGCGGCGGTGCTGCGCCGGCGCGGCAAGCGCCGTGCCCGCCCGCGCCGCAAGACGGGCGGCAAGGCGCAGAAGCGGCTGCCGGCCGCCGACCGCGAGCAGCAGATCCTCAGCGAGGCGATCCGCTTCTTCGCCGAAGTCGGCTTTGCCGGCCAGACGCGCGAGCTGGCGCAGCGCGTCGGCATCACCCAGCCGCTGCTCTATCGCTATTTCCCCACCAAGCAGGATCTGATCGAGCGCGTCTTCAAGGAGGTGTTCCTGAAGCGCGTCGATGCGCGGCTGACCGCGCTCATCACCGACCGCTCGCGTCCGCTCGAGGACCGGCTGCTCGACTTCTATCGGCGCTACGCGGACGCGACCTACAGCTATGAATGGATCCGCATCTACATGTTCTCGGCGCTGATGGGCAACGACATCAACCGCCGCTACATCAGCCTGGTCGAGCGCAAGATCCTGAAGCCGCTATGCGCCGAGATCCGCCATCACTGCCGC
>Ga0335077_10010839_pt1 | contig 11386 bp, 8 predicted proteins | sample Lox_Sample_31_FD_207151 | JGI IMG/M metagenome (GOLD analysis project Ga0335077, IMG submission 207151) | Soil microbial communities from Loxahatchee National Wildlife Refuge, Florida, United States - Lox_Sample_3.1 | ecosystem: Environmental > Terrestrial > Soil > Wetlands | place: USA: Florida...
AATTACCGGGATGATCAATCCCCGGTTGAAGCACGTTCTGCGGAAGATCTTCCTGTTGGACCTACTGCAGGGCTTGGCGCTCACCTTCCGCTACCAGGATCCGCGGGAGATCTATACCGAGCAGTACCCTATGGAGCGGCCGCAGGTGGCGGAGCGCTATCGCGGGGCGCCGCGGCTGAACGTGAATCCCGAGACCAACGAGACTCTGTGCATCGCTTGTGACCTGTGCGCCCTGGCTTGTCCCGAGCACCTGATCGTCGTCACCAGCGAGCGCAATCCCAACACCCGCCGCAAGGAACTCACTACCTTTACCTACGACCTCAGCCGCTGCATGTTCTGCGGGCTGTGCGAGGACGCCTGTCCCACCGATTGCCTCGAGCTGACTCAGGATTTCGAGCTGGCCAACTACACCCGCGAAGGGATGATCTGGGACCGCCAGACTCTGGAACTCGGCCCCAAGCCGACGGTGTACAAGAAGTAGCTTTCAAGTTTTCGGGTTCCAAGTTTCCAGTCATACTCCACCGGGGATTCATGTCAGGCGCGGATTCCCAAGATCACCCCAGAGACACAAGAGGCACGGAGGAGATCACATTGATCTTCTCCGTGCCTCCGCGGTTAGCTCGATCTGGTTACGGCACGAACAGATTCGTGCAGTGGCCGGGTTCGGTTGGATTCTGCGCGATCGCGCCGCCCTTAGGGATGCACTGGCTGGGCGGCAGGGGCTGATGGTGCTCGACGTGGTCCACCAGCAAGTCGAACGCAGTCTGTGCGTGCGGCTGGATGATGACCAGTTGCGGGAAGAAGGTTACGTTGGCCTCAATGTGGTTCCCGTTCTGGACTTCATAAAGCCGGTACGCCGGATGGTGATGGCCGTCGCGCTCATCCTCGCGATCGTCCTTGCCCCAATCCTCGTGGTGGTGGCGGCGCGATTCGAGCACTTTGTGCTCATAGGCGCGCGCCCCGCGCTTGATGGGCAGCAACGCGTCCATGGTGCCGGCCACGGTGATGAGCGGCTTACCTATGTCGCCGGTGGTTTCGACCTTGTCCACACTGCGGAATACACCGTGTACAGTGTGGATACGCGACAAATAGTCGTAGTTCCCCAGTCCCGAGCCGTACGTGTTATAGGTGGGATCGAAGCGCTCCTGCCACTGGCACGCCGTCACTTCCCAGAAGCTGTTGGAGTAATGCAGCCAGAGCGAGTCGGTGACCGCATGCGTCGTGGGGTCATGGTTGACGATGTCCGGAGGATAACCTGCGGCCTCGATGTTCTGGGCCGCCGCGCTGTTGGGGTCATAGCCGGACGCCTGGTAGGCGGGGAAGTTCTTAATAGCAGGCGGCAGGTCGATCAGGATGTTGGGCCCGCGCGGGTCGATGAAGGTGCCTTCCCAGTCCACCCCACCGTCGAAGATCTCGGGCGCTTCTTCCAGCGCGCGGCGTACCTGGTAGCCCCCATTGGAAGTGCCGACGGCGTAGGTGCGGTGCGCGTGGTGATGATAATTTTCCTTCACCGCCTCCTGCGCCAGGCGGGTGGTGAGAATCATGTAATGCGTCCACTGGGTGAACGGCTTTTGCGGATCGTTGTCGTAAAAATGGGCCCAGAGCGTCGAACTCGGGTTCAGCCGGCAGGCGAGAGGATCGGTCGCCGGCTGAGTCGCTGAGGCTAGCGAGGCAAAGTAGAGGTTGAGCACGCCCTTGTTCTGCGAGGCGTAGGCGTATCCCTGGGGCAGGACGTAGTCGCTCCATGCCCAGTCCCCATTGAACTCGCTGCGGGTGCCGGAAGCTCCCGCCACCACCAACTTGCCGTTCCAGGTGTCAGGAAAGCGCAAGAGGAAGCGCGCTTCGTTGGTCGGGTCGTGTGCGAACCAGCCTTCCACCTGGATGCCGGGCACGGCGGAGGGGGTCGGCGCGGGGCCGTTGGAGATGACGCCGAGGTCGGTGACCGGCGTGAACGAGAAGGCCGAGCCGAAGGCTGTCGGCCCCGGCAGCGGAGTGCCATCGGCAAAGGTAGTGATGGAATTGTTGGCCGGGGTGACGGGGGCGGTGGGTGGGTTCGGCACGCGCAGGTCGTCGACGTGGAAGCAGGTAGCGCCTACAGCCTTGTCGGTGAGGAACGCCAGGACCTCAGGGCAGCCTGCAGCCGCCGGACGGGGTAGCGCGCACAGGATCAGCGCGAGGAGAATTCCCAAAATTAGCGTACTTCTTGTACTCATTGACACTTTCCTCCACAGGAGTTGATTGGACGAGACAATGGCAATCGCAGCTTGCGAGAGGCTGGGCCGCGACCGTGGACTTGTGCGCCGGGAGCCGCCCTCGGGGGAAGAAGGCAGGCGAAAATCTACGCAGGAGCTACGCCGCTGTCAAGCGAAATTGCGCAGGTCGCATCCCAGATCGGGCGGCGAAGAACCGCGCTGGGCGCGGGATGGCACCCTTAGCGCGAAGGCGGCGACGGCTGCTGTTGTGTCATGCAGTGCAGCGTGCCCAAGCCCCAGACCAGGTCGCCGCAATGAATGCCCACCACTTCACGGTTGGAAAAAAGACCGGCCAGAATTTCGAGCGCGCGCCGGTCGTTAGGGTCATTGAAAGTCGGTACCAGCACCAGCCGGTTGGCAATGTAAAAGTTGGCATAGCTGGCGGGCAGACGCTGCCCGCGAAAGATTGCCGGCCGAGGCATAGGCAATTCGAAGACGCGTAACAGCGAGCCGTCCTGGTCGCGGGCTTCGCGCAGCCGTCCCAGATTTTCAGCCAGCGGCTCGTGATTGGGATCGCTAGGATCGGGCTCAGTGCAGGCCACCACCGTGTCCGGCGCGATAAAGCGGGCGATGTCATCTACGTGGCCGTGAGTGTCGTCGCCGGCGATCCCGCGGCCGAGCCAGATGACGTGCCTCACGCCAAGATAGTCGCCAAATAGCTTCTCCAACTCTGCCCGCCCCAGGCCGGGATTGCGTTGCTGCGTCTCGCTGAGCAGGCACTCTTCCGTCGTCAGCAAGGTACCGCGGCCATTCACGTCAATGCTGCCGCCTTCGAGCACGACATGACGCGGATGGCCCTCGACATTCGCCTTCGGCTGCCACTCCGAGAGTTGCAGCCGGCGCGCCACTTTGCCGGCGATGGTCGCGTCCTTGCGCCAGTCAGGATACTTCGCCCAGGCATTGAAGCGCCAACTCGTGATCGCCACCCGCTCTTTCGCGGATTCAGAGACCAGGAAAATGGGGCCGCAGTCGCGGGTCCAGCCCCGATTTGTGGGCCAGAGGTAGAAGTCGACTGCATCCATATTCACGCCGGAATCGCGCAGAATTTCCGATGCGCCCCGGCGGGATTCGGCGTTTTCAACGATGATGCCGACGCGCTCCACCCGCGCCAGATGCCTGACGATCTCGGCATAGACCCACGGGATCGCCGGGAATTTTCCCGGCCAGTCGGTGCGATTGTGCGGCCAAGCAAGCCAGGTGGCAGCGTGCGGCTCCCACTCGGCAGGCATGCGATAGCCGAGCGCGGCGGGAGTGTGCGAGAGGTTTTTCACGGAGTTGAGAAAGGATAAATGAGATGACGCGCGCTTTGAAGGGGCACGGCTTCAGGGGTCCCCGGAACGCCCGGGTTTGGCGTTCCGAGGCGGAGCCGTGCCATCTACGCTTCATTGAATTGTCATCCCGAGGAGTGCGCGGCGAGCAAGCGAGCCAAGCGCGAACGAGGGATCTGCAGTCTTGGCGGACTGACACAACTGCAGATCCCTCGCGACGCGCTCGGTCGCGCATGCTCCCGCGCGCTGCTCGGGATGACAGTCCTTTAAGGGCATTGCGGCGCGGCTGAAGCCACGCCCCTTTCAAGGCCTTCAGTCGATGAACCGCTGCGTGATCCCGGCGTAGCCGTCCACGCGGCGATCGCGCAGAAACGGCCAGTTTCGCCGGACATCCTCGAGACGGCGCAGATCCACTTCGCCGACCAGGATTTCCTCCCGGTCGATGGACGCTTCCGCGATCACCACGCCAAACGGATCGGCCAGAAACGATCCGCCCCAAAACTCCAGCCCGGCTCCGGGCGCGGCATTGCCGTTCACGTTACCGTTCTCGTGTCCGACGCGATTGACCGCGGCAACATAGACGCCGTTGGCTATGGCGTGGCCGCGCTGAATAGTGCGCCAGGCATCGTGCTGCGCGGCTCCGAACTCCTGCTTCTCCGCCGGATGCCAGCCGATCGCCGTGGGATAGAACAAAATCTGCGCCCCCTGCAGCGCCGTCAGCCGCGCGCCCTCCGGATACCACTGGTCCCAGCACACCAGGGTGCCGATCTTGCCGGCTTGCGTGTCAAAGGCACGAAAGCCGAGATCGCCGGGCGTGAAATAAAACTTCTCGTAGTAGAGCGGGTCGTCGGGAATGTGCATCTTGCGGTAGATGCCCTTAATCGAGCCGTCGCTATCAAGCACGACCGCTGTGTTGTGATAGATGCCGGGCGCGCGCCGCTCAAACACCGACACTATGACCACCGCCTTGGCCGCCCGCGCCACCTCCGCCAGCCGCTCGGTCGTGGGTCCGGGCACGGACTCGGCCAGGTCGAATAACGCGGCGTCCTCGCGCTGGCAGAAATATTGCGTGCGGAAGAGCTCGGGCAGGCAGATCACGTCCGCGCCGCGCCCGGCGGCATCGCGCACCAGTTCGCTGGCGTGGCGCAGGTTTTTGTCCGGGTCCGGTCCGCACGCCATCTGCACCAGGCCGACTTTGAAATTTTCAGGCACGACTGCATATTAAAGGATTCACGCCACCGGGTCATCGTCGGAGTCATCGCGGTTGACGATTGCGCCTCGACAGGATAGCTTTCCCCTTCACTCTCAAGAGGGCGCAATTGAAACACGGCAAGCATGAAGGCGTGGGAAGCGACCGCAAGCTGCATGATCCGGTCAAGGACAAGCTCGTTCCGGTCCATCCGCTGGACTTGAAGAAGGCAAAGACGGTCGACCAATTAGTGCGCGCGATGGGCGACACTGCGTTCACCGGCCGCCAGGTGGGCGAAGCTGCGGACGTGCTCGAAGCCATGGCTCGCGACCACGACTGTTACGTCGTGATGACTCTGGCCGGGGCCATGACCGTCGCCAAGCAGGGGCTCATTGTCAGCGAGTTGATCGATCGCGGCGTAGTGAATGCCATCGTTTCTACCGGCGCCCTCATGGCGCACGGCCTGGTGGAAGCTACAGGGCTCTCCCACTTCCGCTACGACCCGGCGATGAGCGATGTCGAGCTCTACGAGGCTGGCTACAACCGTGTCTACGATACGCTCGAGCCTGAGCGCAACCTGGATGGCGTCGAGACTGTGGTTTTCGATGTGCTGAAGCAGTGGGACCCGAAAGAGATTGTCTGCTCCTGGAAGCTGCATCGGGCCATCGGCGAATACCTGCAAAGACATGCGGAAGGGCGCGGCATTCTGAAATCGGCGTTCGAGAAAAAAGTTCCGGTCTTTGTCCCCGCTTTCACGGATTCTGAACTGGGGCTGGACTTCGCGCTTACCAATCGCATACGCGCGCGCGAGGGCAAGCCGCGCCTGCGCTACGATCCCTTTGAAGACCTGGAGCACTTCGCCGCAACGCTGCTGGCGCAGAAGCGCCTGGGCATTTTTACGATCGGTGGCGGCGTGCCCCGCAACTGGGCGCAGCAGTTCGGTCCTTATATCGAACTGCGCAACCGCCGCGCCGGCGAAGACGTGCCGCTCAAGCGCTATCACTACGGCGTGCGCATCTGCCCGGAGCCGGTCTACTGGGGCGGCCTTTCGGGCAGTCCGTACACCGAGGCGGTTTCGTGGGGAAAATTCGTCCCGCCGGAAGAAGGCGGCCGCTTCGCCGAAGTTTTCGTGGACGCCACCGTAGGACTGCCGCTGATCGTGGGAGCCGTGCTGGAGAGGCTGAAGAAGTAGCCATCAGCAATCATTGTCGTTTCGGTTAGAATCGAACCAGGCCACTCAGCCTTGCCGTCACGCGGAGAGGTGGGTGAGTGGTTGATACCACCGCACTCGAAATGCGGCATACCCGTAAGGGTATCGGGGGTTCGAATCCCTCCCTCTCCGCCAGTTGAAACTGAATATCAGGTACAATTTTGGCGCAGACTTGGGAGGGCTCCTTCGCTTCGCTCAGGATTTCGGCCCGCGGCTCAGACGCCGCGGAAAGCGCCTCAAGTTCGAATCCCTCCCTCTCCGCCATTAAAGCGGCTCTTGGCTGTTGGCTCTTGGTTGTTGGCTCTTGGTTGTTGGCTTGTAGGTCATCCAATGACTCGATGAGGCCGATTCCATGGTGTCTGATTCTAGTTTATTGCTAAAAGCCAAGAGCTAAGAGCCAAAAAACCAAGAGCGATCTTCATTGCCTAAGCGTCCCAAAGACGAACCGCGCCACATCCAGATGCCGGCGTCGCGCACCACGACGCGCTGCGCCCTTTGCGGCGCCCTGATTCAGCCGCTCGACGAATCCACTGGTCTATGCGGGCAGTGCGGGGGAGCGCTGCACTCCTGCAAGCAGTGCACGTACTTCGATACCTCGGCGCGCTACGAGTGCCAGCAGCCCATCCCCGAGCGTATTGCTCGCAAGGACGCCACCAACCAGTGCACGTTTTTCTCAATGCGAGTGCGCGTGGAGCGGCAGACGACCGAAGCCGGCGTCAGCCGTCCGGAAGACGCGCGCAAAGCCTTCGAGCGCCTGTTTAAGAAATAATGGATGCCGGCCAGTTCAAGCGCGAGAAGTGGCTCTATCGTACTCTGCCCGTGCTGGCTGTTGTGGTGCTGTTGTGGGCTTTTGTACTGGCGCAAAGGCTTAGCGGCAATCATCAGTTCGGACTCTTCGCAGGATTCACGGCAGCGGCGCTGGTCATGTGGCGATGGAAAATGGCCGGCCTCCGTCTGGAATCCTGGAGCTGTCCGAACTGCGGCCAGCGCCTTTCGCGCGGCATGTCGTGGTCATTTCCGCCCAGCAAGTGTCCGAAGTGCGGCGAGCCGACACCGCAGTAGTTTTCACGCGACGAAGTACTTGGCGTCGGGATGGTGCACCACCATGGCCGACGTGCTCTGTTCGGGTTCGAGCAGAAAGCCCGTGGTCAGGTGCACGCCGATGGCTTCCTCTGGATGGAGGAGCGCGAAGAGCTTCGTCTGGTCTTCTAGGCTCGGGCACGCGGGATAGCCAAACGAGTAGCGCGAGCCGCGATACTTCTGGTGGAAGAGGTCGCTGATGCGCGGGGCGTCGTCGCCGCCAATGCCCAGCTCGGCGCGCATCTGCTTGTGCAGCAGCTCGGCCAGCGCCTCCGCCGACTCCACGCTCAGCCCGTGCAGGTAGAGATACTTCGTGTACTCGCCAGATTCGAACAGGTGCGCGGTTTCGTGCGAGGCGCGCTCGCCGATGGTGACCACGGACATGCCGATTACGTCCATGCGGCCGGTATCGCGGGGCGCAAAGAAGTCGGCGATGCAGAGTTTGCGGCCTTCTTTCTGACGCGGGAAGGTGAAGCGCTGGATCTCGCGCGATTTTCCCTGAGGGGCTAAAGCCCCGGAATTATTGCCGGCACTATCGGCACGGCTGAAGCCGTGCCCCTTCACTGGAGCTTCGGGGTTCAAGCCTGCAGGATCGTAAACGATCACATCATTCCCTTCGCTCTGGCACGGGAACCACCCATACACCGCCTGCGGCTGGAACCATTCCTGGCGGACGACCTCTTCCTGCAGTTCACGCAGAATCGGCCGATACTTATCTTCCACCAGCCGAGCGTAGTCCGCCTGCGAGGCGGTCTTGAGCTGCCACTGGTTCTTGAACAGCGCCGTTTCGTTGATGTACTGGAAAACCTCGCGCAGATCGAAGTCTTTTTTCACCCGCACACCGTAGAACGGCGGCTCGGGGATCTCGACCATCTCGGCGACGGCAGTAGACCGCGCGGCCACAGGCTCGGCAACGTCAGCGCCGCCGGCCGCGGCTTTCTTCGCCAGCTCCTTCACCGTGCGCCCCTCGGCCAGGCGCGCGTCGCGCTCTCCGTCGGCCGAGCACAGATCTTTCATCAGGTTGAGCCCGGCGAAGGCGTCGTCGGCGTAGAACACGGCGGAAGAGTACTCGCGCCGCAAATCGTCTTCCACGTACTTGCGCGTGAGCGCCGCCCCGCCGCAGATCACAGGAAACTTCAGCCCTTGCCGCTCCAGGTCCTGGATGACGTATTTCATCTCGACCGTGGACTTCACCAGCAGGCCGCTCAGTCCGATGGCGTCGGCGCGGTGCTCGGCGGCGGCGTGGATGATCGCATCGGCCGGCTGCTTGATGCCGAGGTTCACCACCCGATAGCCGTTGTTCGAAAGGATGATATCCACCAGGTTCTTGCCGATGTCGTGCACATCGCCCTTTACGGTGGCGAGAACCATCGTTCCCTTCTGCGTGCCTTCGAGCTTCTCCATCTTCGGCTCGAGGTAGGCGACGGCCTGCTTCATCACCGAAGCCGAGTCGAGCACCGACGGCAACTGCATTTTTCGCGCGCCGAAGAGCTCGCCCACCGTGCGCATGCCGTCGAGCAGGACGTTGTTGATGAGGTCGAGCGGCGTGTACGTCGCGAGCGCCGATTCCAGCACCTGCTCGAGCGTCTGCTGGTGCGCGTTCTGCCCGACCGATTTTTCGCCGTTGATGATGCAGTACTTGAGCTGGTCTTCGACCGAGAGCTTCTCCACCTCGACCGGAGGCGCGTCGCTCTTCTTCTCCATGCCGGCGAAGTGGTTCATGTAATTCTGCAGCGGATCGCCGGCGGAAGTGTCGTGGCGGATGAGCTTCCGCGCCAGTTCAACTTCCGCTTCAGGTATTTTGTAGAGTGGGTAGATTTTGCTGTAGTTGACGATGGCGATGTCGAGGCCGTGATTCACCGCCTCGTGGGTGAAGACCGAGTTCAGCACGCGCCGCGGATAGACAGCCAGGCCAAAAGAAATGTTGCTCACGCCGAGGATGGTCTTTACCTCGGGCAGTTCCTGCTTGATGCGGCGAACGGCGGCCAGCGTCTCGAGGCCTGCCGTGCGGTACTCCTGCTGGCCGGTCGAGATGGGCAGCGTGAGCGCGTCGAAGATCAGATCGACCGGCCGGATGCCGTACTTCTCGGTGGCGAGCTGGAAGATGCGCTTGGCGATGGCGACCTTCTTGTCCGCCGTGAGCGCCATGCCTTCTTCGTCGATGGTCAGCGCGATCACGGCCGCGCCGTAGCGCTTGGCCATCGGCAGCACTTTCGATGTCCGCTTCTCGCCGTCTTCCAGGTTGATGGAGTTGATGATGGCCTTGCCGGGAATGCGCTTGAGCGCCGCCTCGATCACGTCCGCCTCGGTGGAATCGACCAGCACCGGCGCGGGCACGCGCGTGGCGATCTTCTCCAGCACCGAGGTGATGTATCCCTTTTCGTCCTCGCCCACGATGGCGCAGCAGAGATCGAGCATGTGCGAGCCTTCGCTCACCAGGCGCTTCGCAAGGGTAAGAATGTCGTCGTACTTCCCCGCCCGCACCAAGTTGCGGAAGTGCTCGACCCGCGTCGTGGTGTTCATCTCTTCCGCCACGATGAGCGGCTTGGGGTCGAGATCGAGCGGAATCGAAGTGTAGGCGCTGGAGGCCGCCGCGGTCGGCTTGATTTCGCGCCGGGCCGGTTCGAGATTGGCGCAGGCATCAACCACTGCTTTAAGGTGCTCGGGCGTAGTACCGCAGCAGCCGCCGACAATCCGCACCCCGTACTCGGTGATGAAGCGCTTGTGGTACTCCGCCAGCTCTTCCGGCTTGAGCATGTAGACGGCGTGTCCGCCGACGTTCTGCGGCAGTCCGGCGTTGGGCAGCACGGAAACGTGCTTGGGCGAGTTTGCGCCCAGGTGGCGGACCGCGTCGTTCATCTCGCGCGGGCCGGTGGCGCAGTTCATGCCGATTACGTCCACGTCGTAAGGCTCGAGCGCGGTGAGCGCGGCGCCGATCTCAGTGCCCAGCAGCATCGTGCCCGTGGATTCAACCGTTACTTGAACTGTGACTGGCAGGCGCTTGCCTGCGGCCTTCATCGCGTCGAACACGCCGGCCAGCGCAGCTTTGGCCTGCAGCAGGTCCTGGCAGGTCTCGATGAGCAGCACATCGACGCCGCCCTCGATCAAAGCCCGCGCCTGCTCTTCGTAGGCAGCGGCCATACCGTCAAAGCTGATGTGTCCGAGCGAGGGCAGCTTGGTGGTGGGACCGATGGACCCTGCAACAAATCGCGGCCTGCCGCTCGACGAAAAACCGGCGGCCGCTTCGCGCGCAATCTTTACTGCGGCGCGGTTGATCTCCGCGACTTTGTCCTGCAGATCGTATTCGCTGAGCACAGTGCGCGTGGCGCCGAAGGTGTCGGTCTCGACCACGTCGCAGCCGACGGCGAAAAAGCTGGCGTGAATATCGCGGATAAGGTCCGGGCGGCTCAGGACCAGGATTTCGTTGCAGCCCTCCTTGCCCCAGAAGTCGTCAGGCGAAGGCTGGCGCACCTGGATGTTGGTGCCCATGGCGCCGTCGTAGATGACGACGCGGTCCGCGACGGCTTGTAGGAATAATGACATTTTGGAAATCGGGTAATTGGGCAATTGAAAACATGAGCTCCGCCGCGGTATTCCTCATTCACCCAATTACCAAATTACCCAATTACTCAATCTATCTCCCCACTCCGCCATGCTTCCGCTCCGCCTGCAGGTGTTCTTCTCCGCTGATGCTGAACATGGCGTTCTGTCCCTGCTGCGCCGGATGCGGGGCCAGCATCTGCTCCTTGCGGTAGACCAGGCTGCTGGCGTTGAGCGATGCTATCTCGAAGCCGTGGCCGTGAGTAATGGCGTCGGTGGGACAAGCCTCCACGCAGTAGCCGCAGAAGATGCAGCGGTTGTAGTCGATGTTGTAGACCTTGGCGTAGCGCTCGGCGCCGGAGATGCGATGCTCGGCGGTATTGTCGGCGGCCTCGATGTAGATGCAGTTCGATGGGCACGCAGCCGCGCAGAGGAAGCAGGCCACGCACTTCTCCAGGCCGTTCTCGTCGCGCTGCAGCACGTGCACGCCGCGATAGCGTTCCTGAAAGACGGCGCCGCGAAACAGTCCCGGCCCGTCGGGGTAATTCTCGACGATGGTGGGCGAGAGCATCTCTTTGAAAGTGATGGCCATACCCTTCGCAACGGCGGCTAGTCCGCGAATGACGCTCATGCCCCCTAGTATAAATGGTCGACGAGATCGGGTGATCGGGAGATCGGGTGATTTAGGAGTTGCGCCGCCGGCGGCCGAACTGCTTCCCTTCTACTCATTTACCATCCCGTGATGACCTTGCTGGGCCTTGGGCTGACCTTTGCCATCATTGCGTTTCTGGCCATCAAATTTCTCCGCCACCGGCGCGCGCCATTCGCGTTGTACGGCTGGGTCGGT
>Ga0335077_10010840_pt1 | contig 11385 bp, 10 predicted proteins | sample Lox_Sample_31_FD_207151 | JGI IMG/M metagenome (GOLD analysis project Ga0335077, IMG submission 207151) | Soil microbial communities from Loxahatchee National Wildlife Refuge, Florida, United States - Lox_Sample_3.1 | ecosystem: Environmental > Terrestrial > Soil > Wetlands | place: USA...
CCACGAGCCGTTGGCGGACTGTCGGGGTATACAAAACCTGTCGCGGAAGCGACCTGCCCCTGGGCGGAGATACGAGCAGCGCAGTAGGGTACTCGGCCCAGGAACCCAGCCGTACCGGTAGCGAAAGCCGCCCAGCCGGAATCTCTGCCCTTTAAGGCTGGAGAGGATATCCAGTGACGCTCCGCCTGCTCTTCGAGGACGCGAGCCTCGCCGCCGTGGACAAGCCGGCTGGCCGGATCGTGGTACCCGGCCGCGGGGCGGCCGAAGTCACGGTCCGGGAAGAGGCCGAAGCACGCCTCGGGAAGCTCTGGGTGGTGCACCGCCTCGACCGGGGGACGAGCGGGGTGCTCCTCTTCGCGCGAACCGCGGAGGTCCACCGCGCCGCGTGCCTCGCCTTCGAGCGCCACCTGGTGTCGAAGAGGTACCTGGCTCTCGTGTCCGGGATCCTGGAGCGAGAGCTCCGTGTCGAGGCCCCGGTCGCGTCCGGCCGCCGCGGCCGGATGCGGGCGGGGCCGGGAGGGCGCCCCTCCTCGACCTTCGTGAGGCCGCTCGCCCGGTTTCCGGAGGCGCCGGGGCGAGCGCCCCTGACGCTCGTCGAGGCCTTTCCGGAGTCGGGGCGCACGCACCAGGTGCGGGTGCACCTCGCTCACCTCGGGCACCCGCTCGCAGTCGATCCGGACTACGGAGGGGCCGGTCCCCTCCTTCTGGACGGCCGGGCGGTTCTCTCCCGCACTCCGCTCCACGCCGCGTCCATCGAGCTCTTGCACCCGCTCGACGGCCGGCCGCTCCGGATCGAGGCGCCGCTTCCCCAAGACATGGAGGAGGCGATCGCCGCCGCCAGCGCCGTCCTCGCCCCTCAGGCCTCGAAGAGGGGCTGACCCCGCTCGAAGGTCCGGACGGCGGCGGCGGCCACGAGCGCCGCGGCGGCGAGCGTGGCCGCGGCGGAGAGTCCCGCTTGCGCGGGGCCCACCGCCTCCGCGCGGAGCAGGTGGGTGATCACGAGCTGCTCGCCGAGGAAGGGGACCGCGTACAGGGAGGGTGGGGGCCGGGCGGAAAGGAGCCCGATCGCCATCCCCGGCAGGGCGGGGACGAGCATGAGGAGGGAGAGGGTGGTCTGGGCGGCGCGGAAGTTCCTGGCCCGGGCTGCGAGCGTCACCATGAGGGCGCTCGCGAGGAGCACCATGGGGAGGCTGAGCCCCAGGATGCGGCCGAGGACGGCGAGGTCGAGGTGCACGCTGAAGCCGAGCCGGGCGGGAAGGGCGAGCGGCACGAGGGTGAAGCCGACAGCCGTCTCGAGGAGGGCGAGCGAGGAGAAGACCGACGCCCCGGCCATCTTCGCAAGCACGAGGGAGGAGCGGGGAAGCGGTGCCGCGAACAGCGGCTCGAGCGACTGGCGCTCCCGCTCCCCCGCAGTGGCGTCGATGGCGACCGGCATGCCTCCGGTGAAGACGGCCATCACCAGGAAGAAGGGGATGGTGGCGAGGAGGGAGGCCGCCCGGCTCGCCGGGGTGGAGACGTCCACCCGCTCCACCGCCAGGGGCTCCACTACCGCGGGGTGGACGCCCCGGACGACGAGCCTCTGGGCGGCCGTCTGCCGCGCCCAGGCGGCGAGGAGATGCTCGGCTGCTGCCGCCGCGGGACGGGACTGCGGGCGGGACTCGTCGGTGACGAGCTTCACCGGGGCGGGCCGGCCGGCCCGGAGCGCCTCACCGAAATCCGGCGGGACGACGACCACCACGTCCACCTCGCCGCGCCGCACCGCGCCCTCGGGGTCCGCCGGAGCCGGAACCACTCGCGCTCCCTGCTCCAGGAAGGCGACGAGGTTCGGCGCGTGGTCGCGGCCGGCGACCGGAAGGTCCACCCCTACCTCGTCGGCCCGCCTGGACGATTGGGACACGAGGAAGAGCATGAGCGCGAGGAGCGCCGGACCGAGGAAGGGGAAGAAGAGGGCGGCGACGAGGGCGCGGCGGTCCCGCACCCCCTCCACGAGTTCCTTCGCGAAGACGACCCGAAACGAGCGGAGCCAGCTCACGAGAGACCCTCCTCCGACCCGATGGCGGCGACGAAGGCGTCCTCCAGGCTCTCCCGCCCAGTCTTCTGGCGGAGGTCGTCCGGGGTCCCCTCGGCCACCACCTGGCCGCGGGCGATGACCACGACCCGGTCGCAGAGGGCGGAGACCTCCTGCATGACGTGGGACGAGAAGAGGATGCAGCGGCCGGCGCCCTTGAGCTCCCGGAGGAGGGCCCGCACCTGGCGGGTGGCCGCGACGTCGAGGCCGTTCGTGGGCTCGTCGAGCACCACGTTCTCCGGATCATGGACGAGGGCGCGGGCGAGCGCCACCTTGACCTTCTGGCCCTGCGAGAAGCCCTCCGTTCGCCGGTCGGCGAAGTCCTGCATGCCGAGGAGCCGGACGAGCTCGTCGGCGCGCCTCTCCAGGCCGGACCCGCCCATGCCGTGCATGGCGCCGAAGTAGAGAATGTGCTCGCGGGCGGTGAGGCGCGTGTAGAGCCCCTGCGCGTGGGGGAGGACGCCCAGCCGGCGCTGTGCCGAGAGCCGGTCGCTGCCGAGGTCGATCCCGTTCACGAGCACGCGCCCGCGGTCCGGCCGGAGCACCCCGTAGACGACGCGGAGCGCGGTGGTCTTCCCGGCTCCGTTCGGGCCGAGGAGGCCCGTGATCTGCCCGTCCGGCACGGAGAAGGTGACGCCGCGGAGGGCCACGACCTCGCCGAAGGCCTTGGCGACGTCGTGGAGCTCGATCACGGTGCCCCTCCAAGGAGATCCACGAACACCGGAGCCGGCCGGAGCCTCTCGACGCAGCTCGCGTCGAGACCGTCGGCCGTTCCCCTCCGCACGAACTCGGCGGCGAGGCGGGGCACGCAGCCCCGGCCCAGGTTCCCGTGCCCCTGGCCGGCGAGGGTGAGGGAGAGCGAGCGAGGGAGAGACCGGGCCGCGAGCGCGGCCCATTCCGGCGGGGTGACCGGATCGGCCCCTCCGGAGACGAGGAGGGCGGGCACCGAGAGCTCGGCCGACCGGTGCAAGTCGGGCTCGACCGTTCCGCGCGGCCAGGCGGAGCAGGCATCGCGAAGGCCGTGCTGTACCACCCCGCCCAGGAAGGACGGGATCTCGCCGGTCGCGGCCCCGTCGGCGTAGAAGGGCACGTCCTCGGAGCAGAGCACAGAGAGGTAGACGGGGCGCGAGAGGCCGGCCTCGATGTCCGCGGCGACGAGGGCGCCCTCGGCGGCCAGGGGGGCCCAGTTCCCCCGCTCGGCCTCCCCCAGCAACTCCGGGAGGAGCGAGGCGGTCTCCGCCTGGTAGAGGAATCCGAGCACCACCTGGCGGAGCGCGGCCGCGTCCACGGTGACCTCGAGCGGCTCCCCCGTGGTCGGATGGGCGGTCCGAACCTTCTCGGGCCTGAGCGTGAGCCGGCGGAGGAGGGCCCCGAGTTCCCCGGAGACATCCGGGTGGCGCGCCCGGCAGGCGGGCTCGGAGCGGCAGCGCTCCGACAGGGCGGCGAGGGCCCTCCCGGAGTCCCGGTCGAAGGTGGCCCCGACGACCATCTCCAGGGGGGCGACGCCGTCGAGCACCAGGGTGCGCGTCCTCTCCGGGTAGGCGCGCGCGTAGGCGAGCGCCGCCCGGGTTCCGTAGCTGAAGGCGACGAGGTTCACGCGCTCGTAGCCGAGCGCCGCCCGGACGCGCTCCAGGTCCCCGACGAACTGCGCAGTCCCGTACTGGGTGAGGTCGGCGGGGATGGAACGGGCGCAGTCGGCGGCCATCCGGCGCTCGTCGCCTCGACGCCCCTCGCGGCCCCCGGCGCCGTCGCCGGGACAGGAGAGGAGGCCGGAGCCGCCGGTGCCGCGCTGGTCCACGAGGACGACGTCTCGGTCCCGGTTCATCCGCTCGAAGGCGGGCGCCACGGCCGGGTAGGTCGCGGTGATGGACTGACCCGGTCCGCCGGCGAGCACGAAGACGGGGTCGGGCTGCGCCCGCGGCGCCTCCGCCGGGAGGATCGCGATGTGGAGGGCGATCTCCCGCCCTTCCCGTTGCCCGGGATTCTCCGGCACCGGGAGCGAGCCGCAGCGCGCCGGAATGCGGATCGCGAGGAGGGGGTGGGCGAGTTGGCAGGAGGAAAAGGCGACGGCGCTCGTCACCGGCTCGGCGGCGGGGGCGGGGAGGGCGACCGAGAGGGCGACGGCCGCGGCGGAGAGGCGCGAGCGCACTTAGCGGAGCGGGTCCCTCACCGGCGGAGGAGGAGCGGGCAGCGGCGGAGGGCCCCCGTCCGCGGCGCCTCCGTCGGCGCCCCCCTCGCCGAGATCCAGGGCGAGGAGGGCCGCGAGGGGGGAGTCCGGCAGGCGGGCGCGCAAGAGGCCGAGGACCTCGCGCGCCTCTGCGGGGTGGCCGCCCCGGGCGAGCGCCCGTGCCTTCTCCACGAGCTTCGCCGCCATGACGTCGGCCGGTTGCGTCGAGATGCGGTCGGAGAGAATCCAGGCATTCTGCCCCTGCCCGAGGTCGACCTCGCTGAAGAGCTCCTTCGTCTTCACCACGAGGAGGAGGGTGCCGGGGTCGACCTTCCGGGTGACGTTCACGGCGAGGAGATCGGGGCGATCGAAGGCCCAGGCCTGCGCGAGGACCGTCCCCTCCGTGACCCCGTCGGCCGGGAGGAGGAGGGACGAGCGAAGCCACCCCTCGGTGCCGTCGGAGGCTCGCACGTGGGCCCAGTCCCCGCGGTGCTCGAGCGCGGTGACCCGCTCTCCGCGTTGCAGGACGGCGAGGAGGTTCGAATTCGGAGAGCCGCCCCCCAGCGCCTTCACGCGCTGCGCCTCCACCGGCTCGCGCCGGAGCGAGGTGGTGGAGGTGACGTAGCTGTCCCCCTCCGGGTTCGCGGCGGCGGGTGGCGGGGCCGCAGCGGGCGTCGACTGCCGGGCTCCCCGCGAGCAGGCGCCGCAGGCGAGGAGCAGCACCGCGAGGAATGCCGAGGGGCGAGTCATGAGCCTGTCGTCGATCGCCGGCCTTCGCTACCGCTTGCCGTGCACGAGGACCTTCACGCCGGCGCGGAAGGTGACCTCCACCTTGCCCGTGTCCTTCTGAGCCGACACGAAACCGCGGCCGAAGGAAGGGTGGTCCACGACGTCGCCGGCGGTGAAGGACTCGTTGGGCGCGTAGCGTCGGGGCGGGCCCGCCTGGCTGGCGAGCATCTGGTCGAAAGAGACCGAGGCGGTGCGACCCACGCCGGCCGGGTGTGCAGGGCGAGCGGGCTTCGCCGCTGCGCTCCGGTACTTGTGGACGGTCCGGCAGGTGTTGCACTCCACCTTGACCGGGATGGCCCCCACCATGGCGATGACGGTGTGGGCCAGCAAGAGCTGGCACCGCGAGCAGAATGCGTCGACCTCTCCACCGACCTTCGCCATCGGGGCGACAGTATAGTCGTTCGTGCGATGGGGCGCGCGCTCGCTTTCGATGCTAGTGTGCGGCAGATGCCCACTCGGCCGACCGAGGCGGTCGTGGACCTCTCCGCTATCGCCGCGAACTACCGCTGGCTGCGGGAAGTGGCCGACCGACCGGTCATCGCCGTCGTCAAGGCAAACGCTTACGGTCACGGGGCCGTGCCGGTGGCGCGGGCGCTCGTCCGGGAGGGGGTGGCGATGCTGGCGGTGGCGCTCGTGGAGGAGGGGATCGAACTCCGGGAGGCCGGCGTGGGGGCGCCCATCCTGGTGCTCGGCGGGGCCTATGGCGGCCGCTACGACCTCCTCGTGACGCACCGGCTCGTCCCGGGAATCACCGGGGTCGCGCACCTCCGCGGGCTCGCGGAAGCGGCTCGCGCCGCCGGGGTTAGGGCCGTCGCCCACCTGAAGCTCGACACCGGGATGGGACGCCTCGGGCTTCGGCTCGCAGACCTCCCCGATTTTGCGGCGGCGGCGAACCGCACCCCGGAGGTCGCGGTGGAGGGGATCTACACGCACCTCGCGAACGCCGACGACCTGGGCGAGCGGGCCACTACCGAGCGGCAGGTGGCCCTCTTCGACGAGGCGGCCGAGCGGCTCGCCCGGGCCGGGCTCCCGCTCCGCTACCGCCATCTTGCGAACTCGGCCGGGACGGTGGAGTACCCGCAGGCGCGCCAGGACCTCGTCCGCCCCGGGATCATGCTCTACGGCTACGTCCCCTTCCACTCGAAGGGCGCGCGCCCGGTCCTCGCCCGGACCCTCGATCGCCTGCGCCCGGCCCTCACCCTTCGCACCGAGGTCGTCGAGCTCCGGGAGGTTCCCGAGGGAGCCCCCATCTCCTACGGGGGAAAGTGGACCGCCCGGCGGACCTCCCGCATCGCCACCCTGCCCGTCGGCTACGCGGACGGCTACCGGCGCCAGCTCTCCGGGCGCCCGGGGTTCGGAAGCGCCGAGGTGCTCGTCCGGGGGAGGCGCGCCCCGGTGGCCGGGACCGTGTGCATGGACATGACCATGGTGGACGTCACCGACGTCCCCGCGGTGGCCGTCGGGGACGAGGTCGTGCTCATCGGCACGCAGGGGGGAGAGACCGTCGACGCCGCCGAGCTCGCGGAGCGCTGCGGCACCATCTCCTACGAGATCCTCTGCGGCATCGGAGCGCGCGTTCCGCGCCGCCACGTAGAGGGCTAGCGCGTGCGGGGGCTCAAAGCCGTTTTCGAGGGTCTCGGGGACCTCATCCTCTTCGCGGCGGAGACCGTGGCCTGGGTCTTCAGGCCCCCCTGGCGCACCGAGCTCCTTCTGCAGCAGATGGCGGCCATCGGGGTGGGGTCCACCTTCATCGTGGCCGTCACCGGCCTCTTCGCCGGGATGGTGCTCGCGCTCCAGGGCAACTACGCCATGCGCCAGTTCGGCGCCGAGGGCTACGTGGGGGGCTTCGTTGCCATCAGCCTGGTGAGGGAGCTCGGCCCAGTCTTCACCGGCCTCATGGTCACTGGCCGCTCCGGGAGCGCCATCACCACCGAGCTCGGCACCATGCGGGTGAGCGAGCAGATCGACGCCATGGAGACCATGGCGGTGAACGCCGTCCACTACCTCGTGGTCCCGCGCGTGCTCGCCGCCACCCTGATGATGCCGGTCCTGGCCGTGGTCTTCAGCGGGATGGGCTACCTCGGCGGCTACCTCATCGCCAACTACGTCTCCCTCATCCCCCCCGGCCCGTTCATCGAGCACACCCGGACGATGCTCGACGTCCACGACGTCTTCCATGGGCTCCTGAAGGCGCTCGTCTTCGGGAGCGTGGTGTCCCTCATCTCCACGCGCCAGGGGTACTCGGCGAGCGGGGGCGCCCGCGGCGTGGGCGAGGCCACGACCGTGGCGGTGGTGATGAGCTCGGTCGCCATCCTGGTCCTCGACTACGTCATCACCTTCCTCGCTATCGGGTAGGCGGCCTTGGCGACCATCGTGGTGCGAGACCTGTGGAAGTCCTTCGGCGAAAAGGAGGTGCTCCGCGGCATCGAGCTCTCCGTCGAGAAGGGCCGCACCTTCGTGGTGCTCGGCGCCTCCGGCTCCGGGAAGACGGTGCTCCTGAAGCACGTCATCGGGCTCCTGAAGCCGGACCGGGGCTCGGTGGAGGTGGAGGGGCAAGAGATGTCGAGCCTGGAGGGGCTCGCCCTCACCGAGGCCCGCCAGCTGTTCGGGATGGTGTTCCAGGGGGCGGCCCTCTTCGACTCCATGACGGTCTTCGACAACGTCGCCTTCCCGCTGCGGGAAAGGAAGCGGCGGATGCCGTTCGACGAGCTTCGCGGCCGGGTGGTGGAGAGCCTCCGGGTCGTGGACCTCGGCGAAGACGTGCTCGACCTCTGGCCGGCGCAGCTCTCCGGAGGCATGAAGAAGCGCGTCGCCCTGGCGCGGGCGCTGGTGGCGGATCCGAAGGTGGTCCTCTACGACGAGCCCACCACCGGGCTCGACCCCATCACCACCGACTCCGTCGACCAAATGATCAACCAGGCGAAGGAGCGTCGCGGGGTGACGAGCATGGTCATCTCCCACGACATCGCGAGCGCCTTCCGGGTCGCCGACCGGCTAGCGGTGCTCTACGACGGGCGCATCGCCGCGCAGGGGACGCCGGAGGAGGTTCGCCGAAGCGACGACCCGTACGTGAGGCGGTTCCTCGCCCTGTGGTTCGAGAAGCAGTGAGCGCTACGGCCTCGGCCGGGAGCCGCCCGCCACGCTCGCCGCGAAGAGAAGCGGGGGAGGAGTCCTCCTCCCCGCGGGAGGGCCGCGGGCCTTAACGTTTTGCAATCCGTTTTGCATTTGCGGTGCCCGGGGGGGTGGCGTATCTCTGCGAACGTTCGCGGGAGCGAACCTTTCAGGCGGGGGCGAGGCCGAAGGCGCCGTGGGCACCGCCGGCCGATGTTCGGGCGGGATCGCCTTCGCCCGCGCTCCCCATCTCGAAGGGCGGCATGGCATGAGCTCGGCAGAGAGACCTCCAGTGGCGCTTCGCGCGCCTCTTGGAACGAGAGGAGAAGGAACACCGCGGCTCTCGCGGAGGGCCCTCGCGCTCGCCAGCCTCGCCGCCTCCGCGCTCGCGCTCCCGCTCTCCCCGCGCGCCGAGGAGACTCCGGCCGCGGTGCAGAGGAAGCTCGAGGGCGGGGTCCTCTCCCTCGATGAGGCGACGCGCATCACCTGGGAGAACCAGCCCCAGATCCGCCAGGCGCGGGCAAACACCGCGGCCGCGGAGGCCAGGGCCGACGAGGCCCGTGCGCCTCTCCTGCCGCAGCTTTACGGCGTGAGCTACACGTACGAGCGCACCACCTCGAACTTCACGCCACACCCCGGGTACTCGCAAGGGCTCTTTCCGCCCACCAGCTACAGCTGGACCTCCTACAACTACTACAACTTCAACGGCACGCTGAGCCAGCTCATCTGGGACTTCGGGCAGACGCTCGACGCCTGGCGCTCCGCCAAGGTGAAGGCCACCTCCCAGCTCGACTCCGAGCGCTACACCGACCTCCAAGTGCTCCTCACCACCCGGACCGCCTACTTCACGGCCCGCGCCAACAAGGACCTCGTGACCGTGGCCCAGGAGACGCTCACGAATCAGCAGGCCCACCTCCGCCAGACGGAAGGGTTCGTGCAGGTAGGGACCCAGCCGGAGATCGCGCTCGCCCAGTCCCGCTACAACGTGGCGAACGCCCAGGTCCAGCTCATTCAGGCCCAGAACAACTACGTGACAGCCAAGGCACAGCTCAACCAGGCCATGGGGGTCGAGGGGGCCACCGACTACGACGTCGGGAACGAGACCTTCCCGGCGGTCCCCGGCGAGGACGAGACCACGAACTCGCTCCTCGCGAAGGCCCTCGCCCACAGGCCCGACATGCGCTCGGACGAGGAGCAGATCGAGGCCCAGCGCCTCACCGTCAGCTCGGTGAAGGGCGGCTACTGGCCGAGCCTCTTCCTCGAAGCCAACTTCTACAACACCGGGACCGACGCCGGGACGAACTGGAACTGGAACCTGCAGGCCACAGCGACCTGGAACATCTTCCAGGGCGGCCTCACCGTGGCCACCCAGCGCGAGCAGGAGGCGGACCTGGTCGCCCTCTACGCCCAGGCGGACCTGCTCCGACAGCAAGTCCGGCTCGACGTGGAGCAGGCCCGGCTGTCGGTCCGGGCCGCGAAGGCCACCCTCGCCGCCGCCGACGACGCGCTCACCAACGCCCGGGAACTCCTCCGGCTCGCCGAGGGGAGGTACACCGTCGGGATCGGGAACATCATCGAGCTGAGCGACGCCCAGGTCGCGGAGACCTCGGCGGCGGCCCAGAAGGTGCAAGCGGACTACAGCCTGGCCTCGGCCCGCGCACAGCTGCTGCGCGCTCTCGGGGAGCTCGGCCCGTTCGAGAGCCTCGCCTCCCGGTGAGGCGGGCGCCATCGGCGAGGCTCGGAAGGGGGCCCGTCCGAGCCGCCCGTCACTGGCAGCGCCTTCTGGAGTGGCCGGCGGGTCGGCAGTGCTCTACGATGGTCCCCCGTGCGCCGCGGAGGCGCCGGGGAGGGGCGAGCACGAAAAAACCCTACGTGAAGTCCCCCTCTAACGTCCCCCGAGACACCGTGAGGCTTCGCCCCGTCGCATGCCTGGCCCCGTCTGGAACAGAGTGATGGCGAACAAGGCCCTGGCCGTGGGGCTGCTCGTGGCCGTGGCCGGGGCTGCCTTCGCGGTCGCCCTCACCTTCTTCCGGAAGGGCGGTCTCTCGTCCGGGGAGAGCTATGTCGTCACCGCGATCTTCGAGGACGTCTCCGGCCTCACCTGGAAGAGCCGGGTCCAGGTGGCCGGCATCGCCGTCGGGGAGGTGACGAGCATCGACCTCGTGGGGGAACGCGCCCGGGTGACCCTCCGGGTGAAGAAGGACATCGCGCTGCACGCCAACGCCTGCCTGACAAAGCGGTTCCCGTCGGCGCTCTTGCCGGACGCGCTCCTGGAGGTCACGCTGGGCTCTGCGCCCTCGCCGCTCCTCAAGGACCTCCCGGAGTCCGAGAGGGAAATCACCTGCGTGCGGGACGCCGCCAGCGTCGCCAAGCTCATGGAGTCGCTCTCCAAGATCGCCGGCGACATCCAGGTGGTGGCCCACGACCTCGCCCAGTCGGTGGGCGGAGAGAAGGGAAGCATCCGCGAGATCGTCGAGAACGTGACCCGCATCACCCGCTCGCTCGACGAGCTTCTCGGCGAGAACCTGGCGCGGGTGGGGAACATCCTCGAGAACACTCAGGCGGTGACCGAGGACATCCGCTCCCTCACCACGCAGGACAAGGAGCGCTACCACGCCATCGCCATGAACGTGGAGGAGGCGAGCGCCCGGCTCAACCGCGTGCTCGCCTCGGTCGAGAAGCTCCTCGGGCCGGAGGAGCCGGAGCTCCGGGAGTCCGTCCACGGGGCGCGCCAGGCGCTCGATAAGCTCAACCGGACCCTCGACAGCCTGGAGCAGGTCGCCGAGAACGTGAAGGAGGGGAAGGGCGTCGCCGGGAAGCTCATGATGGACGAGCAGCTCGGCGAGAAGGTGGGGAGGACGGTCGACACCGTCACCGACTACGTGGACCGGGTGGCGGCCCTCCAGCTCCGGCTCGAGCTCCGCTCCGAGTGGTACTTCCGGCAGGGCGGGGCGAAGACCTACTTCGGCGTCACCCTCATCCCCCGCCCGGACAAGTACTTCATCTTCCAGCTCGTGAGCGACCCCCGCGGATACAACACGGTGAGCAACCAGACCACCACCACCGTGAACCAGTCCACCGGGACGTCCGTCACCACGGTGAGCGGGACCTCCACGAACTCGAATCAGCTCGCCATCTCGGCCGAGTTCGGAAAGCGCTACGGCCCCGTCATCTTCCGGGTGGGCATCATCGAGAGCTCCGGCGGCGCGGGCGCGAACCTCCTCGCCTTCAACGACTCCCTGAAGCTCAC
>Ga0335077_10010843_pt1 | contig 11384 bp, 12 predicted proteins | sample Lox_Sample_31_FD_207151 | JGI IMG/M metagenome (GOLD analysis project Ga0335077, IMG submission 207151) | Soil microbial communities from Loxahatchee National Wildlife Refuge, Florida, United States - Lox_Sample_3.1 | ecosystem: Environmental > Terrestrial > Soil > Wetlands | place: USA...
TCGACCTCGCGCGGGACCCGCTGCGCTTCGCGGCCGGCCTCGTGGCCCTCGGGGAGGCGGACGCCACGGTGGGCGGCGTGACGCACGCCACCGCCGACGTGCTGCGCGCCGCGCTGTGGGCCGTCGGGCCGGCGCCGGGCATCCGGACCGTGTCGAGCTGCTTCTACATGGTGACCGCCTCCTTCGGGGTGCTGACCTTCGCCGACTGCGGGGTGGTGCAGTACCCGACGGCCGAGCAGCTCGCCGAGATCGCGGTCGCGGCGGCGCGCGACCGGCGCCGGGTCGTGGGCGACGAGCCGGTGGTGGCGTTCCTCTCGCACTCGACCCGCGGGAGCGCGGAGGGCGAGAGCGTGGACCGGGTGCGGCAGGCCGTGGAGCGGTTCCGGGCGCTGGAGCCCGGCGTCGCCGCCGACGGCGAGCTGCAGGGCGACGCCGCCCTGGTGGACACGGTGGCCGCGCGGAAGGCGCCCGGGAGCACGGCGGCCGGACGCGCTAACGTCTTGGTATTCCCGGACCTTGACAGCGGGAACATTGCGTACAAACTGGTACAGCGCATAGCGCCGGCGCGGGCCCTCGGCCCCATCGTCCAGGGCCTCCTCCGGCCGTGCTCCGATCTCTCGCGCGGCGCCACGGCCGACGACATCGTCCTGGTCTCCGCCATCGCGCTGCTGCAATCGTCCGACGTCGTGGACGAGCCCACCTCGGAGGAGTGATGGCCTTCAACGTGCGGAAGCACCCCGGCGGCGTCCTGGTCATCGACGTGGATGGCCAGCTCATCGTGGGCAACCGGCAGGAGCTGAAGCAGCGGGTGCTCGACGCGCTGGAAGCGGGCGACCGCAAGTTCCTCATCGACTTCACCCGCACGGGCTACATCGACTCGTCCGGCCTCGGGGTGCTGGTCTCGCTCTCGAAGAAGATCCGCGACGAGGGCGGCGACCTCAGGCTCGCCGGCCTCAACGAGGACCTCAAGACGCTGTTCGAGCTCACCAAGCTCGACACGCTGTTCGCCATCACCGACTCGGCCGACCAGGCGCTGGCGGCGTTCTAGGGGCCGCGTGAGGCTCGCCGTCCAGCCGCTGCTCTCCGCGCCCGACCCCGGGCGGCAGGCCGAAGGGCTGGAGGCGGAGCTGCGGCTGACGCTGCCCAGCGACATCCGCCTGGTGGAGGACGTGGTCGACGTGGTGGCCCGGCACCTCGAAGAGCGGTTCGTGGACCGGCACAGCGTGCGCTTCAACCTCCGCGTGGCCCTGGCGGAGGCCCTGGTCAACGCCATCCTCTACGGCAACGGCGAGGACGACACCAAGGGGGTCGCCCTCCGGGTGCTGTTCGGCCGCCACGCCGTCGAGATGGAGGTCACCGACGAGGGGGACGGGTTCGACTACCGCTTCCTGCCCGATCCGACCCTGCCCGCCAACCGGCTGCGGCCGTGCGGCCGCGGCGTGTTCCTCATCCGCCAGCTGGTGGACGAGGTGCGCTTCAACGACACGGGGAATTCCATCTGCATGATCCTGCGGCGCACCTGAGCCGCCTGGATTCCGTACTCGCCGCACTGCGGGACCTGACCGGCGGTGCGGTCCGGCTGTGGCGCTCCGAGGCCGACCGCGTCCGGGGCATCGCCCTGTCGGGGGAGCACGGTGCGTGGTGGCCGGAGCTGGACGGCGACCAGGGCCACGCCCTCGCCACCCGCAACGGCCAGGCGTGGCTCGAGCCGGTGCCGGACGTGGCCGGCACCTGGATCCAGCTGGGGCCCGACGCCAGCGACCCCGCCACCCGGCCGGCGCGCGCCCACGCGGCGGCCCGGGTGATGGCCGAGCATTACGCGGCCGAGCGCGAGGCGGGACAGGTCGCCTCGGAGCTGGCCGGCCGGTACGAAGAGATCAACCTGCTGTACACGATCAGCGAGGTCCTCGGGCGTACCGTGCAGCTCGAGGAGGCGGCGCGCATCATCGTCAAGGAGGTGTCCGACGTCGTGGGCGCGCGCCGCGCCTCGATCATGGCCTACGACCCCGGCGCCGAGGTGCTGCGGGTGGTGGCCGGCCGCGGCCTCGACGTGGCGCAGCTCGGCCCGGTGGCGGTGGACGACGATTGCAGCGTGGCGGCGCGGGTGTTCCGGGACAGCGCCGCGATCACCTACGACCCGCGCGACGCCGCCCCGAGCCCCGGCTGCCCGGGCGGGCGGACCTACCGCGGCGAGTCGTTCCTCTCGGTGCCCATTCTCTACGCCGGCGCCGGCGGGCCGCCGCGGCCGGTGGGCGTCATCAACCTGACCGACCGGCTCGGCGAGGACGCGTTTTCCGCCGGCGACCAGAAGCTGGTGACCGCGATCGCCAGCCAGGTCGGCGCCGCCATCGAGAACGCGCGGCTGGTGCGCGAGGAGCGCAACCGCGAGCGGCTCTCCACCGAGCTGAAGCTGGCCCACCATCTCCAGCTCGCCCTGCTGCCCGGACCCTCGCTGCTGGCCTCGGCCGGCGACGTGGGCGCCCGCTGCCAGCCCGCCGAATCGGTGGGCGGCGACTTCTACAAGCTCATCCCGCTCGGCGCCCGGCGCCTGGGCGTGCTGATCGGCGACGTGTCGAGCCACGGGATCGGCGCGGCCCTCCTGATGGCGAACGCCATCTCGGCCGCCACGGTCGTCGCCCAGTCGGCCCCGACGCCGCAGGAGGCGCTGCACCGGCTGCTCGGCGTGATGGGCGACGAGCTGACGCGAACCGAGATGTTCATCTCGCTGTTCTACGGCGTCGTGGACTCGGAGCAGGGCACGCTGACCTATGCGAACGCGGGCCATCCCTACGCGTTCCTCCTGCCGGTGGACGGCGGCGCACCCCGGCGGCTGCGGGCCACGGCGCCGCCGTTCGGCCTGGCGCCCGGCGGCGTGATCGGCGGGGCCAAGTGCCCGTGGCGGACGCGCGAGGACCTGCTGTGCCTGTTCACCGACGGGCTCACCGAGTCGCGCAGCCCCTCCGGCGAGGCTTACGGGGAGCGGCGGCTGCTGGAGACCGTGCGCCGCCACGAGGCGCGGCCCGCCCCCGAAATCGTGGACGCCGTCTTCCAGGACGTGGCGGAGTTCTCCGGCTACGTCGCCCAGGACGACCGCACGCTCGTGCTGCTGCGCTGCTGACGTGGGGGCCCGGCTCGGCCAGCACTTCCTCTTCGACCCGTCCATCCTGCGCCGGATCGCCGCGGCGGCCGTCGCCGGGCCCGACGACGTGGTGCTGGAGATCGGCCCGGGGAAGGGCACCCTGACCCGGGAGCTGGCCGCGCTGGCGCGCCGGGTCGTCGCCATCGAGGCGGACCGCGCCCTGGCGGCGGCGCTGGCCGCGGAGTGCCGCGGCACGGGCGTCACGGTGGTGACCGGCGACGCCCTGAAGACCCCGTGGCCCCGCGCCACGGTCGTGTGCGGCAACATCCCCTACCGGATCACCTCGCCGCTGATCGATCGCGCGCTCCGCCCGCCGCGGCCCGAGCGGATCGTGTTCCTGGTGCAGGCCGAGGTCGCCGCGCGCCTCGCGGCGTCGCCCGGGGCGAACGAATACGGGGCGCTCACCGCCGGCGTGCGGCTCGTCGCCTCGGTGGAGCGGCTGTTCGGCGTGCCGGCGGGCGCGTTCCGGCCGCGGCCGCGCGTGGAATCGGCGGTGGTCCGGCTGGTGCCGCGGCCCGCGCCGCTGGTGGACTCCGAGGAGGAGGAGCGCCGGGTGCGCGGCGTGATCCGGGCGCTGTTCCAGCGGCGCCGCCAGCAGCTCGGCCGCTCGGTGCGCGAGGCGTTCGGCGTCGCCCGCTCCGAGGTGGCGGGCCTGCTCGAGGGCGCGGGCGTCGACCCCGCGGCGCGGGTCGAGGTGCTCGCGCCCGAGCGGTTCGTGGCCCTTGCTCGAGCCTTGGGGCCCCGTCTAGCTTCGTGAATTCCTTCACGAGGTCCGGCTTGCGCGACGTGGCGGCATCGACGGTGCGGCGGCTGTCGCTGTACCTCCAGTTCCTCGACCAGTGCGAGCGCCAGGGGACCGCGACCGTGTCCTCCGGCGCCCTCGCCGAGCGCGGCGGCGCCTCTCCGGCCCAGGTGCGCAAGGACCTCTCGTTCTTCGGGTCGTTCGGCCGGCGGGGCGTGGGCTACAACGTGCCGCGCCTGGCCGGCCGGCTGCGGGAGATCCTCGGCCTGGTGCGGCGCTACCGGGTCGTGCTCGTCGGGGCGGGACGCGTCGGCGCGGCGCTGGCGGCGTACCCCGGGTTCCGCGCCCGCGGGTTCGACGTGGTCGCCGTGTACGACGCCGATGCGGCGCGGATCGGCGCGGCGGTGGACGGCCTCGTGGTGCGGGGCGTGGAACGGCTGGAGGCGGACCTGGCCGCTGAGCCCGCCGACATCGCGGTGATCGCCACGCCGGCCGACGCGGCCCAGGCGGTGGCCGACCGGCTGGTGCGCTCCGGCGTGCGGGCGCTGCTCAACTTCGCCCCGGTCTCGCTGGCCGTGCCGCGGGGCGTCACGGTCTCGGACGTGAACATGGCGCTCGAGCTCGAGGCCCTCAGCTACGCGCTCCACCACGCACAGCCGTGAGCCGGGTCCACGTCACCTCCGAGATCGGCGCGCTCCGCACGGTGCTGATGCAGACGCCGGGCGAGGAGCTGCTGGCGGTGACCCCCGGCACCCGCGCGGACTACCTGTACGACGACGTGATCGACCTGGAGCAGGCCCGCCGCGAGCACCGGCAGCTGGTCGCGGTGCTGCGCCTGTTCGCCGAAGTGCTCGAGACGCGCGCGGTGCTGGCCGAGATCCTCAAGCGCGCCGAGGTGCGCGAGCGGCTGGTGGGCCGCACGCTCGACGTCGTGCCGTCCGACGCGCTGGCCCAGCGCCTGGCGCAGCTCCCGGTGAGCGCGCTGGTGGACGTGCTGGTGGCGGGGGCGATGGAGGAGGCCGGGCCGATCGCCGCGGCTCTCAACGAGGCCGGCTTCATGCTCCCGCCGCTCCCCAACCTGTTCTTCACCCGCGACGTCGGCATGGTGATCGGCGAACACGCGGTCATCGGCTCGATGCGCTACGGCGTGCGGTGGACCGAGGAGCTGCTGATCTCCGCGCTGTTCCGGCACCACGCGGCGTTCGAGAACGCGGGCGTGCTGTACGACGGCTCGGAGGAGAAGCGGCCCAACTACACGCTCGAGGGCGGCGACGTGCATCCGCTGCGGCCCGACCTGGTCGTGCTCGGCTACTCGGAACGGTCCTCCCCGGCCGCGCTCGACCACCTCACCGAGCTGCTGTTCGCCCGCTGCGGGGTCACGGACGTGATCGTGGTGGTGCTGCCCAAGGAGCCCACGGCCATCCATCTCGACATGATCTTCACCCAGGTGGACCGCGAGCTGTGCGTGGTTTCGCCGCCGCACTTCGTGGGCCCGGAGCGGCTGGCGGTGCTGCACCGGCGCCGCGGGGACGCGGGCGTGCGCGAGATGCCGAACCTGTTCGCCGCGCTGCTGGCGGTCGGCCTGCCCCTGGAGCCCGTCTTCTGCGGCGGCCCCAACCGCGCCGACCAGGAGCGGGAGCAGTGGGGCTCGGGGTGCAACTTCTTCTCGGTGCGCCCCGGCGTCGTGGTGGGCTACGACCGCAACGAGGCCACGCTGCGCGAGGTGGAGCGCGCCGGGTTCCGCGTGGTCCCCGGCCACAAGCTGCTCAAGGGCGAGGCGGCCGTGGGCGACGGCGACCGCGCGGTCGTCACGGTCAAGGGCAGCGAGCTGGTGCGGGGCGGCGGGGGACCGCGCTGCATGACGATGCCCCTGCGGCGCGACGACCCGTGAGCGCCACCTTGGCCGAGCGGGCGGCGCTCTACCTGAGCACGGGGCCGCGGGCCCCGGACGACATCGCACACGACGTGCTCGGCATCGCCCGTGCCCGCGGGGTCCTGGCGGAGCGGCTGGTCGCGGCGCTGCTGGGGGCGGACCCGCGCTTCGCCATCGACGTCGAGGGACGCTGGTCCGCGGTGCCGGAGCCGGCGCTGGGCGCGCTCCCGCTGGCCGACCTCGGCTACGCGGTGGTGGACGTGGAGACGACCGGGATGCGCGCCCGGGCCGGGGACCGCATCACCGAGGTCGCGGTGGTGCACGTGGACGGCGAGCGCACCGCGCTGGCGTTCGAGTCGCTGGTGAACCCCGAGGTCCCGATCCCGCACTTCATCGCGGCCCTGACCGGCATCGACGACGCGCTGGTCGAGGGCGCCCCGCGCTTCGAGGCGGTGGCCGACCAGGTGCTCGCGGCGCTGAACGGCCGGGTGTTCGTCGCCCACAACGCGCGATTCGACTGGGCGTTCGTGGCGGCGGAGATCGAGCGCGCGGGCGGCCTCGCCCCCCGGGTGCAGCGGCTGTGCACGGTGCGGATGGTCAGGGCGCTGGTGCCGGAGCTCGCGCGGCGCAACCTCGACAGCGTGATGCACTTCTTCGACATCGAGACCGAGCGCCGCCACCGCGCCGGCGGCGACGCCCTGGCCACGGCGGCGGTCCTGCGCCGGCTGCTGCGCCGCGCCGAGGCGCTCGGCATCACGAGTTGGCACGCGCTCCGGGCCCTGGTGCCGTGAGCCGGGCGCCGGAGGGACATCGTCCGCCCCCGGACGCGGCCGGCGCGCCGCCCGCCCCTGCTCGCCCTGCGCCGAGTGCCACGGCGACGCGGTTCACGGTGGGCCGGCTGGTCTGCTGGACCCTCGAGGGCGGGCTCCAGCGGCTCGACGGAGGCGCGATGTTCGGCGTCGTGCCGAAGCCCCTGTGGGCCCGGCGCGCCGAGCCGGACGAGCGCAACCGGATTCCCCTCGCGCTGCGCTGCCTCCTGGTGGAGCATCCCGACGGCCTGGTGCTGGTGGATACCGGTCTCGGCAACAAGGAGAGCGGCAAGTTCCGGGACATCTACGCCGTCGAGAACGCGGGCCGCACCGGCCCCACGGCGCTGGAGGACGCGCTCCACGACGCGGGGCATTCGTCCGCCGAGGTGAAGTGGGTCATCAACACCCACCTGCACTTCGACCACGCCGGCGGGAACACGTTCCACGACGGCGCCGGGGCGACGGCGCTGGCCTTCCCCAACGCCACCTACGTGGTACAGAAGGGGGAGCTGGACTTCGCCGCGCACCGGAACGAGCGGACCGCGGCCAGCTACCTGCCGCCCAACTTCGCGCCGGTGGCGGCCGCCGGCCGGTTCCGGCTGGTCTCGGGCGAGCTGGCCGTGCTCCCGGGCATCCACCTGCTGCCGACGCCGGGACACGTGCCGCACCACCAGTCGGTGCTGGTCACCAGCGCCGGCGAGGGCGCCTGTTTCCTGGCCGACCTGGTGCCGACCGCCGCGCACCTGCCGGCCGCGTGGATCATGGGCTACGATCTGGAGCCGCTGGTCACGCTCGCGACCAAGAAGCAGCTGCTGACCCGCGCGGCGCGGGAGCACTGGCAGCTGGTCTTCGAGCACGATCCGACGGTCGCGCGGGCGCGCCTGGCGGAGGATTCCGAGCACGGCTATGCGAGCGAACCCGTTGACACGGTGCGGCTTGGCGCCTAGCTTCCGCGCCGAACGTCAAGCAGGAGCCGGTGGCTCCTCACCCTCCGACCCCCGGCTGCGGGTGGTGGATTCGGGTTCTCGCGTGCATCGCGCTCCCGCCTCGTGCCGGGGCGGTGTTGTGGCGGACTCCGGAGGGCTCGGGAGTCCGCTTCGTGCTTCACGACCCTAGCGCCGGAGGCTGCGAATTCTCGAAAAACCAACGCCGGACAGCAAGAACCGAGTACGCATCAATCGCATGATCCGCATCAGTCCCGTCCGGGTGATCGCGCCCGACGGGGCCCAGCTGGGGATCATGGCGGTGGACGAGGCGCTCGCGGCCGCGGTGGCCCGCGGTCTCGACCTCGTCGAGGTAGCTCCGACGGCGCGGCCCCCGGTGTGCCGCATCATGGACTACGGGAAGTTCAAGTTCGAGCAGGCCAAGGCCGCGCGGGCGGCCAAGAAGAAGCAGCACTCGATCCAGCTCAAGGAGATCAAGTTCCGGCCGGGGATCGACAACCACGATTTCGAGTTCAAGTGCCGGCACGCGCGGGAGTTTCTCGCGGAAGGCAACAAGGTGAAGGTGACGATGATGTTCCGGGGCCGGCAGATGGCCCACCCCGAGCTGGGCCGGGAAGTCCTGGACCGCGTCTCCGAGCTGCTGGGGGACGTGGCCAAGCTGGAGCAGGAGGCCAAGCTCGAGGGCCGGAACATGACGATGCTGCTCACGCCGAAATGACGCGGCGCCGGGCCCGCCGGGCCGGGCGCGCGCGCACGGGAGAAGCGCTGTGAAGAAGAAGACGAACAAGGCGGCGGCCAAGCGGTTCCGGCTCACCGGCAAGGGCCGGGTGCGGCGCCGCAAGGCCTACAAGAGCCACATCCTCACGAAGAAGTCGGCCAAGCGGAAGCGGCACCTCCGCAAGGCCGCGGTGGCCTCGCACGCCGACGAGCGGCGTCTGCGCGGCCTCATCACGGCGTAGGGAGAGGGAGCCATGCCTCGCGTCAAGAGCAACGTCACGCGCCTCAAGCGCAAGAACAAGATCATGAAGGAGGCGCGCGGAAACCGTGGCGGCCGCAGCAAGCTGTGGAAGGCCGCCAAGGAGACCGTCGAGCGCGGGTGGGCCTACGCCTACCGGGACCGCAAGCAGAAGAAGCGGCAGTTCCGGCGCCTGTGGATCACCCGGATCAACGCCGCCGCCCGCCTGCACGACCTGTCGTACAACGTGTTCATGAACGGGCTGAAGAAGGCGGGCGTCGAGATCAACCGGAAGGTCCTCGCGGACCTGGCGGTGAAGGATCCCCAGGCGTTCGCCAAGCTCACGGAGCTGGCCAAGACCGGCTCCTAGCCGGTGGCACCCAGTGACCGTCCGCATCGCTCGGGCGGCGCAGAGCCCGAGACGACTCCCGGGCCGCCTGCGTCCGGCGCGGTGAGCGACCGGGCGGCGGACCTCGTCGCCGCGCTCGCCGGCCTCAAGGCCGAAGCGGAGCAGCAGATCCGCTCCGCCGCGGACGGCGACGCGCTGCAGCGGCTCAAGACCGACTACCTGGGCCGCAAGGCGGGCCGCGTGTCCGCCATTCTCAAGGCGCTTCCCTCCCTGGAGGCCGAGGCGCGGCGGACCGTCGGCCAGGCGGCCAACGACGCCAAGGCCGCGATCGAGCAGCTGCTGGCCTCCGCCGAGGCCGAGCACGCGGCCCGGGCCGCCCCGCCGGCCGGCGACCTGACGATGCCGGCGCGGCCGGCCTGGCGCGGCGCCCTCCACCCGGTCACCCTCGTCGCCACCGAGATCTGCGAGATCTTCCACGAGCTCGGGTTCACGCGCGCCGTGGGCCCCGAGGCCGAGACCGAGCGCAACAACTTCACCGCGCTGAACTTCCCGCCCGGGCACCCGGCGCTGGACATGCAGCCCACCTTCTACCTCGGCACGGGCGCGCTCCTGAGGAGCCACACCTCGCCGGTGCAGATCCGCGTGATGGAGGCCTACCGGCCGCCCATCCGGGTCACCATCCCCGGGCGCTGCTACCGGCGCGACCCGTTCGACGCCTCGCACGCGCCGGTGTTCACGCAGGTCGAAGGGCTGTGCGTGGACGAGGGCATCAGCTTCGTCGATCTCAAGGCCGCGATCACGTTCTTCGCGCGCCGGTTCTTCGCGGCCGGCGTGAACGTGCGCTTCCGCCCCTCGTTCTTCCCGTTCACCGAGCCGTCGGCCGAGGTGGACGTGGAGTGCCAGCTGTGCCACGGCTCCGGCTGCCCGGCCTGCAAGGGCACCGGGTGGATGGAGATCCTCGGCTGCGGGATGGTGGACCCCGCGGTGTTCGAGAACGTGGGCGTGGACCCGGAGCGCTACACCGGCTGGGCCTTCGGCATGGGACTCGACCGGGCGGCGATGGTGCGCTACGGCATCCCCGACATCCGGCTGCTGTTCGAGGCCGACATGCGCTTTCACCGCCAGTTCGTGGGCTCGGTGTGAAGGCCTCGCTCCGCTGGCTCTCCGACCTGCTGGGCGTGCCGCTCGACGCGCGCCAGGCCCTGGAGCGCCTCCCGATGCTCGGCGTGCCGGTGGACGCCGTCGAGCCGCTGCACCACGACCTCGCGCAGGTGGTGGTGGCCCAGGTGCTCGAGGTCGCGCGCCACCCCAACGCCGACCGCCTGTCGCTGTGCAGGGTGGACGCGGGCGGCCCGGTGGTTTCGGTGGTCTGCGGCGCGAAGAACGTCACCGCGGGCCGCCGCTACCCGTTCGCGGCCGTCGGCACCACGCTGCCGGGCGGCGTGGTGCTGGAGCGGCGGAAGATCCGGGGCGAGTTCTCCGAGGGCATGCTGTGCTCGGCGCGCGAGCTGCGGCTCGGCGACGACCACGAGGGCATCCTGGAGCTGGAGACCACGGCCGCGCCCGGCACGCCGTTCCTCGACGCCGTCCCGGTGGCCGACACGCGGCTCGAGCTCGACGTGACGCCCAACCGGCCCGACCTGTTGAGCCACCTGGGCCTGGCCCGCGATCTGGCCGCCGTGCTCGGCCGGCCGGTGCGGCTGCCGGCGTTCGCCGACGCCGCGGCCGCGGCGCCGCGGGCGGTTCGCGCCGCCGGCGCGGCCGGCGAGACGGCCGGCGTGCGGATCGCGATCGAGGACGCGGAGGGCTGCCCCCGGTTCACCGCCGCCGTCCTGCGCGGCGTCACGATCCGCCCCTCGCCCCCGTGGCTCCGCATGCGGCTCGAGGCCGCCGGCGTGCGCGCGATCAACAACGTCGTGGATGCGACCAACTACCTGCTCCTCGAGGTCGGGCAGCCGATGCACGCCTACGACCTGGCGAAGGTGGCCGGGCCGGCGCTGGTGGCCCGGCGGGCCCGCTCCGGGGAAGCCATCGTCACGCTCGACGGGGTGCGGCGCACCCTGACGCCGGCCATGACCGTGATCGCGGACGCGCGCGAGGCGCAGGGGATCGCGGGCGTGATGGGCGGGTCCACCAGCGAGGTCTCGACCTCGACCACCGACGTGCTGCTCGAGTGCGCGTACTTCGATCCCAAGCGCACCCGCGCCACGAGCCGGGCCGTCGGCCTGGCGACCGAGGCCAGCCAGCGCTTCGAGCGCGGCGCCGATCACGGGGCGCAGGCCGACCACCTCGCGCGCGCGCTGGACCTGCTCGTGCGCGTGGCCGGCGGCGCCGTGGACGGCGCGCCGGTGGACGTGTACCCGTCGCCCATTCCGCCCGTCACGGTCTTTCTCCGCGACCGGCGGGTGAGCCACCTCCTGGGTGTCGAGGTCCCGCGCCCCGAGATTGAGCGCGTCCTGACCGCGCTGGGCTGCGTGGTGGGCCCCAGGGAGGACCGGCTGGCCGTGCAGGTCCCGACCTTCCGGCCGGACCTGACCCGCGAGGTGGACCTGATCGAGGAGATCGCGCGCATC
>Ga0335077_10010844_pt1 | contig 11384 bp, 8 predicted proteins | sample Lox_Sample_31_FD_207151 | JGI IMG/M metagenome (GOLD analysis project Ga0335077, IMG submission 207151) | Soil microbial communities from Loxahatchee National Wildlife Refuge, Florida, United States - Lox_Sample_3.1 | ecosystem: Environmental > Terrestrial > Soil > Wetlands | place: USA: Florida...
CGGAAACCTTTGTCTTCTCGCGAGCCTCAGCGGCGAAATCAGCAGCACGCGTGCGGTCCTGCGCAAATTCACCACTGAAGACGACGTCGTCACCGTTCGGACCGAAGATTTCCGTCAGCGCGGCGACATCGAATTTTTCGGCCGCCTTGACCAGCGCATCGGCCGCCTGTTGCGGCGTATCGAAGAGCTTGGCGCCCGCAGATGACGTAGCGGGAGTCCGCGGAACCGTTCTCGCCGTCGATCGCTGGGCGGAAAAGAGGACCGTTCCGAAAGCGCATGCGCACGCCACCGCACACAAAATGAAAACCGGTCTCCAAGATTTGGTGTTCGCAAGCATCGATTTCATATCCGTGCTCCTGTGATTCTCGTAATACGATACGCAGCACTTACCTGCGACGACCGCCGCCACCGCGGGAGCGTCCGCCACCACCACGGAAACCCCCGCCACCACCACGGAAGCCTCCACCACCGCGATTGAAGCCACCACCGCGGAAGCCTCCGCCGCCACGATTGAAGTTGCCACGGCCAGATCCCATGCTGGAGGCGCCACGATTGCTGTTGCCGCGAGCGTTCGATCCGTTGAATCCCCTGGAACCGCCTCCGAACGCATTCCGGTCACCTGCACCGCTGCGCGAAAGATTACGACCGCCTATGCGATCGGCTCCGCCCGCACCAAGACCGGCGCCACCGGCGCGATTCGCGCTACCAACGCCTGCTGCGCGGCTGCCAAGACCTGCAGTCCCCCCAAAGTTGCCTAAACCACCAGGCGCGGCAGGCTTACTGGTGAGCTTTCCACCTTGTCTAGAAATTTGTTGCCGGGCACCGGCTTGGCGTTGTCTAAGAGAATCACCGCGAGCGCTGCCCCCAAACCGATCTGCAGTAGCCCGGTCCCGATAAGGTGTGCCACCGCGATGTGCGGGGTTGTGCGCCCAGTTGCTGAGTCCGTTTTGCCCCAGACCACCCTGGGCGGGTAGGGTCGACGGCCGGTTACCAGCGACGCCGCCGGGCCTACCGACACCACCGGCGCCGCCGGCACCGCCTACTCCACCGGGCTTACCTACGCCACCTACACCGCCGACACCACCTACTCCACCGGGCCTGCCCACGCCACCTACACCGCCGACACCACCTACTCCACCGGGCCTGCCCACACCACCTACACCGCCAACACCACCTATGCCGCCGGAGATGCTGCTGCGATTGAAGCTGTTGTAGTGGTTGACATAAACATTGCCACCGCCCCAGCCGCAACCCCAGCCCCAACCGCCGCCCCACCATGCTCCCATCAGCACTCCCGCGCCGAAGGCGATCGCGGCGCCTGCCGCATAGTAGCCGGCCGGATAGTACATAGGCGGATATGGATACACCGCTGGACCGTATACAGCTGCCGGCTCATACGCAGGAATGTACACAACTTCCGGGCTGGCTGGCTCGATCACAACTACGCTCTTGTTTTCAATTACTCTCGTTTCCACTGTCTGCTGTTGAGTAGTGTGCAAAGCACCCTTGTCCTGAGCCTTCCTGCGCATGCGCTGAACAGCATCCATCACCTCGCTCTGTTGCGCTAGGAAGGCGTTGCCGACATCCGTAGTCCACTGAATGTTATCTCCCAATAGTTTGACGACTTCCGGTAGAGGAGCTAGAGCCTGGACGCTTGGATCCCAAGGTTCTTTTGCCACAGCATCAGCGAGCTGTTTATCCTTCAGGTTCTTATTCGCCTCCAGCCACCGCTGGAGAAGCACGATTTCCAGGGGATATGTGGATGCGGCCAGGACCTGAGCCAGCAACGGATCTGGGTAAAGCGCGATGGGCGCGACGAGAGAGTCCAGTTGATCGGGCGAAACTTTGACGGTCTGAGAATTTCGCGGACGCGCCGGTGCCGATGATTGCGCGGCGTACGCCAAGGTATCCCCTGACACCAGAATGATCGTGCACAGAATCGCCACCCGAGATCTAAGCAGTGAAGCCTTCCTATCGAACTTCATTGACTACCTCACTTTGCGTACCGGCTGTGGCGCGGGTGATCGATAAGCCGTTACTCGTTGATGACGATGCGACGGAAGAACGAAACGCCTCTTTTGGAGGTGATACGTATGTTTGTTGGCGGAAGCCTGTCGGCACTCACGTTGAGTGGATCATCGTTTCCGATGAGCACGTGAATCGGCCAAAAAAAAATCTAACTGACAGGCAGGGCATCATAGTGAGTAAAGAATAGGTAGTGCCCCCGCCGGGCGCATGTAGCGGATATTGCAGCACCGGGACACAGGAGGCCTGCCTAAAAGAGTCCATATGAGATATTGTGCGATCGTAATGGCACTCTCGGCGATGATGGCCGCAGTGCCCCAATCGTCAGCGCAAACACCGCCTCCAAACACGCCGCCACCGGCGGCAGCGCCTCCAGCGACCACGCCTCCACCGGCGACGCAAACCCAACAACAGAACAACCACAGCAGGGCTAAAGGTGCGGCGGCCGGAGCAGCAATCGGAGCCGTTTCGGGGAACGCCGGTAAGGGAGCGGCCGCCGGAATGGTAGCAGGCGGTATGTCGACTCGTCATAACCGTCGCGAGGAAAGAAGGGCCAAGAGGTAGGCGATTACGCGTAAACGGGGCCTCGACCCTTGACCATTGTTTCGGCCGAAACGCAGATGCCCTTTCGACAGCTTGGCCAGACGACCGCCAGGCCGGCGGGTTAGGTTTCTACCGCCCCGCCGGCCCGACGGTGTTCCATGACGGTTCAATTCGACGGCCGCGCACGCCGACCATACCGCGCTGGAACTAGAGCCAGTGCAGTTCTATCGGGCCGCGCGCCAACCGTGACTTCGGACGCAGTTGCCCCCGCGATCCCAATTACGAGCCCACTTCATTCGGAAAAGCTCGTGCGCTGTGAATTGCAGGATCGGGCGAAGAGAGCGTTCACGGGCGCGAGGATTTCACAGGGGCCGAAATTTCGGACCCGGAGTCAAGGACATTCATTGGCTGCGCCAGTATAATGGCCGACGAACCATCCGAAAAGAATCCGGCGAAGGCGACCTCGCCGTAACTGTTGATGGCCGGCTGTCCCACGCCAAGCAAAGTCCTGCCGCATATCGTATCACCGGTCTCCGCAATCACCGAGGTTTGGGTAAAGACACCTGCCCCGCCCGGATATGTAGCGAAGAAAGCCACAACGCCATGATCGTTAATTACCGGGTTACCGAAGCTGGTCAGTGTCTGTCCGCCGATCGTATCTCCGGCCTGTACCAGCAATACCTTCTGAGTAAAAACCCCTGTTCCACCCGGAAATACACCTACAAAAGCCACAGTATCACCGGAGTTCAGTGCGGGGCCAAAAAACAAATCGGTCAGGGTTTTGCCGCCGATCGTATCACTCGCCTTCACCAGAACAGCGGCTGGAGTAACGATGGCGGTCGAAATCTCTCCCGAAAACCAGCATTGGAAAGCAACTGTCCCGCGATTGTTTATGGCAGGCGGACCGAAACTCGTTACTGTCTGCCCGGCAATCGATTCACCGCTCTTTGCGAGTAGCGCCGTCTGCGTAAAAATACCGGTCCCGCTTGAAAATGAACCTACGAACGCTACGATACCGTTGTTGTTAATTGCCGGCAGGCCGATATCGGTTAGTGTCTGCCCGCCGATCGTGTTGCCGCTCTTCACCAGAAGAGTCGTAGGAGTAAGAATGGCCAACGCCTGGGAAGACAATAGACCACGCACTACTACCGTGCCGTTGTCGTTTATTGCAGGAACAAAGCCGATTCCGTCCAAGGTTTGGCCGTTAGCTGCATTGCCGGTCTTTAGCACTGCGGATGTCCCGGTAAAGATGCCCTCCCCTGCGAAACCTCCTTCCGAGTATGTGGCGTAGAAGGCCACGTGGCCGCTGGCATTGATGGCGGGCGAGTTTGCGCCAAACGAGGGCAGCTTGAAACCGGTCAGCGTCTTACCGTTTATCATGTCGCCCGTCTTCGCCACCGCTGTGAAGTGGTACGTGATTGGAGCCGCGAGGGTGGGAATGCTCATTGCCAGCGCGAGCGCAGGGAACACGGTCCATCGCGTTCGAATAATGCGACAACCGCGAATCGGTTGGTCGAACTGGCCGATGTCTGATAGGCAGGCAAAGTACTCCATGCTTTCGTCGATGAGTAAGCTGAACGAATAGCTTCAGTAGTTTCAGCAGAACCCTTGCGTCAGGCTCTGTTTACCACCCCGAATGGCTGGAAAAGGATGCCTGGCAAGTCTCGCAACGGATCCTGATTTCAACCTACGCGCATCAGGACCACACCATGGCCAGCAACTTCGACCGAATATTGCGGCCCGGTCTGCTTCTGTTCGGCGTGGCGCCACAAATCGCGAATGCGTGAAGGAGCCTTGCGGATTCCGGCATCCGCCCATCGAAACGAGACCTTGGCATCCTGGGGAGAACGGTTGAACACAGCCACGGCGGTGTCTCCGCCTGCCAGCTCTCTGGACCAGACTTCCTGCTGGCCGGATTGCCACACGCGTTTTGCCTGATGCCCGGCTTTATCCTGATCGATCGCAATGACCTCGCGATTCGTGAGAATGTCGTGGATGGATGAGGACATGCCGCGCACGTCGTTGCCGGCAATCAACGGCGCCGCGAGCATCGACCACAGGCTCATGTGAGTCCGATACTCCGTGTCCGTCATGTGGCCGTTGCCAATCTCCAGCATATCGGGATCGTTCCAGTGTCCGGGCCGGGCGTATGTGGCAAGCCGTTCCTGACTAAAGCCGATGCGGCTCACGGATTCCCATGAGTCGCTAATATCGCCCGCAGTGCGCCACAAATTGCCGCCCACCGCGGGCCCCCATTTCCAAACGTCGGAGAGGCCATACTGGCACAGGCTGAAAACGATATCGCGGCCAGAAGTTAGCAAGGCATCACCCATTTTTTGATATACAGCCCGCATTTCGGAATCCTTGTACAGTGTGAACGCGCCGCACCAGTCGTACTTTAGATAGTCAATTCCCCAGGCGGCATAAGTTCGCGCGTCCTGCTGCTCGTGGCCGTAACTGCCTTCATAACCCTCGCAGGTGTTTGGCCCGGGCGATGAGTAGATGCCGAGCTTTAGGCCTTTGGAGTGGACGTAATCAGCCAGCGCGTTCATGTTTGGAAATTTTTGATTGGCTTGGATGTTGCCGCGAGGGTCGCGCTCGCCCTCCCAAGTATCGTCGATGTTAACGTAAACATAGCCGGCGTCCCGCATGCCGTAACGCGCCATGGCATCGGCGATTCCGCGAACCGTCGCGTCGTCGATGCGGTTGGCGAACTTATTCCAACTGTTCCATCCCATGGGCGGCGTTCGCGCGAGACCGTTGTCGCGAACCGGATGCAAAGGCGGAGGCTCGATGCGGGCGGGAAGAGCGCCCTCGCCTTCCGGCACACGGTGCGCGGTCATCGCCGGCCTGGCGCCTGTGGCGCCCACTTCCACGAGTTGCAATTCGTCTCCGGCCAGCTTGCCTCGATACGTAACGCGCCGCTCGCTGCCGAGGATGGGCATCGCCGCGGTAATCGTGAAATTCTCTGGCCCACCTGTGCTCTTGTCAATCGAATAGAGGTGTAACGTTGCTCGAATCGTACCCGTGATGCGGTGGCCTTGCTGCTTGAGATTGAAATAGGTCCGCCGCACGGTGCCATCGCCGTTGGGCGTGGCAACAAGCCAATTACCGGTGAGGTCGGCGGCAGAGCAAGCTGTGGCCGTTACGTACAAGAAGAAAATGATCGATTTCATTTGTAAACGCTTTCCTCGCGATACCTGCGATCAAGCGGTGCGCACCGCACGCGGGTAAACGCTTGCGAACTCAGCACGCACTTCCAATATAAACCGCTAACGGACTCGAGGAGCCAGAAACTAAATCCGCTGTAACAATCTCTTCATCAGAACAATAGGGCGCGGCCTTCGGCAGCCAGGCCCACAAATTACCTGTAGCCGAACCGGCGACCAGACGGGTCCGCGAGGAGTGATATGTTCCGACCCTTCATCATTAGTCTATTGTGTGCCGCACTTTTCGCTAGTAATCACGATCAGCCTTCGGTAGCGCCCCCTCCCTTCCGGGTCAACACCGATCTGGTAGTGGTACCGGCCGCGATCTTTGATAAGAGCAGCGCTTACATCAATGGGCTTCAGCCCGAACAGTTCCGCTTGTATGACAACAACAAAGAACAGAGTATCCAAGTGGACTTCGCCTACCAGCCGATTTCCATGGTGATCGCAATTCAGTCGAATTCGCAAGTCGAAGCGATTCTGCCAGCTGTTCACAAGATTGGTGGGCTGATTAGCCCGCTAGTGATCGGCGAACACGGCGAGGCTGCGGTGATCGCCTACGATTCACGGATCCGCAAAATTCAGGATTTCACTTCGAACTCTGACCTGATCAGCGAGGCGGTTAAAGGGATTACGCCCGGCAGCACTTCCAACCGCTTGTTTGATGCCGTAGAAGAAGGCGTTCGGATGCTCGATTCGCGGCCAAAGAACCGCCGTCGAGTCTTGCTGGTGATCGGGGAAAGCCGCGACCTGGCCAGCGAATTCCGTGCGCGTGAAACGCTCATCAGTTTACAACTCGCCAACGTCGTTTTCTACTCGGTGGACATGCCGCGACTTCGCGCGACGCTGAGCGCGCTACCGGCACAGCCGAGGTGGGTACAGCAGCCGCCCGGCGCGTTTCCTCCGCTGTCCGCCGGATACCCGCAAACTCCGACCACGGTAGCCCAGGCGTTCGGGTTCGAAGGCTATGCGGCCCAGTTCACGACCACGCCAGCCCAGGTGATTGGACTCGAAGGCCATACGGCCCCGTTCGTCTCGTTGATGGTGGATCTGCTCAAGGACGCCAAGAACGTATTCAACGACAAGCCACTAGAGCTATTCACGAAAGGAACCGGCGGCAGCGAATTCGGATTTCATCGGCAGCGGGGTCTAGAGGAGGCCATCCAGCAGATCGGCGAGGAACTGCATAGTCAGTATCTGATCAGTTACAGTCCGAACAATAAAGAGGAGGGCGGATTTCACGAGATCTCCATCGATGTGTCGGGTCGAACCGGCATTGGCAGGATTCAAGCGAGGCCGGGTTACTGGCTGGCGGTAAATCTCAAATAGCAGTCTTCGAAGGTCATCGTGGATCCTCAATAAAGTGCGAGCAACGCTATCATCCGGCCCGGGTTGCGATCTGCCCGAAGAAAATCGCGGCTGCCGGGTCCGGAACGGGTACCGCTCCACGCGCCCGGCCGTTCAGAAATAGTATCCACGGGGTTGCACTCAGTTTTTTTCTGAGCCTCGCTCGTAATTCTTGGCGTCGAAGATAACGGGAAGCTGTTCAGGCAATAACAAACCGCGCCGCCCCAATGCTACCAGACTCGTGTGAGCCAAGTTATCGCCCGGATAAAGCCCTGGCACACAAACGGTTCGATGGTTGAAACGGGGAGGTCTCATGTCTCTAAAGAAAAGGGCGCTGGCCGAGCTCATCGGTACTTTTTGGCTGGTTTTCGGGGGATGCGGGAGCGCCGTACTAGCGGCTGCTTTTCCAGATCTGGGTGTCGGGTTCCTGGGGGTCGCGTTGGCATTTGGCCTGACCCTGCTTACCATGGCCTACGCCATCGGTCACATCTCCGGTTGCCATCTGAACCCCGCGGTTTCCGTCGGCCTTGCTGTCGGCCGTCGCTTTCCAGCCCGAGAACTGCCTGCGTACATTGGGGTGCAGGTGATCGGGGGGATTCTTGCGGCCGTCATTCTATACCTAATCGCCAGCGGGAGACCGGGATTTGATTTAGCTGGTGGATTCGCATCAAATGGTTACGCTGACCACTCACCGGGTCAATACTCCCTCGCCGCCTGCGCACTCGCCGAAGTGGTCCTCACGTTCATGTTCCTGATGATCATCTTGGGGGCCACTGATGAGCGCGCGCCCCGAGGCTTCGCTCCAATCGCAATCGGACTCGGCTTAACCCTTGTTCATTTGATCGGCATACCTGTGACCAACCTTTCGGTAAATCCAGCCCGAAGCACGGGCCCAGCGCTGGTCGTAGGTGGATGGGCGATCAAGCAACTGTGGCTGTTTTGGTTGGCCCCTATTGTTGGCGCTGCGCTTGCAGGTTTGGCCTATCCCGCACTGTCGAAGAGCAGCCAGGCGGCGGCCCCGGTTCAGACCACAAAACTCGCCGCCTGATGGCGCCGGTATTTGGTTCCAGGCCAGGGCCTTCGCGCGGCCGATCTATTTTCTTGATCCAGCCCTCCGGAGCCGTGGCTCCAACCAGCGTCTGGGGCTGCGGCTTACGGCCGATGTGGCCGACATTGATGTCAATGACAGCAGCAAGCGCGGGCCGCGAAGAAGCGGGTTGCTCGGCAAACCCGCGATTGCCAGGAGCGGAATCGAGTAACAGAGTGGGAGCAGCTTAGCGATAATCGCAAACGATGCGCGTGCATTTATTTGGTCCTGCGGTGTGCACGACCGCGCCGAAGGGTTCAAGCGCAAGAGCACGGGAGAGATCTCACTTGAGCGTGCACAGGCCGTCGTGACCTTACGGATCGAAACCGGCCACCACGCCGCAACTCTTCCTGACGTCGGCATCCCCATCTCAGAGGCAATCGCCGACTTCATGGAGTTCACTACGCAAGGCGGCGCGACGGAATCGACCATGGCGAAGTACCAGACGTTAATGGATCAAATCCAAGCCTTCGCAGAATGGAAGGGATTCCGATATGATCATGCAAGGCACCCAACATCAGTGGCGTATCGCCCCCCATCGCCTTGGCGTTAACGTCCGCACCAAAGGAAATCATCAACTGCAGGAGATCACGGTCATCGACCAGTGCCGCATGCATGAGGCTCGTAATCCCGTCAGGTCCTCCGTCACGGGCATCCACGTTCGCACCCGATTCAAGGAGCAGCCGACAGAGACTGACGTGTCCGGCGAGGGCGGCGGACACCGTCAACGTGTTTCCCGCCACATCCTGCACGGATTCCAGGTTGCCATTACCGTCTATCGTGTACACCCGCCTGTACGGGCCGGTGTAGACCAGCGCGGATGGTGCGTACAGGTCATACCCGATGGCGCAAATCCAGATCATCCCGGTTTTCACCACCAGGTTGCTGATGCCGCTGCCGCAGTTGCTCGCGGAGAAGTCAGGCTTCCGTAGAAGCCCGGCTCGGCCGTATAGGCCGGCGTGGTAATGCCCAGAACGTTGCCCGGTGGCGTGAAGTAAAAAGTGCGCTTCTGCCCGTTGATGGTCAGCGTGACATACGGCATGGGCGCGATCTGCAGCTCCACGTTGACCCCCAGCGTCCAGCCGAGGCCGAAATCACTGCTGGTTGACCGCGTCAGGCTGTCATATGTCCGCTGGATCTGGATGGGCAGGCCCGGCGCCGGAACTACCAGGTCGGTCACCGTGGTGGTCACGCCCGGCTTGTAGTCGCCCTGCACCGTCAGGTAGATGCCGCTGCCTTGCGTCGTGCCCGTTGAATTGGTGGCCGATAGCAGCACATAGTAGGTGCCGTTGGCCAACGTGGTGGTGTCCAGCGTCCCGATCGTTCCACTTCCCGTAGTACTGGCGTTGAGCGTCACCACGGCATTGGAGTTCGACACCGGGTAGTAGCTCAGGGTCCCGCTCGCCAGCGTCACGCCGGAAGCTACCGTGATGGGCACAAGCCGGCTGACCTGGCTCAGGTTGGTCGGGCTGCCGATCCAGCCCTGGCTCAGGTTCACCGGCGGATTCACCGTGACAGGCACCTGCAGGTAGTTGCTCCCCAACGAATCGGTTGCCGTAATCTGCAGCACATAAGAGCCGGGTGCCGGATACAGGACGTGGGTCAGCGCCTGTTGCGGGGCATCGAAGATCACGGTGCCGGGGCCGCTCACTTGTGTCCAATTGACGCTGATCGCGCCGCCGGAGCCGCCGGTTGGGTCAGTGACGGTGGCAGTGTAACTGCCGGTGGCGGGCAGCGTTACGGTGGCATCGCCCGTTACGCTGATCTGCGGCGCCTGCGCCGAAACCCAAGTGACCGAAGCGTGGTTAGAAACTGCGGCTTGCCCGTTGATCGTGCCCGTGGCCTGGATCAGGTCCGTGCCGGCCGTTCCACCGGTATAGGTCAAAGTAGCCGTGCCGGTGCTATCGGTGGTTGCCGGCACGGTTTGCGGATTGACACCGCCCACATTGAAGGTTATTGGCAATTGCGCGACCGGCGAACCGGTTTCATCTTTCGCCAGCACTCGGAAGCTGGCGGGTTGTCCGATGCGCGGCGCGGCGGTTCCGGTGTAGGTCAGCAACAGCGTGTTAAGCGGAGGCAAGCCTACGGTGGCCGCACCTTGCGTGATGGTGACGGCCAAACTCAGATTGCCACCTGTACCGCTCTTGTAATCGAGCTCATAGGGATAGGAGCCGGCGGCAGGGAACGAAATCACGATTGCTGAGGCCGAACCGTTAGACGGACCATTGTTGGCCGCGATCACCGGATACTGCGAAAAGACAGTGGTGCCGGAAGCGGGCGGATTCACGTTGATCCCGCTGACGCGCGTATATGTTGCTGCTGAACCCGCCAAGCTCGCAACGAGAACGCCGTTTCTGGAGAACTTCGCAGTCGATGACCACGGGATGCGGTTGGCCGTTGCTACCTGTGCGTCCACCGCGCGATGGAGCTTTCTTCGTGCGCTCACCTGCCGGCGTGAACGGCGCAACTTTACAAGAAGATGCCCGGAGGCGAGTTGTAGCTTGGTCTTTCGCTGTGACGTCTCGCCTATTTTTCCAGTCCCGCGGCCCAAGTTGAGGACGACGGTAATGGGCGCGGACTCTCCCTCGCTGGCCTCGGAATTTGTGGGCATCAGGAAGCGCTTCCCGTCCGCCTACATCGTAGGAAAAGAGGGCGAGTCTCAGGATTGGCGCGCAAGCGTGCTAGTGAATTCCTTGGAGTCGCTCGGCTTCCTCTCGGTGTTCAAAGCCTACGGTCAGATCGTCAGCGTACCGGAAGACAATGACGATCGAGAAGTTCGCATTTCCTTCAGCAAGTGACGTCCAGTGCAGGGACAGGCGACGGTTGGATCCTTCAATGCGCATTGTTCCAGGAACCGATTGCGCAGCATGGCGGTACGAAATCAACATAGGTAGGCGGTCGCCCGCTTTCCCTGTTACACCACCCGGCGTACGGGTCCGTACCGGGCGGTTCGGCGGGTTGAGCTATCGGCCGCCAGTCAATCTCGGAATCCCGAGCGAGTCGAAGTAAGCATTGGACAGTGCAAGTGCGAGTGCCGGGCTGTTCGCCAGCCTCCACAGGCCGTGGGCGCTGCCCGCCGTTTGTGCGGCGAGATCCTTGCCCACTCCCCGTTTCCGCAATTCAGCGAATCGCACCGAGCCCCGCTTCCACTGCTTCCAGATCACAGACCGCAG
>Ga0335077_10010847_pt1 | contig 11383 bp, 13 predicted proteins | sample Lox_Sample_31_FD_207151 | JGI IMG/M metagenome (GOLD analysis project Ga0335077, IMG submission 207151) | Soil microbial communities from Loxahatchee National Wildlife Refuge, Florida, United States - Lox_Sample_3.1 | ecosystem: Environmental > Terrestrial > Soil > Wetlands | place: USA...
GACGGTGCGGGGCTGCTCCTCCTCGGGCGGCGCTTCGTCGCCGCCGCGCTTGCGATTCACGTGGGCGCGGAGGCCGCTTCCGAATCCCTGTTCCGTCGCAGGAGGCATGGTCACTAGAACCCGAAGAGCTGCTTGAGTCCGAGGAAGGCCGGGCCGAGGATCACGATGAACATCGCCGGGAACACGAACGCGACCGTCGGGAACAGCATCTTGATCGGCGCCTTCATCGCCTTCTCCTCGGCGGCCGCCTGCCGCTTGAGGCGGCTGTCCGTGGCCTGCACGCGCAGGATCTTGCCGAGCGAGATGCCGAGCTGGTCGGCCTGGATGATCGCGCGGACGAACGACGAGACCTCCGGGGTGTCGACCCGTCCGGCCATCTTCTTCAGCGCCTCCGAGCGCGACTCGCCGACGCGCATCTCGCCGAGCGCGAGCGACATCTCGTCGACGAGCGAGCCGTCCATGTGCTCGGTCAGCTTCGCGATCGCGCCGTCGAAGCCGAGGCCCGCCTCGACGCTGACCGCGAGCAGGTCGAGCGCGTCGGGAAGCTCCCGCCCGATCTGCTCCCGGCGCCGGCTCGCGCGGCTGCCCACGATCCAGCCCGGTGCGATCCACCCGCCGGCGACGAGCGCGAGCGTGAACAGGAGCCCGGTCTGCGGGCCGGCGACCGCCGTGAGCAGGAGCCCGAGCACGAGCCCGCCTCCGGCGAGGATCGCCTTCGCGGCAAGGAAGCCGCTGGGCGAGACGTCGTGCATCCCCGCGGCGAGCAGCTTCTGCTGCACCGCGTCGAGGCTCTCGCGCGGGTTGAGGCGGAGCATCAGCCGGGCGATCCGCCCCGAGACGGGGACGAGCATCCGCTCGTGGAGCGTCGCCCGCTCGCGCTCGGTGGGGGTGGCGCGCACCGCGCCGTAGTGCGCAGCGCGGCGGACGAGAGTCCGGCGCTGCCTCTCGGGCATGCTCACGACCTCCGAGACGAGGAAGCCGGAGAACGCGAGCAGGCCGACGGCGACGATCAGAAACAGCATCTGCTCACCCCTTGAAGGAAACGATTTTGTGGATGATCAGGGACCCCACCGTCATCATCACGAGGCCGATCAGGATCAGCATGTGCCCGGCGCTCGTGGCGTAGAGCGGGCGCATGTAGCTGGGGTTCATCACGGTGATCGCGAGCGCGATGAAGAACGGCAGGCCGATCAGGACGTAGGCGGACATCCGGCCCATCGCCGTCAGCCCGCGGATCTTGCGTGCGAACTGCTGGCGCTGGCGGACGGTGTCGGCCACCATCTCGAACAGGCCCGCGAGCGAGCCGCCGACCTGGCGCTGGATCGTCACGGCGGTGATCGCGAACTGGAAGTTCTCGGAGCCGGTGCGGTCGGCCATCTCGGTGAGCGCGTCGTCCATCGGCCGCCCGAGCCCGGTCTCGGTCAGGACCCGGTGGAGCTCCTCGCTCGCCGGCGGGTGGGCCTCGTCGACGACGGCCTGCATGCCCTGCTTGAACGAGTGGCCCGCCTTGAGGGTGGCCGCGATCGTCGTCAGGATCTCCGGCAGCTGGTCCTCGAACGCGCGCGCGCGGCGCTTGACCCGGAACGAGACGAAGCCGTACGGCAGCGCGCCGCCGAGGGCGAGCAGGCCGAGGATCACGAACGGCGAGGCGCCGACCACCGCGGCGAGCATGCCCAGCAGGAAGCCGAGGCCGACGCTCGCCCAGATGAACTCGGCCGGGCGGAGCGGGACGTCGGCGCGCTCGAGCATCCGCTGCAGGGACGCCCACCGCCTCCAGCTCCCGAACGCCGACTCGGTCGCCTTGTAGAGCGCGGCGAGCAGCGAGAGCCGCTCCTTGCGGCGCATGAGCCGGCGCTCCCGCTCGCCGATGTGCGGGGCCAGCCGGTTCTTCACCCAGCTCCCGCGCGCGCCGATGATCACGAACAGGCCCGCGAGCAGGACGAGCATCCCGATCAGCAGCGCGAACGCGACCGTCCCGCCGGTGGAGTACATCGGCGACGGCAGGAGTGAGTTCGGGTCCGACTGCGACCCGTTCCCGTAGCTCGCCGGGATCGTGAGCGACGTCCGGGCGTTGCCGTTCCGGGTCGCGGTGACGAGGGTGACGTGGTCGCCGGGGCGGGCGGCGGTCACGTAGTTGAGCTGCCAGGTGCGGGCGAGCTCGTCCGCGATCGAGACGTACACGGAGCGCAGCGCCGCGCTCGAGGTCGCGCGGTGGTACGTCCCGTTCGTCTGGAGCGCGAGCTGCTGGAGGGGAACAGGGTCGAAGTCGTGCGAGGCGATCGCGACCGGGTAGATGGCCGCATGGGCGGTGCGCGCCGCGGCCACGGCGTCGGCGAGCGTCGCCGTGCTCGAGACGTCGTGCCCGTCCGTGAGCAGGATGATCACGCGGCCGGCGGTGCCGTTCTTGCCGAGCTGCTGGGCAGAAGCGACCACCGCGTCGAAGAGCGCCGTCCCGGGCTTCGAGTCGACCGCGATCCCGTTCAGGATCGAGTCGGCGTCGGCCGCCGCGGGCGAGAAGCCGCCGAGCGACACGGCGTGGTGACCGAACGTGACGACCGCGATCCGGTCGGCGCTCGGCTTCTGGTCGACGAACGCGCGCGCGGCCGCGACCGCGTTCCGGATCGAGGCGCCGGCCATCGACTCGGAGCGGTCGATCGCCAGCACGACGCTCGCGCCGTTGCTGAGGTTGACACCCGAGAGATCCGTGACGGGTTGCCCGTCCTCGGTCAGGGCCGGGAGGGTCGAGAGGGGCTGCGACGCGACCACGCTCAGCCGCACCTGCGGGTACGCGCTCGTGTCGAGGCCCGAAATCTGCACCGCGCCCGCCGCCGGAGCGGCGAACGCGAGTGCGACGAGGGCGGCGAGGGAGAGCCGCCTCACGAGAAGGCTCCATCGAAGCTCGTCGCCGCGAACGAGGAGCGCGGCACGGCGCCCGACTCGTCCTCACCGAAGAAGCTCGGCGGCAGGATCGCGCCGTTTCTGGCCAGCTTCTCGAGGAAGTGCGGCTTGAGCCCCGTGCACTGGAGCGGCGAGAGCAGCCGCGCGTGCCCGGAGCCTGGGTTTCGCTCTTCGTCCGGCGGTTTCGCGACGAAGATGTCCTGAAGGGCGATCACGTCGGCCTCCATCCGCAGCACCTCGGTCACGTGCGTGACGCGGCGCGAGCCGTCCACGAGGCGCGAGATCTGCACGAGCACGTCGAACGCCGACGAGATCTGCTCGCGGATCGCGCGCAGCGGCAGGTCGACGCCGCCCGTGAGCACGAGCGTCTCGAGGCGCGAGAGAGCGTCGCGGGGCGAGTTGGCGTGGATCGTGGTCAGCGAGCCCTCGTGGCCCGTGTTCATCGCCTGCAGCATGTCCAGCGTCTCGGCGCCGCGAACCTCGCCGACGATGATCCGGTCGGGGCGCATGCGCAGGGCGTTGCGGACGAGCTCCCGGATGCGCACCTCGCCCGAGCCCTCGATGTTCGGCGGGCGCGACTCGAGCACGATCACGTGCTCCTGCTGGAGCTGGAGCTCGGCCGCGTCCTCGATCGTGACGATCCGCTCGTCGCCGGGCACGAACGCGGAGAGCGCGTTGAGCGTCGTCGTCTTGCCGGTACCGGTACCGCCCGAGATCAGGATGTTGAGCTTGCCGCGGACGCAGGCGGACATGAACTGTGCCGCCTTGCCGGTGATCGTGCCGAAGCCGATCAGGTCGCTCATCGTGTACGGGTCGCGGGCGAACTTCCGGATCGTCAGGGTCGGCCCGCGCAGGGCGAGCGGCGGGATGATCGCGTTCACACGGCTGCCGTCGGGGAGGCGGGCGTCGACCATCGGCGACGACTCGTCGACGCGGCGGCCGACCTGCGACACGATCTTGTCGATGATGCGCAGGACGTGCGCGTTGTCGGCGAACGCGGCGGGGGCCCGCTCGAGCTTGCCGTTTCGCTCCACGTAGATCCGGTCGTGCGCGTTGACCATCACCTCGGTCACGCTGTCGTCGCGGAGGAACGGCTCGAGCGGCCCGTAGCCGAGGATGTCGTCGGTGATCTCGCGGACGAGCTGCCGGCGCTCCTCCCGGGTGAGCGGCGTCCGGTCGAGCGCGAGCTGCTCGGTGACCGTCCGCAGCACCCGCTCCGTGATGTCCTCGTTGGCCTCCTGCTTGAAGAGCTCGACGCCGAGCGCCGCGATGCACGCGTGGTGGATCCGCGTCTTCAGCTCCGCGTACGGGTCGGTCGGAGCGGCCTCGACGGGCTGGGCGCTGCCGCCGCCGGCGACCGGCAGGTCGTAGACGGCGGCGGTGCCGGGACGGTTCAGGCGGTCGTGGAGGCCCATGGCTCAGGCCTTCGCCAGGGTCGGCATGAGCCGGCGGGTCTTCTTCTCCTGCTCGACCGGCAGGACGCCCTTCGCCATCTCGCGGACGGCCTTCGCGAAGTCGGAGCCCGAGTCGGAGATCACGACGGGCGCGCCCCGGTTGACGGCGACCGGCACGGCGCGGTCCGAGGGGACCTCCCAGCGCACCTTCTGCTCGAGCGCCGCCTCGACCTCGCGCGGCTTCATCCCGACCTTCGAGTTGGCACGGTTCAGGACGACGCGGATCCGGGCCTGCGGGAACGAGAGCAGCTGGAGGGTGCCCAGCGCCAGGCGCACGTTCTTCAGCGTCGGCACGTCGAGCCCGCACAGGAGCAGCAGCTCGTCGGTGCGGTCGAGCGTCGACAGCATCGGCCCGTGGAAGAAGGGCGAGGTGTCGACGACGATCGTGTCGTACGAGGCGCGGGCGACCTCGAGCAGGCGCGCCACCTTGGCCTCGGTCACGAGCTCTGCGTCCTCCGGGTGCAGCGGAGCGGGGAGGACATCGAGCCCGCACGGGTGGGTCGTGATGTATCCCGCGAGCTTCTCCGGGTCGAGCTCTCCGGGCGCGGTGACGAGGTCGAAGATCGTCTTCTCCGGCTCGATCCCGAGCATGATCGCCGCGTCCCCGAACTGCAGGTCGAGGTCGATCAGGAGCGTCTTCCGCTTCTCGTCCTTCGCGAACGCGGCGGCGAGGTTGGTGGCGAGCACGGTCTTGCCCGTGCCGCCCTTCGGCGAGAAGACGGTGACGATCCGCCCGTCGTGGGTTCCGGCCGCGGCCGCCCGGCGGCCGGCGTGCGTCGCCTTGCGGATCGCGAAGACGACGTTCTCGGTCAGCGCGGGGAGCAGGACGACGTCGGCGATGTCGGCGCCGAGCGACTCGTCGAGGAGGAGCGAGGCCTCGCCGGAGGCGACGAGCAGCACCGGCACCCGCGTGTGCTCGCGGATCAGCGCCAGGTCGTGCACCGGCAGCGACGAGGAGCGCGTCGCGTGCAGGACGCAGTCGAGGTGGCCGCCCGCGAGGGCGCTGGCACCGTCCTGGATCTGCTCGCTCGCACCGACCAGCTGGAGGTCCGGCTGCTGCGCGAGTGCCTCGCGCAGCGTGTCGAAGCCGTCGCAGGAGCCGGTCAGGTAGACCCGCGTGCCGGCCTGGGCCTCACCGTTCTGGGTGTTCTGTGCGTCGCTCATCACTGACCTCCCAGGCCGAGCGAGCGGGCGTCGTTCAGGGCGTCGGCCTTGTTCGAGCCGAGCTCGGTGATCGCGGTCTCCAGGTTCTTGCCCACGTCCGCCGAATGGAACGTCGGGCGCAGGGCGAGCATCCAATTGCCGTTCTGGACCATCCAGTAGAGCTTGGGCGCCTGGGCGTCCGAGACCTGGAGCTGGACCGAGAGCGCCGAGTTCGGGCCGGTCGTGAGGCGCGAGTCGATCCCGGTCGAGTCCGGAGCCCGCAGCACGAGCAGGTCGCGCAGGATGATCCGGCTGACGTGGTGCGTGGTGCCCTCCGGCACCTCCCACGAGGCGACGACGTCGACGTGGTCGCCTGCCTTGAGGGTGCCGAGGAGCAGCTGGTTGGCGTCGCCCGGAATCTGCACGGCCCGCTGGGGGCCCGTGATCGACGAGCGGACGCCGCCGGCCTGCTGCGACGCGAACCGCCTCGAGCTCACCTGCTCGCCGGCGAACGTCGTCTGGGTCGCGACGAGGTTCGTGAGCTCCGAGCCGCTCGAGATCGCGCCCGGAACGACCGCGCTGCGGGTGACGCTGATCGTGCGGAGCAGGTGCTCCTTGGCCACCTCGGCGCCGGTCGTGCCGGCGGGGATGTCCTTGGTCGCGACCAGGACGCTGACGTCGCTGGCCCCGTGCTGGACGTGACGCTTGTAATTCGTCACGTAATAGCTGATCATCACCGCCGCCAATACGGCTAGCGCGACGGCGATCCCGATATTGCGGACTCGGTACGTCATCGTCCTGTTCTCCCTCGTTTTTGATTCGTCGTTGAAGTTTTTGCCGGAACCGGTGCTATTCGACTCGTTCGGTGGTGCTGGACGAGAGGTTCCCCGTCTGGACGTTCAGTCCGAAAAGGTTGATCGAGTACGGGTACGTCGCCTTGACGGTCACGTCGTCGCCCGAATGCCATCCCGAGGTCACGCTGATCGTGAGCTTCGACTGGTCGAGGTCGCCGGTCGCTGCCTGCACGCGCGCGATCGTGGCGCCGACCGGGTCGGTCGCCGTCCGTGAGACGGCTGCGGTGCGCGCGCCGGCGCGGACGGCGTCGGTCAGCGCGACAAAGTTGTTGAAGAGGATCCCGAACTGGATGATCGCGAAGACGACGAGCATCAGAACCGGGAGGACGATCGCGAACTCTGCCATCGTCTGGCCCCGTTCGGTTCTCCACTGGATGCGCTTCTTCATTTCCCCTCATCTCCCCCGGGGTGTCCGGGGTGAGCCCGGGCGGCGGGCCCACCCCAGTTACTCGGACTGCTACGGAAGCAGGCCGACCACCTTGTTGATCGTGCCCGTGATGCCACCCGACAGCGCCATGAAGACAGCGACCGTCGCGACGCAGATCACGGCAAGCGTGACGCCGTACTCGGCCATCGTCTGTCCCTCCTCGCGCCTGCGGATCGCGCGAAAAAGGTCGGCCACATCGGAGTAACTCAGCATCGCTTCCTTCCCTTCCCTCGTGACTGCTCCTGTTACGGCAGCAGCCCCGTCACCTTGCTGATGGACTTCGAAATCCCGCCAGACAGGGCGGTGAAGACGCCGACGGCGCCGATCGTGATCACGGCCAGGACGACGCCGTACTCGGCCATCGTCTGTCCCTCCTGCTTGCGCCACATGTCGCGCGCAAACTCGTACCACTCGGAAAACGTCACTAGAGCTCACCTCCTCCCACGACATAGCGGGACGCTGAAGGCGATGCGAAAGCCGAGACGCCTTTGGAGGCGGATATTCCGAGGGAGATACCGAATCTACTCGCGAAAGCGATCGATGCAGCCATCCTCAATCTCCTCCAACTACTCCTCGGCGGCCGCAACGCCTTCGGGTATTCGTGTGGGCCAATCATCGTTCGATCGGCGTGGCGACCAATCCCTCTTTCTGATGATTCGCCGCCGGGATCACCGTTTAGGGGGAGGGGCAATCGGGGCCGTCAGGGCGATAACCCGGTCACTGCAATTGCGTCGATGTTTGCGGCCCCGGCGCTCGAGAGGGAAAGGATCGAACCGGGATGCCGAAGAGGGGACGCAACAGACGCCGTAGGTTGATCGAGCTGGTGTTCGGCCCGCGGATCGTGCTCGGCTGGTGACCGTGGAGGTCCGGCTCCAGCACGTGGACGGCCGGCCCGTGTGCGAGCGCTGTGTCGTCGCCCGCTCCTCGCTCGCGAAGATGCGCGGCCTGCTCGGGCGCAGCGGCCTCGATGAGGGCGAGGGCCTGCTGCTCGAGCGCGCCTCGTCGATTCACACGGCCTTCATGCGCTTTCCGATCGACGCCGTGTTCCTCGACTCGGACCAGGTGGTGGTGAAGGTGGCAGCGGACGTGCGCCCGTGGCGAGCGTCGATCCGCCTGAGGGCCCGCGCCGTGCTGGAGCTTCCCGCCGGGGAAGCGGCACGACGCGGGCTCTCGCCTGGAACGGCGCTGCGCGCCGCGACCTAGGAGGAGGAGGTCGCGATGCGCAGGTGGAGGGAAGCCGTGGGGAAGTTCCGCAGTTTTCGCTTGAGCTCTGCCGCAGCCATCGTGTTCCTTTCGCGTCGGTCTTCTTCCTGTGCCCTCGTCCGACGCCGCACCCACCTTGCCACGCGCCTGTCGGTTCACTCTTCCCCCGGGAGGTGGTTCATTGCGGCGCTTCACGTATCGGCCGCCGCCGCGTGCGCGCTGGTGCTCCAGGGCGGCGCCGCGAATGCCTCGGCGTGCACGATCACGGGCACGCCGGGCGCCGACACCCTGTTCGGCACCGCCGGGCCGGACGTGATCTGCGGCCTCGGCGGCAACGACATGATCTACGGTGGCGACGGCAACGACGTGCTGATCGGCGGCGACGGCAACGACACGATCTCGGGCGGAACCGGCAACGACCTGATCGAGGGCGGCCCGGGGAACGACAAGCTCGAGGGCGCAAACGGCAACGACAAGATCCTGGGCGGTCCCGGAAACGACACGGTCTGGGCCTACGACGGCCAGGCGGACCGGGTCGACGGCGGCCCGGGCATCGACGAGGGCTGGTGGGACCACACGCTCGACAAGGTGAAGTCGGTCGAGCGAGACGGCTGAGCTCCGGGGTCAGGCACCGGGGCTTGTCTTGTCCGGAACGGGCGCTCTCGGTGGGTCAGCGCGAGATCCGCGCCGGCGCTCCGAACTGCTGCAGCACCTCGGGCACCTCGCCCTGGAAGTTCTCCAGGATCGCGAGCGCGGCCCGGTCGGTCACCGCGGTGCCGTTCAGCGTGTGCACGGTCTCGAGCCCGCGCCCGCCCCGGTACCGGATCCCGAGCCTGCGGGCCTGGAAGTCGGTCGTGTTCGAGCAGGACGTGATCTCGCGGTAGCGCTCCTGTGACGGGAACCAAGCCTCGATGTCGTACTTCTTCACAGCCGACGCGCCGAGATCGCCAGCGGCGACGTTGACCACGCGGTACGGCAGCCCGAGCTCCTGCACGATCCCCTCCTCGAGCGCGAGCATCCGCTCGTGCTCGGCAGGCGAGTCCTCCGGCTTCGTGAACGCGAACATCTCGACCTTGTTGAACTGGTGGACGCGGAACATCCCGCGCGTGTCGCGGCCGGCAGCCCCCGACTCGCGCCGGAAGCAGGTCGAGAACGCGGCGTAGCGCAGCGGCAGCTCGTCCTCCTCGAGGATCTCGCCCATGTGCAGCCCCGCCAGGGCGACTTCGGACGTGCCCGTCAGGTACAGGTCGTCGCCTTCGAGGGCGTAGATGTTCGAGCGCTCGGTCGGGAAGAAGCCGGTGCCGTACATCGCCTCCTCGCGGACGAGCACGGGGGGCAGCATCGGCGTGAAGCCGGCCTGCGTGAGCCGGTCGAGCGCGAAGCGGTAGAGCGCGAACGCGAGCAGCGCCGTGTCGCCGAGCAGGTAGCCGAAGCGCGAGCCGGACAGCCGCGCGGCGCGCTCCATGTCGAAGCGGCCGACCTCCGTGTGCTCCTTCGGGTCCGCGAGCCGCGGCGGCTCGCCCCAGCGGCGGATCTCCACGGCGTCCTCGTCGGTCGTCCCGTCGGGCGCCGAGGGATCCGGCGGGTTGGGGACGAGCTCGAGCGCCTCGTCGCGGGCGGCTTCCGCGGCCGCGAGCTCCTCCTCGGCCGCCTTCAGCTCGTCCTTGAGGGCCGCGAGCTCCTCGAGCTGCCCCGGCGTCGGCTTCCCCTTCAGCTTCTGGCGGCCGCGCAGCTCGTCGACCCGTGGGACGAGGGCCCGCCAGCGCTCGTCGGCCGCGAGCAGCTCGTCGAAGGCCTCTGCGGCGCCCTTGCGCGCGAGGGCGGCGCGAAACGCGTCCGGATCGCTGCGGGCCGCCCTGAGGTCGATCACACCGGCAAGTCTAGGTAGCTCTCGATCATCTCTGCGACCCCGTCGTTCTCGGGCCCCGGGATCACGAGGTCGGCGCGCTCGTAGAGCGACGGGTGCGACTGCTCGACGCAGACGGCGTACCCGGCCCAGTCGAGGAGCTCGCGGTCGTTCTCGCCGTCCCCGACCCCGACCGTCTGCGCGGCGGTGAACCCGAGCCTCTTCGCGAGGAACGCGAGCCCCGATCCCTTCGACACCTCCGGGCTCGCGAACTCGAGGAAGTACGGGAGCGACTTCGAGATGTACAGGCGGCCGCCGAAGCGCTCCCGCATCCGGGCCTGGAGCCCGTCGATCGCGTCCGGGTCGCCGACGGCGACGAGCTTCGTCGGCGGCTCCGAGAGCCATGTTCGCAGGTCGCCGACCGCCTGGATCGGCAGGTTCTGGAAGTCGGCGTAGGCGCGCGCCCACTCGGTCACCTCCGCCACGTACAGGTCGTCGTGGACGTAGCAGTTGAGGCCGAAGCCGGCCTCCTCGACCGCCTCGATCGTCTCTCGCGCGAGGTCGAGCGGGATCGGGACGTGCAGCAGGAAGCGGCCGCTCTCCGGGTCCGCGACGACGGCGCCCTGGTAGCAGATCACGGGCTCGTCGAGCCCTGCCGCCTGCACGTAGGGCCGCACCGAGCGGAACATCCGGCCCGTGACGACGATCACGTGGAGTCCGCGCGCGCGTGCGCGCGCGATCGCCGCGACCGTGCGGGGGCGCAGCTCGGCGTCCTGCCCGATCAGGGTGCGGTCGAGGTCGCAGGCGAAGGCCCGGACGTCGCGTGGGAAGTCGTCCGGGAGGATCAGCCGGACGTCGCCTGGACGACGTAGGCGGCCACGTCGGCGATCTGCTGCGGAGTGAGCGTGCCCTTGAAGGAGGGCATCGGCGACTTTCCGTAGGTCACGCGCTGCAGCACCAGGGGGAGCGGCGGCTTCGCCTCGTCGAGGTTGGGGCCGATCGTGCCGGTGCTGCCCGCGTCCTTGAGCGTGTGGCAGCTCGCGCAGCCGGCGGTCATGAACACCTTCTTCCCCGCCACCGGGTCTCCCTTGAGGTTCGTGACCGGCTGGGCCGGGGGCGCCGCGACCTTGCCGATCACCGTCTGCGGCGTCGCGCTCACCGTGCCCTCGTAGCCGCAACCCGCGGCGAGGAGCAGAAGCGGAAAGGCGATCAGGAGGCCGACGCGCTTCATCGCTGCGCGAGTCTACCCCAGGTCCAGACGACGGCGCAGCCGAGCGCCCCGAAGCCGAACACGTCCACCGGCGAGTCGTTCACGACCAGCGAGAGGGCCAGCGCCACGAGCAGCGCGTCGAGCGCCGCGACGCGTGGGCGCAGGAAGGCGAACATCACGCAGGCGGCTCCGGTGAGCCCTGCGATCAGGGCCGAATACCACGTCCTCGAGACTCCGTCCCAGGAGACGCGCAGGCGGTGGCCGAGCTGGCCTAGCACGTGGACGGGGCCGCCGCCGACGGCACGGTCGACGTGGCTCGAGCCGCCGAGCGCCGCGTCGATGCCCACG
>Ga0335077_10010848_pt1 | contig 11383 bp, 8 predicted proteins | sample Lox_Sample_31_FD_207151 | JGI IMG/M metagenome (GOLD analysis project Ga0335077, IMG submission 207151) | Soil microbial communities from Loxahatchee National Wildlife Refuge, Florida, United States - Lox_Sample_3.1 | ecosystem: Environmental > Terrestrial > Soil > Wetlands | place: USA: Florida...
GGCCTTCAGGCTCCGTGTCCACCAGGGCTAAAGCCCGGTCTTAAACGTTCCTCCACGCGGCCCTGAAGGGCCGCTCCTCCACCGCACCGCAATCCGCAGGAGTAAAACGACGTTGCCATCCTATGCGGAATAAAAGGTCAAAGTCCCCACCCTGTCGCAAAGAACTGCGACAAGGGTGGGGCAACCCTACGTTTGATCGTGAGTGGCTACTGCTTTGCGGGAACCGAAGACTTGAAAACTGACTACTGGGCGCTGGCGGCTGGCAATTGCTTCGACGCTACCTTCACGGCCTTGGAGCTCGCCGCGTACCGCGCGATGCCCTTGTACAGCGCTTCGGCGATCTGTTCGCGGTAGCCGTCCGAGCGCAGCTTCTGCTCGTCGGTGGGACTCGAAACAAACGAAACTTCCGCCAGAATTCCGGGCATCGCGCTTTCGGTGAGCACGACGAATCCGGCTTCCTTGATGCCGCGATCGCGCAGGCCCGGATTCGACACGGAGAGTGTCCCGTAGAGCGAGCGCTGCACGCTGGCCGCGAGACGCCGCGACTGCTCGATGCGTTCGTGCAGATCGACGGCCGAGAGCGCCGGGCCGAGCGGCTTGGCGTTGGGCGCGAGGTCTTTCGATCCGGGCGCGGAGAAGAAGTTGCTGTAGTAGGTTTCGACGCCGCGCGCCGAAGGCAGGTCGCTGTAGTTGGCGTGCACGGAGACGAACAGATCGGCCTGCGCCTGGTTGGCGATCTCGGCGCGGCTGTCGAGCGGAATGTAGTTGTCGTCCTGGCGCGTGTAGATGATCTCGGCGCCGAGGCGCGACTCGAGCAGCTTGCCGAGGCGCTCGGCGATTTCGAGGACGAGGTCCTTCTCCAGCAGGCCGCGGCGACCGACGGTGCCGAGGTCCCATCCGCCGTGTCCGGCGTCGACCACGATCTTCATCTTGGGAACGCGGGCGCGCAGTTGCAGGTCTTCGCGCGTCGGCGGAGGAATCACGATCGCAGCGACCTTCTTCTCCGTCTCAGGCGCGCTCGGGAAGAGGTTGACCGCGCCTTTGGGGCGGGCTCCGGCTCTGGTGACTTCGATGACGAAACGGTAGGGATCGCGCTCTAGGCTCACTTGCGGCTGCGCCAGCGTGGTGCCGGGGCGCGCTTCGAGCACGATGCGCGTCATGCCGGCGACCGGCTGCGCGACGCGGATGCGGCTGAGCAGCGCGTCTCCGTCGAACGACTTGTTCTGCAGGTCGGGCACGAGCTGCGTGTCGCGCAGGTCGAAGTAGTAGCGCTCGGGATTGGTGACGTGTCCGGGCTCGTACTGGACCTGATCTTCGAGGTCGAGTACGACCGTGCTGGAGTCGGCCGACGACCAGTGGCGCACGCTGGTCACGCGCGGGAACTTGGCGAGCTCCTGCGGAGTGGCGGGCGAGTTCTCGGCATCGGTCGGGCTAGTAGTGATGTCGGGCGCGGGAACCGCCGGCTCGATGGATGTGGGGGCCTGTTGCGCAGGCGCGGGATTGACGGGCTTGAGCGGCGCCGGCTGGTTGTGGACGATCGCGCTGCCGATCTGCATGTTGTTCAGCTTCCACCAGATTCCGACGGCGGCCGCAGCGGCGACGACGATGGCGAGGAGCACGAGGATGGGAATCCAGCGGCGGGATGGAGCTTGGTCGGCGGCTTGACCGAAGGTGAGAGCGGGCTCGGGTTGAGTTTCGGGAGCGGGCGCGGGCGCGGGATCGGGATTGGTCTTGGATTCAGGAGCGGGCTTCGCTTCGAGAGCGGCCTTCGTTTCAACAGCGGGCTTGGTTCCCAGGTCTCGCAACTGCGGCGAGACCTGGGGCACCCCAGTTTCTTTTGTGGGTTCCGGTTTCGAAGCAAGAGGAGCGGGAGTCGCAGACGCGGTCGGGGCCTTTGGAAGTTCGGGTTCTTGCTTCGGCTTTGCAGGCTCAGCCGTCGCGGCTGGCTTCACCGGCGGAAAAGCGACTGGAGCCGCGACAACGGGAATCGGCGGAACTGGAGGCGCGGCAACAGGCTTCACCGGTTCCAGCTTCAGGGCAGCGACTTGGGCGGACTCGGCGAAGCGGTCTTCGTCCTCGGGCTTGAGCGCGGAGACGACGAGTTCGGCGAGCAGAGTCAGATTGCGGACGTCGCTGTCGTTGAATCCGAAGGGCCAGGACGAGAAGGCTTCGAGCACGCCGATCACGCGGCGGCGGCCGCAGAGGGGTACGGCGACCATCGATCGCGCGCCAAGATTGCGGCAGGACTGAACGTTGACGCGCGGATCGACTTCGGTGTCGTCGCAGTTGACGACCTGCGCAGTGCGGAAGCAGGCGCCGGAGAAGGCGGAGTCGCGGTCGATACGCTGGCCGACGTCAGGACGCACAGTTCCGGCGGCGGCGCGAAGGACAATCTCGTTGTTCTCGGCGAGGGCGATGGCGAGTCCGTCGGCGCCGGTGATGGCGACGGCGCGTTCGGCGACGAGCTGCAGGACTTCATCGAGAACGAATTGCTCGGAAGGGTCGAACTCCGCGACCGCAGTTTTGGAGTCGAATCCATGGTGGCGCGCGGCCAGCGCTTTGCGGCGGCGGACCTGATCGTGCAGCGCAGAGAAAGCGAGCAGAGCTTGCAGAGCGTCGAGCGGCGTCGGCTTCCTGGTGAGCTCGTCGGCGATGGCGCTGGACGATGAATCCGGCGGCGGCCAGGCAGATGTATTGGCTCCGCGCAGAGAGTCAGGTAGCGCAATGTCCGTTTTAGTTGGACTGGTCGCCATGCGAAGCGGCTCGAAGCTTAAAGGTAACGAGGTTTGCGGCGAGATTCAATTACCGCCATTGACCGTTCGAACATGTACCTTGGTCACCCGTTCGACTCCCCTCGTTACACTCGGGTCGCTCAGGGCAGGCTTGCGCTCGTACGAAAGCGTCTCGCGGTTATTGCGACGCAAAAAGGATGCGACCCCGGACGCGCGATTTATTCGTCGCGCAGAAAGCGCGCTCCTCCGGATGACAACGTTGGGTACCCGCTCAGTTACTAAGACCATAAATCAACCAGGGATAAGATCGTGAGAATTGCTGTCGTTCAGCATCCTTCCGGCAGGTGTCTATGGACGCAGGAACCGCGCCCGCGCCACAAAGACGAGTTCAGCACCGGCATGAGCTGCGCACGCTGACCTACGTCACGCTCGATCAAGATAACGGCGGAGTGGTGCGCAATCTCACCGGCGAAGGTATGGGATTGCAGGTGGTCGCGCCGGTGCGTCCCAAGCAGCAGTTGCGGGCGCGCTTCGAGTTGCGTTTCCCGCGCATGCGCGTCGAGACTCACGCCGAAGTGATCTGGGCGACTTTCTCCGGGCAATGCGGCGTGCGCTTTCTGGATTTGAATCCCAACCTGAGCCAACAGATCAACGAGTGGATTTTTGGGGATTTGCTGGAGCAAGTTTCTGCGCACAATGCAGAACCGATCTTTGCCACGCGGGATCAGGCCGATCGGGATGAGATCGTAATCCGCGAGACATCTCCAGACAGGGAGGAGGAAGACGGGCTGGTCGTCTCTGCAACTCCGGTGAAAGTGATCGAGCTGCCGGTAAAGAAGGAAGAGCCCGAGGTGCTTCCGTCATTTTCGGCGAGCGATGCCTCGGAGGTGGATTGGTTGTCGCAACCGCTTTCCGGGCGAGGATTGGCGTGGACCGTGAACACCCTTGTGGTGCTGGCCGGAATGCTTTTAGTCGCGCTCGTCTTTTTGTCGGTGACGCGCGAAGCGCCGCGCTGGCCGTGGGCACTGGCTGCTGGGGATGCGGCGTTTGTAACGCTGTTTTATTGGGGATTTTTTGAGATGTTCGGAGGGACGAGCCTGGGAACGAGGCTGGCGCTGCTGATGGAATCGGGGGAAGAGGAGGAGACAGGGGCAAGGTTTCGGTGAGGTGACTGCTATCGGCACGACTGAAGTCGTGCCCTTCCCCGGGACAACCGATTGCGCGCTTCGCGCGCAACCTCGGACGAGGGCGTCCGGGGCTACACAAAACTCAGTTGGTCAGAAAGTCCCGGGCGAGCCAGAGTTGCAGCGTTCGCTGCTCGGGTTCAGCGACCTTCACAAAACGAATTCCGTGATAGCCGCGCTGGTCGTGCCAGACGACTTCGGCTTTCGCCTTTAGATTGGATCCCGCGCCGGGCAGTTGGAATGAGACCTGCAGTCCAGCCGCGTCGGCGAAGGAGTCGCGGGTGCGAATCATCATTCCGCCCTGGCTCAAGTTGATCAGTTCGGCATCGATTGATTTCTGGCTCTCACACTCCAGCGAGACCGGAATCTCCACCCCGGCGCGATGGTAACGCAGGTGGCCTTCGACGATCGTGTTGCGGGCAGCGGACAGCGTGTGCACGGCCTGATCGACGGAAATAGGCTTCTGAAAGGTAAAGAGAGCGCCAGTGTCCTGCCGGTTATTGACGCCGGGAGCCGCGCCCATGATGACCAGCGGAACGGTTCGGGCGAGCATTTCTGGAGACTGCAATTCCTGCAACAGTTCTGAACTGCCGGGCAGATCGCAATCGATGATCAGGGCGTCGATCTTGGTCTTCAGAAATCTTGCCAGGGCGCGGTAAGGCTCGGTTTCGACACAGACATCGATGTGGAGGCTGCCCAGGATGCACTCAAGAACGCTGACTTCCTGGAAATCGCGAGAAACCACCATGGAGGTGAGGATCATGCCGTTCACAATAGCCGCGCCCGGAACATCGCCCCAGATAACCAACGTAATTGGGCTGGCGTCTAAGACAGCAGGGCCTCGGATTCCTTTGTGTGCAGGGAAACTTTATGGCGATATATGACGTATCCTTGAATGTAGTGGGATGGGAACTTGTGAATTTCCCGGGTCTCGCAAAACCGGGGAGTGCGGGTGCGCCAGGATTTTCGCCGCTCAAGCCAAAATCGGGCTTGAATGGGCCACCTTGGAATTTTGGTTCATGCGAACAATAGGCGATATTTTCGGGCAGATCTTCCGCAATCTGTGGACGCATAAGCTGCGCTCGTTTCTCACCATGTTTGGAATCGCGTGGGGAGTGGGCTCGTTGCTCCTGCTGGTTGGAGTGGGAGAGGGCTTCCGCTCCGGCAACAAGCGGGAACTGGCAGAGTTCGGCAAGGACATCATGTTCTTGTTCCCAGGCCGGGCTCCTGCGGTGGCCGGGAATATGAGCTCGGCGCGATCGTACCTGCTCACCTATCAGGACTATCTGGATATCCTGCACGCGGCCGATGTGCGCAACGCCGCGCCACTGATTTCGCGCAATGACCTGCATGAGGTGAGCGAGTTCTCGAATTCGACCGGTGAAGTTCTGGGAACGGAGCCGCAGCTCAACGAGATCAGTTACTTGCCCATGAGTGAGGGACGCTGGCTGAATCCCATGGATCTGGCACAGAGCCGGAATGTGGTTGTGCTGGGGAATCAGCTGGCGAAAGTTCTGTTTCCAGGGCGTCCGGCGCTGGGTGCGTTCATTCTGATCAATGGTATGCAGTTTGAAGTGATCGGCAGCATGCCGCACCTGGGCCACGGCGACAACATGTGGCTGAATAATCGCGCCTATATCCCTTTTCCGGTGATGGCGGCAAATTTCGCGCTCAAGGGCGAGAACCATCAGAATTCGATTTCGTTTATTGAATACCAGCCGCGGGTAACCGAAGCCCACAAGATCGCGCAGGAAGAAGTGCACAAGATTGTCGGCAGGAATCATGGCTTCGACTGGACCGACGAGAACGCCTTCGACGAGTGGGATTCGATCCAGGAATCGAAGATGGTGGGCACAATCTTCGACGTGATGAATATGTTCCTGGGAACGGTCGGACTGGTTACGTTGGCGCTGGGAGCGATTGGCGTAATCAACATCATGCTGGTGGCGGTGAGCGAGCGCACCAACGAGATTGGATTGCGCAAAGCGCTGGGCGCGACCAACCGGAATATCTTGTTTCATTTCTTTTTGGAAGGAATCTTGCTGACGCTGGGCAGCGGACTGCTGGGCATGGCATTTGCCGGCGGGCTGATGGCGTTGGCCAGCGGAGTACAGGGGCCAGGGGGATTCGACCCGCCGAAGTTGGTGCCAATGTCGGCGATATTGGCGATTGGATGCCTGACGCTGGCGGGAGTGATCGCGGGGCTTTATCCCGCGCGGAAGGCGGCGATGCTGCAGCCGGTGGAAGCGCTGCGGCAGGAGTAAGAAGGAAGCGAGCCAAACGCGCGATTGTTGCGGCGAAAAAAGCGCGCCGCATCGTGCCGCTCGCTCGGGATGACAATAGCCGCACCCTTTCAAAACAGATTTTCGGTGCGAATGAAGCCGTACTCTCTCAAATCGTATGTTTCGTGATCTTCTCAGGGAATCGTACACGGCCATGCGCCACAATCGGCGGCGCACGGCGCTCACCATGCTGGGCATGGCTTGGGGCATCGCTACGGTCGTCATGCTGCTCGCTTATGGAGATGGCTTCGGGCAGGCCTGCGCCAATATCTTCGCGAATTTTGGAACGAAGCTCGTCATTGTGGTGCCCGGGCAAACTTCGATGCAGGCGGGCGGACAGAAATCAGGACAGAAGATTCAGTTCACGGAAGATGACGTCGAGGCACTTTCAACCAATCTTCCGCAGATCACGCACATCACTCCGAGCGTCGACAAACAGGCGACGGTGCAGTACGAAAACCGGAGCTTCACGTTTCCGGTGAGCGGCAACGATCCGAATGTCTACGAGGTTCGCTCGCTCAAGCTCGGCGAGGGACGCTTCTATAACATGGAAGATCAGATCCAGCGCGGGCACGTCGCGGTGATTGGTTCGGAGGCGAAAGAGAAATTGTTTTCCGGGAGAAATGCACTCGGCGAGCGGATTCGGCTCGATGGCCTGAGCTTCGAGGTGGTGGGCGTACTCGCGGCCAAGATGCAGGAGGGGAATGATGACATCAATCGCGTCGTCTATATCCCATTTAGCACGATGAATGATCTGAAGAGCACGCATTATCTTGACACGATCTGGTTCACGTATCAGACGCCGGAGTATCAGCGGATCGAGCCGGCGGTGCGGTCGATTCTGGCGGGGCAACATAAATTCAATGAGGCCGACCACGAAGCGGTGCGCGTGTTCAATCTGCAGAATCAGCTGCATCAGTTCGAGATCATCACGCTCGGGCTGAAGATCCTGATGGGATTTATCGGCACGTTGACCTTGGGAATCGGCGGAGTTGGGCTGATGAACATCATGCTGGTGTCGGTGACGCAGCGGACGCGCGAGATCGGCGTGCTGAAAGCGCTGGGCGCGAGGCGAGGCTACATCCTGACGCAGTTTTTGGCCGAGGCGCTGACGATTACGTTTATTGGCGGCGTGCTGGGAGTGATTCTGGCCTACATAGTCGCGTTGTCGGTGGGGCGGCTGACGCTGTATAGCGCGTTTGCGAAGAACGGCGAGGCGGGAGATATTCGGCTCATTATTCAGCCGGGGACGCTGATTGCGTCAACAATCATTTTGGGCGCCGTGGGATTGATCAGCGGAATGATCCCGGCGTTGCGTGCGTCGAGGCTGGATCCAATTGAGTCGCTGAGGCATGAGTAGTACTAGGGACATCGGACCTCAGACCTCCCGGCCTCATCTTCCGGTGCGGGCCGAGGTCGGAAGTCCGACGACTGATTTTCGATACCAGTCCACGGTTCGCTTTAGTCCTTCTTCAAAATCCACCAACGGCTTGTAGCTGAGACCTGATTCCGCTTTGGAAATATCCGCGAGCGAGTGCTTGATGTCGCCGCCGCGCTCGGGGCCATACTTGGGCTGCCCATCATAGCCAGTCAAGTCTTTCAGTAGCTTGAAGGTTTCATTCAGCGTGACGCGGCGGCCGGTGGCGACGTTGAAGACTTGTCCTGCGGCTTTGGCTTCGGGAGCGCGGCAGGCGAGCAGATTCGCTTCCACGGCATTGTCGATATAGGTGAAATCGCGGCTCTGCTCGCCGTCGCCATTGATCGTGGGCTGCTCGCCGCGCAGCATCTGCGTGATGAATTTTGCCAGCACGCCAGAGTATTGCGATGTTGGATCCTGGCGCGGGCCGAAAATGTTGAAGTAGCGCAAGGAAACAGTCTCGAGTCCGTAGCAGCGATAGAACGAAGTCATGTAGTGCTCGCTGGCGAGCTTGGCGACGGCGTAGGGCGAGATGGGGTCGGGCTTCATCGCCTCGTGCTTCGGCAGAGTGGGCGTGTCGCCATATGCGGAAGAAGATGCGGCGTAGACGACGCGCTTGACCTTGGCATCTCTGGCGGCGACGAGGACATTGACGGTGCCGTCGATATTAGCGCGGTTGCTGCCGAGCGGATCGAGCACAGATTTAGGGACAGACGGAATGGCCGCCTGATGCAGCACGAAATCGACGCCGGCACAGGCCTTGTGCATGGCATCGAGGTCGTTGATATCGGCTTGGCGGAAGTCGATGCGGCCCAGAATTTCGCTGAGATTTTCGCGGTTGCCGGTGGAAAAATTATCGATACCGCGGACCTGCTCGCCACGCGAGAGCAGAGCGCGGGCTAAAGATGATCCGATGAAGCCGGCGACGCCAGTAATGAGATAGAGGGCCATGCGGGAACATGATAACAAGGCAATGTTTCAAAGTGGCAAAGTTTCAAAGAGGAATCGCTGCACGCGAGATCCCCATTCGATTCTCCGTCGCTATCGCTCGGTATTCGCTCAGGGCAGGCTCTCGCCCCGCTGGTGAATGCGCGGGCTTCGGCATGACACCTTTTTCGCGATGACTTATTTCTTTTGACTTTGTTGCAGCAATCGCAGGAAGTCTTCGCGCATGAGCATCTGGCGGCCTTCGAAAAAGGTAATCAGGGCCTGAACCGCAGCTGTGGGATCGGTGAGGAGCGGCACTGATCCGAGCGGGCAGGGAGCGGCAAGAGTCGAGGCGATGCCCGGCCCCATGATCACGCGCGGGCGAGAGATGGTGGCCAGCAACTGGCGGAGGCGCGCCTGGTTTTCTTCCGACATCTCCACGAAGGCGATGCCCATGCCGAGATAAGGATAGTTGACGCGCACGTCGCCCCCGGTTTCGATGCGAATGCCATTGGCCTCGAGCTTCATGTGCAGGATGGTTCCGGCAGGATAGGTGGCCTGGGCCTCGACGTAGCAGCCGTGCAGGCTGATATCGGTAAAGCTGGCCCAACTGCGGACTTCACAGCCTTCTTCGCGGATTTCGGCGCTGCCCTCACATTTGTGGCGAAAGCTGCGGCGCTTCTCCACGCCCTGAAACCGATCGTCGGTTTGAGCAGCCGTAGACACATCGGATGAGAAATCGGAGGACGAGGAACCGGACTGCTTCAACGCCCTGAGATAAGCTATGCCTTCGTTTTCCTCTGCCATGCAGTCACCACCGCGGCTCGATCACACCGCGATCCTCGTAAGTTTGCTGTGTCTACTATCGGAAGGAATGGTGTTGGAGATTAGCGCGGGTGGGATTAGAAGCCTCTAATTCTGCTGCGCGGCCGAGGGCTCGGCAGCGGACGCCTGCTCGGCCGCTTGCCGGATTTGCTTCCAGAGGTCGTCACGTCCCGCGCCGGTTTTGGCGGAGTAGGGCAGCAGCCGGGCAGCGGGATATTGCTGGCCCAGAGTGCGCAGCGAATTACTGAGCTGGTTGTTCGACAGACGATCGCTCTTGGTTCCGACGAGCAGGAATTCACGGCCGGTGGAGCTGAGGAAATCGAGCAACTGGCGGTCACTCTGCTGCGGGGGTACGTTGACGTCGACGAGCGCGATGCAGAGGGCCAGCGTAGGCCGGTGATTCAGATAGGGCTCAATAAACTTCGGCCACTCCTGCGAAATTTCTTTGGAAATCTTGGCGTAGCCGTAGCCGGGAAGGTCGGCGAAGATCAGCTCGGGACGCGGCTTTCCCGGCCAGCGGACTTCGAAAAAGTTGATGCTGCGGGTGCGGCCCGGAGTCGAACTGGTGCGGGCTAGCTTGGCGCCGACCAGAGAATTGATGACGCTCGATTTGCCTACGTTGGACCGGCCGAGGAAAGCGATTTCGGGAAGCGAAGGGACGGGAAAGTGGGCGGCATCTGTAGCGGAGGCGAGAAATCGCGCGAGAACCCTCATGCCCAAGTTTCCTACGCCGGGGGAAGCATTGGCAAGGCGAGACGACAGGTGTTAGTGGCTCAATTTGAACCCTTGTCTGCTGCGGCGTCATCCCGAGCGAAGCCGTCCTTCCGGCGGAGAGAGGGATCTCCCCATAATCGGCTGTATCTCAAGGGAGATTCCTCGCCCCGCTGGTGAAAGCGCGGGACTTCGGAATGACTCCGCGGGAAGCGGAATTTTATACGGGGCCACTGCTCAACAGATGTACGCGCGATCACTGATCGGCGCAAACGTTGGGGAGTATACTGTCGCCTTCCCCGGGGGTGTACTATGCCCATCGGCGAGAAGCAATCCCACCGATTCGGTCCTTTCGAACTCGACACGCAATGCGGACAACTTCGTAAAGACGGCGTCGGGTTGAAGCTGCAGGGGCAGCCTCTGCAAATCCTCGAAATCCTGCTGGAGAAGCCCGGCGAACTGGTCACGCGCGAAGAGTTGCGGGCGCGACTGTGGACCTCGGACACGTTCGTCGATTTTGATCACAGCTTGAATACGGCGATCAAAAAGCTGCGCCAGGCGCTGGGCGACGAAGCCGACACGCACCGTTACATCGAGACCCTACCGAAAAGGGGGTATCGATTCATCGGAGAAGTCGCAGCGGAAGAAAACCCGCACGCGAGTTCTGCCATTGATCAACCGGCCGGCGAAGACTTAGTGAGCAAGGTCACGACCACTTTGGTGGATGCCGTGCTCGATGCTGCCGAGTCAAAACGCAAGGCGCGCCGCAATTTCTGGCTAGTTACGAGTTCCGCGGGGTTGCTAGCGCTAGCGGCGGCTGCGGCTTATTTCGTCGTTAAGCCGGAGCCGATGCCGAGGATCGTGGGCTCGCATGTTCTGACAAAGACAGGTTATCCCAAGGGGGGGAACATACCCCTCGTGGACCGCGGTTCTCTTTATTTCGTCGAACTTAGGCCGTCCGGCGTGGTCTACCAACGGGTTCCCGTTACAGGTGGAGAGGCATCGAGCGTGCTCAGGCCCAATGTTTTTTTGAGGGACATCTCTCGCGATGGCTCTGGGATGCTGTGGGCGGTGGATACAGACCGGGCCTCGTGGAAGGCTGACACGTGGGTGCAGCCTCTGCCCGACGGCACACCTCGCCTGATCGTCAAGGACGCACGCTGGGCGATCTGGAGCGCTGACGGCCGCAGCATCTTCTTCACACGAAACCGCGATACGGAACTCTACCGTGCAAACGTGGACGGAACCGGAGTGGAACGATTGGCTACTGCCCCTGCCTTCAGTAACCCCCATCTGTCGCCCGAT
>Ga0335077_10010851_pt1 | contig 11380 bp, 7 predicted proteins | sample Lox_Sample_31_FD_207151 | JGI IMG/M metagenome (GOLD analysis project Ga0335077, IMG submission 207151) | Soil microbial communities from Loxahatchee National Wildlife Refuge, Florida, United States - Lox_Sample_3.1 | ecosystem: Environmental > Terrestrial > Soil > Wetlands | place: USA: Florida...
GCTCAGGGTGACGATGAGGCCATCGGGTGGCTGGCAAGGGCGGCTCGTGATGAGGTAGCGAGATCGCCGGATGTGGCTGCGGACCTGCTGACCCGGGCCGCAGGGCTGATGGATCCGGCCGATCCCGGCCGTGACCGGCTGCTCGCCGAGCGGGCGAGCAGCCTGATGCTGGCGGGGCGGATCGCCGACGCCGAGGCGGCCTGCCGTGCCGTGCTGGACCGCGGCCATGACCTGCTGGTGGAGGGACCGGTCCGGATCTGCCTTGGGCACGCCCTGCTTGCACACGGACAAGGCCGCGATGCGCTGCGCGAACTGGATGGGGCAGTCGAGTCAGCGTCGCTGACAGGTGCCGAGCGAGCTTACGGCCTGGGATGGGCGAGCTTTGCCCGCCTGTGGCTCGGGGACCTCGACGGTGCTGCCGCAAGCGCCGAACGGGCCCGGTCCGCGGCCGCCGCGGCGGGGGATCACCTGTCCACTAGCATTGCCGTGGCCTCGCTCGGCCTGGTCTCTGAATGGCGTGGCCATCTACGGGTGGCGCTCGAGATCATCGACGATGCGCTGCGGCTGGCTGACCACAGCGTTGCCAGCCAGGGACACAGCTATCCGGTCTGCTTGGCCCGCGGGCACATCCTCATCGAGCTGGACCGGCCTGAGGAGGCCCGGGCGGCGCTGGAAACCGCACGGCGGATCAGCGAGCAGTCCGGCGTCCGCTGGTTCCTGCCCAGCTACCAGGCCGCCCGGGGTGTGGAACATTTCATCGCCGGGCAATGGGACGACGCCATCGCCGAGCTTGAGGCGAGCGTCGGGCAGGCGGACGAGACCGGCAGGAAGTACGGCCTCGTGTACGCCCGCGGCGTGCTGTCCCTTATCAATTTCCACCGGGGCGATCTCCGCGGTGCCCGGCAGGCTGCTGCCGCCGCCGCGGGTGAGCTTTCCGCCACTGACCTGCGTTTCCACGCGCAGTGGGCGACGTGGGCGCAGGCCCTGCTGCTTGAGGGCGACGGCAAGGTCACCGAAGCGCTGGCGATCATGGCCGGATGCTGGGACGAGCGCGGGTCCCAGCCGGGGCTCATGCTGGAGTACCCGGTGCTCGGGGCTGATCTTGTCCGTCTTGCGCTGGCCAGCGGCGAGCGGGGACGGGCGCGGGAGGTCGCCGCGGCTGTTGCGCAGATGGCGGATGAGAATAAGGTCGCCTCGCTGGCCGGTGCCGCGCTGCGCTGCCGGGGCCTGGCCGAGGATGATCCCGGGGTCCTGCTCGACGCCGCGCACGCCTACGCCGGCCCCCAGAGGCCGCTGGAGCTGGCACTCGCCTGTGAGGACGCCGGAACCGCATTCACCAGGCATGGGCAGGCAGAGACCGCCAGGCCCTTGCTGGGACAGGCCGTTGAGATCTACGAGCGACTCGACGCAGCGCGTGATCTCGTCCGTGCCGAGGCGGCGCTGCGTGCGGCGGGTGTCATGCCCGGGCGCCGGACAGCGCGCCGCCGGCCGCAGACCGGCTGGGACAGCCTCACCCCGGCCGAGCACGCGGTCGCCGGCCTGGTCGCCGAGGGACTGTCCAATCCGCAGATCGGCGACCGCCTGTATGTGTCACGCCGGACCGTGCAGACACATCTCGCGCACGTGTTCGCAAAATTGGATCTCACTTCCCGTGCCCAGCTCGCTGCCGAGGTGACCTGGCATCAGGGTTACCCGCCTGTTGACGCGGACTCCGGCGGGTAAGTTCCTGAACCAGCCCGCGGCCAGCCCGCGGTTCCGGTGATCGTCGGGCAGGCCGAACCGGCATCAGCGGCCGTCCGTCCCGCCGGGTACCGGGGTGCGGCCACAGCGACCGCGATCCCGATCGGCATCCCGGCCGGCAGCATTCACCGCCAGAATGCGCAGGCGGTTGAGCGGACTGCGCGAGCCAAGACCGCTGCACCCAAAGGCGGTGTCCCCTCCGAGCTTGAGCCAGTCTGAGACGACGGCGACGAGTCCTGGCGATCAGCATCTCCCCCTCACCGGGCCAGCAGCCTGCCCAGCGGGCACCGGGGTCGATATCGGCCAGGTGGCCGATGTGCCCGCGTCTGTCGTGAAGGCACGCTGGGGAACGTTCCTGCCGCCTGCGGGGACAGCGGCCAGATGGCCCGCACATCCCGCGCGGTGCTGATCGATTCCCGTGGAGGAGGTAGCCCGATGGTCGGAACTACGTCGATGCCGTCGCTGATCGCCCGCACGGCACTCGGCGACGTGCGAGGTGTCGCGCACTATGGCCTGGTCCAGTTCCGGGGGGTGCCGTATGCCGTGCCGCCGCTGGGCGAGCGGCGCTTCCGGCCACCAGAGCCGGCCGGGGCATGGCAGGGCGAGCTCGATGCGACCGCCCACGGCCCGATCGCGCCGCAAGGGCCGTCGCGCCTGCGCGTTGCGGTCGGCGACTTCAGCCGTCCGCAAAGCGAAGACTGCCTGACCCTCACTATTACGACTCCGGCACCCGACAACAAGAAACGCCCGGTCATCGTGTGGCTGCACGGCGGAGGCTACGGCACCGGTGCCGGATCACTTGACTGGTATGACGGCGCGAATCTGGTGCACGAGGGCGATGCGGTTGTGGTCAGTGTCAACTACCGGCTCGGACCGCTCGGGTATATGTATTACGACGGGCTCAGCGACGGCCAGATGGGCCTGCGGGACATGATCGCGGCAATTCGCTGGGTAGCAGCGCACATCGCGGCGTTCGGCGGCCACCCCGGCGAGATAACGCTGATGGGGCAGTCGGCTGGCGCGCACTCGGCACTGTGCATGCTGGCCATGCCGGAAATCCGGAAGCTATTCAGGCACGCGATACTCGAAAGCGCTCCCGCCGGCCTCACCCCGTTTTCACAAGCGCAGGCCGCCGGATGGACGCGGCAGTACCTGGAGGTGCTCGGGCTCGGCCAGCTGCCGCGCGGGCAGATCGTCCGGCAGCTGCAATCCGCAGAACCAGGCGTCCTGCTGCAGGCCGCCGCCGCCCTTGCCCGGAAGACCGCGCGGCTCGGCCAGGTAGAGCCGCCATTCATGCCGGTCGTGGACGAGCTGGCTGACCCGGGCGATTTTCTTCGCGCTGCAGCAGCAGGAGCGGCCGACGGGAACGTCGCTGTTATCGTCGGCACCAACCACGATGAGGCGCGGGCCATCGTGGCGGGCGATCCACGCGCCCAAGAGGCAAGCCACAGGCAAGTGGACGCCTATTTGCAGGCCAAGCTCGACACGTCGCACGCCCAGCACTACTGGCAGCGCCGGCCCGGCGGACGGCCGGTCGACATCTTGGCCGATGCCATGACCGACATAACGTTCACGCGGCCGTCACTGCAGTTCGCCGCGCAGGCAGCACTGGCCGGGGCGGACGTCTGGGCCTACCAGCTCGACTGGGCGCCGGCCGGCTCGCCGCTCGGCGCGTGCCACTGCCTCGAATTGCCCCTGGTCTTCAACACGACACAGGCGTGGGCGAACGCACCGATGCTCAAGGGCCTGGCCGGCGATGACGGCAGCAGGGACGACGTGGCGCGCCCGATGCGCAGGGCCTGGCTCTCGTTCGCGCGTCACGGCAAACCTTCCCCGGGCCTGCCCTGGCCGGCCTACGACGGGCGACAGCGCCCGACCATGGTGTTCAGCGAAACCCCTGCAGTAGCGGACGACCCAGCCGGCATGGACCGGCTCGTCGGTGCTTAGCGCGCGAAAGGAACCAGAACGATGACAGCAAAAGCGACCGTCTTCCATCACGTCGGACTCATCACGCACGACATGGACAAGACAATTGCCCGCTACGAACAGCTCGGATTCTTCTTCACGCCGCTCTCGCTGCCACGGATCAGCCTCGCGCCAGGTAAAGCGCCGGAGCCGTTCGGCGCGGGCAACCGGACAGCTATCTTCGAGGAAAACTACCTCGAAGTACTGTCACACACCGATATCGGCCTGTGGAACACGACCACGCCCGAGCAGCGCGGCCCCTACAATATCGACCGGCCGCTGGCACGTTACGAAGGCATGCACGTCATGCACTTCGGCACCGACGACCTCGCAGGGCTACGCGACCGGCTGACCTCTCAGGGCGTGGAATGCACCAGCATCAAGCCATTCGAACGCAATGTAGATACACCCGACGGGCAGCAGATGATGAAGGCGCAAGCGTTTTCATTCCCGCCACAGGCCAACCCTGAAGGGCTGGTGCAGATCGCACAGCACCTCACCCCCGAGCTGGTACTGCAGCCACGCTTCATGAAGCACCCCAACGGCGCCCGCCTGGTGACCGAGTCCATCGTCTGCGCCACCGACCCCGAACAATACGCCAAGAAGTACAGCCTCTACACCGGCTACGACTACAAGAATACCGACGGTCACTTTGAAGTCGGCTTTGGCGATAAGTCGCGCGTTACCGTGCTTTCGCCAGAGCAAGTCGGAAGCGTCGTGCCCGGCAGTGCCGCACCTGCCATGCCATCGCTCGTCGGCTTCACCGTCGCCGTGGCTGACCTCGCCAGCGTTGGCGCACTACTAGAAAAGAACAGCATACCATTCCGCGAATATAAAGGCCGGCTCATTGTCAGCGCGGCCGATGGCTGCGGCAGCGCCGTACTATTCGAGGCGTAAACCCGGCCAGCCTTAAACAGAGCGCCGGAATCCGGATCCGCGGCATCCTGGTTCATCAGGTTGAGATGCCGAGGACACCGCATAAGAGTAGCCAGGCAACCCACCGATGACAGTGCCTGGCGCTACGCAGGCTGCCGCCGCGACGTGCCATATAGGTGACATCACGAATCCGCTCGATGCGACAAGGAGACAATCATGCAGGCAACGTCAGGACAAATGACTGCACCATCGCTGTCGGCTCTGCTGAGGGACGGGACCCTGGCCGGGGAATGGGCCCTGGACCCGCGCACGTCCAGCATCCGGCTGAAGAACAGGAGCCTGGGGGGCCTGGTCCGGGTGAACGGCGTCTTCCGTGAGGTTAGCGGGAGGGGCACCGTCTCGCCGGACGGCGCGGTCAGCGGCACCGTCACGGTGGGCGCGGCGTCCATCGACACGAAGAACACGCGGCGCGACACGCACCTGCGCTCGGCTGACTTCTTCGACAGCGCCAGCAACCCGGAGTTCGCCTTCACCGCGGACGGTATCCGGCCCTCTGGCCAGGGTGTTGCCGTGAGCGGCGCGCTCACCGTGCGCGGCCGTACCCGGCCCCTGTCCTTCGATGCCGTGGCATCCGTCCAGGACGACAGCGAGATCTGGCTCGACACCGAGGTCGACATCAACCGGGCCGACTTCGGGCTCACCTGGAACCTGCTGGGCCTGGCCTCGATGAACAACACCCTCACCATCCACGCCGTGTTCACCCGGCGGTGAGCGCATGCGAGTTGCAGTGACGGCCGCCACAGGCTGTCGGCAGCGCGGTTACCCGTCGGCTGCTCTCGTGGCGATGAGTCGCGCTCAGCGGCAACGGCGGGCGTAGTCGCTTGGCAGGGCTCGGGAAAGCGCTCCTGGGAGACCGCCAGTCGCGCAGACATCGCAACACGGACAAAGGGAGGAAAACCGATGAGCGACTTTCAGGCCGTCGCCGATCGCTTTGAGATCGAGGCGCTGCGCGGCGAGTTCACCGACGCGGCGATGATGCGCGACGGGGACCGCCTCGCCTCGCTGTTCACGCCGGACGGCGCGCTGCGGATGCCCAACATCCCCGTCGAGCTGACCGGCCGCGACGAGATCCGCTCCGGGCGCGAGCGGCTGCAGGCTCAGTGGGACTACTTCGTGCAAACCACGCACCCGGGCACGATCCAGCTTGACGGCGACACCGCGACCGGCCGCGCTTACATCCAGGAGCTCGTGCGCACTCGCGACGGCTGGTCGGGGCTGAACTACGCCATCTACCACGACCGCTACCAGCGCACCAGCGACGGCTGGAGGTTCACTGAGCGCGTCTACGAGGTCAGATACCTCGACACCACGCCACTGGCGGGCTCGGCGCCGCGCGCAGCCGGGGGCGCCCGCTAACCCGCCGACCGAGAGAAAGGCTTCAACGAAAGACATCCCAGGAGCTTAAATATCAAAGTCACCGTGGCTGACCTCGGCGGCGTCCGCGCATTACCAGAAAAAGAACAGCATGCCATTCCGCGAGTATAAAGGCCGGCTCATTGTCAGCGCGGCCGGTGGCTGCGGCTGCGCCGTACTACCCGGGGCGTGAACCCGGCCAGCCCCAAAAGCAGAGGGCCGAAATCCGGATCCGCGGCATCCCGGTTCAGCAGGTTGAGATGCCGAGGACACCGCATAAGAGCACCCAGGCAAGCACCGATGGGCAACGCAGCGATAACAGTGCCTGCCGCCGCGCAGGCCCTGTTCATCCCGGGAAGCGAACCAGTCCCATCAGATGTGAGAAGGAGTTGTGGCATGAAGATCGCAGTAGCAGGAGCGACCGGGAGAATAGGCCGTCGTGCTGCTGAGATCCGCAAGCGCAGCGAATACGAAGTCGTCGCTATCTCGCGCTCGGCGGCGTGGACGTGATCATCGAGAATGGCCTGGTGAAGGGCCTGGCGGGAGTGGAATGCACCATCGACGTGACCAGCGGGCCCGATCAGGTGACCGCCGCCGAGTTCTTCACCGCCGGGGCCGCAACCTGCAGAAGGCCACGCACAAGCAGGCCACGGTGTCAGGCGGCCCGATCCCGCACGCATGCTGCGTGCACGGTCCCACCCGTTCGTCTCGCAGCCATGGACTGGGGCAGGCAGGGCGAGGTGAGCTTCGTGCCGAAGATCCGCACACAGCCTGTTGCCGCCCAGGGCCGCCGCCCGGACGCTCGCCGACCCGGCCTCCACCCCCGCACCCGGATTCTGGGGCGCCGATCCCTGAGATCGCCGGCCCACGGGCGGAAACCTCATCACCTGCCAGAATTGCTCGCAGCCCGGCGAGGTAGCCCGTGACGACCGACGCGCCAGTAACCCGGCCGGCGCCGACCGCGACCCCTGCCAGGCCGGTGCCCTGCCCGGCCCGCACGCCACCCTCGCCGGATCGAGGTTCCCGGAGTGGCTTGCCGAATGAGCAGAGACGAACGCTAATGGCCACCGCACACGCCACAGTAGGCGGTGACGAGGGCGGCGCAGCGTTCCCCGAGCTGAGCGACGAGCAGATCAATGCCCTGCGTCGCTTCGGCCGGGAGCGTACAGCCAACGCCGGCGACATCCTCTTCCGCCAGGAGGACGCGAATTTCGCTCTCCTGGTGGTGCTCGACGGGCGGATTGCCGTCGTCGCCGACTACGGCGGCGCCCAGGAGAGCGTCGTCGTCGAGCACGGGCCACGGCGGCTCGTCGGCGAGTACAACCTCCTCGCCGGCCAGGCGGCGTACTTCACCGCGGTCGCCCGTGAGCCGACGCGCCTGATCGAGATCAAGCCCGGCCAGCTGCGTAAGCTGATCGCCAGCGAGGAGACGCTGAGCGAGCTCATCCTGCGCGCCCTCCTGCGACGGCGGGCACTGCTGATCGGCGATCACCGAGGGCCGAAGATCATCGGCTCGAGCTACTCGGCCGACTCGCGGCGCTTGCTGGAGTTCACCGCACGCAACCGGATCCCGCACAGCTGGGTCGACGTCGAGCGTGACACCGCCGCCGAAACCCTTCTGCGCGAGTTCGCCGTCGCGCCATCGCAGACGCCGGTCGTGATCTGGGGCCAGCATGTCCTGAAGAACCCCGCCAACGCGGAACTGGCGCGAGTGCTCGGCTTCGCTCCCGCGCCTGAGCCAGCCGAAGTCGTCGACCTGCTCGTCGTCGGCGCCGGCCCGGCAGGATTGGCGGCCTCGGTATACGGAGCCTCCGAAGGCCTGTCGACCCTGACAATCGAGAGCGTGGCCGTCGGCGGGCAGGCCGGCACGTCAACCCGGATCGAGAACTACCTCGGCTTCCCCGCCGGCCTGTCGGGTGCCGAGCTGGCCGCCCGCGCCGCGCTGCAGGCGGAGAAGTTCCACGCCCGCATATCAGTCTCATCCCAGGCAGTCAGGCTCGAAGCACGCGAGGGCATGAACCTCATTCATCTGCCCGCCGGTACGAAGATCGCCGCCCGCAGCGTCATCATCGCCACCGGCGCCCGCTACCGCCGCCTCGGCCTCGACGGCCTGGGCGAGCTCGAGGGAGTCGGCGTCTACTACGCGGCGACGCTGGCAGAGGCATCGATGCACGCCGACCACGCAGTTGCTGTCGTCGGCGGCGGAAACTCCGCCGGCCAGGCGGCGCTGTTCCTAGCGGTCCATACCCGCCACGTCTACCTGCTCGCGCGCCGCGGCGACCTCACAGCGACCATGTCGCGTTACCTGACCGACCAGATCGCCCGCCACCCTAACGTTGAGGTCATGACCGAAACCGAGGTCGTCGCGCTCAACGGCGAGGGCGAGCTGCAAGGCCTGACGGTCGCCGACCGCCGCCGTGGCACCCGGCGGGAACTGGACACGCGCGCGCTGTTCGTGTTCATCGGGGCCGACCCGCACACGGACTGGCTCAAAGGCACGCTCGCGCTCGACCGCTCCGGCTTCATCCTCACCGGCCACGACGTGCCCGCGCTCGAGCGCATGCCACTCGAGACCAGCATCGCCGGGGTCTTCGCCGCCGGCGACGCCCGCAGCGGCTCGATCAAGCGCGTCGCCTCGGCCGTCGGCGAAGGATCGATGGCGGTGCGTCTCGTCCATGACCAGCTGGCACGGCAGCTGGCGCCAGCTCGCGGCGTACAGAACTGGCCCCGAGCGGCAACCGCCGGTTAGCGACTCGAAGCCGAAGGCAGCCGGCGGTTCTCCCGCCGCAGCTCAGCCGGCTCCTTCCGCTCCCCGCCGGTCAGCCCGCCGTCCTCCCGGCTCCCGGTGCCCCGCTCCGCCTGCCTGACGCACTCCCGTACCGCGGTCTCAGTCAGGCCGAAGTAGCGGGCCACCTGGCTGACCGACCGGTCTCCGCGCTGGCATAGCTCAACGATCTCGGCCTTGAATTCCGGTGTAAACGAACCGCGGCGCCGGGACCTTCTCCCATGCTCTCCGTGATCGGACATCCTCCCGGAGGCAAACCCCTTACGGTTGAGCCGGCCCGGGGGCTGTTTTTAAACTTGACAGACCCTTTCTCATCTGACGGAGAAGGGACTGTCAAGTTAACGGCTCTGTCTCATTTGTATTTGCGGTCCCATGAGGCAGGCGATAGCGGCGACGGGCGCTGTGCGGTAGCGGCTTGGTCAGTCAATTGGGTAGCGACTGCCGAGCGGTGTGATCCTCGGGCTCGGTCGAGGGGCGCGTCGCGGCCATGAGAGTGGCGGTTGCTACCGCGGCTAGGATGATCACGCCGGCGGTGATGAAGACGAGTTCGACAGCGGATGTGGCGTTGCCAGGTGTCGGTGGCGTGTCGTGGTGGAAGAACAGAGTTCCGAGGACAGCGATGCCGAGCGTTGCGCCGAGTTGTTGCACAGCGTTGAGCAGCCCGGCGGCCGAACCAATCTCTTGTGGTTGAAGGTTATGCAGGGCGCTGGTGAAGAAGGCCGGGGAGAAGAGGCCGATCCCGAGGCCGCAGACGGCCAGGGCCGGTAGCAGCAGCGTGGGGTACCGGGTGGGGTCTGAGGCGTGGTAGGCGGCGACGGCGGCGGCGATGCCGATGATCAATGTCGTGAGGCCGGCGAACATGACGCGGTCGCCGTAGCGCGGGACGAAGCGTGATCCGGCGGCGTAGGAGGCGATGCCGAGCCCCGCCGACCAGGGCAGCAGGGTCAGTCCGGCGGTGAGGGAGTCGGCGTCGACGCCGAGTTGCAGATGCACGACGATGACGAGCATGAGGCCGTTCATGACGGCGAAGAACAGGGTTGAGGTGGCCAGCGCAGCGGGGAACGCCTTGCCGTGGAACAGGCTGGTCTCCACCAGCGGCCGACCGCCGCTGCGGCTGGTACGTCGCTGGTGCGCGGCGAATAGCGCGAGAATTCCGACGCCGGCGGCGACGAACGGCCAGGTCCATCCGCCTTGCCCGTGAGAGCCGGTGCCACCGGTCCCGATGAGCGGGTAGACGATGAGGGCGGCCGCGGCCATGACGAGGACGGTGCCTACGGGGTCGAGACCGGGCCGGCGGGGAGCTAGGTTCTCGGTAATGCGGCCGGTTAGGGCGAGCACGACCACGGCAAGTGGCGCGTTGACCAAGAACACCGCCCGCCAGGATGACCCGAACAGGTCGGCGTGGGTGAGCACACCGCCCAGGATGGGACCGGCGACGCCGGCTAGACCCATGACCGGACCGATCGTGCCAAGGGCTTTGGCCACTTCGTCGCCGTCGAACATCGCCTTGATCAACCCGATCGTCTGCGGGATGACGGCGGCGGCGGCCGCACCCTGCACGGTGCGGAACACGATCAGCGTGCCCGCACTGGGCGCGCAGGCGCACGCGACGGAGGCGAGCAGGAACATCGTGACGCCGATGCGGAACATGCGGCGGCGGCCGAAGATGTCGCCCAGGCGCCCGCCGCTGATCAGCAGCACGGCAAACGGCAGTGTGTAGGCGGCGCTGAACCACTGGATGTCGGCAGCGGAGCCGCCCAGGTCGGCGTGCATGGTGGGCGCGGCGACCTGCACGATGGTGGCGTCGAGCAGGTTCATCGCCTCTGCGGTCAGCAGCGCAGCCAACCCCACCCATCGCCAGCGTGACGCGGCTCTGGTGGGGCGGGGGGTCGTCTGGATCATCATGAGTCTCCAGCGGTTAGTCGCCGCAGCGCGCAGATGCGTGGCGGACGATGCGGGTTCGAGCTATCCGCATCCTGCCAGCCGTGCGCGAATTCGAGGCCGTCACTGGGACCGATTTGAATGATTCTTCCATCATGATGAGGTTTACTGACGGATATGACCGAGCTCGATGACCTGGAACGCGGCCTGATCCATGCGCTGCAGCTCGATGGGCGCGTCCCGTTCGCGGCGGTAGCCGACGTGCTGGGCACATCCGTGCAGACGGTGACCCGCCGCTACCAGCGGCTGAGATCCTCCGTCGGCCTGCGCGTGATCGGCCTGCTCGACCCGGCCGCGGACGGTCGTCAGCAGTGGCTGGTGCGCCTCACCGCCACTGCGGGCACGGCCCAGACCATCGCTCGCGCGCTCGCCCGCCGCGATGACACCTCCTGGGTCCGGCTAGCGTCCGGCGGCACCGAGATCATCTCCGTCGTCACCACCTCACCCGACTTGCCCTATGCCCACGCGCTGTTGCTGCGCGACATCCCGCGCACCAGAAGCATCACAGCCGTTTCGGCGCACTACATCCTGCACACCTATCTCGGAGGGCCCAGCGCTTGGCCCGGCCGAACGGCAGCCCTGACCACCGATCAGCAGGCGCGGCTCAAGCCGCCCGCCAGCCCGGAGCCGCCGGCACACCCGCTGCTGCCGCTGCCGCTC
>Ga0335077_10010853_pt1 | contig 11380 bp, 13 predicted proteins | sample Lox_Sample_31_FD_207151 | JGI IMG/M metagenome (GOLD analysis project Ga0335077, IMG submission 207151) | Soil microbial communities from Loxahatchee National Wildlife Refuge, Florida, United States - Lox_Sample_3.1 | ecosystem: Environmental > Terrestrial > Soil > Wetlands | place: USA...
ATATGGCTCGGCAGCAGTGGCTGCCGTTATTCTCATCCTGTGGCGGATCACACAATCGCGCATCAAACGCGCTGCGTGAAACCCCAGGTTTTGTGCGGCATCTACTGTGACAGGTATTTCACTCACTCAGGAGGAGCTTCCATGACAAAGCCGGGGCGTTCAACCGTAATCCGGTGCCTGTTTTTCGGGGCACTGGCGCTAGCAACTTCCGGCGCGCCGACGCGCCCGCCCATTGCGGAACAGCTTGCCAAGACCTATGGCCTCGATTCGTTCGGGCAACTCGATGCGATCCGGTATACCTTCAACATACAGATCCCGGGCCTGCTGAGTCTCTCCCGTTCCTGGGTTTGGGAGCCCAAGACCGGCCAAGTTTCTTATGAAGGAAAAGACAAAGACGGCAAGCCGGTGAAGGCCACATATCTTCGCTCCCAATTGAACAGCCAGCCCGCCAATGTGAAGGACGAGATCGAACCAGCGTTTGTCAACGATCAATATTGGCTGATCTTCCCGTTCCATGTCTACTGGGACGGCAGCGCCGATGTACAAGACATGGGCGCACAAAAACTGCCGCTGGGAAAGGGCTCGGCGAAGCGAGTGGTGGTGAAGTATCCCGCTGAGGCCGGCGGATACACGCCGGGAGATACGTGGGAGCTTTACCTCGGGGCAGACAATCGGGTCGAGGAGATGGTCTATCACCGCGGCGGACCCAAGAAGCCGAGTCTCCTCGCGGTAAGTTGGACGGGCTACAAGAAAGCTGGTCCTCTGCTGATCTCAACGGAGCATCGCGGGACGGCGGACGGCAATCCGGCGCGAGTCTTCTTTTCGAATGTGTCGTTCAAGCTGACGGGATCGGACAAGTGGGTGGACGCGCAATAGCCGCTACCCAAAAAGCAGTTACAGTTGGTTGATACGCAACGGGCCGCCTGAAAGGCGGCTGCGGCCAGGAATGGCCGCCCCACATTGGCGGCTCCGGTTCATCCAAGGTGGGGAGGGGGAAGGATGCCGATCACGCGAGAGCCATACGCAGGCGCACGCACGATCTCTTCAAGACTGCATTCCTATTTCACGCACAAACGTGAGGAGGCTCTCTGCCGGGATGCGGAGTGCCGCCTGGCGTCTGTGCCGGATGCGGGAACCGTCGAGGCCGTGATCGACGCCGCGTTCTGGACCAGCCTGAGGCGGGAGGAGGGTTACTCGCCGCGAATCTCTCTCGCCTTTCTCGCGCCCCACGAGACGCGAAACGCGCTGTTGTTCGAGCGGCCTCTGGCCCTGGACCCCGGCGCTCTCGCGAGGGTCGCGCTGGCGGTAGAGAAACCGGGGATTCATCTCGGAGTTTGGCACGCCGGGGAGGAAATCTGCGTTTGGGGAATCACGCGGGTTATTCCGGTTCTCTGCTTCGTGGTGGAGGTGGCGGCGCCGGGGCTTCTCGTGGTGAAGCACTATCGAGGCGAAGAATCGCGCAAGTTCGCCAACGTTGCGGTGTTGGAAGGCGACCAGATCAAACTGGTGGAACAGCGGCCAACGGGCCGGCCGGAGCCTCCGCCGCTGCTGAAATCGCTGCTCGGATTCGATAACCCGGCTTCCGGTCCGCGATCCGCAATTACCATGGTGCAGCTTGCCCTCTCCATGAGTTCGCACGGCCACGGCGCGTTGTTGCTGGTGGTACCGGCGGGCTCGGAAACGTGGCGCGAATCGATCGTGCAGCCGGTGCCGTACGCGGCATCGCCGCCTTTCGGCGAAATCGCGTGCCTGAACCAACCGTCTGACGGCCCTATCGAGCCACATGCCTGGCAGGAGGCTCTGGCGAGCGCCGTGGATTCCGTCTCCGGCCTGACGGCCGTGGACGGTGCAGTCGTGCTCAACAGCCGGTATGAGGTGCTGGGCTTCGGAGGCAGGATTGCGAGGCGTCGCGGATGGCCGCGCATCGAGGAGGTGCTGCTAACGGAGCCGATCGAGGGCGCGGAGCCGGTGGTGGTCCATCCGCAGCAGCTTGGCGGCACGCGGCATTCCGCCGCGGCGCAGTTCGTCCACGATCAGCGGGACGGCGTCGCCCTGGTCGCCTCGCAGGACGGCAGGTTTACGATCTTCGAATGGTCCGCGGACGATGATAAGGTCCGGGCGCACAGGATCGAGTCGCTGTTGCTCTGAGGCGGCGCGTTGGCGCGGTGGTTGGGTCGGTGGCGCTAAGCGATTTTTCTGAGAGCGTGTCCGAGGCGCTTTCGCGCCTTGCGACGTTTTCACTCATGATTGCCATCCTCCGCCCAACGCCTTGTAGAGCTGCACCACGGTGAGGAGCCCAGGCTTGCTCCATCGCGCGCGGATTTGTTGAGTGATCACATCGATCTGCCGATTGGTGAGCAATCCACCCGCGTTCTCTGCGAAGGCTGACATGGCAGTTCCCCGCACACCATTGGCGATGGTGTTGCGAATCGCGTGATCATCGGCGAGAGCGAGATAAACGGGATTGGCGAGCGCGATTGCCGCACCTCCGCGGCCGTTCTCGCCGTGACACCCGGCACAGTTTGCGGAGAACAGCGTGTCGAAATCCAGGACCTCGTTCGGCGCAAGCTCCACTTCGTTCCGGTCAGGCTGGCCGTGCGGCCTTCCGCACGCGGAGAGCAGGATCACTCCGAGCGCTAAAAATGAAAACAATCGATTCACGGCCGCTCCTCTCTGGTTGAATGCGGAGGAATAATTCCGGGCGCCTCCACCCCGGCGCGGATGGTGAAGGCGAGGTTCTCGAGGGTTGTCACTCGGGGCTGCCGTACCACGAAGAGTCCCGCAACGACGCCAAATGCCACCTGCGATGCCACGAACCAGACCCAGTCGATGTGGCTCTCGAGCATAGGATTGAGTAGAGAAATTATGGAATACAAGAGGCCCGACCACAGCACAGGACCGATCAATCCTCCAAGGAGGATGGGCCTGCGCGCGAAAATCGGGAGCATGGCTCCGTACAGCAACCCGACGGCAGCGGAAATGAGTGCATGGAGCGCCAGGGAGATGGCAAAGCTATCGGCGTGAAACGCGTTTAACCCCGAGGCACCGAGTTTGAGGGACTGGGCATAGACTGATGCTGCGAGAAGGTTGATCGGACACCATATGCTCCCAGCCTTGAGGACACCGAAGGCACATGCCAGCGCCGCCATCGCTACGCCGCCGGCCAATCCGCCCTTTAGACCAGCCGATATGGGGTGCGTCTGCAAAGGGAGCCACGCGCGCACTTGATCGGGCGCGACGGGCAGACGATCGACCGCGCAGCGGGTTGTGACAGGTATAAATTCGTCTGGAATGACCGGCAACTCTACTTCATGCTCGCTAGGGAGGACCTCCCGGAACCAGCCGAAGCAACCTGCAACTGTCAGAACGGCGCCGAGCACGCTAACCGAAACGCTTGTGAGCAGTCCGGCGAAAATCAGCGCGAATCCAAAAGCCAGCACCAGAGGCCACGCCGTCGATGCAGGTGACTTGATCTCTCTCGGCGGCTGCGAGATTAGCTCGGTACTTATAGTCGATTCAAGGGCTGCCATATGTTCCTCTCAGCGCCCGATAATATAAACGACGGTGAAAACGACGACCCAGAGGACATCCACGAAATGCCAGTACATGGAGAGCACTTCGATTCGGCCCGACTGATCCCGGTGTACGCGGCCGGCCACGACAAAGATCATCACGATCAGAAGTATGCTCAACCCAGCCGTGACGTGAAAGGCGTGCAGTCCTACGAGCGAGTAATAGGTTGTCCCGAAGAGGTTCGTGGAGATCGTGAGGCCTTTTCATAGATCAGGCGATGCCATTCCTGACCCGTGCCGAACAGAAAGAGGCCGCCAAGCAGGAATGTCAGAGACCACATGGTTAAGAAGGCGCCCTGCTTACCGCGGTTCAGAAAGTTTCCCGCAACGTGCACAGTGAGACTGCTGGACAACAGACAAATGGTGTAGAAGATCGGTGTCTCGAGGACCTGGCTCGGCGTGGGTCCTGAGAGGCTCTTTCCAACGTAATAGAGATACGCCACGACGAAGATCGTAAAGATGGCGGACTCCGCGATGATGAGGCTGGCCATTGCGACCTTGCCGCGATCGGGAAGAATCCAGGATCGTGTGGCTTGAGTGAACGGAATACTAAGTGAGCTCATTTGTGCGTTCCCTTACTCGTAGAGGCTGTCCAGATCTTCCGGATGCGTCAGATCCCAAAGCGGGCGGCGGCTTGCGACGACGGGGATCGTAGAGAAATTGTAAACAGCAGGCGGAGAACTAACGGCCCATTCGAGCGTCCATGCGTCCCATGGATCGTTGCCGGCCTTCGCTCCTTTCAAGTAGGAAACGATCAGGTTGTTCACAAACACCAGAACTGCTGCCGCCTGAATAAATGCACCAATTGAGACGATCAGGTTCAGTGTCTCCCAGCCGGGACGAGGCTCGTACGTGTAGATGCGTCGCGGCATGCCCAGAATCCCGGGGATGTGCATGACATCGAAGGTCATATGAAAGCCGATCACAAAAAGCCAGAAATGCCATTTGCCGAGCGTTTCACTAAGCATTCGGCCGGTCACCTTCGGGTGCCAGTAATAAAAAGCGCCAAACAGCGCAAATAGGATTCCGCCAACAATCACATAATGAAAGTGAGCGACCACGAAGTACGAGAGACTAAGCTGCCAATCGACAGGTGCGCACGCCTGGATGATACCGGTAAGACCAGCGATTAAGAACTGGCCCAGGAATCCGATCGAGAACAGCATCGGCGTTTTGAACAGGATTCTCCCGCCCCACATCGTTCCGATCCAGTTGAAGATCTTGATTCCCGTTGGAATGCCGACCTCCATCGTGGTGATCGCGAAAAAGCTGTTGGCGTATGAATTCATTCCTATAGTGAACATGTGATGTGCCCACACGCTCATGCTCACCAAGCCGATGGCCACCGTGGCGCCGACCATTACCGGATATCCGAAGATGGGTTTCCGGGAAAACACAGGGATGATCTCTGACATGAACGCGAAGGCCGGAATAACCAGGACGTAGACCTCTGGGTGTCCGAAGATCCAGAAGAAGTGCATCCAGAGTGTCGCGGAGCCCCCGGCTTGCGTATCGAAGAAGTGTCCCCCCAGGTAGCGATCGACCAATAACATCAGTTGCGCCGCGGTCAACGGAGTTATCGCGAGCAGAACCATGCCGGACATTACTAGATTCAGCCAGACCAGCAGAGGCATCCGTCCAAGGTGCATTCCCGGGCACCTCATGGAAAAGACTGTTGCAATGATGTTGATGGCGGTCCCCACGCTGCCGAATCCCGAGACCAGCAGAGCGATCGTCCAATAATCCGTGCTGTGGCCAGGCGAGAACGCCTTCGCGCCCAGTGGCGCGTATGCCCACCAGCCGACATCGGGCGCATTTCCGGCGCCGTATAGGCCGCTGCCGCCGAGAAAGCTGAAAGAGAGCAGCAGCCCGCCGAGCGCAGTCAACCAATAACTGAAGGCGTTCAGACGGGGGAACGCCATATCGCGTGCCCCGATCATCAGCGGCACAAGGTAATTCGCAAACCCGAAGAGGACCGGCATGACCACGAAGAAGATCATCGTGGTTCCGTGCATCTTGAACATCCGGTTGAAGACCTGCGGCGAAACAAAATTGTTGTGTGCATGGATTAGCTGGATGCGGATGATCAGTGCTTCACAACCGGCGATCACGAGGTAGCTCAGGCCGTAGAGGATATAGAGAATGCCGAGGCGTTTGTGATCTACGGTGGTTACCCACTCGTGTAGAGTCTCGGTCCACGGCTTTGCCGCAGCCTGCAGATGTTCGATAGCGGTCGCATTCGTTGACATGGGTATCTTCCTAGCGGAGCGTCTCCAGATAAGCAGTGACGGCGTCGAGATCCGCGTCACTGCGCTTCATGGCAGGCATCAGCGACCCCGGCTTGATGGCGTCGGGATTTTGGATCCAGAGCCGCAGATTACCCGGCGTGTTCTCAGCCGCGCCAGATGCGATCGTGCTACGGCTCATCAGATGCCCCAAATCAGGACCAAAGCGCCCGTTTGCCGCCGGGCCGCTGACTCCGTGGCAGTTGATGCAGGAAGTAGTTTCGAAAACGTGCTTGCCGGCATTTACGCTTTGGTCCTGGAGGGCGGCTTGCTGCTGCGCGCTGACCCACGCGGTAAAATCCGCGGGCGGATCCACGTAGACGCGTAACAGCATTTTGGCGTGCTGCGTTCCGCAATACTGGGCGCATTGGCCGAGGTAGATTCCCGGGCGCGCCGGGTCGAGCCACATCTGGTTCACGCGGTTCGGAATTAGGTCGGTCTTGCCGCCGAGTTCCGGCACCCAGAAGCTGTGGTCGGTATCCGCGGAGAGCAGCTTCAAGAATGTGGGTGTGGGATGCGCTGGATCGCTCGCCGGAATGTGGAGCTCATTCGCGGTGACGATGCCAAGTGTCGGATAGTGGAACTCCCACCAGAATTGATCGCCGATGACCGTAACGTCGAGAGCAGCCGCCGGCTTGGGAGCATCCTGGATCGCGTGGATGATCCGGGCAGTCGCTAGGAACAGCACGGCAACGATTAAAACCGGTATGACCGTCCAAGCCACTTCGATTTGAGTGCTCCCATACACCTGGGCCGGCTCTCGATCGGCGTCGATAGCGACGCCACGGAACTTGACCACCGAGTACACCAGCAAGCCACAGACGACGACGAATATGAGCGCGGTGATGGCCAGCACGAACATAGACAAGCCGAAGATGGTCCTCGCCGGAGTGGAGGCAGGCGCGAAGATATTCGTCGAACTTAAGGGCGAGCCAGTCGTGGCCGCAATCGCCACTACTTTGAAGTAGAACAGCAACGCGAGAACGCTCATTGTGCCTCTTCCGGTTGGGTTGCGTCGGTGCCGCATATTCACCTACGAGGAGCCGCATAGGCTGTGGTTGGTTTGACGACCCGGAAGCCGTAGCCCGTACGTCAGTGGTTATTAGCAGATACCCCCAATGGGTTAGTCCATTCTTTTGCAGACGGGCCGATCCTAAGACTCCCGATCGCGTGATGCGGTCCCGTGGGCAGATCCCCCAATGTATGAGTTAGCGAGCGATGAGACAAATGCTCGCTGAAAGGACGGACATCACCAATGAGGGACCTGCACGAGTGCGAGATTGTGGAGCGACTTCTTGAACGAGAGGACGATGACTCGTTCAATGCCTTGTTCCGGGTGTTCTCGCCACAACTCGTTGCATTCTTCCGGAGGCGGGGTTTCGAAATTCGCACTGCCGAGGATCTGGCTCAGGAAGTCATGCTCACGGTCCACCAGAAGGCCGGACAGGTCAAAGATCACAAGTTGTTCCGCGCCGGGCTCTTCACAGTCGCTCGCAACTCTGCGTACCGGCTTTTCTCCCGGCGCACTCGCCAGGTGCCGATCCTGGACGTGACGGACATCATCGACTTCCTGCCCGCCCCGAATCGTGACCCAGCCGGGCCTGCTTCGGAATTCAATGAGTGGATGAAGTTTCTGGATGCGCCGGAGCGTGAAGCAATGACCCTGCGCTTTGTCGAAGACTGGGAATATCACGAGATCGCCGCCGTTCAGTCGATTCCCGTTGGGACAGCCAAGTGGAGAGTGTTCAACTCCAAGAAGAAGCTAGCGGCCCACTTGAGCCCCGTCTGCGATCTGAATCGCCGGGCTGCTTGACACGATCGATCCTGCCCCGAGCTGCCAGACGGCGGGCAGTATTTATCTCTGGGTTCGTGATTTTGAACGCCAGTAGCCTCAGCTTGTGCTGCGCCTCCCACAAATTACCTCGGTACAAATACTGGACGGCACTCATCAGCCGCGGCGGTGTAGAGTCCATCGTCGTGTTTGTATATTCCACGAAATGCGGGCTGTAGATGAACTCCGCCGACAGTATCTCCTACTCTCGCCGAAAGACGCGACCACACAATGTCATCTTGATTGCTCAATCCCACAACTTCCAGAGGTTCGCGGAAAGGTAGAGGCCCTGGTGAAGGTAATGCCTAGTCAGACGAATCTGTGGGTCACTGAAATTGCCGAATGGTGCCGGGAAGCTCGGCTCGTACCCGGAGACCCCGCTGCCCGATGATGGGGCGTCGGCTTTTTTGTCCAGTTTTGTTTCGAGCCAACTTTGACGTCCCCGGCAAACGCTACGTCCTCGATTTGAACTGCGTTACCGGGGCCTTTTCCCGTATCGATCGGCACCGGCAATCTTGTTTGAAGCGGTCCGGAAATCGGTTGACAAATACTTAACTATGAGGTTAATATTTTACGATGTCAGACACCACTGCTCCCGGGCCCCAGCGCATCTATCCGATGCTCGCTTACGACGACGCTCCCGCCGCCATGGACTTCCTCCGGGACGCCTTCGGCTTTATTGAGACCTTCCGCATGCCGATGCCCGACGGCAAGATCGGACATGCCCAGATGCGGCTCAGCGGCAACGACATCATGCTCGCGACCACTTGGAAGGATGGCGGTCTCGCCAGCCCCATGGACCTGCCCGCCATGCCCTACCAGCTATTCGTCGAGGTAGACGACGTGGATGCCCACTTCCGCCGCGCCCAGGAAGCCGGCGCTGTGATCATCGCCGCACCCGAAGATCAGCCGTACGGCCACCGCACATACCGTACTCTCGATCCCGAGGGTCACCGGTGGATTTTTGCCTCCCCCCTTCCGGTTGCGAAATGACCGCGCTCGACGATACATTGGCGGCACTGGCGGAGCCCACGCGCCGCCGCGTCGTGGATCTGCTGCGCATGCGCCCGCACAGCGCCGGAGAGCTGGCCAAAGCCGCGCGTGTGAGCGCGCCGCTGATGAGCCGCCATCTGCGCGTGCTCCGCACCCACGGGCTCGTCGAGGAATCGCACGACGATCCCGCTGACACCCGCGTCCGTGTCTATCGCCTCCGCCGTGCTCCATTTTCGGAGCTGCGCGGATGGCTCGAAGAGGTGGAATCGTTCTGGAGCGATCAACTGGGCGCCTTTCGCGACCACGTCGAGAAAACCAGAAAGGGCAAACGCATATGATCACAGCCGACAGCGTTCGCGTCACTACGGTCGTGCGGACCGATCCGGCCGCCGCCTTCCGCTTCTTCACCGACGAGATCGACGCCTGGTGGAAGCGCGGCCCGCGCTACCGGCACGGCGGCGCGATGCGATTCGACGCCGGCCGGCTCATTGAAAACAACAATGCCATTGGCCGCGTCCTGGCATGGGAGCCCGGAGTGCGGCTGCTCCTTGAATGGTCGGGCGACCCGTTCGGGCCCGGCGAAACCACAGAGGTCGAAGTTCGCTTCGAAGCCATCGGCGACGGCACACGCGTCACGGTGGAACATCGCGGCTGGACGCGCGCCAAGGGCGCCTCCGAGTTCCGCACCGTCGTCGGGCTCTGGTGGGGCGCGCTGCTGCCCGGGTTCGGCCGCTATTGCCGCTGATTCCCTCGGCTTTTTCCCGACATCCGGCCGCGGATCGACGACGAATCCGTTACGATTCAGCATCTGCACTCTCGGCAGCGTGCGCGCGTCGATCACTGCGTCTCTTTCACCAGGCCGTTCAGATACCGCACTTACGCCGTTGGTTCACCGCCACTCTTCCTGCGCCATGGAACTGATCACGATTCTGAACCGCTGCCATCGTTTCCGGGGTTTTGTCTACCAGCACGCTCATTTCAGTGCGGACAAGAAGAGCATCGAAGTAGCCGTGCGACCGCGCAAGGGTTCGACCGCAGTCTGCTCGCGCTGCCATCTGCCGGCGCCGGGATACGACCAACTCGCCGAGCGGCGTTTGGAGTTCATCCCTCTGTGGGGATTCTTCGTCTTCCTTCTGTACACCATGCGGCGCGTCGAGTGTCGCCGCTGTGGCGTTGTGGCTGTCGAAGAAGTTCCCTGGGGCGACGGCAAACGTACACTGACCAAAGCCTATATGCTCTTCCTAGCCCGTTGGGCGCGCCGGCTGTCATGGAAAGAAACAGCCGAAGCGTTTCGCACTTCCTGGGACAAGGTTTTCGACGCGGTCGAGCACGTCGTCAACTGGGGGCTGGAGCACCGCACGCTGGCCCAGATCGACGCGATCGGCGTTGACGAAATCCAATACGCCAAAGGCCACAAGTATCTGACGCTGGTCTACCAGATCGATATCGGTGTCACCCGCCTGCTCTGGGTGGGCAAGGAACGGACCATCGAGTCCTTCCAGGGATTCTTTACCGCCATGGGCCAGGAGGTTATTTCCAAAATCTGCTTCGTCTGCTCCGACATGTGGGAACCGTACCCACGCTGTGCTCCCACCGAGTCACTCCGGATCACACGAGATCGGGCGCAAGCTCTTGAGAATGTTACCCGATGTGATTCGGTATGACCACACGTAAGTAGTTGTAATTGATGGAGTTCTAAGTTCGGGACCGGGAGGTCGGTGGTTCGAATCCACTCGCCCCGACCAAATTCCTCAAAGACTTACAGACATCAAACAAAGACATCAGGGTCCAAAAAGGGTCCGTTTTTGGACCCTAGTCTGCCCCGGTATTGATCTCTGTTGGTCGTTGTCGCCGTGTTTTGATCAACTTGCCGTCCGACGACTTCGGCGACCTCCGGGGCCCGTACCAGGAGGTCTAGAGTTTGGAAGCGGGGATGTCGCGTCCAGCTTTGTGGAGAACAAGTCGTGTGGCTCGGCCCCCCGGGCTAGTTTCAAAGGTGATTTGGTGGTCTGACACCTTCGCGAAGAATCTCCTCTCGCTCTCAGCAAACAGTTCGAACTTAGGCAGGACGATGGCTTGGCCGGCGACCTGCGTGAAGCCCTGTGCGAAGAGGCGGTCGCCGTCGCGGGTGATTTCGAGAATGAGGTTCGGAGTCACTTGATAGCGGCCGGCGTAGTTCTCGAAGGGCATAGGAGCAATGTGTATTTCTGCATGGTGCTTTGGCGGCCCGGGAGGCTCGGGATTGGCAAGCGGCAGGTTCGGGTTCAGGAGGTGAAGACCGATGTCATCCACACCGATCGGAGTAGAAGCGTTGGACAGGAGAACGATCCCGATACGCTTCTCAGGATCGTAGCCGACGAATGAGCGGAAGCCTCCGGTGCTTCCGTTGTGCCAGGCGATGTCCCGGCCCTCGGTTGAGCAAATTAGCCATCCTAAACCAACCTTGTTTTGGCCGGCGGGACGGCGAACTTCAAGCATGGCTTTCATGGCAGGTGCGAGAGGCGATTCCTTGTAGCCAAGGAACGCTCCCAAGAACGTCAGCATGTCATTGGCTGAGGAGCGCAGCGCGCCTGCACCGGCAAGCGGCGTTGGCAGGTCCGAGTTGGCGACTGCCGCGAGGGTCCCGTTGTGACCAGTTGCCATGCGCTGCTTCATGGAGGAAGACGGCGTAATTACCGTATCCGGCATGCTGAGCGGTT
>Ga0335077_10010854_pt1 | contig 11380 bp, 8 predicted proteins | sample Lox_Sample_31_FD_207151 | JGI IMG/M metagenome (GOLD analysis project Ga0335077, IMG submission 207151) | Soil microbial communities from Loxahatchee National Wildlife Refuge, Florida, United States - Lox_Sample_3.1 | ecosystem: Environmental > Terrestrial > Soil > Wetlands | place: USA: Florida...
TCGCCAACGGCCGGGACTGGGGCAGCCCGGCGATACCGGAGAAGATGGACCTGCGCACCCTGGTGCGCCTCGCGCCCGAGGGCGTCCTGAAGCTCGGTTACGTTCGCGAGTGGCTGTTCCACGGCGGCCTGCCCGACCTCACCGTGCCGAACATGGCCGCCCCGGGCGAGCCGGCCCCCACGTTCTTCGGGGTTTACGGCGAGTGGATGCAGACCCCGCCGCCCAGCTGGGACGACATCGCCTGGCTGCGCGAGCTGTGGAACGGCCCCTTCATGGTCAAGGGCGTCATGCGCCCCGACGACGCCCGCCGCGCCATCGACGCCGGGGCCACCGCGATCTCGGTGTCCAACCACGGCGGCAACAACCTGGACGGCACCCCCGCCACGATCCGGGCCCTGCCCGGGATCGCCGACGCTGTGGGCGGGCAGGTCGAGGTGCTGCTCGACGGCGGCATCCGGCGGGGCAGCGACGTGGTCAAGGCGCTGGCGCTCGGCGCCCGGGCGGTCATGATCGGCCGCGCCTACCTGTGGGGGCTGGCCGCCAACGGCTCCGCGGGCGTGAAGAACGTCTTCGACGTGCTGCGCGGCGGCATCGACTCGACGCTGCTCGCGCTCGGCCGGTCCTCCGTCCACGAACTGTCCCCGGACGATGTCATCGTGCCCGCCGAGTTCAGCCGGGGCCTGCACAAATAAGCGCGGCGCAGTAAGCGGCGTGCGGTCAGGTCGCGGCCGCGCAGCAGGGGCAGCAGCGGCCGGATGGTCCGGCGTTCCGCGCATCCCTGCCAGACCCCCAGGCTGTACCCGGCGTCATCCAGCAGCCGGGCGGCCACGTAACGCGCCGGGTCAAGCGGAGGGCGGCGATCCAGCCAGTCAAGCAGCGGCGGCGCGAGCACCAGCGCGGCCAGCGGCAGCCGCAGCCGCCGCACCGCGATCGCGGCCGGCAGCGCCACCGGCCACCACGTCCGGGAGATCGCGCTGCCCAGCGGCCGGGCCGCCGCGAGCGTCCCGCCGCCCGCCTGCCGGGACGCCAGCCGCCACGCCGCAGAGCCGGCGGGCCGCGGCCAGTCCTCGCCGGTGACCTGAGCCAGCCGCCTGGCGAGCAGGGCGGCACCGGTCCCGGTGACCACGGCCCCCGCTCCGGGGTGGCCGAGCGCCGCCGCCAGCCACGCCGCCGCCGTCCACAGGGACGCGTAGAGCGGGCGGACCGCGCCGGGATGCCGCAGTTCGAGCGCGGCCGCGGAGGTACCGTAGTCCTTCCGCCGGGCGAACCATGGGCGCAGCCGCACCCGGTGCTGGTGCCCCATGGTGGCCGCGGGCTCGTAGCGCACCCGCCAGCCGGACGCGCCCAGCCGCCAGACGAAGTCGACGTCCTCCCCTACCTGCATGTCCTCGGCGAAACCCGCCCCGGCGGCCTCCGCGCGCACCACCAGGGCGGCGCCGGGAACATAGGGCACGCGCGATCCCGGCCGGACGACGCTGGGCCGCTGGCCCATGTCCAGGGTGGAGCTGGCTCCCTCGTACCGCGCCAGCCAGCTGCGCCCGGCCTCGTGCGGCACGATGCGCGGCGCGACCGCGCCCACCGCGGGGTCGGCGAAATGCGGCAGCAGCGCGTCGAGCCAGCCGGGACCGGGCACGCAATCCGAGTCGAGGAACGCCACCAGCGGCGTGCGCGCCGCGGCCAGGCCGGTGTTCCTGGCCGCGGCGGGCCCGCCGTTCACCGGCCGCCGCAGCACGCCGGCCCCGGCCGCGGCCGCGGCGCTCTCGATCGCGGCGCGGTCGCCGGAGCCGTCGTCCACCACGATCACCCGCAGCGCTCCCGCCGGCCCACTTCCCGGCTCGGCTCCTGCCGTCCCGGCTCCGGTCAGCCCGGCCAGGCACCTGGCCAGCTCGGCGGGCCGGTCGCGGACCGGGATGACCACCGTCAGCTCACCCGGCCCCGGCGGGCAGGCCGCATCCAGGCCGTCCAGCACGGGATGGGCGATCCCGGTGTCCAGGAGCCGGCGCGCCAGCGCGCGGGCCTTCGGGTTACCGGGTACCGGCGCGCCCGACCACCAGCCGGCCACATGCCGGGCCCCTGCCTCGCTCAGCCGCAGCACCCGGGTGGGGTAACCGCCCGTGATGACCGTCCCGCCCGCCGCCATGCGCACGCCCGGATCGGGCCGCAGCCGGAATCCCGCCGGGGCCAGCTCGTCACCAGGCCCCTGTCCCGGCAGGGTCATCGCGCCGTCTGCCCCCCGCCGGCTGGTTCCCTTCGGCACGCGCCAAGACTATTACGGCTAGTGCAGCCCGATCCGGCACCGTCCGGCCCAGCCGGCCGGCATAGCATGACCGCATGGCTGCGCGGAGCGGCGAGGGGGGCGTGTTCGAGCTGGCGGGGGCGCGATGGCCCGACGTCGAGCAGGCGACGCGGCGGCTGCTGGTGGTGCCGGTGGGGTCGCTGGAGCAGCACGGGCCGCACCTGCCGCTCGACACCGACACGAGGATCGCCGTGGCGGTGGCGCGGCGGGCCTGCGCGGGCCGGCCAGGTGTCGCGCTGGCGCCCGCGTTCTGCGTCGGCGCCAGCGGCGAGCACGCGGACTTCCCCGGCACGCTGTCCATCGGCACCGAGGCGCTGACCACCTGCCTGATCGAGCTCGGCCGCCACGCCAGCCTGCACTGGCCCGCGCTGCTGCTGGTCAACGGGCACGGCGGGAACGCCGGGGCAGCCGAGGCGGCCGTCGGCCGGCTGCGCTACGAGGGCCGGGCCGCACACGCCTGGCACGCCGGGCTGCCGGAGGGCGACGCGCACGCTGGCCGGTCCGAGACCTCGGTCATGCTCGCGCTGGCCCCCGGCGAGGTGCGGCTCGATCACGCCAGGGCCGGCGACACCAGGCCGATCGGCCAGCTCATGCCGGCGCTGCGCGAGCGAGGGGTGCGCGCGGTGAGCGGCAACGGCGTCCTCGGCGACCCGGCCGGCGCGTCGGCCGCCGAGGGCGAGCGGCTCCTCGCGCGGCTCACCGCCGGGCTGAACGACACGATGGACCGGCTGCTCGGCCAGGCTGGCTGACCCTTACTGAAGGGCTGGCCCGGGCATCACCACTCGGACGGGTCATGACAGGGAAGAATGCCCCGTGACGGCTAACGCCGTGATAACACGCGGTGTCGCCGAGGTGTCGAGCCGGCTCGTTCGGGATAAAGATGGGAGCCGGGCCAGCCACGGGGGAAGGCACCGTGCTCGCCGGTACCGGCCAGAGCGCCGCCAAAAGAGCGCTAGTTTGTGGCAATCCCTGTTTCACTGGACGTGACCGCCCCGGCGGCGGAGGCCTGCACGGAGGATAACGATGACCGAGACGATCGCACCCCCTGCTGACAGCCAGGCGGCCGGGTCGCCGCGTATCCCGCGGCCGGAGACCGACAGCGCCGCGCTGCGGGCCATCGACGAGGCCGCCGCGCACGTCAGGGAGCGCGCGCTGGCGATCAGGCAGAACCCGGAGGCGCACAAGCCCAAGCTGGTCCTGTCCCGGCACGTGCGCGGGACCAGCATCCTGGACCGGATCGCGGACGGGGTCAACAAGTTCTGCGGCTCGATGTACGTGTTCATCGGCATCACGGTCGGCATCGTGGCCTGGCTCTTCCTGGGCAACATCGTCGGGTTCGACAAGACACCGTGGCCGCTGCTGCTCACCATCCTCAACCTGCCGCAGCTGTCCATCATGATCTCGCTGCAGGTCAGCGCCAACCGGGCGCAGGCCGCCAGCGACCGCCGGGCCATCGCCGACCACGAGACCCTGATCGCGCTGCACGAGATGGCCAAGCAGCAGCTCGACATCCTGAACGGCCAGGACCGGGTGCTGGCCATCCTGGACAACTTCGCCAGCAAGGACATGCCGGGCCGGCAGCGCCACATCCAGGACTGCGTGGATCAGATCCTGGCCAAGGTCGATCCCAAGCCCGCGGCCGGCTGAGCGTAAGAGCCGATGGACCGGTCCAGGCTCGAGGCGTTCAGCGACGGCGTGTTCGCCGTGGCGATCACGCTGCTCGCGCTCGACCTCACCGTGCCCGGGCCTGGACATGGACATGGTCCCCTGATCGATCAGCTCCACGGCAAATGGCCGGCCTTCCTGGCCTTCCTGATCAGCTTCTTCATGATCGGCATCATCTGGGTCAACCACCACGCGCTGGTCAGGTCCATCAGGACGGTGGACCGGACGCTGCTGTTCCTCAACCTGGTGCTGCTCCTGTTCGTGGTGCTGATCCCGTTCACCACCGCCACCGAGGCGGACTATTTCCCGGGCAACGACGGGAACGCGCAGCTGGCCATGGTGCTCTACGCCGCGGTGTTCCTCGGCATGTCCGTCGGCTTCAGCGCGATCTTCGAGTGGACGCTGCACGGCCAGCGCGTGTACCAGCCGCTGCCGCCGGAGAGGCACTGGCGGGCCCGGGCGCGGTTCGTGGCCGGCGGGCTCGTCTACGTGGTCGCGATCATCGTCGCGACGTTCAGCGCCGTGGCCGCGTTCGTGCTGATCGCGCTGGTCGCTCTGTACTACATCGTGGAGCAGACGCCCGCCTCCTCCGGTCCCCCCGACGGCGACGGCGAGGAACCGGTGGCCTGAGCCAGCCAGCCCAGATAAATAGTTGCCATCAAGCAAGTGTTTCGCGGTAGACTGGGTTAACGTGCGGCGAAGCGTGGACTCAGGACATGTGAACGGGACAGCGGGAACCGCGGCCGGCTACCGGCGGCCAGGCCGATACAAGTGGATCGCGCTGTCCAACACCACGCTGAGCATGACGATGGCGACCATCGACGCCTCCATCGTGATCATCGCGATGCCGGCTATCTTCCGCGGCATCCACCTGAACCCGCTGACCCCGGGCAACGTGACCTACCTGCTCTGGATGATCCTCGGCTACCTGCTGGTCCAGTCGGTGCTGGTGGTCACGCTGGGGCGGCTCGGCGACATGTTCGGCCGGGTGCGCATCTACAACCTGGGCTTCGTGGTGTTCACGCTGGCCTCGATCGCGCTGTCGCTGGACCCGCTGACCGGCCCCGGCGGGGCCATGTGGCTGATCGGCTTCCGGTTCGTGCAGGCGTTCGGCGGGGCCATGCTGATGGCGAACTCGGCCGCGATCCTGACCGACGCGTTCCCGGCCAACAGGCGCGGCATGGCGCTCGGCATCAACCAGATCGCCGGGATCTCCGGGCAGTTCGCCGGGCTGCTGCTCGGCGGGCTGCTGGCCGCCTGGAACTGGCGCCTGGTGTTCTGGGTCAACGTGCCGATCGGGCTGTTCGGCACGGTGTGGGCGTACAAGAGCCTGCGCGAGATCGCCACCACCAAGCGCGCGAAGATCGACTGGATCGGCAACATCTTGTTCGCGGCCGGGCTCGGGGTGCTGCTGATCGCGATCACCAACGGCATCAGGCCGTACGGCGGGCACCCGACCGGGTGGACCAATCCCTGGATCATCGGCGGGCTGATCGGCGGCGTCATCATGCTGATCGCGTTCTGCGTCTTCGAGACCAAGATCGCCGAGCCGATGTTCCAGATGAGCCTGTTCAAGATCCGGGCCTTCGCCGCCGGCAACGCGGCCAGCCTGCTCGGCTCGATCGCCCGCGGCGGTCTTCAGTTCATGCTGGTCATCTGGCTGGCGGGCATCTGGCTCCCGCTGCACGGCTATGACTTCGCGGTCACCCCGCTGTGGGCCGGGATCTACATGCTGCCGCTCACCGCGGGCTTCCTGATCGCCGGCCCGATCTCCGGCACGCTGTCCGACCGGTACGGCCCGCGGCTGTTCGCCACCGCCGGGCTGCTGCTGGCCGCGGCCTGCTTCACCGGGCTGATGCTGCTCCCGGTGAACTTCCCCTACTGGGTGTTCGCGCTGCTGATCTTCGGCAACGGGATCGGCTCCGGCCTGTTCGCCTCCCCCAACACCTCCGCGATCATGAGCGCGGTGCCCGCCCGGCACCGGGGTTCGGCCTCGGGCATGCGGTCCACCTTCCAGAACTCGGGCATGGCCCTGTCCATCGGCATCTTCTTCTCGCTGATGATCGCCGGGCTGGCGTCGACCCTGCCGCGCACCCTCACCGCGGGACTGACCGCGCAGGGGGTGCCGCTGCCGGTGGCCACCCAGGTCAGCCACCTGCCGCCGGTCAGCACGATGTTCGCCGCGCTGCTCGGCTACAACCCGGTGCAGAACCTGCTGGCGCCGTCCGGGGTGCTGTCCCGGCTGCCCGCGCATAACGCCGCGGTGCTCACCGGCAGGCAGTTCTTCCCGCACCTGATCGCGGACGCGTTCCACCACGGCCTGGTCATCGTGTTCACCGCCGCCGCCATCATGTCGGTCACCGGTGCGCTGGTCTCGCTGCTGCGCGGCAAGCAGTTCTACTACGACGAGAAGACCCCGTCGATGGCCGGTTCGGTGCCCATGAGGCCGAACGGGCCCGGCCTTTCCTCTCCCGCCGGCGATCCGCCCGCCTCGGCGAACGGGTCCGCTGGCGTTTCCCATGGCGAGGCACCCGCCGTGGCCAGCCGGGATGGCGCTCGGCCTCTTCCCAGCGCGCCCGGGGGCGGCGGCGCGTAGACTGTATCTCGTGCCCCGCTACGAGTACCGCTGCCGTGCCTGCGGCGACACGTTCGAGCTGAACCGGCCGATGAGCGAGTCCTCGGCCCCGTGCACCTGCCCGCAGGGCCACGATGACACGGTGAAGCTCCTGTCCACGGTCTCGGTGGGCGGCCTCGCGTCCGGCCGTCCGGCCGGTTCCCGGGGTTCTTCGGGTCCCTCTGGCGGTGGCTGCTGCGGCGGAGCCTGCGGCTGCCGCTGATCTCCCGGCGCTCATCTCCTGGCGCTGATCTCCCCGTGCTGATCTCCCCGCGCTGATTTTCCGGATGCGTCAGATGAGACAGCGAAGCTGTCTCGGGTGGCACAACGGGCCGCCGTCTCGCCTGATTCGCTTATCCCGAAGGTTCTTTGCGGATAAGCGCGCGTACGGAGGCGAGAGCGATGGCCGTGACCCTGGCTGTATCGGCGGAAGCGATGAGAGGGCGACGCAGCTTCGGTGACGATCATCTCGATGCCGGTCGTGAAGCGACAGATCGGGGGCCTGCCCAGGACGTCATCGCCGAGATGGCGGAGTTGCTGCGCGGCACGCGGGGCAACATGCTCCTGGGCGGAAGCGTTCTGAGCGCGCTCACGATCGGCATCGCCTTGGAGGCCGCGTTCTCGCCCTCCGTACTGCGCCCCGGGCTGGCCGGTCTCCTGTGCGTCAGCCTGCTCGGCTGCGTGATCGCCTGCTGGCTCCGGGCCGCCGCCCTGCTGCTGCTGGCCAGCCGGCCGGTCCTCGACCAGCTCAACGAGCAGCGCTGGCGGACGGGCGCCCCGCTCGATCCCCGGGTGCGGTGGCTGGGCATGTCCTCCGCCGAGGACAGCGAGGCGGCCTGGGACTGGACCCAGGTGAACATGCTGCTCAGCGCGGTGCGCGTCCGCCGGGAGCGGACCCACCTGGCCGACACCTGGGTGTTCGTTACCGTCGCGTGCTTCCTGGTCTGGACCGTGACGGTCCTTCTCGGGGCGTGAGGCCGCGGTAGCCCCGGCCTGTCGTCCCCGCCTCCCCGGCTCTTCCCGGCCCGCTGGGCAACGTTCCCCCAATGGCTTAGCGGGCCGGGAAGGCGTGCGCTGCCTCGGAGTTTGTCAAAGTGCCCCGGGATGGCCCATCGTTAGTAGCGGTGCCGGCCTTATCCCGCGTACCGGCACGTGAGGCATTCCGGCGGCGGCGTGAACATGCAGGCGAACAGCCCAGCCAGGGGCTTCTGGGGGCTTCTCACTAGCGATGAACAGGCTGTCCTGGCCGGTCTCAGCCTGACCAGGGATTTCCCGCCAGGGGTCACGATGTGCCACGAAGGAGATCCGGCCACGCACCTTTATGTCCTGGTGACCGGCTGGGTCAAGATCCTCTCGGTGACCGCCGACGGCCAGGAGAGAGTGCTCGCGCTGCGCGGCAACGGAGACGTCGTCGGGGAGCTGTCCGGCGAGATGACCGGGCACCGGACCGCGACCCTGCAGGCCATCGACCCCGTGCACGCGCTGATCGTGGGGTATGAGCGGTTCACCTCCTTCCTCGAGGCGAACCCCGGAGCCGCGCGCGCCTACCGGCACGTGATGACGCAGCGCTGGGGCGATGCCGCCGGCCTGCTGCGCAGGCACCCGCTGACCAGCGGCGCGCAGCGGCTCGCCGCGCTGCTGCTCGAACTGGCGGGGCGGCACGGGACGGCCACCGGGGACACCATCGACGTGGCGATGCCGCTGTCACAAGAGGAACTGGCCAGCCTGGCCGGGACATCGCGCGCCACGGTGGCCCGCGCGTTCAAGAACTGGCGGGACCGCGGCTTCGTCCGCACCGGCCAGAAGCACATCATCATTATCGATCTAGGGGCCCTGCGGAAGATCGCCGGGCCGCAGGCGTAGCGGGCCGACGGCCCGGGGCTCGCCGGAGCCGAACATGGCCGCGGTACGGGCCGCCGTGTCCAGCGCCCACTGGCTGGTGGTGATCAGGCCGAGCACGAAGACGACGGCGCCGTAGGCGGACAGCAGCAGCCAGTCGGCGTGGCTGGCCGGGACGAACCCGGTCCGCAGCGGGCCGCTGCGCAGGTTCCCGGCCAGGATCGAGCCGGTGACGGCGATGCCGAGGCACTGGCCGATCTGACGGCTGGTGGAAGCGATGCCCGAGGCCACGCCCGCCTGCGAGACCGGCATGCCGGACACCGCCGTATAGGTGATCGGCGCGTTCACCACGCCGCCGCCGGTGCCGAACACGATGAACGCGACGGCCAGCGAGGCGAGGGAGGACGACGCGGTCAGCCGGGACAGCAGCACGCCGCCGACGGCCAGCCCCGCGCCCGCCGCGAGCATCGGCAGCCGCGCGCCGCGGCGGGCGAGTATCCGGCTGGACACCACCGCGCCGAGCGCCATCATGGTGGCCATCGGCAGCAGGTGCAGCCCCGCGTCCAGGGCGGTCAGCCCGCGCACGTCCTGCAGGTACAGCGTGGCCAGGAACAAGAAGCCGCCGACGGCGGCGGTGGCGCTGATCGCGGTCAGCACCGATCCCGCGAACGGCGCGCTGCGGAAGAACCTGGGGTCGAGCACCGGCTCGGTGCGGCGCGCCTCGTAGGCCACGAACACCGCCAGGGCCGCGGCCGCCACCGCGAACAGCGCCATGATCACTGGTGAGTGCCAGCCGAGCGCCGGTCCCTCGATGATCGCGTAGGTCAGCGAGCCGAGCATGACGATGATGAGCACCTGCCCGACCGGGTCCGGGCGCCGCGGCCGCGGCGCCCGCGATTCCGGCACGAACCGCGCGGTCAGCGCGATGGCGGCCAGGCCGACGGGGATGTTCACCCAGAACGTGCCGCGCCAGCCGACGGAGTCGACCAGCAGGCCGCCGACGACCGGCCCGAGCGCCATGGACAGGCCGTAGGCGCCGCTCCAGACCCCGATGGCCCGGGCCCGTTCGGTCTTTTCGGTGAACGTGTTGGTGATGATGGACATCGCCACCGGGTTGAGCATGCACCCGCCGACGGCCTGCAGCATGCGGAACGCGATCAGCCAGCCCAGGCCCGGCGCCAGGCTGCACAGCCCGGACCCCACGGTGAAGGTGGCCAGGCCGGTCTGGAACACCCGGCGGCGGCCGACCCGGTCGGCGGTCGCGCCGGCCAGCATCAGCAGGCTGGCCAGCACCAGCGCGTAGCCGTCCACGGTCCACTGCAGCCCGGCCACCGAGGCGTGCAGGTCCCGCCCGATGGCCGGCAGCGCGATGTTCACGATGGTGCTGTCCAGGCCCACGATGAACAGGCTGGAGGAGCAGACCACGAGCACGAGCAGGCGGCGCCGGCGGCTGAGCTCTGGCAGCGGTATCACCCGGCCTGAGTTGAGTGAGCGTAATTGCATCTACACAACTAACTATTTAGGCTGCTGAGCGAGACGCAAGGCCGCGTGGCTGAGACTTTTGTCACCGTCAGTGAGCGTTATGCAAAACCGGTTGCGAGTGCAGGCCTTCTGGGCCTGCGCGAGCGGCCGGTGCAGGTCGCACGGGCAGCAACCTCAGCGGGTCCTTGCATAACGCGAACTTTTGCAGAAGACACAGTGACCGGTTTCTCTTCTGGCGAGAAATGCGTCCAGCCGGCCGGGTCAGCCCAGCCGAGACGCGGTCCTCTTGGCCCACTGTGTCGTGCAGACCAGGCCGAGCAGGAGCACGATGTAGCCGCAGCCCGCGAGAATCCACCAGCCCGCACGGGCCGCCTGGACGAAGCCCGCCTGCATCGACCCGCGCATGCTGGCCGCCAGGACCGAGCCCACGATGGCCACGCCCAGTGACTGGCCGAGCTGGCGGCTGGAGGAGTTCATCCCGGAGGCCATGCCGGCCTGGGTCTTCGGCACCCCGGACATGACCCCGTTGGTGATCGGCGAGCTCACCATCCCGGCCCCGATCCCGAACATGGCGTACGTGACGATCAGGTAGCTGTGCTCGGTCGTGCCGGTAAGCCGGGACAGCGCGGCGCTGCTGATGGTCAGCGCGGCGCCCGCGATGACCAGGGGGATCCGCGGGCCCCGTCTGGCCACCATCCGGCCGGCCAGCGGCGCGCACAGCGCCATGACCACCGGCATCGGCAGTATCGTCAGGCCTGCCTGCAGTGCGGACAGGCCCCGCACGTCCTGCAGGTACAGGGTGGACAGGAACAGGAAGCCGGCCATCGCGGCGATCGCGCAGACCGCGCTGAGGTTGGCCCCCGCGAACGGGACGCTGCGGAAGAACCGCAAGTCGACCATGGGCTCCGCGCGGCGGGGCTCGTAGGCGAGCAGCACCGAGAGCGCGACCACCGACAGCGCGAAGAACCCGAAGATCTCCGGTGAGTACCAGCCGAGCCCCGGTCCCTCGATGATCGCGTAGGCGAGCGAGCCGAGCATGACGATCAGGAGGAACTGGCCCACCGGGTCGGCGCGGCGCGATCGCGGCGCCTTGGAGTCCGGGACGAACAGTGCGGTCAGCGAGACGGCGGCCAGGCCCACAGGGATGTTCGCCCAGAAGATGCCGCGCCAGCCGACCGTGCCGACCAGCACGCCGCCGAGCACCGGGCCCAGCGCCATGGACAGGCCGAACACGCCGTCCCACACGCCGATGGCGCGGGCGCGCTCGGCCGGGCCGGTGAACGTGTTCGTGATGATGCCGAGCGCCGCGGGGTTGAGCATCGAGCCGCCGACGCCTTGCAGGATCCGGAAGCCGATCAGCCAGCCGAGGCCCGGCGCCAGGCTGCACATCCACGAGCCGAGGGTGAACAGCGAGAGGCCGACCTGGAAGATCGTCCGGCGCCCGATCCGGTCGGCGAGCGAGCCGGAGAACATCAGCAGCGCCG
>Ga0335077_10010856_pt1 | contig 11379 bp, 9 predicted proteins | sample Lox_Sample_31_FD_207151 | JGI IMG/M metagenome (GOLD analysis project Ga0335077, IMG submission 207151) | Soil microbial communities from Loxahatchee National Wildlife Refuge, Florida, United States - Lox_Sample_3.1 | ecosystem: Environmental > Terrestrial > Soil > Wetlands | place: USA: Florida...
TCGCCGCGGAGAGCTTCGGCCCGGGCGCGCACTGGTACCCGGATACCGAGGCGCTCGCGCATGCGCTCGATGCCGCCGCCGCACCCGAAGTGCGCATGCTCATCAAGGGCTCGCGCGTCAATCGTCTCGAGCGCGTGGTGGCCGCGCTGCTGCCCGCCGCCGATGCGGCGTGCTCTGGAACCTAGCCATGCTGTACTGGCTCACACAACAGCTGACGGCCGCGTACTCCGGCTTCAACGTCTTCTCCTATCTCACCTTGCGGGCGATTCTCGCGGCGATCTCCGCGCTCGCGTTCTCGCTCCTCGTCGGCCCCGCGATGATCGCGCGGCTGTCGCGCTATCAGATCGGGCAGATCGTGCGCGATGACGGCCCGAAGTCGCATCTGCCCAAGGCGGGCACACCGACCATGGGTGGTGCGCTCATTCTACTGGCGATCCTGTGCGGCACCTTGCTGTGGGCGAACCTTGCCGATCGCTTCGTGTGGACGCTCATCGGCGTGACCTTCGCCTACGGCTTCATCGGCTTCTACGATGATTATTTGAAGCTCGTGGTGCGCAACTCGAAGGGACTCATTCCGCGCTGGAAGTACTTCTGGCAGTCAGTGGTGGGATTGTGCACGGCGGCCACGCTGTACTACACGGCGCAGACGCCGGCGGAGACCACGCTGTTCCTGCCCTTCGTGAAGAAGTTCGCCGAGCCGCTCTCGGCGGTGAGCTTCATCGCGATCGCCTATTTGATGATCGTCGGCATGAGCAACGCGGTGAACCTCACCGATGGACTCGATGGCCTGGCGATCATGCCGGCGGTGCTCGTCTCTGCGGCGCTCGGCGTGTTCGCGTACGCGAGCGGCAATCACGTGTACGCCGAGTATCTGGCGATTCCGGCCGTGCCGCGCGCCGGGGAGCTCATCATCTTCTGCGCGGCGCTGGCGGGTGCCGGGCTGGGCTTCCTGTGGTTCAACGCCTATCCGGCTCAGGTCTTCATGGGCGATGTGGGCGCGCTCGCGCTCGGCGCAGCAATCGGCGTCATCGCGGTGATTGTGCGTCAGGAGCTGGTCACACTGTGGATGGGCGGGGTATTCGTCCTCGAGACCGCCTCCGTCATCCTGCAGGTCGCCTCCTTCAAGCTCACCGGGCGGCGGCTGTTCCGCATGGCACCCATCCATCATCACTTCGAGCTGAAAGGGTGGGCGGAGCCGAAGGTCATCGTGCGTTTCTGGATCATCTCATTGCTGCTGGTGCTCAGCGGCCTTGCGACCTTGAAGCTGCGATGAACGAAGCGCGCAGCAAGCCCTCGGCCGCCGTGATCGTGGGACTCGGTCGCACGGGCTTGTCGTGTGCCGCCTACCTGCGCGCGCGCGGCTGGCGCATTGCCGTGACCGACACGCGTGCTGCCCCGCCCGAGCTGGCGCGGCTGGCCGAGCTCGATCCGCAGATCCCGGTGCGGCTCGGTGGCCTCGACACCCGGCTGCTCGATGAGGCGGTGTGTGTCGTGGTCTCCCCGGGAGTGCCGCTGTCGGATCCCTTCTTCAACGAGGCGCGCCGGCGTGGCCTGACGATCATCGGCGACATCGAGCTGTTCGCCCTCGCCGTGGATGCTGCGGTGGCCGGTATCACCGGCACCAACGGCAAGAGCACCGTAACGACGCTCCTTGGACGCATGACCGAGCGCGCCGGGCTCGCCGTGCGTGTCGGCGGCAATCTCGGCGAGCCGGCTCTCGATCTGCTCGCCGATGCGCATCGCAGCGGCGCGCACGTCGATCTGTACGTGCTCGAGCTGTCGAGCTTTCAGCTCGAGGCGACCTACTCGCTCGATCTGAAAGCGGCCGCCGTCCTCAACGTGAGTGCAGACCACCTGGATCGCTATGGCTCGGTTGGCGACTATGCCGCGGCAAAGGCACGCATCTTCGCGCGCTGCGATACCGCGGTGATCAATCTCGACGATCCGCTCGTCGTCGCGATGCCGCGGCCGCGCCAGCTCGTGCTGAGCTTCTCGCTCGCGGGCGCGCCCGGCGCCGACTACGCGCTGCGCGATGCTTGGCTCACGCGCCAGGGCGAGCCGCTGCTCAGGCTCTCCGAGCTCAAGATCCAGGGGCGCCACAATGCAGCCAACGCGCTTGCGGCGCTTGCTCTCGGCGAGGCGCTGGGCCTTGCGCTCGAGCCGATGCTCGCGGAGCTCAGGAGCTTTGCCGGTCTACCGCACCGCGCGCAGTGGGTTGCACAGATCAGCGGCGTCACGTACGTCAATGATTCCAAGGGCACGAATGTCGGCGCGACGCTCGCGGCGGTGGCGGGCATGCCGGGCCCGCTCGTACTGATCGCAGGCGGCGATGGTAAGCATCAGGACTTCAGCCCACTCGCCGCAGGCGTTCAGGGCAAGGTGCGCCACGCCGTGCTCATCGGTCGCGATGCTGCCGAGCTCGCCGGAGTGCTCGCAGGCGTGTGCAGCCTGGAGCGCTGCGAGACCTTGCCGCAGGCCGTGCGTGCCGCCGCCAGCGCAGCGCACCCCGGAGATACGGTGCTGCTCTCACCGGCCTGCGCGAGCTTCGACATGTTTCGCGACTATGCGCATCGCGGCTGTGTGTTCTCGAAGGCCGTGCGGGAGCTTGCCGCATGAGCGGTCCGCAGCACGGCCTGGGAGCGGCCATGGCGTACGCGCGCTCGGGCGCGCGCGGTGGCGGAGTGCGCATCGACATGGTGACCGTGGCGCTGGTGCTCGGCATCTTGCTGCTCGGCCTCGTAATGGTGACCTCGGCGTCCATCTCCATCGCGAGCCACGAGAGCGATCAGAGCTTCGTGTATCTGCAGCGTCAGCTGATCCTCACCTTGATCGGATTCGCCGGCGCCATCGTCATGTTCGGCTTGCGCACGGAGCTGCTCGAGCGTGCCTCGCTGCCGCTGCTCGCGTGTGCCTTTCTGCTGCTGTTCTTGGTGCTCGTGCCCGGGCTCGGCCACTCTGTCAACGGCAGCCGGCGCTGGCTGCGAATCGCAACGCTCAACGTGCAGGTCTCCGAGCTCGCGCGCGTCTTCCTGCTCGTGTACGTCGCCAGCTACGCCGTGCGTCGCGAGAGTGAGCTGCGCGGCACGCTCGCCGGACTCGCCAAGCCGCTCGGGCTGCTCGCCTGCGCCGGTGGCTTGCTGCTGGCTGAGCCGGACTTCGGCGCGGCCACTGTGCTGTTCGCCGCCGGCTTCGGCCTCTTGTTCCTTGCAGGCGCGCGCCTGCGCTACGTGATCGCCATGACCGCGCTCGCCGCCGGCGGCTTCACCTTGCTCGCGGTCTCCTCGAGCTACCGCCTCAGGCGTCTCACGACCTTCCTCGATCCGTGGGCCGATCCCTGGAATAGCGGCTTTCAGCTCACGCAGTCACTGATCGCCATCGGCCGCGGCCAGTGGTTCGGGGTCGGCCTGGGCGGCAGCGTGCAGAAGCTGTTCTACCTGCCGGAGGCGCACACCGACTTTCTGTTTGCGGTGCTCGCCGAGGAGCTCGGGCTCGCCGGCGTCATCCTCACGCTCGCGCTGTTCCTCGCCCTTGCGTGGCGCAGCTTTCATATCGCGCGCCTCGCGGCCACCGCCAATCTCAAGTTTCCGGCGTATCTCGCCGCAGGATTCGGGCTCTGGGTGGGCATCCAGGCGCTCATCAATATCGGCGTCAACATGGGCGTGCTGCCCACCAAGGGCCTGACGCTGCCGCTCATGAGCTATGGCCGCTCGAGTCTCATCGTGACCATCATGTGGGTGGGCGTGCTGCTGCGCGTGTACCACGAGGCCACGGCACAGACGCGTGAGCGAGGCGCGAAGCGGCGCGCCAGCAGCGCCGAGGAACGCGGGGCGTTCGCGGGACGTGAACCCGCCACCGCCGCGCCCGGTGACACATGAGCCGGCCCATCCTCATCATGGCGGGCGGGACGGGCGGACACGTGTTTCCCGCGCTCGCGCTCGCGCGGCTGCTGCGGCAGCGCTCCTTCGAGGTGGTGTGGCTCGGCACGCGCCGCGGTCTCGAGGCGCGCATCGTGCCCGCCGAGCGCATCCCGATCGAATGGCTATCGGTCGGAGGCCTGCGCGGCAAGAGCGCGCTCACGCTGCTCGCCGCTCCCTTTCGCCTCGCGACCGCGCTGCTGCAGGCGTTGCGCGTGATGTGGCGCCACCGGCCGCTTGCGGTGGTCGGCCTCGGCGGCTTCGTCACCGGGCCGGGGGGTGTCGCCGCGTGGCTCGCACGGCGCCCGCTCATCATTCACGAGCAGAACGCGATCGCCGGCTTCACCAACCGCTGTCTCGCGCACCTGGCGCGCGAGGTGCTGGAAGCTTTTCCGGGAAGCTTCGGGGCCGGCATCGAGGCGCGCGCGATCGGCAATCCCGTGCGCCAGGAGATCACAGCCGTGGCCTCTCCGCAGCAACGCTTCGGTGCGCGCAGCGGCGCGATTCGCGTGCTGGTGATCGGTGGCAGCCAGGGTGCCACCCGTTTGAATACGGTGGTTCCCTTCGCGCTCGCGCGGCTCGCCGGGCAGCTGCCCGTGAGCGTGCTGCACCAGGCGGGCGCCCGCTGGCACGAGGCGGCGGTGCAGAACTATGCAAGCGCCGGCGTGAGTGCCGAGGTGCGGCCGTTCATCGAGGACATGGCCGCCGCCTATGCCTGGGCGGACTTGGTGATCTGCCGCGCCGGCGCGCTCACGATCTCGGAACTCACTGCTGCGGGGGTGGGTGCGATCCTGGTGCCCTTTCCCGCCGCGGTCGACGATCATCAGACGGCCAATGCGCATTACCTGGTGCGCGCTGGTGCCGCGGTGCTGATTGCGGATCGCGAGCTCACGGCGGAACGCCTCGGCGCGGAGCTCGAGCGGCTTTGCCAAAGCCGCGCGCCGCTGCTTGCGATGGCCGAGCACGCACGCGCGCTCGCGCAGCCGCAGGCCACCACGGACCTCGCCGATGCGTGTCAGCGCTTCGCTCGGAGCGCCGCGGCATGAGAACCGACCGCATGCGGCGCATCAACACGATCCACTTCGTCGGCATCGGCGGTGCCGGCATGGGCGGTATCGCCGAGGTGCTCATCAATCTCGGCTATCGGGTGCAGGGCTCCGATCTCAGGGAGAACCCCGTCACGCAGCGGCTCGCCTCGCTCGGTGCACGCGTGAGCTTCGGCCACGGCCGCGACAATATTCAGGGCGCCGACGTGGTCGTCGTCTCGAGCGCGATCCCGGCGGACAACCCCGAGATCGCCGCGGCGCTCGAGCAGCGCATCCCGGTCGTGCAGCGCGCCGAGATGCTCGGCGAGCTCATGCGCTTTCGCTACTCGATCGCCGTCGCCGGCACTCACGGCAAGACCACCACGACGAGCCTCGTGGCGAGCATTCTCGCCGAGGGCGGCGCGGATCCGACGTACGTGATCGGCGGGCGGCTCAAGAGCTCGGGCAGCAATGCGCGCCTCGGCGCGGGCCACTACCTGGTCGCCGAGGCCGACGAGAGCGATGCCTCGTTCCGGCACCTGCAGCCGCTCATCGCCGTGGTCACGAACATCGACAACGATCACCTCGTGACGCACGCGGGCAGCTTCGCGCGTCTCACGCAAAGCTTCGTCGACTTCCTGCACAACCTGCCCTTCTACGGGCTCGCCATTCTGTGCATCGACGATGCGCAGGTGCGCAACATCCTGAGCCGCGTCGGGCGGCCGGTGATGACATACGGATTCGCGCCCACCGCGGACGTGCGCGCCGTGAAAGTCAAGCACAGTGGCCTGCAGACCCACTTCGAGGTGGTGCGCTCGGGAGTGGCCGGTCGCAGCGCCAAGGACGCACCGCTTGCGCTCACCCTGAATCTTCCCGGCACCCACAACGTGCTGAACGCGCTCGCCGCCGTGGCCGTGGCGACCGAGCTGGCGCTCCCCGATCGGGCGATGCAGCGTGCGCTCGCGAGCTTTCAGGGAATCGATCGGCGCCTGCAGCACGTGGGCGATGTGGTCACGGCGGCCGGCCAGGTCTCGATCATCGACGATTACGCTCACCATCCGACCGAGATCGCAGCGACGCTCGAGGCGCTGCGGCAAGGCTATCCGGGACGGCGCATCGTGCTCGCCTTCCAGCCGCATCGCTTCACGCGCACGCGCGATCTGATCGATGACTTCGCACGCGTGCTCTCGAGCGCCGACGTGCTGCTCGTCACCGAGGTGTACGCGGCGGGCGAGCCGCCGCTTGCGGGCTGCGACGGCCGCGCGATCTGTCGCGCGGTGCGCTCGCGCGGCAAGGTCGAGCCGATCTTCCTCGAGCGCGTCGAGGAGCTCGCGCCGGCGCTGCAGGGCCTGATGCGCGCCCACGATGTCATCGTGACCATGGGTGCCGGCAACATCAACGTGGTCGCGCAGGCGCTGCCGGCGCGGCTCGCGGCACACCCCCCTCTGCAACCCGTACGCCGGAGGTCGATGTGACCATGGCGGTCGCTGCGGAGTTCATGCCCCGGGTGAAGCGCAACGAGCCCATGAGCCGTCACAGCTCCTGGCACGCAGGCGGAGCGGCGGAGGTTTATTTCAGTCCGCGCGATCGCGCCGATCTCGCGGCCTTTCTGCGCAGCCTGCCGGCAGGGACACCGATTCACTGGGTGGGTCTCGGCAGCAATCTGCTGGTGCGTGACGGCGGATTGAAAGGGGTCGTGGTCGCAACACAGGGTGCGCTCGAGCGGCTCGAGCGGGTGAGTCAGACGACCGTGTATTGCGAGGCGGGCGCCGCCTGCGCACGCCTTGCGAAGCAGTGCGTGCGCTGGGGACTCGGTGCCGCGGAGTTCTTTGCCGGCATTCCCGGCACGGTCGGTGGTGCGCTCGCCATGAATGCGGGCGCGTTCGGCGGGGAGACGTGGCGCCACGTCGTCGACGTGGAGACGCTCAATGCGCAGGGCCGCGAGCACACCCGCGGCGCGGACGAGTATGAGATCGCGTACCGGCACGTGCGCGGGCCGCTGCCCGATGAGGGGTTCGTGGCAGCGAGGCTGCGCTTCGAGCGCAACCCGGGGGCGAGCGACGCCCAGGTGCACGCGCTGCTCGCGCAGCGCCGCGCGACGCAGCCGATCGGCGCCTGGAGCTGCGGCTCGGTGTTCGTCAACCCGCCGGGGGATCATGCCGCGCGGCTCATCGAGGCTAGCGGGCTCAAGGGCATGCGCTGCGGGGATGCAGAGGTCTCACAGAAGCACGCCAACTTCATCATCAATCAGGGCAAGGCGAGCGCGGCGGATATCGAGCGCCTGATCTGCCACGTGCAGGCCGCCGTGCAGCAGCGCTTCGGTGTGCACCTCGAGCTCGAGGTCCGCATCATCGGCGAGATGCTGCCGGGGAGCGCGCCCCCCACAGCCGGTGCGGGGCACTGATGCGCCTGCACTACGATCCCGCCTGCGCCCGCACGACGAGCGATCCGCACGCCTTCGGTCGTGTCGCGGTGCTTTGCGGCGGCTCCTCGAGCGAGCGCGAGATCTCACTGCTCACCGGCAAGGCCGTGCACGCGGCGCTGCGCCGGCGCGGCGTCGATGCGCACACGCTTGATCCGAGCACTTTCGATCTCACGCATCTCGCGCAGGAGCGCTTCGCGCGTGTGTGGATCGCGCTGCACGGACCGGGCGGGGAGGACGGCACCGTACAGGGACTGCTCGAGTGTCTGGGCATTCCCTATACCGGAAGCGGCGTGGCGGGCTCGGCACTCGGCATGGACAAGCTGCGCACCAAGCGGCTCGCGCAGGCAATCGGCGTCGCGACGCCCGATTCGCTGGTGCTGACGGGAGCTCACGATCTGCAGGATGCGCTCGAGCAGCTCGGGCTGCCTCTCATCGTGAAGCCCGCGACGCAGGGCTCGAGCGTCGGCATGAGCAAGGTGGAGCGCGCGGAGGAGCTGCCGGGCGCCTTCCGCGCCGCGCGCGCCATGGATGCGAGCGTGTTCGCGGAACGCTGGGTCACGGGGGCCGAATACACGGTTGCGATCCTCAAGGGCGAGGCGCTGCCTGCCATTCGCATCGAGACTCCCAAGGCCTTCTACGACTATGAGGCGAAGTATTTCCGCAACGACACGCGCTACTTCTGCCCAGCGGGACTGTCGGGGCCGGCGGAGCGCCATCTGGGCAAGCTCGCGCTCGCCGCGTTCGATGCGACCGGCGCCTGCGGTTGGGGGCGGGTCGATTTCATGACCGATGCTGCCGGCCGCCCGCTGCTGCTCGAGATCAACACCGTGCCGGGCATGACCGATCACAGCCTGGTGCCCATGGCGGCCAAGGCCGCGGGCGTCGGCTTCGACGAGCTCGTCTGGCGCGTGCTCGAGACGAGCTTCACCCGCGTGCCACTCAACAGCGAGACCGATGCGAACAGCCATGCGCGCCCAAGAGCGAGTGCGAGCCATGTGGCGCCGTAAGAATCGCCGCAAGCCCGCAACCGAGCGCCGCCTGCAACTGCCTGCAGTGCGCTGGCGGCAGCTGCTCGTATCTGTCATCAGCCTCGCAGGCGTCGCTGCCGTGGTGAGCGCCGTCGTATGGGCGCTTGATCGGCCGATCGAGTCCGTTTCGATCGCGGGACGCTTCCAGCGTGTCTCGCCGATGGACGTCGAGCGCGCCGTCAAACAGAGCGTGCACGGTGCAGGCCTCGTGCGCGTCGATCTGGCGGCGGTGTGCGCGGCCGTCAAGCGGCTCCCCTGGGTGGATGCGGTGAGCGTCGAGCGCAACTTTCCGCGCGGCTTGAGCGTCAACATCGTCGAGCAGGTGGCCGCCGCACGCTGGGGAGAGAACGGCTTGCTCAACACGCGTGGCGAGCTCTTCGCAACCGGGGCGCACCACATTCCGCTCGAGCTGCCGCAGCTCTCGGGGCCCGAGGGCAGCGAGGCCACGGTGGCGCAGCGCTACCTCGCGGTACATGGCCGGCTGCTCGATGCGGGTATGCGCCTCACCGCACTGCGGCTCGATGCGCGCGGCGCCTGGGAGTTCGATCTGGATAACGGCGTCACCGTGCGGCTCGGCCGCAAGCGCGTGGACGAGCGTTTCGAGACCTTCATGGCGACGGCCTCGAAGATCGTCGCGCAGCGGGCGACGGACATCGCCTACGTCGACATGCGGTACGCGAACGGATTCGCCATCGGCTGGCGCAACGGCGCCGTTCGCGACAACAAAGGCGAGGATCAGACAAGCGATGCCTAAGCGTTCGGACAGGAGCCTGGTCATCGGCCTGGACATCGGTACGTCCAAGGTCGTTGCGCTGGTCGGCGAGGCGGGTCTCGACGGCACGATCGAGGTGCTCGGCATCGGCTCGCAACCCTCGCGCGGGCTGAAGAAGGGCGTGGTGGTCAACATCGAGTCCACGGTGCAGTCGATCCAGCGCGCGGTGGAGGAGGCCGAGCTCATGGCCGGCTGCGAGATCCATTCGGTGTACGCAGGAATCGCCGGCAGTCACGTGCGCAGTTTGAACTCGCACGGTGTGGTGGCGATCCGCGACCGGGAGGTGACACACGGTGACGTGGAGCACGTCATCGATGCCGCGAAGGCGGTCGCGATCCCGGCGGACCAGAAGATCCTGCACGTGCTGCCGCAGGAATTCATCATCGACGGTCAGGAAGGCATCCGCGATCCGATCGGCATGTCCGGCGTGCGCCTGGAAGCCAAGGTGCACATCGTCACCGGCGCGGAGAGCGCGGCGCAGAACATCGAGAAGTGCATTCAGCGCTGCGGTCTCGAGGTCGACGACATCGTGCTCGAGCAGCTGGCATCGAGCTTCGCCGTGCTCACCGAGGATGAGAAGGAGCTCGGCGTGTGCCTGATCGATGTGGGCGGAGGCACGACGGACATCGCGGTGTTCTCCTCCGGCGCCATTCGCCACACGGCCGTGATTCCGATCGCGGGCGATCAGGTGACGAATGACATCGCGGTCTCCATGCGCACTCCCACGCAGCACGCGGAGGACATCAAGGTGCGCTACGCCTGTGCGCTCTCGCAGCTCGCCAATCCCGACGAGACGATCGAAGTACCGAGCGTCGGCGAGCGGCCCGCGCGCCGGCTCGCGCGTCAGACGCTCGCCGAGATCATCGAGCCGCGCTACGAGGAGCTCTTCGGGCTGGTGCGCGGGGAGCTGCGGCGCAGCGGCTTCGAGGAGATGATCGCCGCCGGCATCGTGCTCACCGGCGGCAGCGCCAAGATGGAAGGCACCATCGAGCTCGCCGAGGAGGTCTTTCACGTGCCGGTGCGGCTCGGCCTGCCGCAGCAGGTGAACGGGCTCTCCGACGTAGTCCGCAATCCCATCTTCTCCACGGGCGTGGGGCTTTTGCTCTACGGCCGCGACAACGCGCTGCCCACGCGGCAGCGCCGCAACCTCACGAGCGCCAAAGGCGCGCTGGATCGCATGCGCTCGTGGTTTCAGGGCAATTTTTGAAGCTGACAGACGAAGCTGACAAACGAAGCTGACAAACGAAGCTGACAGAGATGAAGACTAGAACAGACAGACGACGAACTAAGGCAGAGATTTCCACCATTGTCTTGCGAGAGGAGCCAGAAGCGATGTTCGAACTAATGGACGCTTACAGTCAGAGCGCCGTCATCAAGGTGATCGGCGTCGGGGGAGGCGGTGGCAACGCCGTCGCACACATGGTCACGAGTGGCATCGACAGCGTCGAGTTCATGTGCATCAACACCGATGCACAGGCTCTGAAGCATTCGAAGGTCAAGACCGCGTTGCAGATCGGCTGCAACATCACCAAGGGCCTGGGCGCGGGCGCGGATCCCGAGATCGGCCGTCAGGCCGCGATGGAGGACCGGGATCGCATCGTCGAGATGGTCGAGGGCTGCGACATGCTGTTCATCACGGCCGGCATGGGCGGCGGCACGGGCACGGGGGCCGCACCCGTGGTGGCGCAGGTGGCCAAGGAGCTCGGCATCCTGACGGTCGCCGTGGTGACGAAGCCCTTCGAGATGGAAGGCGGCAAGCGCTCGCTGGTGGCCGATCACGGTATCGCCGAGCTGGGCAAGTACTGCGACTCGCTCATCACCATTCCAAATCAGAAGCTGCTCACCGTGCTCGGTCCGCAGACGACACTGCTCGATGCCTTCAAGTCCGCGAACCAGGTGTTGCAGGGCGCGGTACAGGGCATCGCGGAGCTCATCACGCGGCCGGGACTCATCAACGTGGATTTCGCCGACGTGCGCACCGTGATGGCCGAGACCGGCATGGCGATGATGGGATCGGGCGCGGCGAGCGGCGAGGGCCGTGCGCGCGAGGCAGCCGAGGCTGCGGTCTCCTCACCGTTGCTCGAAGATATCAATCTTGCAGGCGCTCACGGCATCCTCGTGAACGTCACCGCCGGAATGGATCTGTCGATCGGTGAATTCCAGGAGGTTGGCAACATTGTGAAACAATTTGCCTCCGAGGACGCCACCGTCGTCG
>Ga0335077_10010858_pt1 | contig 11379 bp, 5 predicted proteins | sample Lox_Sample_31_FD_207151 | JGI IMG/M metagenome (GOLD analysis project Ga0335077, IMG submission 207151) | Soil microbial communities from Loxahatchee National Wildlife Refuge, Florida, United States - Lox_Sample_3.1 | ecosystem: Environmental > Terrestrial > Soil > Wetlands | place: USA: Florida...
GGCCGCGCTGTGCGTTTATGCGCACACGCACTGCCGGTGAGCGTTCACAGCATGCAGCTTCGAGAAGGCCTGCCCCATCCACGCGGCGCACAGTGGGACGGCAAGGGCGTCAATTTCTCCCTGTTCTCGGCTCACGCGACCAGCGTCGAGGTGTGTCTGTTCGACGCGCGCGGCGAGCAGGAGCTCGAGCGCATCGAGCTGCCGGAGTACACCGACGAGATCTGGCACGGCTATGTGACCGAGCTCGCACCGGGCACCGTGTACGGCTATCGCGTGCACGGTCCGTACGAGCCGGACCACGGCCAGCGCTTCAATCCGCACAAGCTGCTGCTCGATCCTTATGCGCGCGCGCATGTCGGTGAGCTGCGCTGGGATCCGGCCTGCTTCGGCTACACGATCGGCGCCGCAGGCGATGATCTCGGCTTCGATGAGCGCGACAGCGCGCCCTTCATGCCGAAATGCGTGGTCGTGGATCAGGGCTTCGACTGGAAAGAGAACACGAAGCCGCTCGTGCCGTGGGACAGGACGGTCATCTACGAGACGCACGTGCGCGGCTACACCAAGCTGCATCCCGCAGTGCCGCAGAAGCTGCGCGGCTCGTTCGCCGGGCTTGCCGTGCGCGAGGTCATCGAGTACGTCAAATCACTCGGCATCACCACGCTCGAGCTGCTGCCGATCCACACCTTCATCAATGACAGTCACCTGCTCGAGAGAGGCCTCACCAACTACTGGGGCTACAACTCGATCGGCTTCTTCGCCGCCGATCCGCGCTACGTCGCGAACCCGGAGCGGGGACTTGCGGAATTCAAGGAGATGGTCGCGCGCTTTCACGACGCGGGGCTCGAGATCATCCTCGATGTGGTCTACAACCACACGGCCGAGGGCAACGAGCGCGGTCCGACCCTGAGCTTCAGGGGGATCGACAACGCCTCCTATTACCGGCTGATCCCGGACAAGAAGCGCTACTACATCAACGATACCGGCACGGGAAACACGCTGAATCTGAGCCACCCGCGTGTCATCCAGATGGTCACCGACAGCCTGCGCTACTGGGTGCTCGAGATGCACGTCGACGGCTTTCGCTTCGATCTGGGCACCATTCTCGCGCGCGAGGCGAACGGCTTCGACAATCAAAGCGGCTTCCTCAAGGCCTGCTCGCAGGATCCTGTGCTCGCGGGCATCAAGCTCATCGCCGAGCCCTGGGATTGCGGTCCCGGCGGCTATCAGGTTGGGGCGTTCCCGCCCGGCTGGGCCGAATGGAACGACAAGTTCCGCGATACCGTGCGCGATTACTGGCGTGGCGCCGCCTCGGCCGCGGCACTCGCGCCGCGCGTGTGCGGCTCGGCCGACATCTTCGACAGGTTCGGCCGCCGGCCCTACGCGAGCATCAACTTCATCACCGCTCACGACGGCTTCACGCTGCGCGATCTCGTGAGCTACAACGAGCGCCACAACGAGCGCAACGGCGAGGACAACCGCGACGGCAGCCACGACAATCGCTCCTGGAACTGCGGCGCGGAAGGACCGAGTGAGGACGCCGGCGTCAATCGGCTGCGGCACCGCCAGCAGCGCAATCTACTCGCGACCTTGTTGCTGTCGCAGGGCACGCCGATGCTGCTCGCCGGGGACGAGTTCGGTCGCTCTCAGCAGGGCAACAACAACGCCTACTGTCAGGACAACGAGATCAGCTGGCTCGACTGGAAGCTTTCCGACGAGGGCCAGGCGCTCATCGCCTTCGTCACGCGGCTGACGGCGCTCAGACGCCGCTATCCGATCCTGCGCCGCAACCGCTTCCTCTCCGGCGCGCTCAATGAGCGCATCGGCATCAAGGAAGTGACGTGGATTCATGCCTCGGGCAAGGAGATGACGCAGGAGCAGTGGCACGAGGGGACGATGCTCTGCTTCGGCATGCTGCTCGATGGACGTGCTCAGCCGACCGGCCTCAGGCAGCGCGGTCACGATGCCACCGTGCTCATGGTCCTGAACGCTTACCACGACGCGGTGAAGTTCGCGCTGCCGTCCTACGAGGACGGCGCGCGTTGGCAGCGTGTCTTCGATACGAATCTACCCGATGAGCACGGCGCCGACGGTACCACTCTGGAGCCGGGACACGAGTACGAGGTTACCGGCCGCTCGCTGCTGCTATTCGTGTTGCAGGCAGCGTAGAGGCGCCGCGCCTCACGTGTTGGCCTGCGCCGGCCCACCGCTTGCCTTGAGCAGCGGCGGCACGCGACCCGCCTGCCGTTTGCGCCGTCCCCAGCCGTGCACGTACAGATAGACGACCGGGGTCGTGTAGAGCGTCAGCAGCTGACTCACGATGAGACCGCCGACGATCGAGATACCGAGCGGCCGGCGCATCTCGGTGCCGTCGCCGTAGGCGAGCGCGAGCGGCAGCGCGCCGGCGATCGCCGCACAGGTCGTCATCATGATCGGCCGAAAGCGCAGCGAGCAGGCGCGCGCAATCGCGGCGCGCGGCTCGAGCCCGAGCGTGCGCTCGGCATCGAGCGCGAAATCGACCATCATGATCGCGTTCTTCTTGACGATTCCGATCAGCAGCAGAATGCCGAGAAAAGCGATCAGACTGAACTCGGTGCCCGTCGCCATGAGCGCGAGCAGCGCGCCGAGCCCGGCAGAGGGCAAGGTCGAGAGGATCGTGACCGGCTGGCTGTAACTCTCGTAGAGCATGCCGAGCACCACGTAGATGGCGACCAGCGCCGCGAGCAGCATGAGCGGCTGGTTGCGCGCGTTCTGCTGAAAGAGCCGCGCGGTGCCGTAAGAGCTGCCGCGCACGCTGACCGGCACATGGATCTGATTCATCGTGCGCTCGATTGCCGCCAGCGCCTCATCGAGGGAGACCCCGTCGGCCAGGTTGAAGGCGATGGACGTAGAGACCGAGGTGCCGGTGTGATTCACGCTCGTGGGCGTCGTGCCCGTCGCGAAGTGACTGAAGGCGGCGAACGGCACGACGGTCTCGCGGCTCACGCTCACGGCCGATCCGGTCGAGGTGTTGCCGCGCCCGGCGTTCGCGAGCGAGTTGGCGGCAAGATTGCGCGCGACATCCTGCGAAACCGCGGCGCTGCTCGCCGCGGTGGCGGTCTTGAAGTGAGTGGTGCCTGCGACAGCCTGGGTCGCCTGCGTGCCGGTCACGGCGGCGCCCGCCGTGCTGATGTAGAGGCGCTGCAGGATGTCGGGCTGCTGCCAGAACTCCGGCGCCACTTCCATGACGACGTGGTACTGCTGCGGGCTGAAAGGATTGTAGATCGTCGAGACCTGAGCCTGCGCGAAGGCATCCCCGAGCGCGTTGTCGATCTGAATCTCGGTGAGTCCCAGACGCGAGGCGCTGTCGCGATCCACGATCAGGTCGGCCTCGAGCCCGCCGGGCTGCAGATCGGTGTCCACGTCGGTGAGCTCGGGTACCTTCTGCAGCGCGACGCGCAGCTTCTGCGACCAGGTGCGCAGCTCCGTCAGATCATCGCCGAGCAGGGTGTACTGGTATTCCGCGTTCGCCGAGCGGCCGCCACCACCGCCGCCGATGTCCTGGGCGGACTGCAGGAAAGTGGCCACACCGCTCACCGCATTGAGCTTGGGGCGCAACCGATCGAGTACCTGGTCGGCGGACACGTCGCGCTCAGAGCGCGGCTTGAGCGTCGCGTTGATCGTGGCGCTCGCGCCGCGGCCGAACCAGCCGAAATTGCCGCCGCCGGCCGAGCCGGTCACGCTCTGCACGGCAGGATCGCGCTGGATGATCTGCGTGACCTCCTGCAGCTTGCTCTTGATGAGCTGGAACGAGGCGAAGGCATCCGCGCGCATCCCGCCCTGCAGCTGCCCGGTGTCCTGCTGCGGGAAGAAGCCCTTGGGGACGATGATGTACAGATAGACGTTGAAGGCGATGGTCACGAACAGCAGGAGCAGCATCAGCCGCCGGTGATCGAGCGCCCACGCAAGCGTGCGCTCGTAGCCCGCACGCAGCGCCAGGAAGCCGCGCTCGAAGCGGCTCGGCCCAACGCGGCCCGGCCCAACCGCCGGACCCCGGCGATCCCGTCCGAGAAGCCGCGAGCACATCATGGGCGTGGTCGTCAGCGACATGACGAGCGAGATCAGGATGGCGACCGAGAGCGTAATCGTGAACTCGCGGAACAGCCGGCCGATGATGCCCCCCGCGAGCTCGAACGGAATGAATACCGCGACCAGCGACAGACTCATCGACAGCACGGTGAAGCCGACCTCGCGCGCGCCGCGCAGGGCAGCTTGCATGCGCGACATGCCCGCCTCGATGTGACGGTTCGTGTTCTCCATGACGACGATGGCATCGTCCACGACGAAGCCGGTTGCGATCGTGAGTGCCATCAGCGAGAAATTGTCCAGGGTGTAATCGAGCAGGTACATGGCGCCGAGCGTGCCGAGCAGTGACACGGGAACGACCACCGCCGGGATCAAAGCGGCGCGCGGGCTCTGCAGGAACATGTAGACGACCAGGATCACCATCGCGATGGCCACCAGCAGCGTCTGCTCCATCTGATGGAGCGAGGCGCGGATAGTGGTGGAGCGGTCGAAGGTCACGACGAGATCGATCTTGGGATCGATCGCCGCCTTGAGTGCGGGCAGCTCCGCTTTCACGGCGTCCACCACGTCCATGACGTTGGCGCCGGGCTGCTGCAGCACCTGCACGGTCACGGCGGCCTTGCCGTTGTAAACACCGTAGGTACGAATGTTCTCGGTCGCACCGTCCTGCATGTCCGTGACCGTGGCGACATCGCGCAGGCGCACGGTGGAGCCCCCACGGTTGGCGATGATGAGGTTGCGGTAGGCCTCGGCCTCGCGCGCATTGTCGTTGGTGTAGATCTGATAGTGCTCCGCGCCGGCCTCGATCGCGCCCTTGGGCGCATTCGCGTTGGCATTGGAGATCGCCGCGCGCACGTCCTGCAGGCCAATGCCGTATTTCGACAGCGCGAGTGGATTGATCTCCACGCGCACCGCGGGCAGCGCGCTGCCGTTGACGTTGACGCCACCGACGCCCTTGATCTGTGCCAGGCGCTGCGAGATCACCGCGTCCGCGGCATCGTAGATCTGCCCCTGCGTGAGCACATCCGAGGTCATCGCGATGGCGAGCACGGGCCACATCGAGCTGTTGATTTTGCGGTACTGCGGGTTGCGCACCAGGGCCGTGGGCAGGTCCGCGTGCGCGGCGGAGATCGCGGCCTGCACGTCGCGCGCGGCGCCCTCGATATCGCGGTCGATGCCGAAAGTCAGCTGGATGTTGGTCGATCCCACGCCGCTCGTGGAAGTCATGTCGTCCACGTCGGCGATCGCGCCGAGATGCCTCTCCAGCGGCGTCGCCACGCTGCTAGCCATGACCTCGGGGCTCGCTCCGGGCAGCTGCGCGGTGACGAAGATCGCCGGCACATCGATGCGCGGCAGCGGCGCAACCGGCAGCAGCACGAAGGCCGCGGCGCCCGCGAGCGCAATGCCGAGCGTCAGCAGGATCGTCGCGACGGGTCGCGCGATGAACGGCGCCGAGATGTTCATGTCGCGCTGTCCGCGAGCTCGCCGTCGTCCGCCTCGTGCGCGAGGTCATGCGCGGGACGCTTCGCCAGACGGTCGAAGGCGAGATAGATGACGGGCGTGGTGAAGAGCGTGAGCACCTGGCTCACGAGCAAGCCGCCCACGATGCTCACCCCGAGCGGGTGGCGCAGCTCCGAGCCGGTGCCGGAGCCGAACATGAGGGGCAGCGCACCGAAGAGTGCAGCGACCGTCGTCATCAGAATCGGCCGAAAGCGCAACAGGCAGGCCTCATAGATCGCCTCGCGCGGCGGCAGGCCCTGCGCGCGCTCCGCGTCGATGGCGAAGTCGATCATGAGGATCGCGTTCTTCTTCACGATGCCGATGAGCAGGATGATGCCGATGAGCGCGATGATGGTGAGATCGTCGCCGGCGAGCATCAGCGCGAGCAACGCGCCGATACCGGCCGAGGGCAGGGTCGAGAGAATCGTGACCGGATGAATGAAGCTCTCGTACAGCACCCCGAGCACGATGTACATCACCAGCACGGCGGCGAGGAGCAGCAGCAGCTCATTGGTGAGATTCTTCTGGAAGGCGAGCGCCGCGCCCTGGAAGGTCGTGCGGATGGACTCGGGCACGCCGATCTCGCGCTCCACGCGCTCGATCGCCGCCACCGCGGCGCCGAGCGAGGCTCCCGCGGCGAGGTTGAAGGACACCGTCGCCGCGGGAAACTGCGCCAGGTGATTGATCACCAGGGGCCGCGACTCGATATCGACTTTGGCGATCGCGGACAGCGGCACCTGGCCGCCGGCCGCGGAGGGCACGTAGAGCGAGGCGAGCGAGTCGACCGAGCGATATAAGCCCGGATCGGCCTCCAGGATCACGCGATACTGATTCGACTGCGTGAAGATCGTGGAGACGATGCGCTGCCCGAAGGCATCGTAGAGCGCATTGTCGACGGTGCCGACACTGATGCCGAGCCGCGCCGCGCTGTCGCGATCGATCGTCACGTAGGCGGCCAGTCCGTTGTCCTCCTGATTGCTGACAACGTCGGCGAGCTGCGGCTGCTTGCGCAGCGCAGCGACCAGGCGCGGCGCCCAGGTGGCAAGCGCCGCCGCGTCGGCGCTCTCCAGGATGAACTGGTACTGCGTGCGGCTCACCGTGGTGGCGAGAGTCAGATCCTGCGCTGGCTGCATGTAGAGCGTGATGCCGGGTACCCGCGCCGTCTCGCGCTTGAGGCGCCGGATGACTTCGGTGGCACTGGCACTGCGCTGCTCGCGCGCCTTCAGGTTGATGAGCAGCCGGCCGCTGTTCAGCGTGACGTTGCTGCCGTCCACGCCGATGAAGGAGGACATGCTCGCCACGGCCGGATCGGCCAGGATGGCGGCCGCCAACGCCTCCTGCCGCGCAGCCATCTCCTCGTACGAGACGGCCTCGCTCGCCTCCGAGACGCCCTGGATGAGGCCGGTGTCCTGCTCCGGAAAGAAGCCCTTGGGAATGAGCACGTAGAGCGCGGCCGTGAGAACCAGCGTGCCCACCGCGATGTAGAGCGTCAGCCGCTGATGATCGAGCACCCAGGTGAGCCTGCGCCCGTACCAGTCGAGCAGCGCCGCGAACCAGGCGCCGGAGCGCGCCGCGCCATGCTCGCGCGCGCCGCCTGGCTTGAGCAGCTTCGCGCACAGCATGGGTACCAGCGTGAGCGATACGACCGCCGAGATCAGGATGGTGACGGCGAGGGTGACCGCGAATTCGCGGAACAGCCGTCCGACCACATCCTGCATGAAGAGCAGCGGAATCAGCACCGCGATCAGCGACACGGTGAGCGAGATGATGGTGAAGCCGATCTGGCCCGAGCCCTTGAGGGCCGCCGCGAGCGGACGCTCGCCGCGCTCGAGATAGCGCGCGATGTTCTCGATCATGACGATCGCATCATCGACCACGAAGCCGGTGGCGATGGTCAGCGCCATGAGTGAGAGATTGTTGAGGCTGAAGCCCGCGAGATACATCACCGCGAAGGTGCCGATGAGCGATAGCGGCACGGAGAGGCTCGGGATGATCGTGGCGGGAACGTTGCGCAGGAACAGAAAGATCACGAGCACGACCAGGGCGACGGCGAGGCTCATCTCGAACTGCACATCGCGGATCGAGGCGCGGATCGTCGTGGTGCGGTCGGTGAGCACGGCCACGTCGACGCCCGCGGGCAGCGCCGCGCGCAGCGTCGGCAGCAGTTCCTGCACGCGGTCAACCACATCGACCACGTTGGCCCCGGGCTGGCGCTGCACGTTGAGGATGAGCGCGGGGCTCGCGTTCATCCAGCCGCCGAGCTTTACGTTCTCGGCGCTTGCGCGCAGCGTCGCGACGTCGCGCAGCCGCACCGGCGCGCCGTTGCGATAGGCAATGATGATGTCGCCGTAGTCGGCGGCGTTGCGCAGCTGGTCGTTGGTGTTGATGGTGTAGGCGCGCGTCGGTCCGTCAAGCGTTCCCTTCGGACCGTTCTGATTCGCGACGCTGATCGTGGTGCGCAGATCGTCGAGATTCAGGCCATTGGCGGCGAGCGCGCGCGGATTGACCACGACACGCACGGCCGGTCGCTGCCCGCCGCTGATGCTGACGACGCCCACGCCCTTCAACTGCGAGATCTTCTGCGCGATGCGCGTATCGGCCAGGTCCTCGACTTCCGTGAGCGGCATCACCCGCGAGGTGATGCCGAGGCTCAGCACCGGCGCGTCGGCGGGATTGACCTTGGCGTAGATGGGCGGCGCGGGCAGATCCTGAGGCAGCAGCACCTGTGCGGCGCTGATCGCGGCCTGCACTTCCTGCTCCGCGACGTCGAGGTCGAGCGCGAGATCAAACTGCAGCGTGATGACCGAGGCGCCCGCAGAGCTCGTCGAGGCCATCTGCGTGAGCCCTGGCATCTGCCCGAACTGCTTCTCGAGGGGTGCGGTGATCGCCGAGGTGACGACCTCCGGGCTCGCCCCCGGATAGAAAGTCTGCACCTCGATGGTGGGGTAAGCCACATCCGGCAGTGCCGACAGCGGCAATTGAAAGTACGCGAGCACCCCCACCGCGAGGATCGCCAGCATGAGCAGCGTCGTCGCGACGGGGCGCACGATGAAGAGCCGCGACGGGTTCATGCGCCCTCAGTATCCGCAGCGCTGTGCAATGTGGGCATCCGGGCCGGCTGCAGCAACAACGAGACTGCGCTCAGGGGTGACGCGTTCCGCGGTGCGACCAGGAGCCGGATTTCGACGCACCATTCGCACCGCGTTGCCACGCGTTGCCCGACGTGCTCGGCGGCGGCGGTTTCGCGCCGGGCAGCAGCACCGCCGCGCCGTCGCGCAGGCGATCGCCGCCTTCGGTCACGACCACATCGCCGACGGCGAGACCCGAGGTGACCTGCACCTGCTCGCCATCGAGCACACCGAGGGTCACCGGGCGTACCGCAACGGTGCTATCGGGCTTGACCAGATACACGAACGTTGAGACGAGTCCGTTCGGTGCGCCGTGGTGCACGGCTGCGTTCGGCATGACGATCTGGCCCGACAGCGTGTTCTCGAGCAGCTGCACGTTCACGAACTGGTTCGGAAACAGCGCCCCGTCCGCGTTGTCGAACAGCGCGCGCAGCTTCACCGTACCGGTGGTGGTGTCGATCTGGTTGTCGATCGTGAGCAGCTTGCCCACGGCGAGCTTCTTGGCGTTGCTGCGGTCGTAGGCTTCCACGGGCAAGGTGGCGCCCGAATTCAGGCGGCGGCTGATGTCAGAGACATTGTCCTCGGGAACCGGAAAGATCGCGGTGATCGGTTGCAGCTGCGTGATGACGACGATGCCGTTCACGTCGGCTGGCGTCACGTAGTTTCCCGCATCGACCTGCCGCAGGCCGACGCGGCCGGTGACCGGCGAGACGATGTGCGTGTAGGCGAGATTCACCTCCGCGGCGCTCACCTGCGCCTTGTCCGACTCGACCGTGCCCTCGTACTGCTCGACGAGCGCGCGCTGCTGATCGAGCTGCTGTCCCGAGACTGCATCCTCCTTGATGAGGTCCTCGTAGCGATTGAGATCCAAGCGCGCATCTTTGAGCTGCGCCTCGTCACGCCGCAGATTGCCACGGCTCTGATCGAGGGCGGCCTGGTATGGCCGCGGATCGATCTGCGCCAGGAACTCGCCCTGCTTGACCAGCTGCCCCTCACGGAAGCCGATCTTCTGCAGCTGCCCGCTGATCTGCGTCTTCACGGTCACCGTCGCGAGCGGCGTGATGGTTCCCAGCAGTGCGGGGATGCGCACTTGGATGTCGCCGGAGGTCACCTTCGCGACCGACACGGCGACGATGCTGTTGGCTTGATCCTGTTGCTCCGCCTGCTCCGCCGCGACCCGATGGCGGTGCAACCCACGCACCACGAGGAGGGCGAGCAGCAGCACGATCGCCGCCAGCACGACCGCGACCCGGCGCCGGCGCACCAGCTCTAGGGGCCCCCGCAGCGAGGCGGATCGATTGAGGACATCCATAAGCGTCTGCAGGCTTTTACCGCATTTCGATGGCGAGGGCGCGCGCAGCGGCTAGCCACGCCCGACCGCGTTTCGATCGAGCGCTCCGGCTACGCAGCCGACGTGAGATGGTGTTATATATAACTATATCAGTTGGTCCGGTCAAGGGGCCTGGCGGGGGCTGCGCCTGTGCCCTCTCGTCACAGACGAGGGACCTCGCCGGGGCTCAGGAGTTCTCGCCAGATGTGCGCGAAAGATGACCGAGGGGAACGCGAAGCGAGCGCTTCATGGTCTCGAGCACGATGCTCGAGTGCACGTCGCGCACGCTCGGGATCTTGAGCAGCCGCTTCAGCACGATGGTGCTCAGGGCATCGAGGTCGGTGGCCACGACCTGGAGCAGAAAGTCGTAGGCGCCGGTGGTCGCATAGCAGCTCACGACCTCCTCGAGTGCCTCGAGAGCGCGGCGAAACTGCGCGATGTTCTCGTCGGTATGTCGCTCCAGCTTCACCTGCACGAACGCCTGTACGGTGAGCCCCAGCCGCGCAGGATCGACGATCGCCGTGTAACCCTGGATCACCCCCGTCTCCTCGAGCCGCCGGACGCGTCGCGCGCACGGAGTCCCCGACAGTCCGATCTCCTCCGCCAGCTCGACCACCGGCCGCCGTCCGTCCTTTTGCAGCTCGGCCACGAGCCGAGCATCGAAACGATCCAGTCGCATGGTGAATATCGCCAAGTTAGATCGATACACGAGATATTATCCCTATTGAGCCGCTTCCAGAAGGCCAGAATCGCTGCTTCTCACCCCTCGACGCGGATTAGCGTAGGAGCGGCGGCTCCCGCGGCGGGTGCTGCCGTGCATGCAGCTTCGAGGGCGGTTACCGATGAGCGCACTTCCCCATCTGGATCAGGCTCCTGCAGCCACGTCGAGCATCGACTGGTCGAGGGTGCTGCAGACCGTGCTGCTCTCGCGCGCGCTGGATGCGCTCGAGGAGAGCCGTTTGGTGCCGGCGCGTCAGGTGCTCTACCAATTCACCGCGCGGGGTCACGATGTGACCCAGGCGCTGCTCGCCCAGGCGCTGCACGGCACCCGCGATGCCGCCGCGGTCTACTACCGCTCGCGTCCGCTGCTGTTGGCGCTCGGCCTACCGCTCGATGAGGCGCTCGCCTCGACCATGATGCGCCGGGGCGGGGTGAGCGACGGGCGCGATATCGGCGTGGTCTTCAATCTGCCACGGCGCGAAGGCCCCTGTGTGCTGCCTGCCTGCGGCGGTGTCGGCACGCAGTACACGCCCGCGGTGGGCTGGGCCCAGGCGATCGCCTATCACACCCGTGTACGGCACGATGCGCGCTTTGCCCGCTGCATCGCGGTGGCGCATGGCGGAGAGGCCTCCACCGCCA
>Ga0335077_10010859_pt1 | contig 11379 bp, 7 predicted proteins | sample Lox_Sample_31_FD_207151 | JGI IMG/M metagenome (GOLD analysis project Ga0335077, IMG submission 207151) | Soil microbial communities from Loxahatchee National Wildlife Refuge, Florida, United States - Lox_Sample_3.1 | ecosystem: Environmental > Terrestrial > Soil > Wetlands | place: USA: Florida...
GGCTTCGTGCCGTCCGGCACCCGACCGGTCCGTCGGCAAATTACGATCTGAAAACTTTATTCATAACATAACGGGGCTTGAAATGCAACTTTTATACAGGAAAGATAAGCCGGCGGATGAGTCCGGGTAGGCCCGAACGGTGACTTTGTCCCGACCGGAAACGGCCAGCTCCCGGGTGACGTTGAAAGGAGTCCGATCCTGGATCATCGCCGAGGGGCAAAGTCTCGTGCGGCGGACCCTGTGAACCTCAGACGCTTTTCAGGGGATCGATTCCGAACGCTTGTTTCATCCATGACCAGAACGGCTCAAGGCGGACCTTGTCCATCGACTTGCGATCCATCCCGTTGGCCGTGAAAATTTTCACCAAGTGCTCCTCCGCGAGCTGCTGGGCTTGGCGGGTCCGGCCGGACATGCAGAGCGCATAGATGCGAAGCCGGAATGCAAGCTCCTGGAACTCCGGGACTTGCTCGGTTCGGCCCAGAGCTTCCACGGCGGCGGCATACTGCCGCTCCGAAATGAGGCGGATTCCGATGTGAAACTCAAGTGCCGGATGCAAGACCTCTTCGGGCCCCGCGCGGGCCACGATACGCTGAACGTCCGAATCGCTGCCCAACAGCCAGAGGACGGGGGTTTTCAGATCCGAACCTGTCAAAAGACGATGAACCGCTCCAATGGTACCGTTTAGGTCTTGCTTGGAGAGAGGCCCAAACCACCGGGCGTTAATCATGGCCTGGATATCGAAGTAGGGGAGCGATGCGGTCATCTGGCGCTCCGGCCACAGCCGTTTGATCAGGGGGCTCTGACGGAAACGCGTCCTCGCGCCGGATGCGTCGGTGAAACTCTGCATCATTCGGGCGGACTCTTTCGGAGAGACCGAAGGGGCCACGATCCGTTTCGGGTCATCATCGACCAGAGGCGGCGAATCGCCGATGATCGATTTCAGATACTCTTCGTCCCCGATAAACAACGCGCCGAGCTGCTCCGGCCGTTCGAAACCGAGCGCGCTCATCTCGGGCGCCGCAACCGGATCACTCCACTGACGGGCGAATTGTTCCTCGGATACCGGTCCCCGGGCCTTCCGGGTTCCTACCATCATCATGTCCCCCCCGATCCCGTTCCACAGTGAACAGTCCTCGAACGCATCGCAGAAGGCGCGGAGGACGGCCTTGGCGCTGACCTCCGTGAGTGATTTTAAGGGCAACCAATACGTGACGATCCCTCCCTCGGCCAGGCGGTCATGAATCAGCTGGAAGTACTCGCGCGTATAAAGATTGACGACACCGGCGTTCTCCGGAGGAGGGGGTTCGGCCGTGATGAGGTCGAAATGCTGGTCGGTCGTCTGGAGAAAGTAGCGCCCGTCTTCGATGTGAACGCGAACCCGCGGATCATGGAGGGGATTGTCCGCGTTGTTCGGGTAAACGACGTCGCTCATCTCCAGGACGGCACGGGAAATGTCCACCACATCGATGGTCTCAAGGCTCTTCGAATCCGTCATGGCTTTTGCCGTGTTGCCGACCCCGTAACAGATCAGAAGGGCCCGTTTGAGGTTTGGATGAACGGCCATGGGCCAGTAGACGTAAAGCTTCATGTAGCGGCGTGATTGAGACTCCGTTCCGGACATCGCGGACGAATTGGTGAGCAAGGTATAGGACATCGGCCTCCCCAGCAGCCGGGTCTCCAGGAAGCTGATGGTCTCGGTAAGGCTCTCCCGAGTCGCCGCGACGCGGCTGGAAGCTTCCTGATCGATCTTAAGATATCGATTCCAGGCCGCCTCTCGCTTAAGATACCGATTTTCAGAAAACCGGAGATGATGCTTCTCCATCGATCCAAAAGGAAACAGGAGGGCACTCAAGAGGAACAGGGCCGCGGTTGCGTATGTGATCCGACGCGGGAAGGAAGTTTTGGCCAGCAATAGTGCACCGATGGCCCCGTAAAGCAGGGCGATCAGAAAAAACGATTTCTCCATTCCCAAGACGGGGAGTAAAACGAATCCGCCGACCAGCGACCCGATCGCGGCGCCTACGGTATTGACAAACGTCAGGGTGCCCGTGGTCTCGGTCTCGGAAGCCAGGTTGTTCCGCAGAGCGGCGCCGACCAGTGTGAAGAAGACCCCCGAAAGGAAGGAGACGGGAAACATGAGGGGCGCGCCGACGGCCAGGATATCGACCGTCTTGCTGATGACGTAAGACGAGTCGGCGAAAGGCCTAAGCACCCATGGAAAAACGGCATAGGAAATCACACAAAGGAAGCCGGCCAAAAATGCGATTGAGGCTGTAAACCGATAGGCATCGAGCGAGAGACGCAGCCACTGCGAAGCGGCCAAGCCGCCCAGTCCGATCCCCAGGAGAACAAGTCCCAGCATGAGCGCAAAGGCCACCGAGTGGCCTAAAACAAAAAGCAAGAGGAAGCGGAACCAAACGACCTCCAGGGCCAAAAGGCAGAGCCCGGAAAGACAGGCTGCGGCCAGCCAGTGCTTTCCGGTAAGCGCCGTGGCGCGCCGGCCCGCGTTGACGGACGATAAGGACAAACGCGGGGTCTTCAATGAAAGCCCGGCCGCCGCGACGGCAGCCGTTAGGTTCGAGCCGCTGGCCAGAATGGCCGTCCCGTGAATGCCGAGGGCGCCGATGAGATAGATCTCGCCAAGAACCACCGCGATTACGGCTCCCATGGTGTTCCATCCATAAAGTCTTCCCAGCACAGAGCCGAAGTTGGTGTCGTAAGCCATGAGGGCCTTTGTGAGCAAGGGCAGCGTCACCCCCATGGCGGTGGATGGGATGAGCAACAGGCAAAATGCGACCAGGAGCCGAATGGGATTCAAGAGCCACGGGTTTTCCAACAGCGGATGGAGCCAAGGCGCCAGGAACGCTCCAATGAATGGAAACTGATAGACGAGCCCCAGACCCGTCAGCGCGACGGCTGCTTCAGCGAACGCATAGATACGAATCGGGCTTCTAAATCCCGCGCCGTACCGTGCGGCCATTGCGTTTCCCAGCGCGAGCCCGCCCATGAAGCCGGAGAGGACGAGGCTCGAGGCCCAAACGCTGTTGCCGAAGGCCAGCCCTGCCTGGTGAAACCAGAGCATTTCGAAGATAAGCGCGGACGCGCCTGAGATGAAGAAAATCGTGCAAAGCAGGGCGGTCATCTGGCCAAGAGTCGGTTACATTTTTTAACGCAAAAAAACAACCGAACACGGGGACGACCCGAACAAGGGGATGGGTTTCCGGGCGGGCGTTTCAAGAGGGTTCCGACGAAGAGCGGGAAGCGCCGGCCAAGGCCAGCAGGTCGTCCACCGTGAACAGGTGTTCCAGGGGATGACCGGCGGCCGCGATCTTTTCCCGGCCGCCTTCCTGTCGGTCCACGAGGGCGATGACCTTCAGGATCTTGCAGCCGTGCGCCTTCAGCCTTTCGATCGCCTTGAGCGTCGATCCGCCGGTGGTCACGACATCCTCCACGACCACCACCTCGGCGCCCTCCGGCAGGCTTCCTTCGATCCAGGCCCGGCTTCCGTGCCCCTTCGGCTCCTTCCGGATGATGAAGGCCGGAATGGGCTGTCCTTCGAGGTAGCTGGTCACGGCGACGGCCAGAGCGATGGGATCGGCCCCCAACGTCAGGCCGCCGACGCCTTGAGGGTGCAGAGACTTGATCCGCTCGAAGACCAGTCGGCCGATGAGCGCCGCGCCTTTCGGATCGAGCGTCACCTTTTTGCAGTCGACGTAGTAGCGGCTCATCTGTCCGGACGTGAGCTTGAAGACCGGTTGATCGCTGCAGCGGAACGATTGGCGGAAGAGAAGATCGAGCAGTTGATCCCGGCCGGAAGACGCGGCCGGCGCGCCTGATTTTTTTCGGGAGGGCATCGCGATCCTTTGTTTGCGGATTGTAAAAAATTCGGAGTTAGTATACCATAAGATTCGAACGTGTCAACGAGCATTGATAAGACCCCGCCGCGGTTTGCGGACCGGACGCGTTTGAGAACGACGGGTTTGAGATGAACTATTTAAAAGCCATCGGGTTTGTGGTGGGATTTCTTCTGATCCTGACCATTCTGTTTTATGTCGTTGGCATTTACAATATCGAATAGGGAAATCGGACAAGCTCATGACGACTAAAACGGCGCACCGTCGCGTCACGGCGGGCCTTGTCCTCGTCGCCGGCTTGATGGGTTCTCCATGGACGCCGGTGATCGAAAGCCGGGCCGCCGATCCGATCGACCGCGCGGCGGGTCCCGTCCGCCTTGGAATGACGGTCGCGGAGTTCCAAAAAGCGGTGAAGGGCGGCGAGCAGACGGGCGAAAACCCGGGCCTGATCGAGGACGAACGGTCGTTCGAGGTCTTGCGGGAATCCCTGCCCCGGGAGATTCGGGTCATGGGCTGCCGGTTTCTTCACGGTCGGCTGTATCGCGTTACGGTCGAATACCGCGAAGGTTTTTTCGACGAGGCCCGTTGGGACAATCTGGTCAAGAAGGACATGGAACGATACGGGAAGGTGCCGGTCCAATCGAAGTCGCTCGGCGAGCATCCGTTTGAGTTTGTCCAGTGGGACGATCCGCAAACGCGTCTCGTCCTTCAACGGGAGCTTCGGATGCGGTTCGAGTCGAAGCAATTGGTGAAGCAATACAATGTCGTGATGATTCTGTTGGACCAAGCCCTTTGGAACGAGCGCCAGGAGGCCGAGGGGTCGCTGTTTTAAGCGCCGGAACGAGGTCGGGCATGGATGACGAAACGACGATCGGGTCGATCAACCTTTCGAACAATCTTTCCCGGCGGCGGATGGATTGGATCAATTACCATCTGGCCTGTCTCGTGGTCGTGGCCGGTCCGGTCATCGGCGAAAAATTTCCGCTGTCCAAGGAACAGATGGTGATTGGGAGGCAGCAGGATGCGGAAATTCCGATCGACGACCCCATGGTCTCGCGCAAGCATGCCGAGGTTGTGCGCGAATCCGGCGACCGGGTCGTCCTCCGCGACCTGGACAGCAAGAACGGGACGTTTTGCAACGATGCGAAGGTAGGGGAGAAGGAACTCTCGGAGGGCGATCTCATCCGGGTCGGGAACTCGATTTTGAGATACGTGGGGCCCAACAGCCTTGATCATCTGTACCAGGACGAACTTTCCGAACGGGCCCTTCGGGACGGACTGACGGGGTTCTTTAACAAGCCGACCTTTCGCCTTTACCTTGAGCGCAACCTCGAACGATGTAAAAACCTCCACGCGCCTCTATCCATCGGACTGATCGATTTTGACGGGTTTAAGAAGGTCGGCGAGGGCGAGAGGCATCCGGCCGGCGACCGTGTTCTGAAAGAATTTGCGGACCGGGTCAAGAGCGCGATCCGTCCGACGGATCTGCTGGCGCGGTACGGCGGCGACGAATTCGGTCTCATCCTTCCCCTCACCCACCTGATGGGGGGCCGGCTTGTCGGTGAGCGGCTTCGGACCCGCGTCGCGGATCAGGCGTTCGAGGTGGACGGGCAGGCGTTCTCGATGACGATCAGCGTCGGGATCGCCGAACGCTCGGGCGGCGCGGAGGACGCCGACGCGCTGGTCGCCCGGGCCGACGCGGCGCTCCGCGAGGCGAAACGGATGGGCGGGAATATCACCTACTGTTTTATGGAGCCGAAGAAGTAGGGGAAATCTCCGATGGGCGCCGGTGTCGGAGGGAAGCGCGACGGGTGGATCGGAGGCGCTCCCGATGCGCGTCGAGGGCCGGACCGACGCGTGCGGGGTCGGTCATCGGGGATAAGCAGGTGAAGTTGTAACAGAGATACACCGCGGCCTTCCCGTTGACCGGTCCCTTGCCTTCGAGGAGTGGGAGGGACGGAATTTTTCCCTGGGCCGCGAGGGGGTCGAGATGTCCCAGAATGCGATTCGGAAAATATCGCGAGGCCGTTTCGCGGCGGAGAGCCTCATAGCCCGCCTCGCCGGGTTTTCCGACCACCGCGATCTCGATCGGCCCATCCAAAAGAAAATCCACCGCGGCCAACGTTTTGCAAAAAGCGCGGGCAAAGCGATCGATGACCGCGCCGTAAGCCGTCACGGCCGACTCCGCCGCCTTTCGCCAGTCTTCGCGATTGAAATGAAACGAAAGGCGCGCCAGGGCCATGGCGGCCGAAGCGTTCGCGTTCGGGGTGGCTCCGTCATGACCGTCGCGATGGCGGAGGATCAACCGTTCATGATCGCGCGAGGTGTTGTAAAATCCGCCGCCGTCCTCGGGACTGAAGTCGCTCAAGATCCGTCCGGATAATTCCGCCGCCGCGGTCAGGTATTGCGCCGAACCGCCCGCCTCGTACAGATCGATCAGGCCCTCGCACAAATAGGCATAGTCGTCCAGATAGGCGTTGAGGTGGGCCTTCCCCGAGCGGTAGGTTCGGAGCAGCCGGCCCTCGGGAGTCCGAACGGTTTGAAGGAGAAAGTCGGCCGCCCGCCCGGCGGCATCGAGATAGCGCGGCTCGTTCAGGATCCGGGCCCCTTCCGCCATCGCGCCGATCATTAAACCGTTCCAGGAGGTCAGAATCTTGTCATCCCGCCCGGGGGGGATGCGCCGGCCCCGCGCTTCGTACAGTTTTTTTCGAGAGGCGTCCAGCGAGATCTGCAACGCCACCGGGTCGATTCCAAGCCCGGCGGCGACCCCGGCCAAGGGGCGGGGCGTGTTGGGGATGTTTTTTCCCTCCCAGTTGCCCGCTTCGGTGATGTCGTAGTAGGCGCAGAAACGCCGGGCGTCTTCATCGCCCAGGACGGCCTTGACTTCATCCGGAGTCCAGACGAAATACTTTCCTTCCTCGCCCTCCGAGTCGGCGTCGGTGGAGGAGTAAAAGCCGCCTTCCGGCGAGGTCATCTCGCGGATTTCGTAATCCAGGATCTCGGTCGCGATCCGTTTGTAGAACGGATCCTCGGTGACCTGATAGGCTTCCAGATAGATTCGGGCCAGCAGCGCATTGTCGTAGAGCATTTTTTCAAAATGCGGGACGAGCCATCGTTCATCGGTGGAGTAGCGGCAGAATCCGCCCCCGATCTGGTCGTACATGCCCCCTTGGGCCATCGCATCCAGCGTTCTCCGCACGAGGGCGAGCCATTCGGGATCTGCCGTGCGGCGGTGGACCCGCAGCAACAACGACAAGGCCGTCGAGGGCGGGAATTTGGGCGCGCCGCCGAATCCGCCATGAACAGGGTCGAACTCCCGCGCGAGCTGCGCCGCGGCCTGCTCGATGGCTTCGTCCCCCACCGCTTGGGCCGGGGGGGCGAGGACTTGTCCGCGGATATGTTCCGTGAGGGTTTCGCCCTGTTGCAACAACGCGGCGCGATTGGTTTTCCACAGGTCGGCGATCTTAAGGAGGATCGCGCCGAAACCGGGTCGGCCGTATCGATCCTCGGGCGGAAAGTAGGTCCCGGCAAAGAACGGCCGCTGGTCCGGCGAAAGAAAAACGGTCATCGGCCAGCCGCCGTGGCCGTTGTTCATCGCGACGGTCGCCGCCATGTAGATCTCGTCCAGGTCCGGCCGCTCTTCGCGGTCGACCTTGATATTGACGAAATGGTCGTTCATGATCCGGGCCGTCGCTTCATTCTCAAACGATTCGCGCTCCATGACGTGACACCAGTGGCAGGCCGAATATCCGATGCTGAGCAGGATCGGCTTGTCCTCGTCCTTGGCCTTGCGAAGCGCCTCCTCCCCCCACGGATGCCAGTCCACCGGGTTGTGCGCATGCTGAAGCAAGTAGGGGCTGGTCTGATGAATCAGGCGGTTGGTATGCCTATGCGTCGTGTCTTGCGTCATGGACTCAAGGATACCCTGCGCGGATTCGCTTGGTCAAGGATGGAAAGGGCTCCCGGTGCCTAGCCTTCCGGATCGTATTTAAGCCGGTAACCGATTCCGGGCTCGTTCATGAGAAATCGCGGGCGGGCGGGGTCTGATTCAAGTTTATGGCGGAGATGGGTCATGTGAACGCGCAGATATTGAACCTCGTTCTCCTGCGCGGGACCCCAAACTTCTCTGAGAAGCTGACGGTGGGTGATCACTTTGCCGGCGTGGCGAATCAAGACCGCCAGCAATTTGTACTCGATGGGGGTCAGGTGAACTTCCTTCTCATCGAGGTAGGCCTGCCGTTGCGCCAGATCCACCCGCAGATTATTCAGAATAAAGACCGGCTCGTTCTGATCCGCCCCCTTTCTGGCCGCGTGTCTCAGGGCGACGCGGATCCGGGCCAGAAGCTCGCCGGCGGTGAAGGGCTTCGTAAGATAGTCATCGGCGCCCGCGTCGAGCGCCCGGATTTTGTCCTGCTCCTGTTCCCGCGCGGATATCACGATCGCGGGTGTCCGTGTCCATTCCCGAAGCCGTCGGGTGATCTCCAGGCCGTCGAGATCCGGCAGCCCGAGATCGAGGAGAATCACATCGGGATTGCGCGTGGCGGCCTGGACAAGCCCTTCCTGCCCGGTCGCGGACTCGATGAGACGATAGCCCTGACTCTGGAGCGTGATCCGCAGAAAACGCCGCATTTGCGGCTCGTCCTCGATCAGCAAGATCAGCGGCTTTTCATCCGCCATCAGGAGCCTCGACCTTTTCTTCCCGCGGATTCGGCCCCGGCGGTCCTTCGAGAGGCAGAGTGAAACGGAATATCGCGCCGCCGCCGGGCCGGTTCTCGGCCCATATCCGGCCGCCGTGGGCCGTGACGATGGCCCGGCAGATGGACAAGCCCAGCCCGATGCCGCCCCCGGCGTCCGAACTGCGCGCGAATTTCTCGAAGATCCTCTCTTCGGCTCCCGGCGGGATGCCCGGACCGCGATCACCCAGTTCCACCCACAGGAGGTCTCCCTTCACCTCCGCGGAGAGTTCCAAGAGGCTTCCCTTCGGGGTATACTTCAGCGCGTTGTCCAGCAGATTCACCATGACCTGCTCGATCAGCAAAGGGTCGAAAGGAGCCAAGGGGAGATCTCTCGGCAAGCGGGTCGTCAGGGGGTGATCCTTGAGCCGGGCGGCCAGGCGGGTGAGCACCGCCGCAATGATCTCTTCGATCGACAGCCACTCCTTTTTCACGGTGATCGCGCCGGACTCGAGGCGGGTCATGTCGAGAACGTTTCGGATCATCTGATTTAAATGGTCCGCCTCTTCGGAAATGGTTTCGACCAGCTCCCGCTGACTGGATGGATCCAGAGTCACGTCGCGATCCAGGAGCGTCGTCGCGGCTCCGGTAATGGCGGCCAGCGGGGTTCGCAAATCATGGGAGACCGAACTCAGCAGGGTGTTGCGCAGGGCTTCCGTCTCGGCTTTCAAGAGGGCCCGGTGCGCTTCCCGGGCCAGGAGGGCCCTTTCGATCGCCATGGCCGTCTGGTTCGCAAAACTTTCGAGGGCACGGATCTGTTCCTGGTCGAAACCTCCGATGGAAGGATCGGGCCGGATCCCCAGCACGCCCACGGTCCGCGTGGAGGTTACAAGAGGCAGATACAAAGCCTGCGCCCCCGGAAGGGTGTCGGTTCCCAGCCCGGCCGGCTGACGTTGGTCGAACGTCCATTGGGCCACGCCCGATTCTCTCTGATCCAGAACAAAGGTTTCCGGTCCCGCCGCCGGGACCTTCAGATGGTTTTTGGGGTCGGGCAGGAGAACGACCGACCGGCTTGAAAAGACCTCGCCGATGTGTTTTACGGCGAGGGCGGTCATTTTTTCGATTTTCCGTTCGTACAACAATTCACGGCTCAGGCTGTAGAGCGCGCCCGTTCTCCGCTCCCGGAGCCGCGCGGCATCCGCCTGCTCCCGCACGCGCAGGGTCAAGCGGCTGATGACCAACGCCACGACGAACATGACGACGAACGTGATGAAGTATCGGACATCGGCAACGGCGAAGGTGTAGATCGGGGGTATGAAGAAGAAATCGAAGGAAGCCACGCTGAGCACCGTGGCCAGGAGAGAAGGTCCCCGACCCGCCCGGCTGGCGACCAGGACGATTCCCAGGAGATAGACCATGGCCAGATCGGCCGGAGTGAAGTACGGGCGCATCACGGCCGAAATTCCGGAACAGACCGCAACCGAGGCGACGCTCAGGATCCACTCTCTCGCGTTCGACCCGTGCGGAGCCGCTTTCCCGGAGCGCCGGGACACCGGCTCCGCGCTGTCGCCGGTGATGACATAAACGTCGATATCACCGCTGCCCCGGACGACCTCGTCCAGCGTGGAACCGAACAGCCGATCCTTCCATCGGGGATGGGTCGGCTTGCCGATGATAATCTTGCTGGCGTTTCGGCTTCGGGCGTAGCTCAGGATCTCCTCGCTGGCCCGATGCCCCGACAGGGTGACCGTTTCGGCTCCCAGACTCTCGGCCAGGTGCATGTGCTCGTCCAACTGTTTCCGGTCGCTTTCGGACAAGCGCACCCGCGAAGGGGCCTCGACATTCACGGCGATCCAGTTTGTCCGCAGGCCGTCGGCCATGCGCTTGGCCGCGCGAATCAACCGGATCGAGCGGGGATTCGGCCCGACGCAGACCAGGATCCGTTCGGCGGCCGGCCAAACGGTCTTGACCCCCCGGTCGAGCCGGTAGTTCTGCATCTGCTCGTCCACCCGCTCGGCTGTTTGGCGCAAGGTCAACTCCCTCAGCGCGAGCAGGTTTCCTTTCCGGAAGAAGTTCTCTTGCGCCCGGGCCGCGAGTTCGGCCACATAAACCTTCCCCTCCTTGAGCCGCTCCAGGAGTTCATCCGGCGGAAGGTCGATCAACTCGATCTCGTCCGCCCGGTCCAGGACGGAATCGGGCAGGGTCTCCCGCACCACAACCCGTGTGATCTGGGCGATCACGTCGTTGAGGCTCTCCAGATGCTGCACGTTCAGCGTCGTGTAAACATTGATTCCGGCCGCCAGCAGTTCGAAGACGTCCTGCCAGCGCTTTTTATGGCGGGATCCGGGGGCGTTGGTATGCGCCAGCTCGTCGATGAGAATCAGCGCGGGCTTGCGGGCCAGCGCGGCGTCGAGATCGAATTCTTTTAGCGTCGTCCCGCGGTATTCGATGGCGCGTCGGGGCAGGGCCTCCAAATCTTTGAGAAGCGCCTCGGTTTCGGCGCGGCCGTGGGTTTCCACGATTCCCACGACCACGTCGACTCCGTCGGCGCGTTTCTCCTGGGCCGCATTGAGCATGGCATAGGTCTTCCCGACCCCGGGGGCGGCGCCGAAGAAAATAATCAACTTGCCCTGGCGCGCGCGCTCTTCTTCTTTTCTTACCTGCTCAAGCAGCAGATCCGGGCTGGGCCGCCTTTCTTCTGGATGTTTCATGGCCCTCTAAATTTAGAACGGCGTGAAATTGAAGGTTAGATTATAGCAGGATTATCGGAGCTCATCCAGTGCAAGGTTCAACTGCAGGACGTTGACCGTCGCCTCGCCCAGAATTCCAAGTTGTCGCCCTTCGGTTTTGGC
>Ga0335077_10010861_pt1 | contig 11378 bp, 12 predicted proteins | sample Lox_Sample_31_FD_207151 | JGI IMG/M metagenome (GOLD analysis project Ga0335077, IMG submission 207151) | Soil microbial communities from Loxahatchee National Wildlife Refuge, Florida, United States - Lox_Sample_3.1 | ecosystem: Environmental > Terrestrial > Soil > Wetlands | place: USA...
ATTGAGGGCACCGGCGTCACCCATCTGTGCTACCGGGTGAAGAAAGGGTAACGAGTGAAGCAAGGCTAACGGGTCAAGCCAGGCTACCGGGTGAAGCCAGCGGTCAACGGCGGTGGACCTAGGCCCGCTGGGTGGGTGGTCGCGCTCGCTGAGCGAGGTCAGCCTGGGTGTCCCAAACCGCGCGCTTGGCAACGACAAGGAGCACGACCGGCAACACGACGGCCAAGGCGAGCGCGGTCGTGAGCGCGATCGCGTCAGGCGTCGGCATGCCCTCCAAATGGGTGGTGTGGAACACCAGATGCAAGACCGCAAACTTTAAATAGCCGGCCAGGGCGGTACGGACGATGCGGTACTCGATGAAGATTGCGACCGCGGCCATCACCACGCCTTGCGACACGAAGAACGCACCGACGTCGCTCACGAAATGCTGGCTGAACGGCGGGTCCATCGCCACGGTAGGCACGTCGTTGTAGAAGTAGTGCGGCAGGAGGGTAGGCCCAGGTGCCGATTAACGCATCGCTGACGGCGAGGAACATCAAGCCTGCCCTGAGCCATGATCGTGCTCGCGTCGTCAGAGCCTCCTCGACACAGACCCGGGCACGTCCAATGTGCTCGGGAGCGAACCGCTCGGTCAGGAACTGCGCGAAGGTGACCGGCGGCGCACTCGGGCGTCAGGCGATCGCCGCAGCGCAGCCGGCGGCCGCGCCGCGCGCTAACCTAGTCTTTACTAGGTACGGTTAACTGAAACCTAGGGAACATTAGGTTGTCAGGTGAGGCAGGGAGAACACGGCCGATGTCGTCCCGCAGATCGGGCAACGGAGGCATCGTGAACCGGGCGTCCCCGGTGAGCATCTCGACGAGCGCGGGCACATACGCGCGCGGCGCCGAGCATCCGGTAACAATGCGGGTGCAGCTCACTGTGGTAGGGCGCTATCAGCCGATCGAACGCGCCCGTCTCTCCGCCGCGCGCTGCTTTCGGCAGTACCTGGTCCACGAGCGGCAAAAAGTCGGGCGCATCCACCCGACGCACGCTACCCCAGGGCCGTTCGCCCAGCTCGCCTGGTGCTTGCCTGGAAGTGTCGGTTGAGCCCGTTTGCGTATCTGCGGCCAAGGTTTGCCGCGTTGCGGGCGAGCCAGGCCGACAGCTGCGTCGTGCCGGTTGCGGGGCCGTCCGTATCTGCCAGCCCAGCCGCCATTGCCTGGTATTCGTCGCGGGTGAGCAGAACGTCGTGCAGCGCGAGACCCAGAACCCGTGCCGCCACGGGCACGATCGGCGCCGGTACGCAGAGGATCTGCGAGCGGCTATTGACAGCATCCCGGATGCTGGTGACAAGTTCGAGGAACGTCGGTCGCTCCGGTCCGACCGCGTCGAGCACGATGTCGGACCGCTCGCTGCCACATGCGACGCACAGGCGGGCCAGGTCGTCGACGTGGATGCCACGGATCCGGTAGCCGCCGCGGTCGCCGACAGCGAAAACCGGCAACCGCCGCAGCAGCCAGGCGATGTTGTTGATGAGCACCGCGTCGCCGCCGAAAAGGATCGCCGGCCGGAGGATGGCGTGAGACAGTCCGCTGCCGGCAAGTTGCCGCTCGACCAGGGCTTTGCCACGGAAGTACGGCAACGGGGAGTTGGCGCTCGGATGGGTGATGCTCACGTGCACGACTCGCTGGATCCCTGCCCGCCGGGCTGCCTCGAACAATGTCCGTGAGTTGGCGACGGCCCGATCGTGATCTGTGCCTCGGTGCGCGAAGCGCACCCAGTAGGTGTTGTACAGGGTTGTCGCGCCGGACAGCGCGGCGGCGAGAGCGTCGGGGTCGTCGAACGTGAGCGCCCGGATATCGATCGGCGAGCGTTGTGGCGCCCGCTCAGGGTGGCCCGTTAGGGTGCGGACGCGACGGCCGGCGTAGATCAGCTCGCTGGCGATCGCGCTGCCCGAGTAACTGAACGCGCCTGTCACGACGTCGATCCCGGTGTCAGACATGGCCGTCTCGACTACCTCGACAGTTGCGGGGTGCTCCAGCAGTTCGCGGTCCTTGCGCTGCGGGCCGAGGCAGACCCGCTTGGTGACGATGTAGACGGCGATCGGCCCGAGGAGGGTGACCCGGCCGAACCAGGTGGTCCAGTAGAGCTGGACGTCGAAAAACCACTGTCTCCAGGCCCGGGGACGACGGCGGTGTCACTTGGTCATCGTCGCCCGGTGACTGGAGCCGTGTCGCCAGGGGCGCCCCCTAGGTTTGGCCCTAGGTTTGGCCCTAGGTTTGGCCCTAGGTTTGGCCCTAGGCTCAACCCTAGGTTTGGCCGTGGTTTAACCCTGGTGGTCGTCCGGGTGGGGCTGCGGGCGCCGGTGCGCGTGTCGCATATCAGCCCGGGCGAACATTGCCGCGGCAGCGCCGAAGCTGCGCGCGGGTGCGCCGACGGGATCCTCCGGCTATGGCGTCCACACGGGAATACCTTGTGCCTCCATCCGGGCCAGGCACTCCTGATGATCTACACATATGCGGTCGCCGGTCGACGTGGCTATCGTGCGCGTCTCGGTGCTGCCGCAGGCGTCGCACTTAGGTGGTGCTGGGCCCACCTGGCACACGGGCGCGCCCCGTTGCGCCTGGTGCGGAACGCCGAACATCAATTCAGCGCCTCCGCCGGTTATCCACGAACACGGCGTCAATGGACCCAGCCCGGCTCAACCTCGGTGCGACGACCGGCTCGGTCTCGGCACCTGGGCCGACGATCACGGGAGCCGGTCGGCGTCGGCGCTGAATGGTGCACATGTGATTCCCTGCGGTCAGCAATTAATTCCCTCGACATAAGAATAGCCGGCTTTTGTATACCAAGGTTACGCGGGAGTAAATTGTATTCTCCGACCGGGAGGAGCAATCCCGGTAACAACGGGTGGCCGGCCGGGGCCAATCCGGGGAGACGACAGCGAAGCCGGTTAACGTCCTGCTCACGGCGGCCACGCGGAGGGCTAATACTACAGCCGCAACTTTCGAGCCGCCCTGAGAACGTGCTGGTCACCGAGCTGCCAACCCGAGCATCTCTAGCAAGATCGTTTTAAGCACATGCAGGTCAGAGGCGTGCCTCTGGCAAAGTGCGGCTGAAGTACTAATTCCTTAGGCGCGGGTCCGCGCGTGTGGTCCCGGCCGTGCACGATCGCGGACCTGACCTTCTCGTCGCGGAGGTGGCCGCCCGGTGCCCGCCCGGGTGCTCGCGCGCAAACCCGGCAAGCGGAAGCCGGTTCGCAGGCGCGGGGTTGAACCGTCTCGCAGGTCCCAGACGTATCCGAATGTGGGGTTCTGGTGAAGGGCCCCGGAACCGTGGCGGCGGGAACGCCGCCAAAAGCAACAGCAACGTCGGTCCCGCCAGGAGGCGTGCAGCGTGCAGCACAGCTGTGTACTGCCTGATAATCGCTGCCTACCTGCGCCGCACGCAAGAGGGTGACCTCAAATGACCTCCAACCTGCCGCTGCGCGCCGGCCCGCTGGCACTGTGCCCCGGCTGCCGCACCCCGCTGGACGGCGGCCCCGTCCTGTACCGCTGCCAGACCTGCCGGCAGGCCGTGTCAGCAGCCGACGTCGACACCGGCTATCACGCCCCGGCGGGCAAGGCCGCCGCATGATGCCGATCAAACCGATGGACGACCGCGACTGGTTGGCCGAGCTGTTTCGAGGAGCATCGGGCCTACCTGCGGGATGGTCTTCGACGAGATCGCGCCCGTCGTCGGGCGTTCGGCGGGCGGCCGCGAGCACTTCTTCAGCGCGGTGTGGAGCGCTGAGTCCGCGGCCTACCGTCGCAGGTCGGCCGCCTTGTCGGGTAAGTCACGAATGTCCGACTGCGCGCTCGGTCGGCGAGCACGACTCCGCGGCGCGCTTGCCGCCCGCAGCCGAGCGGTCTCCGTCAGCAACCATCGTAGGGCGCCCAGTTAGACTGGCCGCCGCTGGCGAGAGCGTTGGCGAACACCTGGTTCTGCTCGGCGACGCTGGCGTTGCCGAAGTCGGTGGGGGTCACCGCCGTAGACAGCCCAGGTCGACGCGCTGAACTGGTACAGGCCGTAGTTACCGCTGGCGTTCATGATCTGGGCCTGGCCGCCGCACTCGCGGGAGACCACGCACTGGCCGAACGCGCCACCGGGCACGCCACCCGGGCGCCGGCGCCGGCTGCGCGTTATGGTCGCGGGCGTGCGCGGATGGGCTCTCCCCCGACGTCATCGGCGAACGCCATCGTGCCGGTCCTGGCCGCTAGCGGAGGGCCACGGCCAGCCACGCGCGTAACGACGTGCTTGCACGGGTCAGGGCCATGACGCCGCTCGGTCCGCGGCCCCGTTCCGCTCGATGATCTCCGCTGTTACCTTGCTTGCTGACACCAGCAGGCTGCCGACGTCGGCTGCGCTGAGGCCGTCGGCCACCACCTCCGTGCTAACCGTCCAATGCTGCACGGGACCACGCACGATCAGGAAGCCTGGCGCGTGTTCACCGCCGGTAGCGGGGTCGCTGCGCTCGATCCAGTAATGGAGCTTCTGCTCGCCCATGTGGGGACTCTCCTTATTGGGTGAGGTCGCCCCGGCCCCGGATCGGGCGGGGCCGGACGTCCACCACGCTGGCCGTCCCTCTCGCCGGGGTCGGCGCCGAAATGACAGCTTTCTCCACCATTGAGCACCTTGTGGGCCAAACCCTACGGGCCATCGGATGAGTTCCGCGGTGCCGGGCCCGCGGCTGCGCAAGATGGGATGATGGGTTACGTCCCGCCGGCGGCGCAGTTCGCCCAGCCGGCCCGGCGTCACGCCGCGGTAGCCGTTATGCAGAAATTCTGCTCAACGGCTTACGCGGTGCGGCGTCCCTACGCACACTTCACGCCCCTGTAGCCAGTTTGGCCAGCTACGGAGAACTGGTCGGCTCGGCCGTGACGGTCACCATCGCTGGGACGCTGACGGTCACCGTCGTGGGCACGTTGACGGTCACCGTCGTCGGCGCGCGGACCGTCACCGTCACGCCGGGCGGGGTCACCGTGACCGTGGCAGGGGGCGGCGCTGCGGCCGTCGCCCACTCCGTGACCGGCGGCGGGGCCGGGGCTGGTTGCGGGACGTAGTGCGTGACTCGCTGCGTTACATTCCTCGTCACGGTCGAGGTCCGCGGCCTGACGGTATTCACGAGCCTGATGAGATGCGTGGGACCAGACAGGAGCAGCGCCCAGATACTAAGGCCGAGGGCGAGCGCGGCGGCGGCGGCGAGACAGCCACCGAACCAGCGGGACGACAGCCAGCTCCCGGGCTGCGCATCCCTGGCTTCGGCTCGCGACGGCGGCTTGGTTTCGTCCTGGGGCGGCGGCTTGGCTCCGTCCTGGGGCGGCGGTTTGGATTCGGCCTGAGGCGGCGGCTCCTCGTCATCGTCGCGCCTGGCCCAGTGGCCCCAGAAGGGCTCGAACTCGCTGTCAGAGTACTCCACGAACGGTCACCACGCGTGCCAGTAGCCGGGCAGGATCCAGCCGGTGTCGTCGATCTCGCCATACCGGCCCATCAGCGGCAGCCAGCCCGGCTCGGCCGACCCCACCATGCGCCCGTACGACGTAGGCGGTCCGTACGCATATGTTGGGTTTGCCCGGTCCCTGGCAAGATACCCCCGCTCGACGGAAGAGTGGCGAGGCACCAAGTCCTGCCGACCGCCGCGCTCATCAGCTTCTGACCGGCCAGCGCGCTCGGAGGGCGATGCCAGCGGCGCGCAGTGCGGGGCCCGGCGTCACCGAGGGCGCAGCGAGCAGCGCACGACCGGAGCCGAAACGACGGCTGTCTGCAAAGCTTCACCTATGAGCTTTTACCGCAGCGACGATGGACCCATGGCAGTCCTCACCCTGGATCATGGCGAACTCAACCTCTTTGATCAGGTCGTGATCGACTCACTCGATGCGGAGACGCGAGAGCTGGCCGCGAATCCCCCGCGCGGGTTGCTCATCCGCGCGGAAGGACGCGTAGTCTCCGGCGGCGTTGACGTCAACATGTTCCACGGGCTCACTCCGGACGCTGCCGAGCAGCTGTGGCAACGCTTGTTCGAGATCATCTGGCGCGTGGAGGCGCTGCCGTGTCCGACGATGTTCGCCAGCCACGCGCTGTGTCTAACAGCCGCGTTCGAGCTCAGCCTCGCGTGCGACCTGCTTCTCGCAGCTCAGTCGGCCAAGTTCGGCCTGGTCGAGGTGGTCGTCGGACTGACCCCGTCAATGGGTGGTCCGCAGCGCCTAACGGAGCGTGCCGGGACCGCGCGAGCCAAGCAGCTCGTCTACACCGGTGGGCTGTTCGACGCGGCAACCCTAGAGCGGTGGAACGTAGTCAACCGGGTGTGGCCCGACCACAGCTTCGCCGACGCAGCTCACGCCTTCGCGCTGCGCCTTTCCAACGGCCCAACGCAAGCCCACGCAGCCACCAAGCAGATCGTGCGTACGCAGGTCGAGCGGGGAACGCACGCCGCCGACGCGATCGTGCCTATCGTGTCTGGCAGACTGTTCGCTACCGAGGACCTGAAGAACGCGGTTTCTTCCTTCCTGCGTGATGGTCCGGGTCGGGCGAAGCACGAAGGCCGGTAACGTATTGATCAACGGCCAAGTGGCCGGTCGACCTGACGCCGATGGCATCGCCTGCGGCTGGGCGGCGAGCAGTTGGCAGCCTTGACCGGATCGGCGACGTCGCGCCGCCGAGACGAATCCACACCCGCAGTGAGCACTTCCCGCGGACCAGCCGGGCAGGGACCACCAGCTCAAGACGCCGATGATGAATCTGGGGCCGAGCACAGACGCACCGTAGCGGACGGCGACGATCGGCACGATGAACAGGCCGCTGCCAGGTTCGTGCTGAGCACGTCGGCGTGGTGGCCGAATGGGCCACTGAAACGGAACAGTACTAAGCAGACCAGGACGCCGAGCCTGACTACTGCTAGCCGGTTCCTTGCGACGCGTTGCGGACCAAATGCCGCAGCAGCACCAGCCGCTCCGGCGGGCCAATCGCCCTGGCCGCACTCATGTAGTCCTGCCAAGGTGTCCATCGCCGCTGAGCGCATGTAGCGCGAGTACCCGGCGACGATCAGACCTCTTGGAATTAGCGAGCCGTGGCCAAAGTGTGCTGTGAGGTCGCCAGGTGCGATAAGGGCGCAGCGACAGTGTCATCTCGTTCCCCGGTGGTGAAAAAAGCGAGGCCGTAGGTCCGCCCTGGCGGCGACTTATGGCTCTGTGACCATCCCGGAACCGCCTGCGACCGTTTGCACATAGCGGCAATCCTGCCCGGGAGGTGGCTGTGAGATACGACTCCGAGGGCATCGCAGAAGCCCTCAGATTAAGGCGACGCACCCCGATCTTGGGGGCGCCTTCGCCGGTCCGGGGCGACGTTCATATCCAAGTCCAGCGCTGCAAAGGCTGCGAGCTCTGCATTGAGTGCTGCCCGACCCACGTGCTGGCGCTCTCGGAGAGCTTCAACAGCGCGGGCTACCACCACCCGGTGGTGGTGGCGGACGAGTGTATCTGCTGCCAGGGCTGCTACATGATCTGCCCGGATTTCGCCATCTTCGCGATCGTCCGTGAGGCCGCCACTCAGAAGGCGCCGAGCGGAAGTGCAGCCGTGACCGTTGTGCAACGGAACGTGAGGGCGGAGGTGCGGCCATGACTGGCACGCTCAGCGGGACGCACTTCATGCTCGGCGACAACGCCATCGCCGAGGGAGCCATCGCGGCCGGCTGCCGCTTCTTCGGCGGCTACCCGATCACCCCCTCGACCGAGGTCGCCGAACGGATGGCCCTTCGGCTGCCCCAGATCGGCGGCACCTACGTCCAGATGGAGGACGAGATCGCCTCCATGGCCGTGATCTTGGGCGCGTCCTGGGCCGGCCAGAAGCCGATGACCGCCACTTCCGGCCCCGGCTTCTCGCTGATGATGGAGAACCTGGGCCTGGGAATCATGACCGAGACGCCCTGCGTGGTCTGCAATGTGCAGCGGGGCGGTCCCTCGACAGGGCTTCCAACCCTGGTCGGACAGGGTGACATGCAGCAGGCCAGGTGGGGCTCGCACGGGGACTACGAGATCATCGCGGTCGTTCCCTGGTCCGTGCAGGAGTGCTTCGACCTCACCATCCGCGCCTTCAACCTGGCCGAGCGGTACCGGACGCCGGTGCTGGTGATGGCAGACGCCGAGGTCGGCCACGTGACCGAGAAGCTGGTCATCCCGTCAGAAGACCAAATCGAAATCTGGAGCCGCAAGCGCCCGAGCGGGCCTGTCGCCAAGTACCGGACCTTCGCGCCCGACGACGACCTGATCCCGCCGATGGCGCGGGCGGGCGAGGGCTACCACGTGTTCATGGAGAGCCTCACGCACACCGACCGGGGGTATCCCGACGCCACCGCCCCCACCCAGCAGGTGCTGGTGACGCGCCTCAACGAGAAGATCCGCCGCCACCGGTTCGAGATCTACGACGTGGAGGAGCGGTGGGTGGAAGGCGCCGAGGTGGTGGTGCTCTGCTACGGCATCTCGGCGCGGATCGCGGCCCACGCCGTCGCACAGGCGCGCGAGCGCGGGCTAAAGGTGGGCATGTTCCGGCTCCGCACGGCTTGGCCGTTCCCCGAGGAGCGGATACGGGAACTCTCGGCGGCAATCCGCGGCTTCGTGGTGCCCGAGATCAACCTCGGCCAGATGTCGCGCGAGGTGGAACGCTGCGCGCTCGACGCCTGCGCCGTAGCCACCATCCCCCACGCCGGGGGAGACATTCACGAGCCCGAGCAGATCCTGGAGGCGATCATCCGCACCGCGGAGGGCCGCTCGCCGAGCCGGGCCACACGAGTGGGAGCGCGATAGTCATGGCGCAATTAGGAGTTTTCCTCTGCCACTGCGGCGAGAACATCGCGCGCCGGGTCGATATCGAACAGGTCCGTGAGCATGCGGCCAGCCTGCCCGGCGTCGTCCATGCTGAGGACTATCCCTACATGTGCTCGGCACCCGGTCAGCGCAAGCTCCAGGAGGCCATCACCGAGCGGGGCCTGAGCGGGGTGGTCGTGGCCGCCTGCTCGCCCCACCTGCACGAGCCGACCTTCCGCGGGGCCTCGGCGCTGGCCGGCCTCAATCCGTTCCGCTGCGAGATGGCCAACGTCCGCGAGCAGTGCTCATGGGTCCACGAGGACCGCACCGAGGCGACGGCAAAGGCGTGTGACATCGTCACCACGATGGTCGAAAAGACAAAGCGCGACCAGGACCTCTACCCGGTCGAAGTCCCCGTCACCCGCCGCGCCCTGGTCATCGGTGGCGGCGTGGCAGGGATCCGGGCCGCCCTCGACATCGCCAACGCAGGCCAGCAAGTGACGCTGGTCGAGAAGGAGCCGTCGCTGGGTGGCAACATGTCCCGGCTCTCGGAGACCTTCCCCACGCTGGACTGCTCGCAGTGCATCCTTACGCCGCTGATGGTGGAGTTGTCCAGGCACCCCAACGTGGAGGTGCTGACCTACTCGGAGGTTGAGGAGGTCAGCGGCTACGTCGGCAACTTCAAGGTGCGCATACAAAAGAAGCCGCGGTTCGTGATCGAGGATCTGTGCACCGGCTGCGACGACTGCGCGCAGGCTTGCCCCTCGGCGCTGCCGAACGAGTTCGACATGGGACTGTCCTGGCGCAAGGCGATCTACATTCCCTTCCCGCAGGCGGTGCCTGCGGTGTACACGCTGGACACCGAGAACTGCGTCAACGCACAACTTGAGTCCAAGAGCGGTGCCTACCGGGTGCTGTCCTGCGAGCGGTGCCTGCGCGCCTGCGGCCCGCAGGCGATCGACTTCGACATGAAGCCGGAGTTCATCGAGCGCGAGGTGGGGGCGATCGTGGTCGCCACCGGTTACCAGCTGATGCGGCCCGAGCCCGCCGCCGACCTCGGGCTCGGCCGCTACCCGGATGTGGTCGATGGCCTCGAGTTCGAGCGCATCCTGTCCGCCTCCGGCCCGACGCTGGGCGAGATCCACCGTCCGTCCGATGGCAAGGTGCCGAAGAAAGTCGTCTTCATCCAGTGCGTGGGCTCGCGGGATCCGGTGGGCGGGGTTCCCTACTGCTCGCGGGTCTGCTGCATGTACACGGCCAAACACGCCCTGCTTTACAAGCACAAGGTCGAGGACGGGCAGGCATTCGTCTTCTACATGGACATCCGCGCCGCCGGAAAGGGCTACGAGGAATTCGTGACCCGGGTGATGGAGGAAGACCACGTGCTCTACATCCGGGGCCGGGTAGGCAGGGTGGTGCGGGACGGTGACGTGCTCAAGGTCTACGGCGCCGACACCTTGTCCGGGCAGCGGGTCGTGATCGACGCCGACCTGGTGGTGCTGGCCACGGCTATCGTGCCAGGCACGGACCAGGAACTGGGCCGGACGCTGCGGGCACCGACCGACGCCAACGGATTCTTCCAGGAGCTCCACCCCAAGCTGCGGCCGGTGGAAACGCTCACCGCGGGCGTCTTCCTCGCCGGTAACGCCCAGGCGCCCAAGGATATCCCTGACACCGTGGCCCAGGCCTCGGCGTCGGCGGCTAAGGCGCTTGAGATCTTGTCCAAGCCACAACTTGAGCGTGAGCCGACGGTGGCGCGTGTCGACCCCGCCACGTGCACCGGCTGCTTCGACTGCGAGCGGGTCTGCCCCTACGGCGCGATCGGCCGGCAAGAGATCCGCGACCGTCAGGGGAACCTGCTGCGGACAGTGGCGGAGGTCAACCCGGCGATGTGCGAGGGTTGCGGGATCTGCACAAGTACCTGCCGCGTGCGCAGCATCGATGTCCTCGGTTTCGACGACGAGCAGACCTTCGCCCAGCTTGGCGCGCTTGGCGCGCACGAGCCGATGCTGGTGAGTGCGCCATGAGCGCCACCGCAGGGGCCCGGACGGTGCCCGAGACCCATTGCGCCGATAGCGAGTGGCGGCCGAAAATCGTCGCCCTGGTCTGTAACTGGTGTACCTACACGGGTGCCGATATGGCGGGCACCGCGCGTCGCACCTACGCCCCTTATGTCCGCGTCGTCCGCCTGCTTTGCTCGGGCCGGATAGACCCGCTGCTGATCCTGCAGGCATTCGAGCAGGGTGCGGACGCGGTCCTTGTCTCCGGCTGTCATCCGGGCGACTGCCACTACGTGCAGGGCAACCTCTACGCGCGGCGCCGGCTGACGGTCTTCGAGTCCCTGCTTGATTTCGTCGGTCTCGATCAGCGCCGCCTGCACTATGCCTGGGTCTCGGCCTCGGAGGCAGTGAAGTGGTCGCATCTGGTCGACGAGATCACCGCGAAGGTTCGCGAGGCGGGCCCGCTTGGCAAATGGGCGCGGCCGGCGATGGAGGCCTGGCAGCCGCCCTTCGAACTACCCGAGCCCGGCCCCGAGCCGCGGCCCAAGCCGGGAGACGCGG
>Ga0335077_10010862_pt1 | contig 11378 bp, 12 predicted proteins | sample Lox_Sample_31_FD_207151 | JGI IMG/M metagenome (GOLD analysis project Ga0335077, IMG submission 207151) | Soil microbial communities from Loxahatchee National Wildlife Refuge, Florida, United States - Lox_Sample_3.1 | ecosystem: Environmental > Terrestrial > Soil > Wetlands | place: USA...
GTCTGCTGACGCAGATGGAGCGAATTCTCGAAATCAACTCGCTACAATAGGTCAACAAGGCGGTCGTGGAGGCGGCGGGGGAGAGCCTGGTCATTTGGGTAGGTGTAGCAGAATGCCGCCCGGCAACCAGTTTCCCGGCCGTCGATTGCTATATAATGCAACGAAACTGGGAAGCCAAAATGGGAATCCCAGGGCAACTTCCAGTCGAGGTACAGAAATGACCCGAACGAGCCAAGTGTCTTTGCTGATTCTGACGATTTTTCTGGTTGGACTGATGGCCGTGCTTCGAGCGCAAACGCCTCCACCCAGTAAGGTCCCCACGCCGCTGAATGCCGCCGCGGTTTTGCCGCTGCCGGAAGAGCTTCGGTCTGCAGCTACGATCGTCGAGCGCGGGGTGAATGGCCAGTACAAGGTGGTCCGGAAGGGTGGCAATGGTATAGTCTGTTCCGCCGGCAAGACCACGGACGGAAACTTTCATGCTTCCTGCGCCCATGAGTTGATTTTTGCGGCTCAGATGCGGCGCGCTGCCCTCGAAGGGGAGTTTGGCAAAGCGGGGAAGCCGACGGACGCGAAGACCTTGACCGCCGCGTTGACAGACGAAATCAAAGCCGGAAAAGTTAAGCTTCCGGACCACCCGACGACCGAGTTCCGAATGTCCGGCCCAGCCAGCGGCTACAACGCGGCCGCGAATACTGTGTCGAGCGAGATTAAGAAGTGGCAAATGATCCACATTCCGTTCGCGACGGGTGCAAGCCTGTCGCTTCCGGAGAAGGCCACACCGGGAATGCCTTGGGTAATGGGCTCGGGTATGTGGAACGCGCATGTGATGGTTGAACATTAGCATCGGCAGACCAGACTGGATTCCTCGCGTCCGACAAGTCGATTGGCCTAGAGGCGACATCCCCGTGCGGACGGGTGGATCATTCTGGCCACATGTGTGCCGGAGCGGGCACGAGGAATTTTGGGACCGAAAAAACGGCCGAGAGCAACTCCCACTAAACAGGTCTTCAATACGTGTCCTCTCGCCGGAGGGAGCAAGCTTTCAGGAAAACAATGTTCCCCTCGATGTCATAACGGAAGCGGAAGCGATGCATCCGGCTATCACGATTTTAAGATGTGCTTATCTCTTATAAGGCGTGGGGTGCTTAACGCCTGAGGATTTCGGTGCCACTACCGCGCAGCGGCGATTCCTGTCTGGGCATCTTCGTATCGGTGATCTACCAAAGAATATCTCAAATAATATGGGGCTGCAGTAAAGTATGCCTTTCCTAAAGACCGTCGAGATGTGCCGGATGCCGCGGCGGCGCTGCACACGATTTCGTACTTCATCATCTCCTGTCAGACCGGGTGGCAGCGGCATCACGACAATCGGGCGGCGGCGGGCATGTCTCGGCCGGCTCGGCGCAGAACAAGGCTCGTGGCTCGGCCGCCCGGGCCGGTCTCAAAGGCGATCTGGTGGTCAGACACCCTGGCGAAGAAGCTCTTCTCGCCTTCGGCAAACAGTTCGAACCTGGGCAGGCCCGTCAGATCGCCGGGCCGACTGTGAGGAAGCTGTGCGAAGCCCTGTGCGAAGAGGCGGCCGCCGTCGCGAGTGATCTCGAAAATGAGGTTCGCCGTCACCTGATAGCGCCCGGTGTAGTTGTCCAGCAGCTTAGGATCGATATGAACCTCGGTGTGCTGCTTTGGAGGCTCGGGGTTGGCAAGCGGCAGCTTTGGGTTCAGTAGATGAAGACCGATGTCGTCGACACCGCTCGGAGCAGAAGAATTGGACAGTACCACAACCCCGATACGCTCCTCGGGGTCGTATCCGATGAATGAGCGGAAGCCTCCGGTTCCTCCGTTGTGCAAGGCGATCTTCCGGCCGTCAGTTGGGTAAATCAGCCAGCCTAAACCGATCTCTGTTTGGCCGGCGGGACGGCGCACTTCGAGCATGGCTTTCAAGGCGGGCGCCAGAGGCGATTCCCTGTAGCCGAGCACCGCTTCCAGGAACGTCAGCATGTCATTGGCGGAAGAGCGCAGTGCGCCCGCACCGGCAAGTGCGTGACCGTCCCAGTTGGCGAGGGCCACGGGCGCGAGGGTCGCGTTGTGGCCAGTGGCCATGCGCTGCTTCATTGAGGATGAAAGCGTAATACCGGTGTCCGGCATGCCGAGCGGCCGTGTGATGCGGTTTCTGATGAGGCTCTCATAATCCGTTCCGGCGCGGTACGCGAGGAGGTGGCCGAGGAGTCCCGCGCCCAGGTTGGAATATTCGTATTCGGAACCAGGCTCCCGCGGCAGCGTGTAGCCGGAAAGGAACTGGTACAGATCGTCCATGCTGTAGTCGGCGTGAGGCTCGAGTGGATCCTTCACCTTCACCTTCACCATCTTCGCGAGCAGGTCGCTGGGAAGGGATGGGAGCCCGGATCTGTGCGTGGAAAGATCGAGCAGCGTGATGGATTTGCCGTTTCGCTCAGGCATCCTGACATTTTCGGGAAGATATTTGGCTGCTGGATCGTCGAGGGTGACTTCATTGCGGGACACCGTGTCCGCCAACAGCAGCGAAGTGAAGACTTTGGAGACCGAGCCAATTTCGAAGATCGTATCTCCATCGACCGTGCGTGGATCGCCCTTGGCGAGGTGGCCATAGGCGACAACGCGGCGGCCAATCGGTTCGATGATACCCACGACAATGCCGGTCGCTTGCTTCAGTTGATCAGTGCGTTTTACGAGGATCTCGCGGATTATCTCGGTTTCAGGAAGTGGAAGGCGTTCTAAGATATTCGGATTCATAAACTGAAACTCCACACTGTGCCCCCATAAGAGACCTAAGGTCATGTAAGGAGACGCACTTCGGTGCCGTACTTGGTTTAGTGAGTTGGCCTAGGAGCGAGGACGGGCGGAAAGCAGGCAATCCTGATGCGCGCCGATCATCGCTCTATGGAGCGAATTGAATTCGTATCGCATAACGGACGTACCTCCTTTCCAAGCGCAGTTGAGGGCTCTTAGAGAGTATCATGAGTCCGCGGAACGCTGCAGAGTTTTTCAGAATGTCTGTTTTTCAAAAGTATCGCGGATCAGTTCCTTCAGCACCGCATGCCCGGCCCGCTCCCCGAAAGTCATACCGAGCGCACCAGGCGGCAGTGCCTGTGCCGCGCTTTCACCGCGCCTGTGATATTTCGCTCGCCGGCTGGAACTCGCCGCCGCTCAGAATCAGCCCCAGGACCTCCTTGGATCGCAACTCCCAGGCAACCTGCTTTTGCGGAGTCAGATTGTTGTGGTCGGACTCCACCATGGGGATCACCTCTTTGGGACCGCGCACCTGGTTCACCGCCGTCCAGATGCCCACCGGCGGCGCGATCGTATCGATAAGGCCCAGCGCGGCGAGCACCGGCGCCTTGATGCGCGAGGCGAAATTGACGGTGTCGAAGTAAAGCGCGGCCTCCATCGCCTGGGGGTTGTTCGAAGGCCAATTGGGGTAGCCGGCCTTCCGTCCGTGCAGATCGCCGTTGGTATCGGCCCCCGAGGGTTCGTTCACGATCACGGCAGTAATCTGGGGGCGCAGACCCGCGGTCACGAGGCTTTGCTGCCCTCCCATGCTGGTGCCCGTCGCCACGATGACCTTGCCGTCCCAGTCCGGCCGGCTGGCGATGTAGTCGATGGCTCGCGCGTCGCGAAGATACATGTTCAGGAAGTATGACGTTTCGCGGCTGGTATTGCCGATGGACTGATAGTTCTTCGCGACGCCGGCCGATTCGCTCGGCGGCAGGTCGTGTGAGTCCACGTCGAACGCCAGCCAGCCTTCCGCCGCCCGGTCCGTCACGGTCTCCGGACGCAGAGCGTACACACCGGCATACTGGAAGATCACCAGCGCCGGGAATTTTCCCTCGCGCGACGGTTTGGCCAGATACCCCTGCACGCGCGAGCCGAGACTGTCGAGTTTGACCGTGTACAACTCCACTCCGGACCGGAGGGTCTCGCTGGGTGTGACCACCGGATGAATCGGAACGTCACTCAGAGCCTTCAGCTTGGCATTCCAGAACGCGTCGAAATCCGCGGGGCGGGGAACCGATGGCGCCAGTTTCCAGGGGGCGATTGCGGCGCCCAGGTGAACCGCGGAACTGCGTCCGGGGGCAGGCGCGCCCGGTGGACTGGCCGCGGCCTCTCCAGGCGTTGGGGCCGCTCCAGGTGCCACCTCAACGTACAACATGGCCGGCTCGTGCAGCGTAGTCTCGATCGTGGCGCGGCCGGATGACAGGTCCAGAGTCCCGTTCTGAATGACCGCCAGATTGTTTTTCCGGATCACATAGCGATACTGTTCCGGCGCATCCGCGCCCGGTACGAGTGTCACGTTCCAACCGGCCTTCTCGCCGAGATCGTAGATTCCGTTCGGATGAAATGGAGTGAAACTCAGGTGCTGAGCAGGAGCAGGAAGGGCCGCGCAGGCAAGCGCCAGAACGAGCCCTGGAAGTCGAGTGTCCATATGGCCGGCCGCCGTCCTATCACGGATAGAATATCAGTTGTCTGGCCCGCGGCGATCCGGCCGCGGGCCGCCTAGACTAGGTGCTTCCGGCGCGAGCCAGGCGTGTTTCCACGGCGGATCGAAACGCGGCATCCTGGATGGAATCCAGATTGATCCGAACGTTCTCCAGCACGCCGGCCTTGGCGGCCACGGTGAGCGCCTTGGCCACGGCGAGGTCGGACCCGAACTTCGCCGGAATCTCCAGGCCCTCGAGCCGCGCCTGCATGCCGGCCGCGCGTTCGTAGACCTGGAGGGGAATCTCGGCGGCGCCATGCAGGGCCTCCTCCACGAACGGAGCGCGCTCCTCTTTCGGACGCTTGTACGCGGCCATGACCTTCTGGAAGGCTTCCGCGTCGCGCTCCACGGCCTCCGTGAAGAAGCGGCGGTCGTCCTCGAATGCGGTGCTGTCCTGCTTCGCGAGCCTCGTCACCATCGCGCCCAGCGCCGCGGCCATCGCGGCCGCGGCGGCCGATGCGCTTCCACCGCCCGGCGTGGCGGTCGGCGCGGCCAGCGCATCCAGGAAATCCGGCAACCCGCCGCGCGACGTCATCGCTTCGGCAATGCGGTGCTCCAGCACCAGCTCGGGCCGGAAATTTTCGAAGCGCAGGAAATAATCGGCGGACATCTCGATGGCCTTCCTGGGAATCAGGCCCACGATTTCGCTGCCAACCACCGGCACCCCGTACCGTTCGGCCTCGCGGCGCACGGTCTCGAACACCAGGTGCATGGGAGTCTGCTCGAAGTCGGTCAGATTGATGGAGACCTGTGCCAGGTTGCGCGACGCCAGCATCACGCCCATCGACTTCACGAATCGGAAGCCGCCGGTCGAGAAGCGGATGGTCTTGGCGATCTTCCTGGCAATGCCCACATCGGGCGTACCGAGGTTGACGTTGTAAGCGATCAGAAATTTGCGCGCGCCCAGCACCACGGCCCCCGCGGTGGGATGGCAGACGGAATCGCCGCAATCCGGCTGGCGTTCCGGCACGGTGCCCATTTCCTTCACCAGCGCCTCGAACTGCCCGCGCCGGATGTTCTCCAGGTTGACGCGCTCCGGCCGCCGCGCTGCCGCTTCGTAAAAGTACACCGGAACCTTCAGGCGGTTCCAGATCTCCTGGCCGAGGCGTTCGGAGAGGCGCACGCAATCTTCCAGATTTACCCCTTCGATGGGGATGAACGGCACCACATCGGCGGCGCCGATCCGGGGATGCGCGCCCTGGTGTTGGGTGAGGTCGATCAAGGCCACCGCTTTCTCCACTGCGCGGAAGGCGGCGTCGGAAACCGCTGTGGGCGGACCCACGAACGTCAGGACGCTGCGGTTATGGTCGGCGTCCGATTCGCGGTCCAGCAGGACCACCTCGGGGACGGACAGAATGGTCTGGACGATCGCATCGATCTTCGCGGCGTCGCGCCCTTCAGAGAAGTTCGGTACGCATTCAACGAGCTGCCTCGGCATGGAGTCTCTCTATTGCGGATCACACATTCTAACGCGGTTGGTGGCCCGCTCAGACGGCTCCGGCATGCCGCCGGCAAGATTCCCGCTGCCTTATTGCCGGCCGAACGCGTAGGAGACGGCCACCAGGGGCACGACATTCTGGCGAAGACCTTTGTTGTCCAGCCGGAAGAGAATGTCGCCTGTTACCAGCAGCCGGCCGAACAGATTGTATTTGATCCCGGCCGCCCCGTTATTCAGGCCGACCGTAATTTTTTCGGGCGAGCTCACGTGGACCCGTTCCAAGCACACTGGGGCGCATCATTGCCTTTGTGCGCTACCGAAGAGAACGGATAGGCCACCCAAGGGATCTCGTACCGTGGTGGTCGCCAGTTTTCCGGACCGCACCCCCCAATAGTCCTTTTCCGGTCACTCCCCGTTTGACGCCCTCAGGTCCGGCGGGCGTCCCATCACCATGGTTCAAAAACTGCACCTCGCCACCCCAGGGAGGATCATATGACGAAGTGGTTTACCAGGAGCCTGATGCTGGTTCCGGCGGCAGCCTTGGTCTTGCTCGCCGCGGAGGTTTCGACCGACTATGACCATCATGCCGATTTCGGCCGGTATCACACCTATTCCTGGCTGGGAGTACAGGCCGGCAACGGCCTCTGGCAGCAGCGGATCATGTCGGCCGTGGATAGCCAGCTTTCGGCCAAAGGATGGCAGAAGGTCGCGTCGGGCGGCGACGCCACCGTGTCGGCACTCGGCAGAGTGACGGAGCGTGACAACCTCGAGACGTTCTACGACGGCTTCCCGGGTTGGGGCTGGCGAGGCTGGGCCGGAATGGGAACTGCTACCACGGAAGTAGTTCCGGAAAAAATCGGAACCCTCACGGTGGATATCTTTGACGGAAACACCAGGCAGTTGATCTTTCGCGGAACGGCGTCCGACGCAGTTTCCGGAAAGCCCGAGAAGAGCGAGAGAAAGATGGAAGAGTCCGTGGATAAGATTTTCAAGCACTTCCCGCCTCCGGCGAAGGGCTGACAGAGAACTCGGACAGACCGGCCAGGGGGCGGAGTGGCACTTCCGCCCCCGGTTGTGGACGGAGGCCGGACATTTTTCACGAGGAGCGTCGTGTCATGCCGAATTCCAAACATCTCAGGGGCGTTGGCCCGCAGGAGCAACGCCAGTACGAGCACATCAAAGAAAGTGCGGAGAAAAGCGGGAGGTACGGCAGCCGCGCCAAGGAGGTAACGGCTCGCACTGTCCTGAAACAGCACAAGGAAAAAGGACACCCCGCTGGAGAGTGATTTAGCTGTTATCATAACGGCCATGCCAAGCATGCCCGGCGGGATCGCTCTGGCGAAGGCTCTGGGATTGGCAGCAGGCATTTGTCTGTTGGCGGTGGTCACTCACGAATCCCCGTCCCGTTTGTCCTATCCGCCTATCCTGGAATATATCAGGCAGACCTGGAAAACCTTGACGCGCTCGAACCGCGGGCTTGCCGAAGCCGCGGTCGATCCCAAGTTCCATCCCCTGGCGGACGGACGATGGCCCGTGTACATCGCGGAGCGGGAAGGACTCGACCGCGTGAATGATCAACTCCGCAACGCCATGGGCGCGCCGGAGTTTGCCAAGATCGAGGTCCGCGTACTGCCGCGCGACTCCGCCCATTTGAGCACTCCCGGCCTGCTATATCTGCCGGATCCTTACGTGGTGCCCGGCGGGCGCTTCAACGAAATGTACGGGTGGGACAGCTTCTTTATCCAGATGGGTCTCCTGCGCGACGAACAACTCGATTTGGCGAAGGACATGGCGGACAACTTCCTGTACGAGATCCGCGAGTATGGGAAGATCCTGAATGCCAATCGCACCTACTACCTCACTCGCTCCCAGCCGCCCTTTCTCACCGAAATGATCCTCGGGGTATATCGCCGTACCCAGGATCGCCAGTGGCTCGCGGACAGCGTCCCCGCAATCGAAACTTACTACCGGTATTGGGTGAGCCAGCCGCACCTGACTCCCGAGACGGGGCTATCCCGCTACTTCGATCTTGGCGAAGGACCCGCGCCGGAGGTGCTTGCCGCGGAGTTGGACAAGAAGGGGCGGTCCGACTACGAACTTATCCGCCAGTATTTCCGCACTCATAAAGTGACCGACTACGATGCCAGCCAGTATTACGATGCCGCTCATGACAAGCTGACCGACCTCTTCTACCAGGGCGATCGTTCGATGCGGGAGTCCGGGTTCGACCCATCCAGCCGCTTTGGCCCCTTCAGCCTGGATATCATTCACTACAATCCGGTCTGTCTGAACTCCCTGCTATACCTGATGGAAACCCAGACCGCCGAGATCCTGGAGATCCTCAACCGCGGCCAGGAGGCGGGAGTCTGGCGGGACCGCTCCCGCGAGCGCGGCGAAAAGATCAACCGTCTCATGTGGGACGCGGCCCACGGGCTGTACTTCGATTACGATTTCACGCATCAGCGCGTCCGCCCCTACGCATTCCTGACGACCTTCTACCCGCTGTGGGCCGGTATCGCGAGCCGCGATCAGGCATCGCAGGTGGCGCGCAATGTTGCCGTGTTCGAGTCCGCCGGCGGTTTGCGCACCAGCACCACCTCAACCGGCGATCAGTGGGATTCTCCCTACGGCTGGGCGCCTTTGCAATGGATCGCGGTGCAGGGCTTGCGTCGCTACGGTTATCAGCAGGACGCCGATCGGGTTTCCACGAAGTTTCTCAAGCTGGTGCTCCAGGAATACGAAAAGCACGGCACCATCGTGGAGAAATATGATGTGGTCCATAACCGTTCCGACCTGGGCCGTGGTCTGCGCTTCGGTTACCACTCGAATGAGGCTGGATTTGGATGGACCAACGCGGTGTTCACGGGGTTGCTGGACCAACTGCCGCCCAAGGAGCAGGAAGCGCTGCTCAACAGCGCCCCCGCCAAACCCGGACGAACCGGCCGGACTCAGGCCAGAAACTGAACGGCGGTCTGGCGGCGCACGCACTCTTCGCGGCACCAGTCGCGCCGCCGCCGAAACTCGGCGCTGCGCGTGGCATCGTGGAATGTCAGGCTGGCCAGCCAGGCATAATCCTCGGCCACACTGGCGAGGAGTTCGTCGGGCAACGATTGCAAGTAGTCGCGGAACGTCGCCGAGGTGGGACCTGCTGTGCCGGTTGCCGCCATATGGATCCGAAGAAACAATACCTCTTAATTCTCTATTACCCGCGGTGACCCAAAAAGTTCCGAATCGTATCAAGGGGTGCTTAACCGGTCCGGGGAGATCTCGTCTCATCGATCGCTCCCTCTGAAGGCGGGAAAGAATGCATTGGTGGGGCAGGCGGTTTCGCCTGCCGCTGTGCACCGAAATCCCCAAAGCCAGTTAAGCCCCCCGTCTCAGGCGCTTCCGCAGAAAATCTGCCGCACGGGCGGGCTTGCTTATAATGAGGCTATGTTCTTTCGCAGGGAGCGCCCCAAGAACCTGACCTTTGCCGACCGCCTGGAGAACCTCCGCAAGGCCGGCTTTACGGTGTCCACGCCGGTGGGCGGCAAGGTGCGGGTCAGCCGGGACAATTGCGCGATCGACCTCACGGATACCGGCAGTTCTATCCAGAGCGCCGGCCTCGCCGGGATCCTCATGCGCGACGAAATCGGCTCGCTGGTGGATGGTGGCTTCCAGAAGTTCTTCCAGACTCCCTCGGGCAAAAAGAAGCCGGCCCTGGCGGACGAACTGAAAGCTCTCCACGAATTCGAAGAGGACTTGCGGGAGGGCTTGGGCCAGCAAAGCTACTACAACGAGTCGCTGGGGACGGTTTCCACCTTTTATCTCTACGACCGCGTCAAGGATCGCGACCGCGGCGTAGGCCGGCGGGCCTGGGAGTAGGCCCTCATCCGATCAGTGCCGGTTGTTTAACTCCGCGGCATGGTCGGTCAGGAACCGCGTGACGCATTTCGCCCGGTCGTCGTCGTTGGCGCTCGCGTTGCACGTACGGCTGTAGTTGCCAAACCACGCCGCATGATCGCGTTTGAGCGCCAGTTGACCGTTCCCCGATAAACGCCCCAAAGCCCGCTTGTATGCCGCGGCCATATCCAGTTCCAGGTCCGCCAGCCGGCTGTCGTGGCAGATCAACTGCTCAACGCTGGTGGTTGCCTTGGCGCAATCAAAGCTCGGCTTCGGCGGAGTGGCCTTGACGGCGTTTCGATCGCCTGTGATGTACTCGCCTCCGGACCAGCGATACACCGTGTCCTGATCGCATACCAGGTCGTGGACGGCATTGGTCTTGGTCTTCAGCACGCCGATCCGTTTGCACGCGGTGGACGTTTCGAACTCTTTGCCGCCGGCGAATCGCACAGTCCAGAAGATACGGCCCCAGCGCTCCCACAATCGTCCGCTGATCACGTCTTTTCTGCCGTCGCCATCGAGGTCGTATTCGATGCTGTGCTCATCGTCCGATCCCTCGAAGATCTCGGAACGCATTTCCACGAGGCTTTCCATGTCCTGGCGCGTGGATTCTTCCACCTTGACGCCTTTTCCGTTCCGGACCACAAACCTTCGCGTGACTTCCACGGGCCGGTCTTTGTTGAATCCTTCGTTCGTGGATACCAGCACCACGCTCCAGGCGCTCTTCCATTTCTCGATGACGGGCTCGCCCCAGGAATCCGCCAGATCCTCACTTTTTTCAAAGCGGCCGTTGCCCATCGCCGAAATGAAGAAGTAGAAGTTGGGGCAGCAGTTCCCGCCGCACGCGGTGAGGCGCGCCACCAGCGCGTCTTTCAGGCCATTCCCGTCCCAGTCCCGTTGATCCTCCACGAGGAGACACATCTCCTGAGACGTATCGATCAACGTGTAGACCTTGCCATTCTGCCTGGCGCGGAGTGTGCTGTACGGCGAGTCGTCCGACTTTTCGACGAAGTACTCAATCGACTGGGCTGACAACCCGATCGGTAGGAGGAACGCTGCGAAAGCGAGCCAAGTTACTGGTTGCATGCCGGGCCTGCCCAGATTATCCGATATTTGCGGAGCATCGTTAATTGATCGGCAGCAACGGAAGGGGAACAGCCCCCATGCGGCGCCTGCCCCGGTTCCAGGGGGCTTTCCTCGAAAACACCCGGATCGAGCCGCTGGTGTCCGGTTGGGCGAACATTTATCATTGATCTGTGGATCGCTGTGCCAGAACCCGGTCGTCCGCTGTCGCATGGCTTTTGTGTGGGATGTTGGCGTACATGGCAATTCACTCACCGCACTGCGATCTGTGCGACGAACCGGATTTTGGCGGCTCTTCCCCTCTGCACTCCGCCGCCGATCATCTGGTCCCCACTCCAGACTGCAACGGTATGTGCTCGTGTTGTCTGTTTCGAGGGCTTCCATCCGTGATCCCTGCTTTACATCCGGCGACTACCATAACCACCGGAATCTGGCTCGAACCCTCTTCATCCGTCCAGCCGC
>Ga0335077_10010866_pt1 | contig 11374 bp, 9 predicted proteins | sample Lox_Sample_31_FD_207151 | JGI IMG/M metagenome (GOLD analysis project Ga0335077, IMG submission 207151) | Soil microbial communities from Loxahatchee National Wildlife Refuge, Florida, United States - Lox_Sample_3.1 | ecosystem: Environmental > Terrestrial > Soil > Wetlands | place: USA: Florida...
TTCGTCGATGAACGCCTTGGCGATCAGGTCGAGCCCCTGCTGCGACCCGGCGACGATCAGCACTTCGGCCGCGCTGGTGGGAATCCCGCGCGCCGTTTCGCGCTGCGCGACCCATTCGCGCAAAGCCGGATCGCCTTCGGTCGTGCTGTATTGAAGCGACGCCGGCCCGACCTCGCGCAACACAGTGTCGAACGCCTCGCGCAGCGCGCCGACCGGAAACGTCTCCGGCGCCGGCAGCCCGCCCGCGAACGACGTCACTTCGGGCCGCAGCGTGACCTTCAGGATCTCGCGGATGGCGGAACTGCGCGCGTCGCGCGCCCGCTGCGCCAGCGGCATGCACAGCGTTCCCTCGTGCGGAGCATTCACCCTGGGGTTCTCCAACGAAAAATGGGGTCAGACACCAATTTCAGCGCAGCAGCATCCACAGAGCGGTAATCGCGAGGCTTGCGCCCATCACGACATTGAACGCACGCAAGCGCGTGCCGTGCGCGAGCCACGAGCGCAGCGACGCGCCCAACGCGGCCCATACGACGAGGCTCGCGAACGCGGTCACCGCGAAGATCGCCGCGGCCAGCGCGCCGCGAACGAGCGGACCGTCGCCCGCCATGAACGCACCGGCGGTCGCCGCCGCGAGCATCCAGGCCTTCGGGTTGAGGTACTGGAACAACGCCGCCTGCGAAAACGACAGCGGCAGCGCGAACGGTCCCGACCCGAGCGCCTTCGCCTCGGTGGCGCGCACCAGCGACCAAGCGAGCCACAGCAGGTACGCGGTTCCGAACCAGCGAATCGCTTCGCCCGCGGCCGGATGCGTCAGCAGCAGCGCCGCGACGCCCGCCGCCGCCGCGAGAAGCATGGACGCGAATCCGAACGGCACGCCGAGGATGTGCGGGACCGCGGCGCGCATGCCGAAGTTGGCGCCTGTGAGCGTCGCAATCGCGTTGTTCGGCCCCGGCGTGAACGAGCCGACCAATGCAAACACGACCAGCGCGACGACCTGATCCGCTTCCATCGACCGGGCTCAGGCCGCGCCGGCGAGCACGCGCGCGAACACGCCTGTGTCAACGTTGCCGCCCGACAGCGGCAGGCCGATGCGACGGCCGGCGATCGCGCCGCGCCGCTGCATGGCCGCCGCGCACGCCGCCGCGCCTGCGCCTTCGGCGACGTTATGGGTCGTGGCGAAGATCACGCGCATCGCCTCGGCGACCTCGGCATCGGTGACCTGCACGATCTCGTCGACGTTGGCACGGATGACGTCGAGCGGAGCCTGATCCGGCAAGCGGCAAGCCAGTCCGTCGGCAAGCAACGTCGTGACCGGCGCCTCGACGACCCGGCCGGCCGCGAACGAAAGCGCGTAACACGGTGCCCCGGTGGAGACGACGCCGACGATGCGCGTCGCCAGGCCCAGCGTGTTGCGCACGGCCACGCACGCGTTGATGCTCGAGCCCTGGCCGATCGGCACGAAGACGACGTCCAGTGCCGGCACGGAGCGGAAGAACTCCAGCCACAACGTGGCGACGCCAGCGACGAGATCGTCGTGGAACGCGGGGACGAAATGCGCGCCGCTCGCGCTTGCGTGGCGGGCGGCTTCTTCACGCGCCGCCTGGAAGTCCGAGCCGTGTTCGACCAGGGTGGCGCCGAGCGCGCGCATGGCGGCGTTCTTCTCCACGCTGTTGCCGTACGGGACATAGATCGTCGGCGTGACTCCGTACAGGCGCGCCGCCAGCGCGATCGACTGTCCGTGGTTGCCGCGGGTGGCGGCCACCAGGGCGCGGCAGTGCGGTTCGCGCTGTTTCAGGGCGTCGACGTAGACGATGCCGCCGCGCAGCTTGAACGCGCCGACCGGCGTGTGGTTCTCGTGCTTCACCCACGCTTCGGCGCCGAGGCGCTGCGCCAGCAGGGGCCAGCAGTACTGCGGTGTCGGAGGCAGGTGGCGGTGGACCAGTGCGGCGGCCGATTCGACGGCGGCAAGCGTAGGGAGCATGGTTGACCCGGCGACACGAAGGCCGCCACTTTACGCCCGAACTGCAGTACAGTGGTAGTACAGTTGCCCCGATAATCCATCCAGCTGGCCTGCTTGAATCAGCATGCCAATTCCCCATGCCGCTTGATGCATCGACCTCTCCTGCGCTGCTGCCCGCGGCACGCACGCTGGCGGACCGGCTTGCGGCGCGCGTCGCGCTGCGCATCGAACAACACGCGTTGAAACCGGGCACGCGGCTGCCCTCGATCCGCACCTTCGCCGTGGCCGAAGCGGTGAGCCGCTCGACCGTGGTCGACGCCTACGACCGGCTGATCGCGGCCGGCCACATCGAGTCGCGGCGTGGCTCCGGCTTCTACGTGTGCGCCGAACGCGCGCCTAAGACGCTCAGTACGCCGGCGCAGCCGGCGCTTTCCGGCAGCACGCTCGACGTCGTCTGGCTGTTGCGCAGCATGCTGCGCCAGGCGCCCGCGACCGACCATCCGGGCGCCGGATTGCTGCCGCCGGCCTGGCTCGACAGCGAACTCGTCGGTAGCGCCGTCCGCGCGGTCGGCCGTGCACGCGGCGATGGCCTGCTTTCGTACGGTGTGCCGCACGGGCACCTGCCGCTGCGCGAGCAACTGGCGCGCCGCCTGACGCAGTTCGATATCGCGGCCGGTCCAGGGCAGATCGTGACCACGTGCGGCGTGACGCAGGGCGTCGACCTGGTCGCGCGCCACTTCGTCGCGCCCGGCGACACCGTGTTCGTCGAGGATCCCGCGTGGTTCGTGATGTTCGCTCGCCTGGCGGCGTTCGGCGCCAAGCTGGTCGCCGTGCCGCGCGGGGCCGATGGCCCAGATCTGAACGTGCTGACCAATCTGCTGACACGGCACCAGCCGCGCCTGTTCTTCGTCAACTCGGTCGTGCACAACCCGACCGGGGCGTCGATGTCGGCGGCGATCGCGCATCGCCTGCTCAAGCTCGCCGAGGAGTACGGCTTCGTGCTGGTCGAAGACGACGTGTACGGCGATCTCCACCCCGGACGTGCGATGCGCCTCGCGAGCCTGGACCAGCTCCGGCGCGTGATCTACCTCGGCGGTTTTTCCAAGACGCTCGCGGCAGGGCTGCGGGTCGGCTTTCTCGCCGCCGGCCCGGAGGTCGCGCAACAGCTCGCCGACCTGAAGATGCTGACCGGCCTCACGACGCCGGAGCTGCCCGAGCGGGCGGTGACGCGCGTGCTGGCCGACGGCGGGTATCGGCGTCACGCCGATCGCGTGCGCGCGCGCGTCGATGCCGCGCGCTCGCGGACGGCGCGGGCGCTGGAAAAGATGGGCGTGCGGCTGTTCGAGGCCGCCACGCACGGCATGTTCGTCTGGGGCGACTTCGGGCGCGACACCAATGCGATCGCGGCGCGTGGCGCCGAGGAGGGCATCCTGTGCGCGCCCGGCAGCCTGTTCTCGCCGACACAGTTGCCGAGCACGTGGATGCGCGTCTCGGCGGCGACGTGCCTGAACCCGACCGCGCTGCGCTTCCTTGCGCGGGCGGTGCACGAATGAATTCGTTGAATCCCCGTCCGTTGTCTTTGCCCGCGCGCAGGCGCGGTCAATTCACCGCCAGCCGATACCCCACTCCGGTCTCCGTCAGCAGGTACTTCGGGCGCGCGGGATCGGCCTCGATCTTCTCGCGCAGCTGCTTCATGTACACGCGCAGGTAGTGCGGATGCTCGACGTGGTCGGGGCCCCACACATCGCGCAGCAGCTGGCGCTGCGTCGCGACGCGGCCGGCCTGGTGCGCGAGCGCAGCGAGCAGCCGGAATTCGATCGGCGTGAAGTGGATCGGACCGTTCGGTCCGCTGGCGTTGCGCCGCGCGAGGTCGATCGACACCTCTCCCAGCTGCAGCACGCCGCTCTCGGCCTCGGTCGATTGCACCGCCCGGCGCAGGGCCGCGCGCGTGCGCGCCAGCAGTTCGGCGACCGAAAACGGCTTGGTGACGTAATCGTCGGCGCCCGCGTCGAGCGCGCGCACCTTCTGCTTTTCCTCGGTGCGCGCCGACAGCACGACGATGGGCATCGACGACCACTTGCGAATCGCGCGCACCACCTCCTGGCCGTCGGCGTCCGGCAGGCCGAGGTCGAGGATCACCAGGTCCGGCTTGTGGCTCGCGGCCTCGATCAGGGCACGCGCGGCGGTCCCGGCTTCGATGACGCGAAAGCCGTGCGCGGCGAGCGTAGTGCGCAGCAGGTTGCGCAATTGCGGTTCGTCGTCGACCACCAGCACCGCGTGCTGCGCACTGGTCACGTCTCGGCCTCGGCCGGAACGACGGGTGCTTCTTCGGTGAGCGGCAGCGTGACCGCGAACAGCGCGCCGCCGGCAGGGATGCGCTCGGCACGGATCTCGCCGCCGTGCGCGCGCGCGATGGCGCGGCAGATCGCAAGACCGAGGCCGACGCCTCCCTGCGCGCCCTCGGCACGGCCGCGCTGGAACTTGTCGAACAACATGTCGGGGTCGATATCGGCGGGAAGCCCGGGGCCGTCGTCGGCCACGGAGAGTTCGATCTCGTCGATCCCGCGCCGCGCATGGACCGAGACGTTGGTGCCCGGCGGCGTGTGGCGCGCTGCGTTGTCGAGCAGGTTGACCAGCAGCTGTTCGAGCAACACGGGGTCGGCCTTGACCAGCGGCAGGCCACGGTCGATTTCGATCTGCACCGGCCGGTCCCCCAGGCGTGGCTGAACACGGCGCACAGCGGCCGCCGCGACCTCGTCGAGCGAGATCCACTCATCGCGCAACGCGACCCGACCGGACTCGAGTCGCGTCATGTCGAGCACGTTGGCGATCACCTGTGTCATCTGCGCCGCCTCGTCGACGATGCTGCGCGCGAGCTCGGCGCGTTGTGTCGGCTCGAGATCGACGTCCAGCAGCGCGCTCGCGGCACCGCTGATCACGGCGAGCGGCGTGCGCATGTCGTGCGAGATCGCGGCGAGCAGACTGTTGCGCACCGATTCGGATTCGGCGTGCACGGCGGCCGATTCCGCGCGCTCCGCCAGTGCGGCACGCTCCAGCGCGAGCGCGATCTGCGCCGCGAATGTCTCGAGCAGATGTGCCTGTTCGGGCAGCATGATCCGCCGCGGATTGACCGGCAGCACGGCAAGCACGCCGAGCTGCCCGACCTGCGTCTCGCTGGCGGTGAGCGGCAGGTAGCGTGCGGGGGTGCCCGGCAGCGTATCGGTGCCCATGCCGGCGGGCGAGCCATGGTCGAACACCCACTGCGCGATCGACAGGTCTGCGCCGTGCAGCGACGCGGGCTCGGCCGTCCCCGTCGGATGACGGATCTTGCGAGTCCTGTCCGGGAGCAGCACGACGACCTGGGCTTCGAAGCTCTCCGCGATGTGGCGCACCGCCACGCGCGCGATGTTCTCCTGGCCGCGGGTTGCCGCGAGCTCGCGCGCCATCGCGTAGAGAAGCGCGGTGCGCCGCTCGCGATGACCCGCGACGCGCGCCTGCATGCGCACGCTCGACATCAGCCAGCCGATGAGAAGGCCGACCAGCATCAGGACCGCGAACGTCATCAGGTACTGGCCGTCGGCAACGTTGAGCGTGAAGATCGGTTCGACGAAGAAGAAGTTGAAGGCGAGGACGCTCGCGCCCGACGCTGCGAGCGACGGTCCGCGCCCGAAGCGCAGCGCGACCAGCGCGATCGCCAACAGGTACACCATCACGACGTTGGCCTCGCTGAGCACGGGCTTCGCGAACCACGCGATCGCCGTTGCCACCGCGATGGTGAGGAGCGCGAAGGCGTATCCGGGCCACCGCAGCTTGCCTGAGGCCGGCGCAGCGAAGTACGCCGCACTGCGCGCCAGGAACGGGTTGCGCGCAGCCAGGGTCGCCTCGGTCGTCTTCACCACCGTGAGGTCGACGCCCTTGATGCGCTTGAGCAGGTAGTCGACCGTCGAGGGGCGCATCCAGCGTGCAAGTCCCTTGCGGCTCGGTTCGCCGAGCAGGACCCGCGTCACGTTGCGCGTGCGCGTGTAGTTGAGCAGTTCCTGGCCGGCGTTGTGACCCCCTAGCGTGACCGTCTCGGCGCCCAGTTGCTCGGCGAACCTGAGCCATGCAATACGGCGATTGCGCTCGGCTTCCGGCAGGCGGATCAGATCGGGCGTCTCGACATAGACGACGATCCACGGCGCGTGCAGCGCGGCGGCAAGCCGCTTGCCGGCGCGCACTAGGCTCGCACCGTCGCTGCGTGGACCGATGCCCACCAGCACGCGTTCGCCGGCGGCCCACGGCTGCGCGATGCCCTCGGTGGTGCGATACCGGTCCATCGCGGCATCGACCCTCTCGGCGGTCTTGCGCAGGGCGAGTTCGCGCAGCGCGATCAAATTGCCCGGTCGGAAGAAGTTTTCCAGCGCCATCCGCGCCCGTTCGGGCACGTAGACCTTGCCCTCGCGCAGGCGCTGCAGCAGGTCCTCCGGCGGCAGGTCGATCAGTTCGACCTCGTCGGCCGACTCGAAGACCGTGTCGGGAACCGTCTCCTGCATGCGCACCGACGTGATCGACGCCACCACGTCGTTGAGGCTCTCCAGGTGCTGCACGTTGACCGTGGTCCAGACGTCGATGCCGGCATCGCGCAGTTCCTCGATGTCCTGCCAGCGCTTTTCGTGGCGTGCGCCGACGGCATTGGTGTGGGCGAGTTCGTCGACCAGGATCAGCTGCGGCTTGCGCGCGAGTGCGAGGTCGAGGTCGAACTCGCGCAACGTCGCAGCGCCGTAGGGTAGGAGCAGATGCGGAATGGTCTCCAGGCCTTCGAGCAGCCGCTCGGTCTCAGCGCGCCCGTGCGGCTCGACGTAACCGACCACCACGTCGACGGCTTCCGCCTTCTTGCGCTGCGCGGCCGTCAGCATCGCGTAGGTCTTGCCGACGCCCGCGGTGCCGCCGAAGAAGATCTTGAGCTTGCCGCGCAGCGCGCGTGCCTCCTCGCGCTGGACGTGGGCGAGCAGGGCGTCCGGATCGGGGCGGCGTTCGTTCATGTGCGATCCGCGCCAGCAGGTGCAGCACGAGCCACCGGCGCGGCCATCGGGGGCCGCGTTGGACCAGAACGGCGCAGGCTGGCTTCGGTACCACGGCCCATCGGCCGCAGCTTACCTTCCCGCCGCGGCAGCACAATGCTGCCGCTAAGCGCCGGGCGCGCGTTCTCCGGCCGGCCGGCGCAAGCGCCGCCCGCGCGGTCCCCTCCCGCGGCGACCCAGCGTCAGCAACGTCCAGAACAAGGCCAGCGGCGCAAAAAGGGTCAGCAGCAGCAGCGCGACGCTCGAAAATGTCCAGGCCATCGGTGACATTCAGAGACGACGGACGCGCCCGATCTGAGCGCTGCACGCCGTGGACATGACGATGTGCATTGCCTCGTCGACGGCGTCACGATCGAGCACCAGCTGCACCCAAACGGCCATGTCGCGCGAACCGGGTTCGACGCCCGGGACGCTGACGAGCCGCTCGATGCGGCCGTCGAGCCGGTCGAGCAGTGCCGTCTGCAGGGGCCCGGCATCTCGTTGCGCGACGGTGACGGAAAAACGCGCCCGTGGTTGCGAAGGAACGCGCGCGGCGTGTCGGGTCCAGCTCGTTATCCAATGTCCTGTCTGCATATCCTCATGCTCGCGGCCTGGTTGCATCGCTGCGTTCAAGGCCGCCTTTTCAACGTGACCTGCTCAATCTATGGGCGCGGACGTCAAGGCGGCGTAAAGATTTCGCGAACTGTGGCCGGGCAGCAGGTCGGCTTGTCGGGGTCGCAGCAGCGGGCCACGCGTATCGGCCGCTGGCGCACTCGCGGACTGCGTATAACCGTGCGTGCGGCGGAGTGTCGGCATACGACGGCGCTACAGTGGTGCGATGAAGATCATCTATGGCGAGGGGCACCGCGTTCACCACGGTGAGTTCGAATCGCACGCCGGCCTGCTCGTGCAGTGCTACGAGAAGCCGGAGCGCGCCGACCTCGTGCTGGCAGCCGTGGCTGCCGCTGGAATCGGCCCGGTGCTCGAGCCCGAGCGCTTCCCCCTCGTGCGGATAGAGCGAGTCCACGCGCCGCGCTACCTACGCTTCCTTGAGCGAGCTTGGGAGGCCTGGCGTGCGTTGGGCAACTCGCGCGACGTGCTGCCCGACGTGTGGCCGATCCGCGGCTTCCGCCACGACATCGAGCCCGACGATTTCCTCGGCCAGCTCGGGCTCTACTCGTTCGACAGCGGCACGCCGCTGACGGCCGGTACATGGAGGGCCGCGCTGCTGAGTGCGGAGAGCGCGCTGACGGCGCAGCGAGCGATCGGCGCTGGTGAAACTGCCGCGTTTGCGTTGACACGCCCGCCCGGGCATCACGCCGGCATTGACTTCTTCGGCGGCTACTGTTTCATCAACAATGCGGCGGTCGCCGCGCAGGCATTTATCGACGACGGTGCGCGCCGCGTCGCGATCCTGGATGTCGACTATCACCATGGCAACGGCACGCAGTCGATCTTCTACGAGCGCGCCGATGTCCTCGTGCTGTCGATTCACGGCGATCCGCGGACCGAGTATCCGTACTATCTCGGCCATGCCGACGAGACGGGCCGCGGCGCCGGCGCAGGCTTCAACTACAACTACCCACTGCCAGCCGGCTCGAGCAGCGCGGTCTGGTTCGAGGCTCTCGAAGCTGCCTGCAACCGGATCCGTGCGTTCGCCCCCGACGCGCTGGTGCTCTCGCTCGGCGTGGATACCTATTTGCGCGACCCGCTATCCAAGTTCCGGCTCGATGCGCCCGATTTCCTGACGCTCGGCAACCGGGTTGCGGCCTTGGGTCGACCGACCCTGTTCCTGCTCGAAGGCGGCTATGTCGTGGCCGAAATGGGCACCAACGTCGTCGCGGTGCTGCGGGCTTTCGAGGATGCGTGAGACTCTTCAGTGCATGGCGGTTCGTGAACGTCGCGATCTGGAGCCGCTGCGCGGCCGGGGCCGGGCTGTTCCAGTCGGACCCGAATCGACCACCACCGCGGAGACGGGGCTCGGCGCGCTGTGGCGGCGGATGCCGGCTCGGGCGCGCTGCTCCCGCGATCCGTCGCGCCGCAGATGGGCGTAGTGCGGGTTGGTGTCGAGGTTGGAACAGAGGTACACGTGCGGATGCTGTTCGGTGAACCCGCGTGCGGCGAAGAAGCTCATCGCGCGCTTGTTCTCGGGGTCGGTGTCGGTCATGAGGATGCGGATTCCATCCAGCTCGACCATCATCTCGACCAGGCGATCCACCAGGCGAGCGGCCACGTTGCGGCGGCGCCAGCGCGGATGCACGCACATCCAGACGATGTAGCCGTAGTTCCAGGCGGAGCCGGGCTTCGATACGACGCTGCCGAGGACAAAGCCGACGATGCGGCGGGCGCTTTCCTCGTCGTTGTTCTCCGCCACCAGGCAGTACTCGCCATCGACGTGGAACCGCGTCGTGACTTCATATTCGTCCCAACTGCGGTAGAGCATCGGCCAGGACTCGGCCTTGAACTGCGACACGCCGAGCTCGTAGACCTCGGCCAGGTCGCCGATCGTCATCTGGCGGATGGAGCAGGAGCGGCGACCCTGCCGGTGCTTCACGTGAATCCCTCCAAGGGTCTGCATACCTTACCGCTCACCGGGCCGCTCGTGTTGACGAGACTCAGTATCCAGCGGTCGGCGTGCCCGCCCGCGCGGGCCGTACAGGTGGCGGGAGTCCGGGCGCACGTTGCCCGCCCGGCGGCACGCATGCGCCGCCCGTCCCGCTTCTAGTGCACGGTGTCGAGTTCAAGGTTGAGTGTCAGTACGTTGACGCGCGGCTCTCCGAGAATGCCGAGCTGGCGGCCCTCGGTGTGCTTGCGCACGAGCTCTCGCACCTTGTCCTCGGGCAGGCTGCGCACCCTGGCGACGCGCGCCACCTGGTACTCGGCCGCGGCCGGAGAAATGTGCGGATCGAGACCGGAGCCGGAAGCGGTGACGAGGTCCACCGGAACCGCCCGGGACGGATCGCCACCGGCATCGCGCAGCGCCTTGATGCGGCCATCGACCGCGTCCTTCAACGCAGGATTGGTCGGGCCCAGATTCGAACCGGAGGATGAAGCGCCGTTGTACGGCATGGGCGAAGTCGCCGACGGCCGGCTCCAGAAGTACTTCGGATCCGAGAAGGGCTGGCCGATCAGGCGCGAACCCAAGACCTTGCCGTCCTTGACGATCAGGCTGCCGTTGGCCTGGCTGGAGAATGCAAGTTGCGAGATCCCGGTCACGACGAGCGGATAGACGATGCCCGTAAGCACGGTGAGGGCGAGCAGAGCGCGAATGGCTTGAAGCGAGGATTGCAGCATGGCGACTTCCTAGGCGAGCTTCGTGAGCTCGAGCACGAGATCGATGATCTTGATTCCGATGAATGGCACGATGACGCCGCCGACACCGTAGATCCACAGGTTGCGCTTGAGCACCGCCGCCGCGCCTTCCGCGCGATAGCGCACCCCTTTCAGCGCAAGAGGAATCAGCGCCGGAATGATCAGCGCGTTGAAGATCACGGCCGAGAGGATGGCCGACTGCGGCGTGGCGAGATGCATCACGTTGAGCACGTTCAGCTCCGGATACGTCGCGGCGAACGCGGCGGGGATGATCGCGAAGTACTTGGCGACATCGTTCGCGACCGAAAACGTCGTAAGCGCGCCTCGGGTCATGAGCATCTGCTTGCCGGTTTCGACCACCTCGATGAGCTTGGTCGGATTGGAATCCAGGTCCACCATGTTCCCGGCTTCCTTGGCTGCCTGCGTGCCCGTATTCATGGCCACGGCAACGTCCGCCTGTGCGAGCGCCGGCGCATCGTTCGTGCCGTCGCCCGTCATCGCCACCAGCTTTCCCTGCGCCTGCTGCTCGCGGATCAGCTTCAGTTTTGCTTCGGGCGTGGCTTCGGCGAGGAACTCGTCGACGCCGGCTTCGGCGGCGATTGCCGCGGCCGTGAGCCGGTTGTCGCCGGTGATCATCACGGTCTTGATACCCATGCGGCGCAGCTCGCTGAACCGCTCCTTGATGCCGCCCTTGACGATGTCCTTCAACTCGATCGCCCCGAGCACGCGTGTGCCGTCGGAAACGACGAGCGGCGTCGACCCGCGCCGTGCCACTGCCTCCACCGTCGTCTGGACTTCGGCGGGGTAGCGGCCGCCGAGCGCTTCGACGTGCTGGCGTACCGCATCGGCCGCGCCCTTGCGGACCTGTCTTCCCTCGAGATCGATCCCGCTCATGCGGGTCACCGCAGAGAAATGCACGAAGGTCCCGCGTAGCGCCGTGAGGTCGCGTTCGCGCAGGCCGTATTTCTGCTTTGCGAGAACCATGATCGAACGGCCCTCGGGCGTCTGATCGGCCATCGACGCAAGCTGTGCGGCATCCGCGAGGTCGCGCTCCGTGACCCCG
>Ga0335077_10010867_pt1 | contig 11374 bp, 9 predicted proteins | sample Lox_Sample_31_FD_207151 | JGI IMG/M metagenome (GOLD analysis project Ga0335077, IMG submission 207151) | Soil microbial communities from Loxahatchee National Wildlife Refuge, Florida, United States - Lox_Sample_3.1 | ecosystem: Environmental > Terrestrial > Soil > Wetlands | place: USA: Florida...
GCGCCCGCATTCTACTTGGCGATTTTCGATAATCCCGCAACTAATTGAAAATAAGCAATTTCCCGACGGCAGTCGACGGCAAACAACGGCAACCTACGAGGGGTAAAATCCCACCCTCTCCGCCATTTTTTCTCTTTTGCTTCCATCTATCCATCTACGGGGCACTGGTTTATACTGCTGTGTAGATTGCCAACGGTGTTACTATGCCACTCGCGCCGGGAACACGGATAGGCCCCTATGAGGTCGTCACGATCCTCGGCGCGGGCAGCATGGGCGAGGTGTACAAGGCCCTAGACTCGCGCTTGGACCGCACCGTAGCCATCAAGCTAATGCGGCCGGGCATGGCCGCAGACGAGAATCGTCGTAAGCGTTTTCTGCGCGAGGCGCGCGCCACTGCCGCTTTCAACCATCCCGGGATCGCCGCCATCTATGACGCCGGGGAATGTGGGGACTCGCTGTATCTGACCATGGAATATGTCCCCGGCCGTACGCTGCAACAGGAGATTGCAAAAGGCCCTATTTCGGGCCAGTGCGTACGGAATTATTCTCTGCAGATCGCTTCCGCGCTGGAACACGCTCATGCTCGCGGCGTACTCCATCGCGATATTAAGCCCGCCAATATCATGATCGCCGAGGACGGCGTACTCAAACTGCTGGACTTCGGATTGGCCCGATTCACTTCGCCGCGAGATGAGACGACGACATTCGTCACCGCCGCCGAGACGATTGTTGGCACCTACCACTATTGCTCGCCGGAAGTGCTCGCGGGGCGCGTGGCCACGGTGCGCAGCGATATCTACGGTCTGGGTGTAGTGATGTATGAGATGGCTTGTGGCCAGCGACCTTTCGCGGGCTTTCAAGGTCCAGCGCTCGTCTCGGCGGTGCTTCGCGGGCAAGCTCCCCCCGTGCACCAGCGCAATCCGGCCGTCTCCGAATTGCTGGCGAACCTGATCGGACGAGCCATGGCGCTCGAACCGCAGGACCGCTTTCAAAGCGCAGCGGAAATCGCTGGTGCACTGCGTGCCATGGAAGGCCATCCGAATAACGTGGCCATAGCCCTGGAGCGGGCGAATCCCGTCATCGCCGTGCTCGACTTCGATAATCTTTCCGGGGATGCCGTCACGGACTGGCTGCGGGTCGGCATTGCTGAAACCATCGCCGCGGATTTGCGAAAGCTCAAGGCCGTGCAGGTGGTCAGCCGCGAGCGCGTGCAACAGGAACTCCACCGGCTCACTGATCGTACGGATACGGCGATGATCGGTAGCCAACTAAAGGCTCGATGGCTGATCATGGGAAGTTATCAACGCGCTGGCGACCGCATTCGTATTACGCCCAAGCTGCTCGAGGCGGCCACGGGCGAGGAGGCAGTGTTGGCCAAAATCGACGGAGCCTGGAATGACCTCTTCGACCTCCAGGACCGCGTGGTGCGCGAGATTCTGCGGGCACTCGACGTAGAGATGGATCCCAGCGCACATACGCGCATCGCCGCGCCTGAGATCCTGCGGCTCGAAGCCTACGAGCAGTATGCTGAAGGGCAGAAGAATCTCTATTTACTCGGCAAGGAATCGCTCGAAAATGCGCGGCGTCATTTCGAACGCGCCATCGAGTTGGCTCCCGACTACGCAGTCGCCTATTCCGCTCTCGGCCACACATACGCCATGCGTTGGATTCACCGGAACGATTCAGATGACCTGGCGCGGGCGGCTGGTTGCCTGGAGCGCGCGCTCGATCTTGATCCGGAATTGGGCGAACCCTACGGCCACCTCGCCTACGTGTACATGAGGCAGAACAAATTGGAGAGAGCCATCGAGGCTGGGCTCAAAGCCGTCCGCTATAACCCCGATGCTTATACTTCACACTATTGGCTCGGAGCCGCCAATTTCGTGGCCAGCCAGGAAATCTCCGATTCTTATCTTCAGAAAGCTGTTGAACATCTTCTAAGTGCGATCCAGATCGAGCCGGTGTACAGCGCGGGTTGGCTTTTCGTCGGCGCGCTCGCTGTGTACACCGGTGCCTACGACCGCGGCGAGCAGCTCATTGCAGAAGTGTTGGAGTTGCAGGCTTCCGGTCGAGGCATCAGCCAATTGCCTTTTGGTGAGATGATTCAGGCGGAGATATCCATGCGCCGCTTGGATTGGGCGAAGGCACTAGAGTGGCACGAGCGGGGCTTGAAATATCTGGCACAGATCGACAACGTTTACCGGGAGACAGCGATGGCGCTCCATGCCTGCGGGATGGCCGCGGTCCACCTCAGGCAGAACCAACCGGAGCAGGCATTGGCTGATCTGCACCGCGCCTGGCGCATTGTGCGGGAGTTCCCGAACACGATGGCTCACAACAGAGTTCTCACTCGCACGATGGCGCAAATGGCTGGCGGATACGCCGCACTCGGGGAGGGTGAGCGGGCCGAACAACTTCTAGACGAAGCGGAGTTGCACCTGGAAACTGCGTTCGCAAATCCGGGCGGATTTATTTTTGGAGTCACGACCTTCGAATTGTGCCATGCAATGGCAATCGCTCAACTTCGATTAAACCATCCCGCTGCGGCCAGCGCCCTGCTGGCGAAAGCTGTTGAAAAAGGGTGGCGGGATTCACGTTGGCTGGAATGCGATCCCGAATTGGCGTCCCTGCGCCAAGCTGAGAGTCTCGATTCGCTCATGGAACGCATGCGCCGCTTCCCACCGCTGCGTTTCGGCGCCAAGGCTAAGGCTGCGGCGTGAAGTTTAAGCACGTGGCTGATTAACGCAGCGGTTATCGGTAAGGTTCGTTCCGGTACCCGGGCTACCCGGGTGCGTCTTCAGGGGTTGACATCACTGAGTTTTGTACCCGCCGCGTACCTCAGTCTGGCGGATTTGCCGTTTTGTTAAGTTTTGCAGGATCGCGAAATCAACAAGTTACGATATATGACCAAGTGGATAGAATCCGAATCCCACTCTCTCCGCCATTTGGAGAAAACACACAAGATGAAATCTCACCGTCCCGACCCGAACGAGAGTTATAGTGCCCGTCAAGATGCTTGACGGTCCGATTGGAAAATTGAAAGGTGGTTAGCAAGGCTGCCTTGCCTGCCCGAATCAAACATCTTAGGTTAGGAGGCTCGCATGAGGACCCCAGCTCTGTTCTTCGTTGGATGTTGCATCACGATTTGCGCCGCGCAAATGCTTGCTGGTGACTCACAGCAGCCGTCACAACCGCAAACACAACAACAGCCGCAAGCGCCCAAGACCATTCATCAACTGTTTTTGGAGGACCAGCAGCAGATACCCGGGGCTGCCAACGGGTTGTCGAGACTGTCGCCGGAGGAGTATGAAAAGCTACTCAAGGACCGTGAGGCGCAGGTGCGGACCTTGCTAGCAGCCGGTGAACTAAAGACGGGCGATGACTTCGAGGAGGCAGCATTCATCTTCCAGCACGGAAATGACGCAGAGCATTGCCTGTTTGCGCATGTGCTGGCGATGGAGGCTGTTGTGAAGGGAAACCTATCGGCCCGATGGATCGCGGCAGCAACGCTCGACCGGTATTTGCAATCGATCAAGCAACGGCAGGTGTTTGGCACACAGTATCCACTGGACCCAAATCTGGCGCATCCGGTCGCCAATGCGCAGTCCGCGCCCTTTCTGTCGGGACGAACGCTAGAACCCTACGACAAACAGTTCCTGCCAGACTTTGTGCGGCTCGACTTCTGTGTGCCAACTCTGGCGCAGCAAGAGCAGAATGTCACAATGTTCAACGCGGGTGAGCGCCCGAAGACTTTGAAAGCGCCCGGCTGCAATCGATAGAGAAGACTTCAGAGTGCTTCAGCCAAATTTAAGTTATTCACTATTAAATTATTGATTCTATTATTAACACAGTATTACTCGGTGTTGTCAAACGCTCCCGGCTATACGCGCGGGACGCAGTAGCGGCAATGACCCGCTGAACCCAAAGGGCTTATTTGCCGCGGTTTTCCTTAGCGGGTTAAAATCCCGCCCTCTCCGCCATTGCTTTTAGTTTCTTGCACTTAGAGGCCTTGGTCGCATCTTCAACGCTTGGTGCGAAACACTTGAGTTTCAGCTTCCCCTTCCGCTTCAGGGAAGCTGTTGGCAACGATTGATTGATACTGCCCTTCCTTCCCCGCTTGACATCGTTGCGGCGCTGCATGCGGCCAGGGTTGAAAGCTCAACCTACCGTGTGCAACCGCGCTCCACAGTCGTGCTGTCTTCCGAGACTCTTAGACAAGAGGGATACGGAGGGTGGAGAAAGCTAGGGGCAGTTTGAGCTGGAAATCGCACCAAACTGCTTCGAAGAGCGCCATGGCGTGGTCGCGGAAGCGCGCCACGTATTGAAATCATTGAAGCAGTTGAGAGCGTGCCAGTCTGGCGTCAGGGTCTGCCAAATGATAACCGTCGACCTTTACATTGGACACGCGGCGGGCTGATCAGTGCGCGGCGGACGCAGCCAGAAAGTTGCCGTAGCCAACCACGACGGTCGAGCCGACGAGCAGAAATAACGCCAACGCCAAGAAACGCATGGCACTTGAGCCTGCCCCCTTCCATTCCTTAAAACCCAGGCCCCAGAGGGTGCTGAAGATAATGATGCTGGCCATGTGCAGCGTCCAACTGGAGAATCCGTAGCGGCCCATCTGCGTTTCGCCCATGGTGTAAAAGAAAAACTGAAAATACCAAGTGGTTCCCGCGAGCGCGCACAGGAGATAGTTGGACAGCATGGGAACGCGCTGGCCGTTGCCGGCTTGCGGAGACGGGATATGCTCGACTACCTCGCGGCTCGGGGCGTCGATAGCGGTTTCAAGAATAGGTTCGTCGGCGATGGCGTGGTATTTGGCGCCATCAAACGTGAAGTACTGAAAGCCGGTTTTGTTTTTGAAGTTGAGAGCGACGCACCAAACGAAATTGGTGGTGAATCCACCGATGAGGACCACCACGAGCACAGGCAGGCCCTGCCAAAGAATCGGCGTGCCATGCCGCAGCGTCAGCACTTTCATGGGAGCGCCAGCGGCAAGTCCGTAGGCGAAGCAGGCGCTCATCACGCCAGACAGAATGGCCACGCCCAAGCCTTTTCTCAAATTGAATTCCTTGATGACGGCCTGAGTCTGCTCCGTCGACATGGCCCGTTCTTTGTAGATTCCCGCGATGCCTGCGGCGGCGATTCCGAAAAGACAGATAAAGACGCCGGCCAGAATAATGCGTCCCGACGCCGTTCCAAGGACTTGCGTGAAGAAAACACCGCTGAAGAGCGGCGGCATCAAAGTACCGAAGGCAGCGCAGAGTCCAAGCACTACGGCCATCCCCAAAGACAGACCGAGGAATCGCATGGTGAGTCCGAAGGTGAGCCCGCCAACGCCCCACAAGAGACCGAAGAACACGGTCCAAAAGATAGTTGATACGGGAGTGTCGGAAAAAACGCGAACAAAGTCATGGGTGAGAAGCAGCGCGAGAAACCACGGCGCGATGATCCAGCTAAAAAATCCACCGACGAGCCAGTAGGTCTCCCAGGACCAGCGCTTTACACCGCGATAAGGGACATAGAAGCTGGCCGAAGCCAAGCCGCCGAGCCAATGGAAGAAAACGCCTAGAGCGGGATTCGGCAGCACGGGCACCTCAAGTGGAAGTCAGACATGGAAGACCTCTTCGAGCGGAACCATGGCTTGGTCCGGAAGGATATTTTCGGGCTCCGCGAAGAATCCGGACATTTCGCGCTGCCAGCGTCCGTTCACGTCGCGCGCGGCCATGGCGGAGCGGGCGCGTTCGAAATCTTCGGTTTCGAGGTAGCCGACGAGAAGACCATCGTTACGCAAGAAAAGCGAGTAATTGTTCCAGCCGGTTTCCTGAAGTGCCTTCTTCATTTCTGGCCAGACAGAGCGATGGCGGTCTTTGTACTCCTGGAGGCGTTCCGGTTTGACTTGCAGAACAAAGCAGACTCGTTGCATCACACTCCCTTCCTCAGCCACTCAAGAGGCGTGAGCCGCATTCTAGCGAAGAAACGCTTCCGGTAAGCCGCCGTCCACCGGAATCACATGCCCCGTGGTGCGGGCGCTGCGCTCACCGGCCAGCCAAACGATAGCCGCGGCGCAAAGTTCAGGAGTTATGGGTCGCTTGGTTAGCGTGCGTTGCGCATAAAAATTTGCAAGCTTGTCCCGCAGAGCGTCGGCGGAATCGGATTCGGAGAACGGAATCTCATATTTTTGGAGAGACTGGATAACGCGGTCGCGAGGGAACATCGTGGAGCCGGCGACGACGGTGGCCGGAGCAATGGCGTTCACGCGAACGATAGGCGCGAGTTTGATCGCCAACTCGTGAACCAGATGATGAAGGGCAGTCTTGCTGACGTCGTAGGCTTCGCTTCCTTTCTTTGGCACAACGGCGTTGGCGGAACTGGTGAGCACCATCGCCCCCGGCAAAGCCTGATCGGCAAAAACAGTCTCCATAGCACGCGCCAGCAGATAATTCCCGGTGACGTTAATCGCAAACGTCTTCGCCCACATGGCATCGGAGAGTTCGCCGTGCGCTTCGGGCACTGGATAGATCGCGGCGGTGTTGATGACGATGTCGAGCCCGCCGAATTCCGCGATAGTTCGCTGCACGGCCCCGTTGAGGCTGTCCGCTGAGCTCAGGTCCGTGCCGGTGGCGATGGCGAATTCAGAGCTGGTGAGGGAGCTTGCCTGTGCAACCGTCGCTTGTGCGCCCGCCTCGTCGAGATCAGCCACCACAACGTGAGCACCTTGACGTGCCAGAAGAAGCGCCGCCTCGCGGCCGATCCCGCTGGCGCCACCAACAATTAGCGCGATTTTGCGGCTGAATTCGGCTTCCTCGGGCATGCGTTGTAACTTCGCTTCCTCGAGTGCCCAATACTCGATGCGAAAGGCTTCCGACCGGGGCAGCGCTACGTAGTTATGGAGGTGGGTGAACTGCCTGGATTGCTCGGCGCCGCGGGCTTGCGGAAGAGGATGAGCCACTTCTCCGTCGTCGAGAGCGTTCGCACCGGCCATGACGTGGATCGCGTTGATGAAAAACTCCGTAGTGACCCGTGCTTCTTTCTTGTTTTTGCCGAAGCCGAAGAGGCCCAGACCGGGGATGATCACGACAGAAGGATTGGCGTCGCGTAGCTTCGGCGAGTCCGGTTTCGCCCAGTCGTCGTAGTATTTTTGGTAAGCTGCGCGATAGGCGAGAACTTCCGGCTGAGTGCGCGCCTTCAGAGCATTTACGTCTTTACTGGCCGCATCCCAATCCAGGAAAAGCGGGCACACCCGCGTGCGCAGGAAATGGTCCGGGCAGCTTGTGCCGAGCGCGCCTAATTCCCGGGACCACACCGAACCCGCAAACGTAAGAGCGTCGGCGTCGTCCGAATAATGAGCGATCACCCGGCGCGTTGAGGAAAGTGCGCCGCGCAGCGTGGGCAAGATTTGGACGGCAATCTTCCTGCGGTCCACTGCGGAGAGCGCCGCTTGCCGCAATCCACCGAAGAGAACACTTCCCCTGGCCTGGTGCTTCGCAATGAATTCGCCCATTTCGTCGATAGTGCGAATGCTGCTGAGGTAGCAGTCGCGCTGTGTTTGGCCCCACGTGAAGAGGCCATGGCCGCCGAGTAGAATGCCATCTACGCCGGGATTTTCCTGCACAGCGCGCTCCAGGAGCAGCGCCAACTCGAAGCCGGGGCGTTGCCAGGGAATCCAAACGATCTTGCGGCCGTATTCGCTGTTGAATTGCTCGAGTTTGCGTTTTCCGTTCGCGCTGGCGGCAAGGGCAATGGCCCAATCCGGATGGAGATGGTCGACGTGCGGGAAAGGGAGCAGGGCATGGAGCGGCGTGTCGATAGAGGCAGCGACCCGATTCTCTCCAAACGCCGAGAGCGGATAGTAGCGCACCATTTCATCTTCGTGCGCTTCTCCCCGGTACAGGCTCTTGAGCTGCTCCAGGCGATCCTGGTAAAGCAAAGCGAACCCTGATTCTGTGATGGAGCCCAGATCTCCGCCGCTACCCTTCACGGCCAGAACACGCGTGGGTCCACCGCTAAATGGATCGGGCCGTTCGATTTTCGAACTGGTATTGCCACCGCCGAAGTTGGTAATGCGCAGGTCAGCTCCCAGCAAGTTTGAGCGGTAGCGCAGGAGCGCCAATGGATTAGACGCCAGTTGCTCGGCCTTCTCGAAGTCCCAGAGGTCCTCAAGATACGTGGTCTTCTTCGTTTCAGGCATAGGCGGCCTCGCAATAGTGCTCAAAGCGATTTGCTTGCTGATTCCACTTCTCGGGATCGCGCGGCTCAAAAAATTCAGCGGGATAGGAGCGCTCGATCACAGCGCGAACTTCCTTCAGGGACGATGCCGCCCCAGTCGCCAGAATCTGCATGGCTACGTTGCCTAGGGCAGTCGCTTCCGCTGGGCCGGCCAACACGTTCCTGCCCGTGGCGTCCGCCGTCAGTTGGTTGAGTAAGCGGTTCTTCGAACCGCCGCCGATGATTCGCACGCATGCGATGCGCCGGCCCGTTAGATTTTCGAGATGGCCCAAGACGATTCGATATTTGAAGGCGAGGCTCTCCAAGATGGTGCGCGCATAAGCCGCCGGGCTCTCGAGAGCCGGCTGCCCCGTGCGTCTGCAAAATTCATCGATCGCCGCCGGCATATTGGCGGGACGCAAGAAGGATTCGTGATCCGGATCTACAAGGCAACAAAAAGGCGCTTCCTGCGCGGTGAGTTCCAACAGCTCGGGCAGGTCGGGGCATCGCTTTTGCACCGTCCAGGTCTGCCGGCAACATTGCAGCATCCAAAGGCCCATCACATTCTTGAGTAACCGCGTCGTTCTATTGACGCCGCCTTCATTTGTGAAATTCAGCCGCAACGCCTCGGCGGAGAGAATCGGCGCGTCCAGTTCCGTCCCTACCAGGGACCACGTTCCCGAGCTGATGAACGCAGTACCTTCGCGCGCGGAGACGGCCGCCACGGCGGAGCCGGTGTCGTGTGTCGCGGGTGCAATAACTGGAGTATCTAAGAGTGCCGCGTCACAAGCCAAACCCGGCAGAAGATTCCCGATCACCTTACCGGACTCCACAATCTCCGGCCACACGTGTGCCGGTAATCCCAGCCGTTCAATTAATTCCCTGGCCCAGGTTCGCGTGCGCGCGTCGACCAATTGCGTCGTCGTGGCGTTGGTGAATTCGCAGACGGCACAGCCCGTCAGCCAATAATGAAAGAGGTCCGGAATAGTTATCACTTTGTGCGCGGCCTGCAAAAGCGCAGGTGTATCGCGAACCGCGGCGCACAGTTGATAGAGCGTGTTGATGGGCATGAACTGGATTCCCGTAGCGGCGTAGATTTCTTCCTTAGGGACCTTGCGAAACACCTCCTGCATCATCCCTGTGGTCCGCGCGTCGCGATAATGATAGGGATTTTGCAGCAACTCTCCCTTTTCACCGAGCAAAGCGTAGTCCACGCCCCAGGCGTCCACCCCGATTCCCGCTAGTCGCATCTCCTCCAAACCGACTAAGGCTTTGCGCACTTCCCACCACAGGCGCGCTACGTCCCAATGCAGGCTGCCGCCGTACTCGACGGGTTCGTTGCGGAAGCGATGAATCTCGCGGATCGTTAAAGCCGATGAACCAAGCTCACCTAGAATCGCCCTGCCACTTTCCGCGCCAAAATCAAAAGCCAGATAGGTTTTTGTGACGGTGCCGCTAGGCATACGAAGACACGCTCTGCGAATTTCTGGCGGCGCGTTCCTTGCTGATGCGCTCGAGATAGCCGCTTTGGCGGAAGGCATCCATCGGGCTTTCGGGTAGGCCTTTGGATTGACGCCACTCGCGGATCACTGGCCGCACGTCCGTGGCAAAGGCATCCTGCAAGAGAGACTCGGCCCTTACCAGGTCACAGTTGATCTGGGCGCGAATCAGCTCAGGATGATCGACCAACGCTGCTTTGCAGGACAGTTCTTGCGCAATGGCCACAGTTTGAATCGTCGCCTCGATCTTGCCTTTCAAATTGTGGCTTTGATCGATCATGTAGGCTATGTCCGCCGTTTTCCCTGTCTCCCATTCGTAGAGCAGGATTTCGTGGAAGATACGGAAGACCTGATAAGGATCGATGGAACCCAGAGTCAGGTCATCGTCCGCGTAACGGCGGTCGTTGAAATGAAAACCGCCAAGCATACCTTCCGAAAGCAACCAGGCCACAATCTGTTCGATGTTTTGAGCCGCGTAATGATGGCCGGTGTCCACCAGCACCTTCGCTTGTGCGCCCGCGTGGCGCGCCAGATGCAATGCCATGCCCCAATCCGCGATGTCCGTATGGTAGAAGGCGGGCTCGAACGGCTTGTATTCCACGAGCAAACGCTGCGTGGGCGACAGCTCCGCATGCGCTGCTCGCAACATTTCCTCGAACCAGTGTTTGCGCTGTCGGATGTTGGCGGTGCCGGGGTAGTTGGAGCCATCCGCGAACCACAAGGAAACGTCGCGGGTCTGCAGGGCCTGTGCGATTTCGATGCTTTCGCTAACGTGCTCGAACGCGCGGCGGCGCACGGCAGGATCGGGATTGCCGAAAGAACCGAACTTATACTCCTGGCCCTGAAAGAGATTGGGATTAATCGAACCAGGTCTCACGCCATACTTTTGAGAAAGCTTCAATATAGCGTCGGCGCTCCTGGCACCATCCGGAAAATCCCACAGAACATGCAGCGCGACGGTAGGGCAAACGCCCGTCAGCATGTGAACCTGCCCGGCATCGCTGAACTTTTCTTCGATGCTCGTTGCCGCCGCGGGTTGAATAAACTTGCCGAAGCGTGTGCCGGTGTTGGCAAAGCCCCAGGACGGCAATTCGACGCGGAAACGATCCATCGCCCGAAAGATCGCGTCACGCTGATGTGGGTTCATGCCCGAGCCCCCGCCCCAAGAGGATACACATCCCACGGTTTGCAGGTCATGCGCTTTCTATAAGCGGCCCGCTTCTAACCCTCAGCTCCTGGTTCTTTATGGTACCGGCCACCTTGGCTTACTTGGTGGGGTCGACGACCTGCACATGATAGTGGTCAAGCAGGTCCCCGGTGGCGTGGTCCAACTGGGCTGTCGCCAATTGAAGGCTGACCTGCGCCTGAATAAGGTTTAGCTCTGCCTGAGCGAGCTGCGTCTGCGCATCCAGAACGAAAAATACGGCTTCGGCACCTAGCTCATACTTGCGTTCATCGGCGCGCAGTGTGTCCTTCGCCAGATCGACGGCCACTTTTGCCGCTTCCACCGTGAGTTTCGCCTCCTCGAGCGAGCGCACCGCGAGGGTCACCTCAAGCGTAATGCTTTGGTTCGTCTCCCGTTCCTGGTACTGGTCGCGCGTGCGGCCCACCAAGGCATCGGCGAGGCCCGCTTCTCCGGCGTGGTTCTTAATAGGCAGGTTCAGCGA
>Ga0335077_10010868_pt1 | contig 11374 bp, 21 predicted proteins | sample Lox_Sample_31_FD_207151 | JGI IMG/M metagenome (GOLD analysis project Ga0335077, IMG submission 207151) | Soil microbial communities from Loxahatchee National Wildlife Refuge, Florida, United States - Lox_Sample_3.1 | ecosystem: Environmental > Terrestrial > Soil > Wetlands | place: USA...
GCTTGCGGGCACCGGACGGCCCGGCGAGTTCGTGAAGCTTCATCCTTATTTCTCCACCACCTCGACTAGATGTGCGACCTTGGCAATCATCCCGCGAGTTGCCGGCGTGTCGACAAGTTCGGCGACGCGGCCGATCTTGTTGAGCTTGAGCCCTACCAGGGTCTCGCGCTGGCGATGATGCCGGCGCTGCGGGCTTCCGGTCTGCCGGACCTTGACGGTTTTGCCCGAACCTCTTCCGTTATTCATCGCCTGCTCCAAAGCAACACAGTTCAGTCGGCCGCCGCCTGCTCGGCATCGACGTCTCGGCGGCGCGCCTGCAGCGCTGAAACCTTGACGTTGCGCCGCGCGGCAACCGCGCGCGGCGAATCCTGACGCTTGAGCGCGTCGAACGTGGCGCGCACCACGTTGTACGGGTTGGACGTGCCGATCGATTTGGCCACCACGTCCTGCATGCCGAGCGTTTCGAACACCGCGCGCATCGGCCCGCCGGCGATGATCCCGGTCCCGGGCGGCGCGGCGCGGAGATACACCCGGCCCGCGCCGTGACGGCCGGCCACATCGTGGTGCAGCGTGCGTCCCTCGCGCAGCGGCACGCGCGTGAGCGCGCGCTTGGCGGCATCGGTCGCCTTGCGGATCGCTTCCGGCACCTCGCGCGCCTTGCCGTGGCCGAAGCCGACCCGGCCCTTCTGATCGCCGACGACGACCAGAGCGGCGAAGCCGAAACGCCGGCCGCCTTTCACCACCTTGGCGACGCGGTTGATATGCACGAGCTTATCGACGAACTCGCTGTCGCGCTCTTCGTCGCGATCTCGCCGCCGTTCGCGGGGTTCACGAGCCATGTTGGTTTGCCATTTTGTTCAAGCCTTCACTCCGAGATCGTGAGGACAGACGACGGACGACAGACGACGGAAATGATCTGTGCCGGTTCGCTTGCTTCTGTCCGTCCTCTATCGTCTGTCCTCCGTCGTCAGAAATTCAGTCCGCCTTCACGCGCGGCGTCGGCCAAGGCCTTGACCCGCCCGTGATAGAGATAACCGCCCCGATCGAACACCACATCCTTGATGCCCTTCTCCTGCGCGCGCTGGGCGATGAGCTTGCCCACGGTCTTTGCCGCCTCGACGCTGGCGCCGGTCTTCAGTCCTTCGCGCGTCGGCTTCTCGATGGAGGAGGCGGCGACCAGCGTCTTGCCGGCATCGTCGTCGATCACCTGTGCGTAAATGTGCTTGGACGAGCGGAACACGGATAGACGCTTGCGGCCGCGCGCCGCGCGAAGCAGCGCGCCGCGTACACGCCCCTGCCGCCGCTTCATCCTGTCGTTGAGCTTGCTCATCGGCGGCTCCGTTACTTCTTCTTGCCTTCCTTACGGAAAATCCGTTCGGACGCATATTTGATGCCCTTGCCCTTGTAGGGCTCCGGCGGCCGGTAATCGCGGATCTCGGCGGCCACTTGGCCGACCCTCTGCCGGTCGCTGCCGCTGATTACGATTTCGACCGGCCGCGGCGTGGCGATGGTGATGCCTTCGGGGATCGGGTAGACGATGTCGTGGCTATAACCGAGCGCGATCTGCAGGTTCTTGCCCTGCACGGCGGCGCGATAACCCACGCCGTTGATTTCCAATCGCTCTTCGAATCCCTTGCTGACGCCGGCGATCAGATTGGCGACGAGCGTGCGCGACGTGCCCCATTGCGCACGTGCGCGTTTGGTGTCGGCGCGCGGGTCGACTTTGATTTGGCTCCCCTCAAGCTTGACCGCAACGTCGTCGTGCAGCACCACCTGCAATGCGCCTTTCGGGCCCTTCACCTTCACGGTCTGGCCTTCCACATTGGCGGTGATCCCGGAGGGGACCGCGATCGGCCTTTTTCCAATTCGTGACATCAGAACACCGTGCAGAGGATTTCGCCGCCTACGTTGGCGTCGCGCGCGTCATGGTCGGCCATCACGCCCTTCGGCGTAGAGACGATCGCGACCCCGAGACCATTGTTGATGCGCGGCAGGTTCTTGACCGAGGTATAGACGCGGCGGCCGGGCTTGGAAATCCGCGCGATCTCGCGGATCACCGGCTCGCCATCAAAGTATTTGAGCTCAATCTCGATCTCGGAGCTTCCTTCGCGTTCAACCACTGCGTAGCCGCGGATATAGCCTTCGGTCTTGAGCACCTCGAGCACGCGCTCACGCAATTTCGAGTTCGGAGAGCTGACTTTGCTCTTGTTGCGCAGTTGCGCGTTGCGGATGCGCGCGAGCAGATCGCCGAGCGGGTCGTTCATGGGCATCGTGCGAGCCTCCTTACCAGCTCGACTTCACCAGGCCGGGGATTAACCCCTTGGAGCCCAGTTCGCGCAACGCAATGCGCGACAGCTTGTGCTTGCGGTAATAGCCGCGCGGACGGCCGGTCATTTCGCAGCGGTTGCGGATGCGGGTGGCCGACGAGTTGCGCGGCAGCTTGGCGAGCTTCAACGTGGCTGCAAAACGCTCCTCCACGGGCTTTGATTTGTCGTGGGCAATCGCCTTGAGCCGTGAACGCCGGCCCGAATATTTCTTGGTCATCCGGCGACGCCGGTTATTCTTCTCGATCGAACTTTTCTTCGCCATCTAGTTCTCCTCGGTGTTCCGCGTTTGAGGCCCGTTTGCTTCGAGGCTCACTGCCGGAACGGAAAATTGAACGCCGTCAACAGCGCGCGCGCCTCGTCGTCGTTGCGCGCCGTTGTGCACACGGTGATATCCATGCCCCAGATGTCGGCGGCTTTGTCGTAATCGATCTCGGGGAAGACGATGTGCTCCTTGATGCCGAGCGTGTAGTTGCCGCGGCCGTCGAAGCTCTTGGGCGACAAGCCGCGGAAGTCGCGTACCCGCGGCAGCGCGATGTTGATCAACCGATCGAGAAATTCGTACATGCGCGCCTTGCGCAGCGTTACCTTGCAGCCGATGGCCTGGCCGGTACGAAGCTTGTAGGTGGCGATCGACTTGCGCGCTTTGGTGATCACCGCCTTCTGCCCGGCGATCAGCGCGAGATCGGCGGCGGCCGATTCCACTTTCTTGCGGTCGGCGACACCCTCGCCGATGCCCATATTGATCACGATCTTGTCGACGACCGGAATCTGCATCCGGCTCTTGTAGCCGAACTGCTCGGCCAGCTTGCCGCGGATGGTTTCCTCGAACTGAACCTTCAGCCGCGCCGGTACGCGCGGCTCCGGCGCGCGCGGTGCAGCCGGTTTGCCGGCCTTGCCGTCGCCGGTTCTCTCGGCCTGCTGCGGCTTCTCCGTCTGCTCGCCTTTTGCCGCCTTGGGAGCCTTCGCCGGCTTCTCGCCCTGTTCCGTCTTGGCCGGGCGCTGCGGCTTCTTGGCTTTCTTCTCCTCGGTATCAGCCATCGATCTCGACTCCCGAACGCTTGGCGACGCGCACCTTCTTGCGCTCATCGCCGCTGCCGACGAACTTGAAGCCGACGCGGGTCGGCTTGCCGTCCTTCGGGTCGGCCAGCGCGATGTTGGATAAATGAATCGGTGCCTCTTTCGAAATGATGCCGCCCTCGGCCGCCGCGGTCTGACGCTGGTGGCGCTTGACCATGTTGATCCCGCGAACGAGCGCGCGGCCCTCACCACGGCGCATCTCGATGATCTCGCCGGTCCGACCCTTGTCGCGGCCGGCAGTGATGACGACCTTGTCGCCTTTCTTCAGTCTCGCCGCCATCACAGCACCTCGGGCGCAAGCGAAATGATCTTCATATGGTTCTTGGCGCGCAGCTCGCGCGGCACCGGACCAAAGATGCGGGTGCCCACCGGCTCCATCTGCGGATTGATCAGCACCGCGGCGTTGCGGTCGAAGCGGATGATCGAGCCGTCGGCGCGCTTGATGTCCTTGGAAATGCGAACGATGACCGCCTTCATCACGTCGCCCTTCTTTACTCTGCCGCGCGGGATCGCCTCCTTCACCGAGACGACGATCACGTCGCCGATCGTGGCGTATTTTCGCTTCGAGCCGCCCAGTACCTTGATGCACATGACGCGGCGCGCCCCGGAATTGTCCGCGACGTCGAGGTTGGTCTGCATCTGGATCATGGGCTATCCCATTCATTCCTAAAGTTGGCGCGCACCCGCATACCAATCGGCGCACCGCGCCTACGAAGCCTTCTTCTTCTCGCCGCGCACCACCGCCCAGCGCTTGAGCTTGGAGATCGGCCGATGTTCCTCGATCCACACGATGTCGCCGACCTTGAACTCGTTGTTCTCGTCGTGTGCGTAGTACTTCTTCGAGCGGCGTATGGTCTTACCGAAGATGGGATGGGCGAAGCGGCGCTCGACCTTCACCACCAGTGTCTTGTTCTGCTTGTCGCTCACCACGACGCCTTGCAGGCTGCGCTTGGGCATCTCTAATCCTCTTAACTCTTGGCCGCCGCTTTGGGCGCGCGCTTCTGCTGCGCGATCGTCTTCAGCCGCGCGATATCGCGCCGCACTTCGCGGACGCGCGCAGTGTTCTCCAATTGCCCGGTGGCGCGCTGAAAGCGCAGGTTGAACTGCTCTTTCTTCAGCTTAAGCACCTCGTCGTCGATCTGATCGATCGTCATTGTTTTGATGTCGGCCGGCTTCATGACACGCCTACTCGGTGATCCGCTCGACGAAGCGGGTTTTGATCGGCAATTTGGCGGCGGCAAGCGCCAACGCCTCCTTGGCGACCTGCGTGGTCACGCCGTCGATCTCGAACAGGATGCGGCCGGGCTTAACGCGGGCCACCCAGAATTCCGGCGTGCCCTTGCCCGAGCCCATGCGCACTTCGAGCGGCTTCTTCGACACCGGCACGTCGGGAAAGATGCGGATCCAGACCCGTCCGGAGCGCTTCATGTGCCGCGTGAGCGCGCGGCGCGCCGCCTCGATCTGCCGCGCCGTGACGCGATCGGGCTCGGTCGCCTTGAGGCCGAATGCCCCAAAGGCGAGATCGACCGCGCTCGAGGCGACGCCCTTGATGCGGCCCTTGTGCGCCTTGCGGAATTTCGTTCGCATCGGTTGCAGCATGGCGGATGCCTCTGATTACCTTTTCTCGTTGTTCTCGCTCACGCCGCGTCCCGCCGCGGACGACCAGCGTCGCCCTCGGCCATCTTCTTGTCCTGCGCCATCGGGTCGTGTTCCATGATCTCGCCCTTGAAGATCCACACCTTTACGCCGCAGGTGCCGTAGGTGGTGAAGGCGGTAGCGACGCCGTAATCGACATCGGCGCGCAACGTGTGCAACGGCACGCGGCCCTCGCGGTACCATTCCATGCGCGCGATTTCGGCGCCGCCGAGCCGGCCCGAGCAATTGATGCGAATGCCACCGGCGCCAAGCCGCATCGCCGATTGCACCGCGCGCTTCATGGCGCGACGGAAGGCGACGCGCCGCTCAAGCTGTTGGGCGATCGATTCGGCGACCAACTGCGCATCAAGCTCGGGCTTGCGGATTTCCACAATGTTGATGACGACGTCGCTGTCGGTGAGCGCGGCGACCTTGCGGCGCAGCTTCTCGATGTCGGCGCCCTTCTTGCCGATGACCACGCCCGGACGCGCCGAGTGGATGGTGACCCGGCACTTCTTGTGCGGGCGCTCAATGACGATCTTGGAGACCGCGGCCTGCTTGAGCTCCGCCATCAGCGCCTTGCGGATCTCCATGTCCTCATGCAGCAGCGAGCCGTAGCTCGTCTTGCCGGCATACCAGCGCGAATCCCAGGTGCGGTTGATACCGAGGCGCAGCCCTACCGGATTGACTTTCTGACCCATGGTGTTCTCCTGCCGCGCTAATTCGCCGGCGCTTCGACTTCGCGCACCACAATGGTGAGATTCGAAAACGGCTTGAAAATCGCACCCACCCGGCCCCGCGCACGCGGCATGTGCCGCTTGATCACCATCGCCTTGCCGACATGAGCTTGCACGACGACGAGATCGTCAACGTCAAGATCGTGATTGTTCTCCGCATTGGCGATTGCCGATTCCAGGCACTTCTTCACGTCGCGGGCGATGCGCTTGCGCGAAAACTCGAGATCGGCCAGCGCCGTCGCCACCTTCTTGCCGCGGATAAGCTGCGCCAAAAGGTTCAGCTTCTGCGGGCTCACGCGCAGCATGCGGGCAACCGCCTTGGCTTCGTTGTCGGAGAGCACGCGCTCGCGGCCCTTCTTACTCATGATGCTTCTCCCCGCCTCACGAAGCGCCGCCAGCCGACGCTGCGGGCGCCGCCGGCGCCGCGCCCTCGGCCGGAGCTGCGCCCCCGCCCGCCGGCGCTCCAGGGCCGCTGGTGCGTTTGGCCTTGCGATCCGACGAGTGGCCGTAGAACGAACGCGTCGGCGCGAATTCGCCGAACTTATGGCCGACCATCTCCTCGGTGACCATCACCGGGATGTGTTTTTGCCCGTTATAGACGCCGAAAGTCAGGCCGACGAACTGCGGCAGGATGGTGGAGCGACGCGACCAGATTCGAATCATCTCATGACGGCCGGACGAACGCGCAGCATCCACCTTCTTCATCAGATAACCGTCAAAAAACGGACCCTTCCAGACCGAACGCGCCATCGCTACCGCCTCCTACTTTTTCTTCTTCCGCGCATGGCGGCTCACCATGATGAATTTACTGGTCGATTTGTTCTTTCGCGTCTTCATGCCTTTGGTTGGTTTGCCCCAGGGCGTCACCGGATGGCGGCCGCCGCGAGTGCGCCCGCCGAGCGGATGATCGACCGGATTCATCGTCTCGCCGCGCACGTGACCGCGCCAACCCATCCAGCGCGTACGCCCGGCCTTGCCGATTGAGATGTTCATGTTGTCCGGGTTCGACACCGCACCGACGGTAGCGATGCAGCGGCCGTGCACCAGGCGCTGCTCGCCGGAATTCAATCGCAGGATCACGTATTCGCCGTCGCGCCCGACGATCTGCGCGTAAGTGCCGGCCGAGCGGGCGATCTGGCCGCCCTTACCGACCTTTAATTCGATATTATGCACGATGGTGCCGACCGGGATGTTGGCCACCGGCATGGCGTTGCCCGGCTTCACGTCGACATATTCGCCAGCGACCACAGTGTCGCCGACCGAGAGCCGCTGCGGCGCCAGAATGTAATTCAGTTCGCCGTCTTCGTATTTGATAAGAGCAATGAAGCCGGTGCGGTTCGGATCGTATTCGAGACGCTCGACCTTGGCCGGCGCATCGAATTTGCGGCGCTTGAAATCGATGCGGCGGTACGCCTTCTTGTGGCCGCCGCCGCGATAGCGACTGGTAATCGATCCGGAATTGTTGCGCCCGCCGGTCGAATTCTTGCCTTCGGTCAGCGCCTTGACCGGCTTGCCGGTGTAGAGGCCCGAGCGATCGACGAGAACCAGCTGGCGCTGGCCGGCGGTGACCGGATTGTAGTTTTTCAGTGCCATCGCGCCGTCCTCTTACAGTCCCGTGGTCACGTCGATCTTCTCACCCTCTTGCAGAGTGACGACCGCGCGCTTGGTGTCGGACTGCCGCCCCACGCGGCCCTTGAACAACTTCCACTTGCCCCGCCGGCGCAGCGTGTTGACGCTTTTGACCTTGACGTCGAACAGCTTTTCGACCGCCTCTTTGATCTGCGGCTTGGTGGCATCCATCGCGACTTTGAAGATCACCTTGTTATGTTCGGAAGCATTGGTCGCCTTCTCGGTGATCACCGGCGACAGAATGACGTCGTAATGGCGCGGATCGCTGGCGGTCATTTGAAACGCGCCTCCAGCGCATCGATTGCGGCGCGGGTGAGCACCAGCTTGTGTCGCCGCATCACGTCGTAGACATTGATGCCGGCGACCGGCAGCACGTCGATATTCGGAATGTTGCGCGCCGCCGCGCGCACGTTGGCGGCAACCTCCGCGCCGTCGATGAACAGCGCGTTGGCAAGGCCGAGTTTGGCGAAATTATTGCGCAACTCCTTGGTTTTCCCGTCCTTCACGGCGAGCGCATCGATAACGATGATGCCGTCGCCCTTGGCCTTGGCGGAGAGCGCGTGCTTGAGCGCGAGCGCCCGCACCTTCTTGGGCAGTCCGATTTCATGACTGCGCACGTGCGGACCGAATGAGCGGCCGCCGCCGCGGAACAGGTTGACCCGCGCCGAGCCGTGGCGAGCGGAGCCGGTACCCTTCTGCCGGTACATTTTCTTGCCGGTGCGGTTGATGTCGGCGCGGTTCTTAACCGCATGCGTCCCGGCCCGGCGTTTGGCCAGCTGCCAGACGACGCAGCGATGAATGATGTCGGGGCGCGGGTCGAGCCCGAAAATCGCATCCGACAGGGTGACCGAACCGGCTTCAGCGCCGTCGAGCGTGGTGACCTTCAGCTCCATGTCACGCACTCCCCCCGCTCTGGCCATCGATCGAGACCGGAGCTGCAGCCGCATTGTCCGCGAGCCTGAACTTGCCGGGCTTCGGCGCACTGTCCGGCAGTTTCTTCTTGACCGCATCGCGTACCGTGATCCAGCCGCCCTTAACGCCGGGCACTGCGCCCTCGACCATGATCAAGCCGCGCTCCGCGTCGGTCTGCATGACTTTGAGATTGAGCGTGGTCACCCGGTCGACGCCGAGGTGGCCTGGCATTTTCTTGTTCTTGAAGGTCTTGCCCGGATCCTGCCGGCCGCCGGTCGAGCCGATCGATCGGTGCGAGATCGAAACGCCGTGGCTGGCCCGAAGCCCGGAAAAATTCCAGCGCTTCATGCCGCCAGCGAAGCCCTTACCCGTCGACGTGCCGGTGACGTCGACATATTGGCCGACGACGAAATGATCGGCCGTAATCTCGGCGCCAACCGGAATGAGCGCATCGTCGTCGACGCGGAATTCGGCGAGTTTGCGCTTGGGCTCGACCTTGGCGACCGCGAAATGACCGCGATTGGCTCGGTTGGCGCGCTGCGCCTTGCGCGCACCGGCACCGAGCTGCAGAGCCACGTAACCATTCTTCTCTTTGGTGCGGTGGGCGACGACCTGGCAATTCGCCAGCCGCAGCACCGTCACCGGCACGTGCTCGCCGGTTTCGGTGAACAGCCGCATCATTCCGACCTTTTGCGCGAGCACCCCGGAACGCATTTTCAAATCCCCTGCGCGCCTTACAGCTTGATCTCGACGTCGACGCCGGCGGCGAGATCGAGCTTCATCAGCGCATCGACGGTCTGCGGCGTCGGATCGACAATGTCGAGCAACCGCTTATGCGTGCGCATTTCGAACTGCTCGCGGCTTTTCTTGTCGACGTGCGGCGAACGGTTGACGGTGAATTTCTCGATCCTGGTCGGCAGCGGAATCGGTCCGCGCACCTGGGCGCCCGTGCGCTTCGCCGTATTGACGATCTCGCGCGTCGACGCATCGAGGATGCGGTGATCGAACGCCTTCAATCGGATGCGGATATTCTGGCCGTTCATATTTGTCTCCGACAACGGACGACGGACAACAGAGGGCGGACGACGACTACCGATTCGTCACCGATCGATCTGAGGCCCGCCCTCCATCACGTTTTCTGTCCTCTATCGTCCGTCGTCTGCTACTCGATAATATCGGCCACCACGCCAGCGCCGACGGTCCTGCCGCCTTCGCGAATGGCAAAGCGCAGCTGCTTCTCCATGGCGATCGGCACGATCAGCGTCACCTCCATGGTGATGTCGTCGCCCGGCATCACCATCTCGGTGCCCTCCGGCAGCGTCACCACGCCGGTCACGTCGGTGGTACGGAAGTAGAATTGCGGCCGGTAATTGGTGAAGAACGGCGTGTGGCGTCCACCCTCCTCCTTAGTGAGAATGTAGGCTTGCGCCTTGAATTTGGTGTGCGGCTTCACCGAGCCCGGCTTGCACAGCACCTGGCCGCGCTCGACCTCTTCGCGCTTGGTACCGCGAAGAAGGCAGCCGACGTTATCGCCCGCCTCGCCTTGGTCGAGCAGCTTGCGGAACATTTCGACGCCGGTCACCACGGTCTTCATCGTCGGCTTGATGCCGACGATCTCGACCTCCTCGCCAACCTTGATGACGCCGCGCTCGATGCGGCCGGTGCATACCGTGCCGCGGCCGGAGATCGAGAATACATCCTCCACCGGCATCAGGAACGGCTGATCCTTCGGCCGTTCCGGCTGCGGGATGTATTCATCGACGGCCTTCATCAGCCCCATGATCGAGTTCTTGCCGAGCTCGTCATTGACGCCGTCCAGCGCCTGCTTGGCGGAGCCTTTGATGAACGGGATCTTGTCGCCCGGGAATTCGTACTTTGTGAGCAGCTCGCGCACTTCCAGTTCGACGAGTTCCAGCAGCTCGGGATCGTCCACCATATCCACCTTGTTCAGATAGACCACGAGTGCCGGCACGCCGACCTGGCGCGCGAGCAGGATGTGCTCGCGAGTCTGCGGCATCGGGCCGTCGGCGGCACTGACCACCAGGATGGCGCCGTCCATCTGCGCCGCGCCGGTGATCATGTTCTTGACGTAGTCGGCGTGCCCAGGGCAGTCGACGTGCGCGTAGTGGCGCTTGTCGGTCTCGTACTCGACGTGCGCAGTGGCAATGGTGATGCCGCGCGCCTTCTCCTCCGGCGCCTTGTCGATCTGGTCATAGGCGGTGAAATGCGCCTGGCCTTTCTCCGCCAACACTTTGGTGATCGCCGCCGTCAACGTCGTCTTGCCGTGATCGACGTGACCGATCGTGCCGATATTGCAATGCGGCTTGGTGCGCTGGAATTTTTCTTTGGCCATGGGGCTCTCCGTTCCGGCTCTCTCTGTAAACCTCGTGAAGCGATGGTCAGGCGTACTTGGCCTGGACCTCGTCAGCGACGCCTTTCGGTACTTCGGCGTAGTGATCGAACTGCATGGTGAAAGTCGCGCGCCCCTGACTCATGGAGCGCAGGTTGTTGACGTAGGAGAACATGTTGGCGAGCGGCACCATCGCATTAATGACGTTGGCGTTGCCGCGCATGTCCTGACCCTGAATCTGACCGCGCCGCGAGTTGAGATCGCCGATGACCGAGCCGGTGTATTCTTCCGGGGTCACCACTTCGACCTTCATGATCGGCTCGAGCAGCACCGAGCCGCCCTTTTGCAAGGCCTCGCGCATGGCAGCGCGTGCCGCAATCTCGAACGCCATCGATGACGAATCAACGTCGTGCGAGTCGCCGTCGACCAAGCTCACTTTGACGTCGACCACCGGGAAGCCGAGGATCACACCGGTGGTCAGCTGTCCTTCGAGACCCTTTTCGACCGCGGGGATGAATTCCTTCGGCACCGCGCCACCGACCACATCGTTCTCGAATACGAACCCGCTGGTGGGAGCGCCGGGCTCGGCGACGATCTTGATCTTGGCGTACTGACCGTGACCGCCGGTCTGTTTCTTATGCGTATAGTCGACAGTCGCAGTTCGGGTGATCTTCTCGCGGTACGCGACCTGTGGCGCGCCGATATTG
>Ga0335077_10010871_pt1 | contig 11372 bp, 10 predicted proteins | sample Lox_Sample_31_FD_207151 | JGI IMG/M metagenome (GOLD analysis project Ga0335077, IMG submission 207151) | Soil microbial communities from Loxahatchee National Wildlife Refuge, Florida, United States - Lox_Sample_3.1 | ecosystem: Environmental > Terrestrial > Soil > Wetlands | place: USA...
GAGCCAGGCGTCGCCCGCACAAGGATCGGTCGCCAAAGTATGCGCCGCGGTGAAGCCGCCGTGGTGAGGAGTGAACTCGCACTCGCCGAGCACCTGCGAGAGTTCGCCAGTCTGGCGGGCGCGGGCGATTAAGCGTTCGGAATCGGCGGCAATCCGCGCCGCCGGCAGGTCGGCGTCAGTATGAAAGGCCAGCACGCGACGCCCACTTGGGATGGCCGCGGTGTACCACCAGCCCTCCTCGCAGGCCTCGACGTAGGTCAGTCCCGCGGCTGCGCCCACGTTATGCGCCGCGCCATGAATCCAGCCGCAGACCAGACCATCCTGCGCCCGCCGCTGAGCACCGAGCCGAGTGGCGACCGGAGCAGAGCGGCCACCGGCATCAATGACGAAATCGGCGGCAACTTCCAGCGGCTGCCCGGCCATTTCCAGCTCGGCTTTCCAGTTTCCCCCGTCACGCGCGATGGATCGCAGCCGGGCCGGGGCGAGCAGCTCCGCGCCGCGCTCCGCCGCAATCCCGCGCAGCCAGCCGTCAAAGCGCGCCCGATCGAGATGCCAGCCATGGCCATCCGGATCGCGCAGAAAATCCGTCTCCACCGGCTCATCGCTGCCCCAGGCAGACCGATTGCCGAAGCAGGGCGCGTGCCCTTGCGCCAGGAAGCTCTCGACCAGTCCCATGTCTGTGAACAGCCGGCGCGCGGCTGGCGGCAGCGACTCTCCTATACGCGGCGGCACGTCGGAGCGCAGGTCCATCAGACAGACACGCCGCAGCGGCGCCAGGTTCAGTGCCGCCGTGGCGCCGGCGGGACCGGCCCCGACAATGAGCACTTCGAATGCTCGCACTTACTTCAACCCGCGTGGAAAGCGCCGAACCTTTTCGATTCCGGACAGATCAACATCATCGGAGGCCGTCAACGGCTCGCTTGTGTCCACCAGCCGCTGCCGGGTGTGTGCCGGCAGGTTCTGAACCTGCATGGCCGCGGGAAAGTGCTCGTCTCCGGGACCGGGGCGGTGCTCAATTACTCCCATATCCCCAAAGTGATCGATCATGTTGTTGATCTGATCGACGTAGCTTTTCTTGCTGCCCAGCGGACGCGTCCAGGCGGCTCGCGTGGCGAATGCGGCCAGCCGCTTATCCAGCGGGTGGTTGCGGTCCATCACGATTCCGTACTCCGTATCGTCCAGCACCTCGTTGGGAACGCGCGCCGGCCAGAAAGTCGGCAGGTACGGGTCATAGGACTCGCCATAAGTCTGCGCGTCGCGGCAGCTCGCCGTGTCCGTCTGCCAGGGCACGGCCATCCAGCGCGTGATCCCGCCCGCCACCTGTCCGAGGAACGGATCGCTCGCCTGGACCATGTCCGGACTGATTTGCGGCCCATAGTCGGGCTCGATCCAGCCGGGCGCGGCATGAAGGATGCGAAACGGCGCCATGTAGAGACTGGAGTGCCGCATCGGCCAGGTCATCTCACATCCCGGATGGAAGGCATCGGCCAGGCAGAACTCCAGGCTGGCGCGGTCGAGCATCGCCGGTTGATCGGCAATCGGAATGGCTTCGATCTGGCGTGGCGGCGACGACGCCGGGTTGTAGTCTGGCTCGAAAGTGCCGGCGGCCCATTGCTGCAACATCGCGAGCTGAGTGTCGGTGACTGCCGAGCACTGCCGGGGGGTGTGCGCCGGCGGGACACCCATCGCGTCTCCGTACAGCCATGGCCACGGTATCGGCGACCAGGAATCGCGATCGAACACCCGAAACTGGTTGGCAAGACTTACGCGCATCCCCTGAAGTACGGGGCTGGGGTCGGCCAGCCGCTCCAGCCACTCCGGGTCCGTGAAGCGCATGGGCCCTCCCCACCCGAAGGCCGCGGCATAGCCCGCGTTCACCCATTCCAGGTGCGACAGCCGCTCGAACAGCGGACGAATGTCGTTCTGGAAGGAAGGACGAGCCGGAGCGCTCAGCGTCTTTGCTTTGATGGCGACATCGCGCATCAGGTCCCACATGGTGCGCACCGACTTCAACAGCGGCGCATAATTCGGCGGAGCCACCACCACCCACGCCGGGTCCACCGCCAGTTCCTTGCCTTGATAAACCACCTTGGCCGTGACCGGTCCGTCGGAGGTGTCATCGTGCCAGCCGTCGTTGTTGGCGAAGGTGATGGCGCGGGCGCCGTTGCAGGACGCGGACTTGCCGTGGCCACCGAGCACCAGCAGCCGGCCCTCTTTGTCGGTCTCCAGCTCACCCAGGTAGACCGGCTTGCCCATGAAGCTGCCGGTATCAAAGGTGACGCCGCGCTGCGTGCACTTGCCGGCGATGTTCCGCGCTCCAGGATCGATCGCGAGCTTCTTGCGGTCGCCGATGCTGGCATTGCGCAGCAGCGAGAGCGGCGCCGACAACGCCTCGGGGATGTCGAGCGCGAGCTGGAACTGGTACCAGGCGGATTTCTTGTTGGCCAGGTGAACCGTCCACTGGATATCGGCGTTCGAAGCGGTAAGCTCGGCCACCGCCTGGCCCTCGGCATTCAGACCGTAGATGCGAAAGCGCGCCGCCTGACGCTTCAACGCGCCGCCGTCATCGCGATAGTATCCGGGCCCCTCCGGCTCCGGGTCGGGAACTTCGGGCGCCCGGAAAAACTTGTCCAGGCTGTTGCCCACGCGCGCCACTCCGATGGAGGGGTGAATCGCGGCGCGCACGATGGCATCTTTCAAATTCTGGCTTGGCATGCGTCACCTTGCAGGCCGTCAGTCTAGTCTGATTTAGCATGCTCTGCACAGTCTGAGAATCCCGCCGGACCCTATGCGGTGGGCGTCACGAACGTGCTGCCCACCGTGGTGGACACGAAAAGGGCGACAGCGCAGGCCAGCGCCAACGTGACCGTGGTCAACCCGGATTTTGAACATCAGTACGACTGCAGCTTCTGCCGCTCTTGCCCGCAAGGGCGGCTCTACGCCGTGTGGCCGCCCATCTCAGATAACGGCGGCGGGGCCCGCGTTATCCTCGGCTAAAATCAAGCGGTGGAGCTCGATGACACCATCGTGGCCATCGCCACCCCGCCGGGCCGCGGCGGGATCGGCGTGGTGCGGCTGGCTGGCCCTGAAGCCAAAGCCATCGTCGCGCCCATGCTCCGGCTGAAGCACCAGCTCGAGCCCGGCCGCGCCGTCTTCAGCGAACTGATCGAGCCGGCCACAGGCGAGCGCATCGACGAAGTCGTGGTCACGTTCTTCGCCAAGCCGAATTCCTATACCACGGACGACATCGTCGAAATCTCCGCGCATGGAGCGCCGGTTGTGTTGCGACACGTCGTGGAGCTTGCCGTGGCGGCGGGGGCGCGGCTGGCCGAGCCCGGCGAGTTCACCATGCGCGCCTTCCTCAATGGCCGCCTCGACCTGACGCAAGCAGAAGCGGTGCGCGACCTGATCGAATCGCAAACCCTCTACCAGGCCAAGGTGGCGGCACAGCAGCTCGAGGGCGCGCTCTCCCACCGGCTGCAACCCATCAAGCAGAAGCTGGTGGAGGTAATCGCGACGCTCGAGGCCGGCATCGACTTCGCCGAGGATGACGTTCCTGTGGCGGCGGCAGAAACCATCCGGCGGCGGCTGGATGAAGTGCGCGAGCCCCTGGCGGCGCTCGCCGCGTCTTTTGCCTACGGGAAAGTTGTGCATGAGGGCATGACGCTCGCCATCGTGGGCCGTCCCAATGTCGGCAAATCGAGCCTCTTCAACCGGCTGGTGGAGCGCGAGCGCGCCATCGTCACCGCGACGCCCGGCACCACGCGCGACCTGGTGAGCGAAATCGTCTCCCTGGGCGGGATTCCGGTGAAGCTGGTGGATACGGCGGGAATCCGCGCTGCTTACGACGAGGCCGAGAGCATCGGCATCAAAAAAGCATACGAGGCGCTGGCCGACGCCGATCTGGTGCTGGTGGTCATGGACCTGTCGCAGCCGGCGGCCGCCGAAGACACGCGCCTGGTGGAGATGGCCGGCGCGCGGCCAAAGATCGTGGTGGAGAACAAGGCGGACCTGGAGGGTCGGCGCTCGTCGGCTGTCGGTCGTCGGCCAGAAAACGGCCGCATCCGAACCTCTGCCACCACCGGGGAAGGTATCGCGGAGTTGCGGCAAGAGATCCTGCGCCACGTTGCAGGCGAAACTGCCGGACAGCGTGAGCCCGGCTTCCTGACCAACGTGCGCCATCAGGGGCTGGTACGGGAGGCGATCACGGGACTCGACGCCGGCCGTCGCGCGCTCGACCAGAACATCCCGCACGAGATGATGCTGCTCGACCTCTACACCACGCTGCACGCGCTCGATGGCATCACTGGCACGACGACCACCGACGATATCCTGAACCTGATCTTCAGCAGCTTCTGCATCGGGAAATAGATGCAGTCTCAAACCTAGTAGGTGTTGCTGTCACTTTGCTATGTAGTAAGCGTCACTGACAACCAATCCCCCTCAAGGCAATTGTCGGAACGAACTCACGGAGGTCTGGAACTATGGCCGGCCAGAATGGGTCCGCTTTCGGCAAACGGCGTCACGTCGTATTGGTGCCCGGCTTCGGCGGGTTTGACGCGCTGGGGCAGGTGGAATACTACGCCGGCATCACTGGATTGTTTCAAGAATGGAAGGAGCACCGTCAACCCACGCCATTAGATCTCCATTACTTCGACAACCTGCCTACGGCGGCTGTATCCACGCGTGCAGCGCGATTGCGAGGGTATCTTGCCAAGCGCATCGCTCGCGGCGAGATTCTCGACACGGACAAGATCGTATTGGTGGGGCACTCGACTGGCGGCCTTGACATCCGCCAGCTGATTTGCGACTTGGACAATCTCCAAAATCGTTGGACTTACGTCGATGGCGGACGCCGTGTAAGTGCCCAAACCATCCGCCATTGCCTGGACGCCGTCGTATTCCTGTCCGTGCCCCATTGGGGTACCAACATTGCCGACTGGGTGCACTCCCATCCGGTGTTGCGCGAGGCGGCGGTCGCCTATTTGCGAGGCGCCGTGGCCGGTTCACAGGTGTATCTGCTCGACCAGATCGAAAGCCGCATCGCCGGTGGCGCCGGTTACCTCACCGGCGCAGAGCTGCTTCTGGCCGCGCAGGACGCGCTGAGGGAATGCAATGAACACTACGGCACTCCAGGTTCGTTGCGGACCGCGGAGGCGCAGGAGGCCGCCTCCGAACTTGCTCTGTATTTCCGCCTTATGGCGTCGGATTTCCGCGCCATTAATGATCTCACTTCCCAACAGCCCGATGACCCAGACAAGAGGAGCCCGGCGCACTTCGACGATGAGGAGCGCGAGGATGAATTCAGGCGCTGGCGCGATCCGCACATCGAGAGCTTGTCCTACGCTACGGTGGGAGGACGCGTGTTTCGCTTCACCACCGGCTGCCCCGCCCCCGTCTGGGAGCTCACGAACCCGTGTACCTACCCCGAAGTTGCCAGGGACCTCGGACGAAGCGCCAATACCGACTTCATCTATCGGTTCTGTTACCGGGCGTGCGCGGGCGGGCCATTCCGGTGGCCCGCGCAAGCCGGTCAGGTGATGAGAATGCTGGGACCGGCTCCGCCCCAGCCAATCGAGCTATGGGACAACGACGGCATTGTCAACACCGCTTCTATGCTCTGGCCCGAAGGCGAAACTGTGCTGGTGCTGGCCGATCACTTGGACGTCGTCGGACACTATGAACTGGTTAAAGCAAGACAAAATCAGCGGGCTCAAGCCGGTCACGAACCGGCCCGAATTTATCAGTCGTACGACGCTCTCCAATCGGCGCCGCACCTCATGCGCAGGACCCTCAAGGATCTCTGGACCGAGATTTTCGAGTTCTCCACAAATCCCGCGGACTTTGCCACAGCGGGAAGAAAGAGACAGCCCACGCCCGTGAAGCTGGCGTCGCAGGCGGCCTGCTAAGCTGTCGCCTCGGGCTTGGTTATAAAAAAACCACGGATTTTCACGGATAAGCGCAGATCACTGCCGATTGCTTGCGTTTCTATCCGTGTCGATCCGTGGCTGCTTTGGTCAAAGATCCTATTTCGACAGTGCGCCAAGGGTTTCCCGAAACAGAACATCGAACGACACCGACTTTCCGTTGCCGGCAGCGGCCAGGGCACGCTCGGCGGCGGCGCGCTGGTAGCCGAGGTTCAGCAAGGCAGAGAGCACGTCTTCCTCGACCGGCGTGGCCAGCTTGGGCGGCGGAGCTTCGCCAAAGCCTTCCAGCTTGTCGCGTAACTCCAGCACCATGCGTTCGGCGGTCTTCTTGCCGATGCCGGGAATGCGGGTGAGGCGCGCGATGTCCCCCGCACGGATGGCGGCCACCATCTCCGGCGCCGGCATCCCGCTAAGGATGGTGATCGCCAGCTTAGGTCCGATGCCGCTTACCTGGATGAGCTTTTCGAAAAGCTGCTTCTCCGCGGCGCGCAGGAAGCCGAACAGGGCGATGGCGTCCTCGCGGACGTGGGTGTGGATGTAGAGCGCCACCTCGCTGCCGGTGGTGGGTAGATCGGAAAACGTGGGGATGGTGATGGTCACGTCATAACCAACGCCGGCTGCCTCGACTACAGCTTGGTTGGGATGCTTCGAAATGAGCCGTCCGCGCAGATGGGCGATCATGCTGAGGGGGAGATTAGCGCAGATGGAAAGAGATACATAGAGGATTGTGCCATTGAGTGATTGGGCCATTGGGTCATTGAGGAGTTGTGCCATGGGCCGTTTCACTCCTTGAGGGACTGAGCTGGAGCCGTTACGCTCACGCGAGTCAACAGGTAACTAACCCATGCCATCACTACCTGAAGTGCTTCGAGACCGGACGAAAGCGTTCGCCATCCGAATCGTGAGGTTGTTTCGTCATCTTCCGAAGACGGATGAGGCGCGAGTTATGGGCAGACAGCGGCTTCGCAGAAAACTGCTCGAGCGCGGGTTCAATGACTCAATGACTCAATGACCCAATGACTCAATCCTTCTACGGTCTGCGCCGGTAATAGATGGCGAACTCGAACCCCGGGTTCGGGGGAAACAGTTCGGCGACGGCGCGCAGGCGCTCGGCCAGCGCCGCGGGGACGAGCAGGGGGTATTCGCGCTCGCGCAGCTCGAAGTAGTCCACGTCGAGCGCGAGGGTGAGCAGGTAGATGGCGATGGCGTCGGCGAAGGTGGCGGAGAAGTAGTCGTTGCGCGCCTTCTCGGCGTCGGGGCCGTTGCCGGTGGAGAGCTTGCGCAGTTCGTGGGCGTCGAACGAGGTCTCGCCGCGGGCTTTTTCCTGCGCCTGCCGCCACACCAGATCCGCGAACGACTTGGAGACCCCGGCATGCTCCACGAAGGCATGCCCCACGTTGATGTAGAACTCGAAGGCGACGGAAAACTTGTCCTCGGTAAGACGGGTGGAGATAAAAACGTACTGCGAGTCGCCGACGCCGAGATTGCGATGGCAGACGGCCTGGTCGCTGAGGGCCACGTCGTAGCGGTCGGCGATCAGGGTTTCGTCTCCCTGGCTGACCGTGAGGGGCACGAAGTAATAAGCTTTGCGCGCCAGGGCGGCGGCGATGGCGCCGGGCACGGCTGCCACCGTGCGTTCCAGGTCGGCGGGCGAGAGCGAGATCTGGCCGATGCTGGCGAAGCACACGCCATTGGCCGCTTGCGAGACCTGTGCCTGCCGGATCACCTCGGAAGCTGGTCTGGTTATGGACTGGGCTGCTTGCGACACGAGAAGTATTGTAGCTTAGGGACGTGCCAAAGACCGATTGGGCGAGCGCGATCGCGAGGAGCGCCCTGCTGGCGCTGGTGACCGCAGCGCTGACAACCCCGCTCTCGCTGCTGCTTGGCAGCGTCGTCTTCTATGCGCAAGCCCGCCTGGGCAGGGTGGATCCGCGAGCCGGCTTTGAGCCCAACCTGTTTCTGCGACAGGTAGGATTGCCGGCCAGCGCAGCCGTGCTGGTGATCGTCTTCGCGGTGGCGCTGTGGCGGCTGCGAAAATCTGGTAACCGGCCTGCACTTCCGTAATCTCCCACCAAGCGATGGCAGCATTGCACAACGGTAACTTTGGCACAGGATTTGAATCGGCTCGCCGAGGGACCAATCTAGCCGTGAGTCTGGCTGCTTCTCTCCTACCCTTTTGGCACATATAAGCCCGCTGCGAATGCCTGCATACTGGGAAGCGTTTATCCGGAGGAAAGAAGAATGGATATCCGGTACAAGCCCGACCGGCGCGGGAAGACACGGCTGGGTCGGATTTTCAGTCTGGTCACGCTTCTCATCTCCGTGGCTGCCCTGGTGCTGGCGCTCAGGAAGCCGCACCCGGTGGCCCCGCACCAAACCCCCGCGGCTATCGCCGCCCACGCCCAGTCATTTCAAACCAAAGTGAACCAGTTGGAGCAGGCCCGCGAGCAAGGCCAAAGCGGCTCTGAAGTACGCATGACCGCAGAGGAGATCGGGGCGGCCATCGCCCAGGCCCAGGGAGCGGCGCCAGTGCAAGCCCAGGCCCCGGGCTCTGCCGCTGCCCCGGTCGATGCATCCGCTCCCATCGCGGCCGGTCCCATTGAGTCGGGCAGCCTCGAAGAACCGATCATCAGCTTTGAAGGCGACATCGTCCGCGGCCAATTCGCAACTCAAGTGGCGGGGGAGAAGACTTACGTCACCATCGCCGGCCATCTGGGATCGAAGAACGGATACGCGACCTTTGAGCCCACCGAATTCAAAGTGGGAGACCTGAACGTGCCGGTGGCGCTGGTCAACGAGGCTTTGCAGAAAAAGATGCTGGAGCAGCAGGACCGCCTAAAACTTCCGGATTTCGTCAGCGATCTGCGGGTGGAGAACGGCCAACTCGTGGTCACACAGAAATAGAAAGATACACGCCTCACTTGTAACAAGGGCCAGCCTCTCGCGGCTGGCCCAATTTTTCGCACAACGGTTTCAGCCTGCCGGCCGGACGTGGACGCTATCTGTGCCCGCCGCCGTGCCCACCGCCTCCACCGTGGAAACCACCTCCACCATGGAAGCCGCCACCCGCGCCGCGGGCCGAACTGCCGCCGCGAAACCCGCTGCTGCCACGGAAACCACCACCCGCGCCACCACGGAAACCGGTGCCTCCGCGAGCGAAGCCGCCGCGCCCGCCGGATCCCACGAAGCCGCGTCCGCCGTAGTAGCCACGACCGCCATAGTAGCCACGACCGCCATAGTATCCGCGGCCCCAACCGTATCCGCGTCCGCCATAGTATCCGAACCATGGGCCAGCGCCGATAAAGACTCCGCCGTAGAACCAATCAGGACCGTAGTATCCGTAAGGCGCGCAGGCGTATGGGTAATAGGGATAGTAGCCATAGGCGCACGCGGGAGGGCCATACGGGGCATAATAGCCCGGCCCGAATCCGATGCCGAAAGAGACTTGTGCATGCGCGGAGGGCACCGCCACCAGGCAAGCGCCGCATACCGCCACTAGAGCTAAAAGCTTCAGATATCGCATCTGCGCACCTCTTCTGCAGAACCTATCGCCCTAAGCCAGTGCATGAGCGTTGCCAAACGAATCCACGCCTTCTGACGTAACTAAGACATTTATTTTCAGGGCGATGAAGGGAACAACCAGGTTCGCGATCGGCCTCGGCGATGGTGATTTTCGAGCGCCTTGGTGGTTTTCAGCCACCAGCCACCAGGCGCGGGCGCAAAACCTGCCTTCACTTCACTGCGCCCACCGTGAATCCGGCGATGAAGCGGTCGAGGAACAGATTGTAGAGGATGGCGATGGGGATGCTCGCAATCAGGCATCCGGCCATCAGCGAACCCCAGAAGTAGACGTCGCCGCGCACCAGGAACGTGGGCACTCCCACTTGCAACATCTGGTTGGTGTCGGGCGAAATGAACGTGAGTGCGTACACGAATTCCTGGGTCACCAGGCTGAAGGTGAAAATCACCACCGTCAGAATGCCGGAGATCGAGATAGGGATCACCAGCTTTACGAACGCGGCAAAACGCGTGAGGCCGTCCACCATGGCGGCGTCTTCCAATTCCCGGGGTATGGATTTGAAAAAGCCCATTAACAGCCAGGTGGAAAACGGAACGGTGAAGCTTGGGTACACCACGACCAGCGACCAGATCGTATCCTGCAGCCCCAGAATCGAGACCACCCGCGAAAGCGGAATGAACAGCAGCGTCGGCGGCACTAGATAGGTAAGGAAGATCCCAATGCCGAGTTGCTGTCCCCATCTGCCGGTAAGGCGTGCCAGCGCATATGCGGCCGGAAGCGCGAGCAGCAAGGTGATGGCAACCACGATGGCCCCGACCAGCGCCGTGTTTCCCATCCAGCGCAGATAATCGGTTTCAAAGAACAGCAAATGCAGATTGGCCAGCGTGGGCTTCTGATTGAACAGGAAGGGATTGCCGGCAAGGTTGTACAGGTCACTGGTCTGCTTGAAGGTGGTAATCAGCATCCAGTAGAACGGAAATGCCAGCAGGGCGGAAAACACCACCACCACGGCGTAACGCGCGAAGGTGTAGAAGCGCTGGCCGCGGAACATCACACCACCTCGGCGCGATGCGCCATGCGCAGCATCAGATAAGCCACCGCGACCAGAATCGGCACGAGGAACAAGGAAATGGCCGCACCTTGCGCCAGGTCGCCGCCCTGTATGCCGGTAAAGAATGCGAGCGACGGCAGCACCTGCGTGGAATCATACGGGCCGCCGGCGGTCAGGATGTAAACCACAGTCATGTCGGTGAAGGTGAAAATGATTCCGAAGAGCACGGCCACGTTTACGATGGGCAGGATCATGGGGATGGTGATCTGAAACATGGCGCGCCAGAAGCCCGCCCCGTCCACCGCCGCCGCTTCAGGAATGTCCTTGGGGATCGCCGTGAGCCCCGCCAGCAGGATCACCGTGGAGAAGGGCAGCAGTCGCCAGGTTTGCACCAGGATCACTGATGCCATCGCCAGGTGAGGCTCGCCCAGCCACATCGGAGCGTCGTAAGGTGGGAAGAAATGAAGCGCCACCAGCACCCAGTTGATCACGCTATACAGCGAATCGAGCATCCACTTCCATCCGATCGCCCCCAGCGAGATCGGCGCCACCCACGGCAGCAGCATCAGGAAGCGTACGAATCCCCGCCCGCGGAACTTCTCCTTCAGTGCCAGCGCCAGGATCGTGGAACCGATCAGCACTAGAACGTTGGAGACCACGGTAAAGACGATGGAGTTCTGCAGCGCCTGCCGGAAGCTGGGGCTCTCGAGAATGCTGCGAAAGTTTGCCAGGCCGACAAAGTGGAATCCCGCGCTGCCCACGCGCACATCGCTGAAAGCGTATAGAAACGCGAGCACGAAAGGAACGCCGACAATGGCCGCGATGTACAGCAACGCAGGCCCGAACATTCCCAGGCCCAGCCAGGTGGCGCGGG
>Ga0335077_10010872_pt1 | contig 11372 bp, 12 predicted proteins | sample Lox_Sample_31_FD_207151 | JGI IMG/M metagenome (GOLD analysis project Ga0335077, IMG submission 207151) | Soil microbial communities from Loxahatchee National Wildlife Refuge, Florida, United States - Lox_Sample_3.1 | ecosystem: Environmental > Terrestrial > Soil > Wetlands | place: USA...
CCGGCAGGAGCCGCGCAGGGCCCGGCTCGAGTCCATCTGGATGGGGAGAGCGTCGGGGATGAAGCAGGCGGCGCTCGGTGCCATCGCACAGGAGACCGGCATCCAGCTAACGGCTGCGTGACAGGGACGGGTTGCAAGAGACTCGACGGTCTCCAGGCTGGCGAGGTGGCCTGGAGACCACCACCACCAAGCCCAGGGCCGATTTCGACGCGTAACCTAGACGAGCGCGAATGTCGGGTCTGCGGCCGCGTCGGCACAACCATTCACCTCGACCGTGACGTGAGCCAGATCCTTGAACCCACTCAGGAGCTCTCGGTAATGCGATGGATACTTCGGCGCGTGGGTCACGACCGATACGATTGCCGCCAGTTGGCGTGGTCCAACACGCCAAACGTGCAGGTCTGCAACTCGATTGTCGGCGTCGGCCTCGATCATCCTGGTCATGGCCTCCCTCGACCGGGCCTCAACCTCACCGTCGAGTAGAACCTGGCTAGTGTCGCGCAGGAGTGACCACGACCAGCGCGCAATCACTAGGGAACCCACGACACCCATCGTCGGGTCGAGCCAAGTCCAACCGAGGCTCCGACCTGCGAGCAGTGCGAGGACCGCGAGAACGGAGGTCAGCGCGTCCGCGAGCACATGGATGTAGGCGGCACGCAGGTTGTGATCGTGGTGGCCATGATGGGGGTCGGTCTCCGGCTCGTGCTGGCTGCTGCGGTAACCATGCGGCGGGTGTTCACCTCGCAGCAGGTACGCGCATCCGAGGTTCACTGATAGGCCGAGCAACGCGACGCCGATGGCCTCATCAAAGTGAATGGAGACGGGACTCCGCAGCCTGATCACGCTCTCGCAGAGTACGATCAGCGCAACCACGGCCAGCCCAACGGCACTGGCAAAGCCGCCAAGTGCACTGACCTTCCCGGTACCGAAGCTGTACCTCGGGTCGTCCGAGTGGCGCCGCGCATACACGTAGGCGAACACTGCGACGCCTAGTGCTGCCGCGTGCGTCCCCATGTGCCATCCATCCGCGAGCAGAGCCATCGAGCCAAAGATGGTGCCAGCGACGATCTCTCCGGTCATCATGGCAAGCGTGATGCCGACCACCCAGCGCGTCCGCCGCTCCCCCTCGTGAGCCTCACTGCCGTAGTCATGGCGGTGCTTCCAGCGATCCAGGTTCTCGAAGTGCATAGGGTCTCCCCGGCAAAGGGCACCTCGCCGCAGGTCATAGTGGCTCCCAACTCATCGCGCAGAGGCTAAGCGACACCGCCGCCTCAACACGGGCACCGTCGGCGTCGAGTGCTGTCCGATCACGCCGCATGCGACCCACGCGTCGCATTGAGCCTGCCCCGAATTCGTGGACACCGGAGGTACGATGGAAACTGGGTCTGACCTCCCCCCGAAGGTTGGACGGTTTTTAGGTTGAGGAAATCGCCTCTTTGGGCCCGTCCATTCTCACCATGCGTGCGAACTCGACCGGGGTGAGATTGCCGATCGAGCTGTGGGGGCGGTTTTCGTTGTAGTCCCGCCGCCAGGCTTCGAGCTTCGTCCGAGCATCAAGCAAGTCAGAGAATAACTCAGCATTCAGGCACTCGTCTCGCAGCCTACCGTTGAAGCTCTCGATGTGCCCGTTCTCCATCGGTCGACCAGGCCGGATGAAGTCGAGCTTTACGCTGCGACGGTACGCCCAGGCATCCATCGCCTTCGAGAAGAACTCCGTGCCGTTGTCGACCGTGATCTGGCCCGGGTACCCGCAGCTCTCCGCCGCCCGGAGATGCTGGCGCTCTTCCATGAGCAGGCAAGCAAGGCGGTCGCTGGGATCGCGATCGAGTCCGTGGAGAGGCCCTTCGCAGTCCCCGTCCACGACCCGGACACCGGAGAGGTCCAGGACGAGAACCTGATCGGAGCATTCGACCTGGTGGTGAACGACGGTCGTCACCGTACGATCGTCGAGAACAAGACCAGCGCCAGGAAGTTCAGCGAAGACCAGATCCGGTGGGACATCCAGCCGACCGGATACCAGTTCGCCGCCAAGCAGATGGGGCTGGGCGCCGTGGGCGTGCAGTACCAGATTCTCACGAAGGCGAAGACGCCGGCGTTTCAGGTCATCGACCTCGAGCGGACGGCGGAGGACCAGAATGAGTTCCTGCGTGTGGCCATCGGCGTGATGCGGGGGGTGGACGCTGGCGTGTTCATGCCGGTGCGGTCGTGGGCGTGCCGTGGCTGCCCGTTCGCTCACGTCTGAGGGCCTACTCGGGTGAAGGTCGGGCCAGCAGCGTAGATGCAGTTCGGGATGCTGGGCCAAGATTGGCCCGCTTCCCTTTAGTTCTTTAGCGCCCCACTCGCCCGGAGTGGACTCAGCGATCTCCCATCCCCAGACTTCGCGCGGCCCCACCTGCAAACTTTCACTTTCCGTCCCAGGTGGGGCGACCCTTGACGCCCATCAAAACCAACCCTTTGCGACTGTTGCAGGCGTCTCGCGAGGGCGAGCAGCATCCGCGACATCACCTCGCCGATCCGTAGGCTCACCGGGCTCGCCCATCATCGTCGAAGCACGTCCATCGAGGTGCCAATCCCGGCAAACGGGAGGGCTCCACGGTAGGAAGGCAATCCGGTGCGCTCGCATATGTCACTATTCGTTATACTAATCAGTTCTCCGCACTCGCGGAAAGCGAGGATCCATGTCAAAGGTTATTGCGGTTGCTGTGACGATGATGTCTCTGGCGGTACTCACGCTTACATTCAAGACCATCGATGTTCCCGGCCCGCTCGCAGTTAACGGGACCTTCGTCGACGGCATCACCGACCTAGGCGAGATCGTCGGCAACACGATAGACGGTGCGCCAGGGCCGGCAGGGCCCTACGAGCATGGGTTCTTGATGGCGAGGGATGGGAAGATCACAACCCTCGACGCGCCCTTCCCTGAAGCGAATTGCGGCACATACACCGCGGGGATCAACTTTCAGGGCGACATCACCGGTGGGTACTTCGTTGGCGACGCCGACTGCAATTCGACAACTTACGGCTACGTGCGCAGCAAGGATGGTACCTGGACCAAACTCGATTTCCCTGGTGCAACAAACACCTTTATGGGCGGCATCAACAGCCTTGGCGAGACCACTGGGACCTACTGCACCGACGCTGATTGCAACTACTTCCACGGCTTCCTTTTCAGGCCCGGGTTCGGGTGCGGGCCAGGAACGTACCTGTCCTTCGATTACCCGGCGTCCTTTGGGACGGAAGGCTACGGCATCAACGACGCAGGCGATATCGTCGGTGATTACTACGATGCAAGTGGCAACGGCCACGGGTTCCTTCTGCACGAGGGAACCTTTACTACCATCGAACCGGTGAGCTTGGGCGCAGTTGGCTCCGTGGCGCGCGGCATCAACTTATTTGGTGAGATCGTTGGCGTTTGGAATGGTTCGCACGGTTTCATTTTCACGCATGGGACCTACACGCCACTAGACATGCCCGGGGCGACGGGCACCCATACACGAGCGCTAAACGACGAAGGCGTCATCGTCGGGTATTACGATGACAGCGCCGGCTTAGCTCACGGCTTCGAGGCTAAGCCGTCTCGATAGCTGGTGACGGCCAGCTAGCGCAGGCGCGGTAGCGGCCATTGCGCCGGGCCGTTCTGGCGACGGGACCGCCCGCTGCATCTCTGGACTATTGCGGCCCAGGTCGAGTCTGCTTGCCTCCGGGGCTATCGGCCGCCGCCGTGTATCGGATGCTGAGGCTACCCGGCCGGAAGTCACCGGCGCCGACGGGGGTGCGCGGTACAGTCCCCGCCATGCAGGTCTCCCGCGAGCAGCTGGCGGTCATAGCTCTCCACGAAAGCGGCCATGCTGTGGTCGCTCTGCTGCTAGGAGCGCCGGTCCGTTTTCTGTCGCTTGTCCCTCGGCCGCGGTTCGGGGACATCGCCCACGTGGACCGTTCGTGGACGGGGGACCTCAAGCGCGAGCTTGTGATCGCCCTGGCGGGCTTGGCGGCTGAGGCGCTTGCGGATGGCGGCAGGTACAGGACGTTGGCCCGGGCCGCAGCGGAGTACCCAGACGGCGCCGACGGCGACCTCGCCCTCGCGACGAACGAGTGCCGAGCGACGCCCCAGGGAGCTACGGGAGCCCTGGAAGGTGGCGCGAGCACTGCTCCGACCCGCCTGGCCGGCCGTACAAGCCTTGGCCGATGAGCTCCTCCAACACCGGAAGGTGTCGGGTACCCGCGCGGCCGAGATCCTAACCCGGCGGCCTGCCGTAGGGGCTGGCGCCAGGCTCCGCTCACTGGGTCGCAGGTAGGTTGACGCTCGTTAGGTCACCGGCCGTCCTTATCGCTGTAGGGAGTCTACAGGGGGGGCGTATTTTGCCCAAGAGATCGCTCCCTGGCTCATGGCCGAGCTCGAACTTGCCTGGGTTGAGCGCGACAACGCTCGTCTGGACGCTCTCAGGGAAGCGGCCCACCTGCTCGAGAGCAAGCTCACGGAGCTCGCTCGTCGGGGTCCTCCTGGTGGCGCGGGCAACGGGTGCGTGCATTGCGAAGACATGGTGGCGAGGCGCCTCGCCGCAGAACTCCGTGCTCGTGCCGGGGGCGCGAGGCGAGGATGACGTAGGGGCGGCACTGCGAGGCGACCTGCATTGACCGGAGGCCCTTGAAAGCCCGGGCGCCTTCGCCATACCACCACTGCGGCGGCGGCCGCTGGGAGCGTTGACCTTCCAGCCTATAGCGGTCAGTTCGCAGTGCGAACGGGCGCCACGAGGCCGAGGTCCACCATCCGCGCCGGCAGGTTCCCAACCGCCGCCGGCTTTGGCCGGAACGGCCCGCTGATGAGCTTGCCGAGATCCTTCCAGGACATATGACGGCTGAAGGAACGGAATAGGTCCCAGGTGCGAACTGGTCGATTCACGACGCGGTGCGCGAGGAGCCGGAGGTACCCCTGCATGCGGATGCGGTTCACGTCGTCGTTCGGAAGCGTATCTGGGTCGATGTCGCAGCACTTGAAGGTCTTATCCCAGTCGCGGGCGTCGTCGACGATGCCGCGCTTCACGTAGTCGTCCCAGAGCGGGGTGCCACGGTAGACCGCCAACCGGTTGAACCCGAAGGTGTCGATCTGGAGGCGGGCCGCGTAGCGGAAGGTCTCGCGAATGTCTTCAGCGGTCTCACTCGGGCCGCCGATGACGAAGAAGCCGTGCACCCGTTCGATGCCATGCCGTTTCGCCTCGCTAACGGCGTGCTCCACCTGCGCGAGGGTCTGACGCTTCTCCAGGCGGTCGAGCATCTTCTGCGTCCCCGCCTCCACGCCGTAGGCGAGCCAGTTGCACCGGGCCTTGCCCATGAGTGGAAGCTGTTCCACGCCCACCGAATCGACGCGCCCCTCGCATCCCCACCTGAACTGGAGGTTTCGATCGATGATTCCGTTGCAGATGTCGGCGATGCGCTTTCGCTTCAGGAGGAAGTGGTCGTCCGTCAGGTAGATCGAACGGTATCCGCGATCGGAGAGTTGCTGCATCTCGCCGAGGACGTGCTCGGCGGACCGGCTGCGCCACTTGCCCTCGGCCAGCGATGGGATGTCGCAGTAGATGCAGGTGTATGGGCAGCCGCGCGAAGTCTGGATGGTACAAAACTTGTCGAGGGAAAGAACCGCCGGAACGTCGAGCGGGAGCGACTCGATGTAGTCGATGGGGAGGCTCTCCCGATCGGCGTAAGGGAACCGATCGAGGTCCCGGAGGAGTGGCCGGGAGGCGTTGCGAACCACGTTGCCGTCCTTCCGCCACGACAGCCCTGCCACTGCCCCGGGATCTTCGAGGTGGGCCAGGTAGTCGGGGAGCAGTTCCTCTCCCTCTCCGGCGCCGACATGGTCGATGAACACGCAGTCCCCGAGGATGCGGTCGGGACTGATGGTGGCGAAGGCGCCGCCCACGATGATGGGGATCCCGGGGTTTACCTTCTTAATTCGCAGGGCCGTTTCCTTGAGGGCTGGGTAGGCCGTCACCGACAGGAACGAAAGCGCGATGACGTCTGGGCGCTCCTCTCTCGCCGCCTCGGCGATGTGCTCCGCTTGCATCCGGGGGTGGCAGGTGTCGAACATCCGCACGCGATGTCCGGCCAGGCGTAGCACCGGCGCGAGCATTTGGATGCCGAGCGGCGGGAACGCCATCACCTGGACTCGCCCATCCGGGCCGCTGTCGACTGGCTGCCCGGGGAGAAGGTGGAAGTAGTCCGCGTCTCTCACGTACGCCAGGTAGACGTTCATGGAAGCAATCTAAACCGGCCAGCCTCAGAAGTCGCAGGGGATGACGCCGACGACCCGGGACTACGATTCACCCATGCCGCGTATGGATAAGCCCATTCGATGGCTTCTTGCGGAAGGTGCGCCTGCTACCGCCAGGAAATGAATCTTTGCTGGCAAGCCTGTGCCTGTGGATCAGGCGCCGGTTGCGGGCCTTGCACAGGGCTCATGTAGCTCAAACTCGTCTGGGCTGAACGTGACTCCGCCCGCCAGGAGGCACTACGGGAAGCGGCGCAGTGCTCGAGGGCCAACTCACGGGTCTCGCTCGAGAGGTCCGCCGGGTACCAACGCCGGCCATGGGTGCGTGCATTGCGAAGACGTGGTGGCGAGGCGCTTCGGCGCAGAGCTCCATGAGCGTTCCGGCGGCGCGAGGCGGGGATGACGTAGCGGCGCAGCCGGAGGCCGTTCCCGGGTGACCGAATCGAGAGCAGGCTTCTGACGTGGCGCTTCTATGCGGCCGTGCCTGCTAAGTCTGCGCGAGCATTGGCAGCATGAACGGTTCTGCCGGAAGCGCCACCGCACCCCGGATGAATAGCGTCTCGTCGCTGGGTTCGACCGCGCGAGACATGGGGACCCAGAGTTCCGGACAGAAGCCGAAGCGGACCCGCGCGATGGGTGCCCGGATGAGCATGGGGAAGATGGGCAGGAGATCGAACCGACGAGGCGCCGCCAGATCAAGCAGGTGACCACGTCTACCTGCTCGACGGGCTGCTGCGCTGCGCCTCCTGCGGCGCGAACATGACGCGGGCAACCGGCACCAGCAGCAAGGGCGGGACGTACTTCTACTACCGCTGTGGCAACAAGCACCGGACGGCCAACACGAAGTGCAAGGTGCGGGACATCCCGGTGGCAGCCGTGGAGACCTTCGTCATCGAGCAGCTCAAGAGGTACGCCCTCGACCCCATGGCCATCGAGGCCGCGGTCCAGGCTGCCAACAAGGGCCGAGATCGCGAGCTGGCCAAGGTGGAGTCGGAGTTGGAAAAGGGGAGGGGGGCCTTCACGGCAGCCACCAGGGCCGTCACCGCGCTGGTGGACGCGGTTGAACGAGACATAGTCGAAGCAGGTGGCCGTGCCGGGCAAGGGCTCCGCACGCGGCTCCGAGAACGAGAGGCAGCCGCTCGGGCACTGCTGGCCGAGGTGGAGGACATGGAACTCCGTCGGGACGCCCTCCGGCAGAAGCTGCTCGATGCCCAGGTGGTCGTCGAGAGCTACCGGAGTCTGCCCAGGGTCCTGGACGCGGCTCGGGAGCAGGGCGCACACGAGGAGGTGCGAGCACTCCTACAGGCGATCATCGACGTGGTGGAGTGGCGCGAAAACACGACAGACCGGACGCGGGGGACTGCCACGATTCAGTTCTTCGAGCTGCCGTCGGGCTTCTGGGAGAGAACGTCTGCCCACAAAATCGAACAGCACAATGAACCCCTGTTAAACGGGGGTTCGTTGTGCTGTCCAGAATGGCTCCCCAGGCATGACTCGAACATGCGACCCGGTGATTAACAGTCACCTGCTCTGCCAACTGAGCTACTGGGGAATGCAGGGCGGGGAATCTAGACGCGGGCGCAGTCGATGTCAACGACCTGGGCAGTCCCCTGGCCGGGGTGTGCCGTGGGAGTAGCGCCGAGGTTTGCGGCCCGCGAGGCGGCCGTGCCATGCTCGACCGGTGCGGCTCGCGTCGTTCGTTCATCGCGCCGGCGTCCACTGCGGATCGACGGCACTGGCCGACGCGCTGCGGGTGCGCGGCCTGGACGTGTCCGAGGCCATGGCCTTCGGCCTGGGGGCCGGTCTCGGCTTCTACTACCTCCGCTCCCCCGGGCTCAGCCCGACCCACTACATCCAGGGCCGCCAGTGGCCGCTCGAGGAGACGGCCTGCGAGGTGCTCGCGGCGCCCTTTCGCGTGCGAACCGAGGACGACCCCGCCCGGGCATGGGAGGGCGCTCGCCGCGCGCTCGCCCGCGGGCTGGCACCGATCCTGTCCACCGACCTCCGATTCCTTCCCTACTGGCGCAGTTCGACCCCCTTCAACGGCCACCGGGTGGTGTTGGCAGGCTTCGAGGACGATCGTGAGGTGGCCTGGCTCGCGGACACCGACCGGGCCAGCCTGCAGGAGGTCCCGCTCGCGGATCTGGAGCGAGCTCGCGCCTCGCACGGTCAGCCTCTCGGATACACTGGGCGGCTGTGGATGGAAGTCGACGCGCCGGCGGCGCCACCTGCATGGCGGGACGCCGTGGCCGACGCACTGCGACGGCAGTCGCGCCACATGCTCCTCGCCCAGGACGGGCACAGCGGCATTCCCGCGCTGGAGCGCTTCGCCGAGGAGCTGCCGACCTGGCCCGAGACGGCCCGGGACGATGCGGACCGGGCGTGGTGCTTCCGCTTCGCGTACCAGGCGATCGAGAAGCGAGGCACGGGAGGCGGCAACTTCCGGCTGCTCTACGCTCGGTTCTTGGAGGAGGCGAGCCGGCACCACCCGGCCGTGGAGCGGCTCGGGCTCCCGGAGCGAATGCGCGAGATCGCGAGCGGCTGGACTCGGCTGGCAAACTCGTTCAAGGATCTGTCCGAAGGGTACGGGGGAGGGGTTCCCCCAGAGGTGACGGCGCTGGCTCGAGCCATCGCCCGGGACGAGCGCCGCTTCCTGGAGGAGGTCGCCGCACGCATCTCATGAGGACGGAGATGCCACAGACGCCGGCCCGGGCCAGGTTCGCCGCCCTCCTGGAGCGGCCCGAGATCCCGCTCGACGAGGCGGCGCTGGCGATCGCCTCCGAGGAGTACCCCGGCCTCGACGTCCGCTCCTCCCAGGCCCAGATCGACGCTCTCGCCCAGTCGGTCGCAGCGAAGCTCGAGGACCTGCGGCCGCCCCTGCGCACGCTCCAGGCCGTCCAGCGCGTGCTGCGCGACGAGGCGCGCTTCCGGGGCAACGACAAGGACTACTACGACCCGCGCAACTCCTTCCTCAACGAGGTGCTGGAGCGCAGGCTGGGGATCCCCATCACCCTCTCACTCCTCACCATCGAGGTGGCCCGCCGCGTCGGGCTGCGCCTCCACGGCGTGGCGTTCCCCGGCCACTTCCTGGTGAAGTGCCCGGCCCAGCCGGGCCTGCCCGGCGAGATCTTCGTCGACGCGTTCAACGGCTGGGAGCTGCTCGGCGCCGAGGAGTGCACCGCTCGATTCCGCGCTGCCCTGCACGCGAGGGCGTTCGACCCGGCGTTCCTGGAAGCGGTGGACGGACGGCACATCCTCGCGCGGCTCCTTCACAACCTGAAGCGGATCTACGTGGAGAAGGGGGACGACGTTCGAACGCTCTGGGTCGTCGATCGCCTCCTCCTGCTGCAACCGGAGAACCTGGAGGAGCGCCGCGACCGGGGGCTGGTGTCGGCTCGCCTGGGCGGGACCGCGGCGGCGGTGCTCGACCTGGAGGCCTACCTGAGCGGCCATCCGGGCGCCTCCGACGTCGAGGAGGTAAAGGCCCTCCTGCGCGAGCTCGGGAGCCGCGCCTCTCTCATGAACTGACCAGTCAGCGGGTCAGGTGGTCGCGGACGGAGCGCCATACGCGCGAATGCGCAGCCGCTCCACCGGTCGGCCGCTGACGAGGTGGGAGTCCACGATCTCGAGGACGTCGGCGGCGCTGACCGGGCCGTACCACACTCCCTCGGGGTACACGACGAGTGCCGGACCGTGCTCGCAGGCGTCGAGACATCCGGCGGCGTTGACGCGCACGCGGGACTGCAACCCCCGGCGCTTTACCTCCGCCTTGAGCGCCTCCCGCAGCGCCAGCCCCCCTCGCGCGGCGCAGCAGCCGCGCCGGTCTCCCTCTGGTCGACGGTTCTCGCACACGAACACATGACGCTCGAAGCGCATGCCACGGAGTCTAAGGACGGGCCTCGACTACCGCCACCTCCGGCCAGGCGTCGACCGGGAACCCCAAGCCGAGGAGAGCGCCGTCCGCGCGGCCGGCGAGCGACGCCAGCGCCCTCGGCGTGTCGAGCCCGTTGGCCCAGACGCACGCCGGGACCCGGACCGGCAGCCGGCTCAGCAGCTCGGCGGTCTCCGCCAAGTCTCCCGACGGCAGAGCCGCGAGGAGGAACTTCGAGTCCGCGTCCCGCGCCCTTTCCCATTCCTCTGGGGTGCGGACGAGGAAGACCGGGGTCATCAAGGTGGACCGGGCCGCCTGGGCCAGCCGGCGCAGCTCGGCCTTGTCGAGGAACGCGACGGGCAGGGTGACGGCGTCGGCGCCGGCGAGCCGGCCCTCCAGGACCTGGCCCTCGGACACCACCGGGTCGAGGAGCAGGATCGGCGTGGCGGGCAGGCCTTCGCTCGCCGCGCGCATGCCGGCGAGCGAGCCTCCCCAGGCCGGGCCGGTGGCGAAGGCGAGCGCGGCGACGTCAGCCGAGAGCGCCCTCTGCGCGAGATCTCGGCCTGCGCCCTCGTGCGGTGGTGAGAGAGTCGGGATCCCGACCAGGTCCTGGCGCCCAGCGCGGAGCGCCGCGCCCAGATCGCGGATCGACGGGGTCACCCCGCGCGGGTCGGGCCCGCGGACCCGCACCGCCTCGCCCCTCCGCCTTGCCACCCACTCGGCGAGCTCGATCACCGCTCCGGGACGTAGCCGCAGGGCCGCCTTGCCGCAAGCGCCGATTCCCTCCCGGGGCGCGTCCGGATAGCATGCCCCCCGTGGCGTATCGTGAACGGTCCCGGACGGCCGGCGGGCGCCCGACCCGACCACGCTCGGCAGCGGAGGGAAGCGAGCGCGGGCGGGCCCGGACGGGCGCACGGACCGCGTGAGGCCCACGAAGACCGGCGCGGCGCCAGGATCTCGACCCATGCCCCGAATCCGAGCCGTGGTCACCGATCTCGACAACACCCTCTACCCGTGGGTGGACTACATCGTGCCGAGCCTAGAGGCGATGGTGGACTCGCTCGTCACCACCACCGGCCTGCCGCGCATACGGATCGTGCAGTCCTTGAAGGCCGTCTACACGCGCTACGAGTCGAACGAGTACCCCTTCGCCATCCAAGAGTCGGACATCTTCCAGCCGTACGAGGCCGATTTCGACTCGTTCAATCGACTGGTGGTCGATCCGGCCCGCCGGGCCTT